>JYMV01009908.1_pt1 | contig 35577 bp, 30 predicted proteins | sample 338911 | NCBI WGS metagenome assembly JYMV01 (sample SAMN03354496, study PRJNA234377) | hydrothermal vent metagenome | biome: Deep sea; feature: Hydrothermal plumes at the Eastern Lau Spreading Center, Western Pacific Ocean; material: Seawater | place: Tonga | collected 2009 | depth 2000 m m | reverse complement strand
CCGATCTTATCTGTAACAACAAGTCCTCCATGATCAGACGAGCCAGAAAAGTTATGTCGCATGAGAAAAATCAGGGAAATGGTATCCATCTTGGCACGATTTAAATTGTTTGAAGATAACGAGCTCAGTAAGAATTCAAGAAAGTCGTAAATTTATATTATGTCTTGGAATGCTGAAATCGATGAACTGAACAGGCGGATTAGTCTGGCTTACGCGATGGGTGGGCCAGAAAAGATCAAACGCCAGCACGATGCAGGCAGACTTACTATCCGGGAGCGTATTGATGCCATTCTAGACCCGGATAGTTTTCACGAAATTGGGGCGATAAGCGGCAAGTCGGAATATGGTCCAGATGGTAAGTTAAAGTCCTTCCGGCCTTCGAACTGTATATTTGGTAGAGGGAGGATCGATGAGCGAAATGTGGTTTTAGTAGGCGACGATTTTACTGTTCGCGGTGGTGCGGCTGACGCCACTATTCACGAGAAGCAAATCGCGGCCGAGCAGATGGCCTACGAGTTAAATTTACCAGTAGTCAGATTAGTTGAGGGCACGGGCGGAGGCGGATCCGTAAAATCACTCGAAACCGACGGATATACGTATGTTCCGGGTAATCCAGGGTGGGACTGGGTGGTTGCCAATATGGGTCAAGTGCCCGTCGTTGCACTCGCGCTCGGACCAGTAGCCGGACTTGGTGCAGCGAGGGTGGCGACCAGTCACTATGCGCTTATGGTAAAAGGACAGTCTCAGATGTTTGTTGCTGGCCCGCCCGTGGTGGCAAGACTGGGCGAGAAGGTGACTAAAGAGGAACTGGGCGGCAGTAGCATACACTGTCGCAATGGTGCGGTAGACGATGAAGTTGAGTCCGAGGCTGAGGCTTTTGCTCGAACAAAGTCTTTTTTGTCGTATCTTCCCTCGTCAGTGCATGACTTGCCGCCAAGGACCGAACCGACAGATTCAAAAGACAGGCGTGAGGAATGGTTGATAGAGGCGGTTCCAAGAGACCGTCGTAAGATTTACGAAATGCGGCCAATCGTCGAGGCAGTGGTTGATAAAGGTTCTTTTTTTGAAATAGGGCGCTTGTTTGGTCGCTCAGCCATTACGGGTTTGGCCCGGTTAGACGGTTGGCCTGTGGCACTGATGGCAGGTGATCCGCGCATTTACGCTGGGGGTTGGACGGCCGACGCTGCAATAAAGGTGACCCGATTTGTCGATTTTGCTGAGACGTTTCATTTACCGGTGGTGCATTTGGTCGATTGCCCAGGTTTTGTGATTGGGACGCAATCGGAAAAATCAGCAACGATTCGGCACGGCGCACGGGCACTCGCCGCACTCTATCAGGCACGGGTTCCGTGGTGTTCGGTATTGATCCGCAAAGTATTTGGGGTAGCGGGTGCCGGCCATAGCAACGCAGAGCGTTTTCAATACAGATACGCTTGGCCTTCTGGAGATTGGGGCTCGCTGCCGCTTGAAGGAGGGATTGAGGCAGCTTACAAATCAGATTTGGAAAAGGCAGAAGATCGAGACGTAATGCTGGCAGACATCGAATATCGGCTTAATCAAGTGCGTTCGCCCTTCCGTACTGCTGAGCGATATTCAGTAGAAGAACTAATTGACCCGCGCGATACTCGCCCATTGTTGTGTGAGTTTGCCAACATCGCGGCACCTCTCCGGAAAACCGGCACTGCCAGTTTTACGATGCGACCTTGAGATGTGCTCGGGTTATTTTTTCAGTTAGGAGATTTCAATAGCAAGAGTGTCCTCTTGGACCATGCCTGTGTCTTCCGTGATGTGGACTGCCGTGATTTCACCGTCCATGTCGGCTTCGTATGGCACCTCCGTTTTCATTACTTCGAGTATGAATAACACGTCTCCGCTCTTGACCTGATCGCCAGGTTTAACGAGCACTTTCCAAACCAATCCCGAAACATCAGTGTGGACTTGCTGCGCCATGCTTTTACTTTCTAATTTTTTATGAAGCGGGCCTTTGCTAAGGAATGTTTGTAATGACCTTTGCGGCGTTTGTGCAAGCGCTATTATCACGTTAGCAGTTTTTCCGGAGGCGGTGTATGTCGAATCGTAAGGTAGTCGTGGTCGGGGCCGGTAATGCTGGATTATGTGCCGCTATAGCGGCACGCGAGCAGGGGGCATCGGTAGTAGTTCTAGAGTGTGCTCCTGAGGAAGAACGGGGAGGTAATTCCCGTTTCACTGCGGGTGCGGTTCGGGTGGCTTATGAGGGGGTCGAAGAATTAAAGGCATTGATGCCAGACTTATCGGCGCAAGAGATCGAAACAACTGATTTTGGCACATACACCCAAGATGAATTTTTTGATGATATGGCGCGTGTTACTGAATACCGCTCCGATCCTGATCTGGTTGACCTGTTGGTTAAGCGGAGTATGACGACGCTCTTGTGGATGCGTGACAAGGGCGTTCGATTTGTTCCAATTTACGGTCGCCAAGCGTTTAAGGTTGATGGGCGGTTCAAGTTTTGGGGTGGTTTAACCGTTGAGGCGTGGGGTGGCGGTCCCGGCTTAGTCGATGCACTATTTTCAGCAGCGCGAAAAGCCGGGATCGAAGTATTTTATGGAACCCGTGCAGTTAAACTGACGCAAGATAATAGTGGGGTAAACGGCGTTCGCGTTCGCCGTGACGGAAAAACGTTCGATATTAAAGCAAATGCAGTTGTTTTAGCCAGTGGCGGTTTTGAAGCGAATACTGAATGGCGCACGCGATATTTAGGCCCTGGTTGGGACTTGGCGAAAGTCCGTGGAAGTCGCTTCAATACCGGAGGTGGCATTAAAATAGCGCTTGACGCCGGTGCTATGCCGTATGGGAATTGGTCAGGTTGCCATGCCGTTGGATGGGATCGGAATGCGCCTGACTTTGGTGATCTTGCTGTCGGAGATGGTTTTCAGAAACATAGTTATCCCTTTGGCATTATGATCAACGCCAACGGAGAACGTTTTGTCGATGAGGGAGCGGACTTTCGTAACTACACATACGCGAAGTATGGAAGCGAGGTTTTGAAGCAACCAGGGCAATTTGCCTGGCAAATATTCGATTCTCAAGTGGCTCATCTTTTACGTGACGAGTATCGAATTCGTGAGGTCACCAAGGTCACCGCCGAGAATCTCGAAGATCTCGTTGGAAAACTTGATGGTGTGAATTCCTCACGTGCCCGTATGACTGTTGACGCATACAATGCCGCGGTGTCTACAGAGATAGACTTTAATCCCAACATCAAGGATGGCCGAGGTACGGTCGGACTTTCAGTGCCGAAGTCAAATTGGGCTAATCGAATCGATCAACCCCCATTCTCGGCATATGCCGTAACCTGCGGCATTACCTTCACCTTTGGAGGGTTACGAGTCGATAACCAAGCTCATGTCCTTGATATGGAACAAGCCCCGATTGCTGGGTTGTATGCAGCTGGTGAATTGGTTGGGGGGTTGTTCTATTTCAACTATCCGGGCGGTACCGGCCTGACCTCTGGAGCTGTCTTTGGGCGTATTGCTGGCGTTTCTTCCGGGCAGTTCGCTATTGGTGAGGATACAGGAAATTCAGTTAGTTAGAGGGGGGCTGGTGATTACCAGGAAAGTAAGGTCGTTGGTTCCGGTATTGTAAAGAGCGTGCTCGACCCCGGAAGGAATGAAAATGGTTGCCCCAGAGCGTACCACTTTACGGACGCCATCTAGCTCCATCAAACCTTCTCCTTCAAGCATATAGTAAATCTGTTCTTCGACCTCGTGACGGTGTTTGGCGACAAAGCCTTTGGGTTGGTAGGTAGAGAGACGAAAATCAAAATGTTTAGTCGGAGCATTCGAGGGGGTTATCAGCATTTTTGACAAGGCACCGTCGAAGTGTCCTGGCAAATCCTCCCACATCACTTCAACTGCCTTGCGGATTATTGCTTTGCTAATTTCTTCTTTGTTTTCGCTTTTGTCAGACATCGGTCACCTGTTTTACTTCCTTCAGCACTTAGGATGCATTGTTTTGAAGATAAGGGCTGCCAAATACCGGTTCTTTGTGAGGAATTGGTGGTAACTCCCAGGTGCCTGTTGCGGGTGGACGTATCTCGGCATCTACATGCACATCTAATAGGTAGGGTTTGTTCTGTTTGATTGCGTGCTCAAGTGCTTCTGCCAGATCACGTGAGTGTGTGATAGTTGCGGCGTCGACTCCGCAAGATCGAGCCATCGCCGCAAAATCGGGATTATAGGGTTCTCGATTTTCACCTTTATAAAACGCTGTCCCGAGTTCGCGCCCTTCAAAAAGTCCGTATTGGATGTCCCGGATTGCTGCCCAGGCAAAGTTATTCCAAACGACCCAGACCGCCGGAATATCATATTCAACCGCTGTGCACAGCACATGGGGAGTCATCGTGAAACCACCATCACCACATATCGAAACGCATGGGCGGTCCGGTGCAGCAAGTTTTGCTCCAAGAATTCCGCTTACGCCGAAACCCATTGCCGAATAACCCCAAGCGTTCAACATGGTTTGGGGTTGGCGAGCCTCCCAGAACTGCATGAACCAATTATGATGAACGCCGGAATCAAGCGAGATGATTGCATCGTTTGGAAGAACCTTTCGGACATCGGAAACTACTCGTTCCGGGCGCATCGGTGAGGAATCCACCCCAAAATTGGGCGCCGTATAATTTTCCCATTCTTCGCGCCAGTTCTGGATCTGTGCTTGCCAGGCAGTGGCGTGGTCAGTGTTGTTTGTTACTTTGTGGTCTAATTCGCCCAGCAATTGACGCAGGAATGTGCGCGCATCTGCGACAATCCCGAGGTCGACGGAATAATTACGGCCTATCTCCGAGACATCGATGTCAACTTGGATCAGCGTCGTTTCTGGCATGTTCCAGGAATAACCCTGGATCCATGAGGAGGCGGATCGGTCGTCGAAGCGTGCACCGATTGCCAAGAGAAGATCGCAGTGCCGACCGGCTTGATTGGCGGGGTATGCGCCATTTCTGCCAATGAATCCGACAGATTGGGGCGCGCGCATATCCAGGCATCCCATGCCATTTGGGGAACTGACTACAGGGATGTTGAGTAGTCGGACCAGCGTGCTCAGTTCCTCGCTTGCTTCTGAAAGTGTTACCCCGTGACCGATAAATAGCAGGGGACGTTCTGCCTTTGACAGGAGTTTGGCGACTGCCGCAATATCTTCGGTCGATGCACCCGAGCGTTGACTGATCAATGCCCGAGCCGAATCTGGGACCTCTACATCTGCCTCTTCTTGAAACAGGTTATAGGGTATGTCCAAATTCACGGGTCCGGGCCGTCCAGACATCATGGTAGTGGTCGCTTGCCTCAACATTAGTGGCAACATTTCAACACGGTATGCTTGGAAGCTTCGTTTTACTACCGGACGCACTAGGGAGGGAAAGTCAGCCTGATTATGCCGGTTGAGTTCCTGGAACGGACCCCGGTTAAACTGTTGGGTTGGTACGTTAGCGGTGATTGCTAGAAAGGCTGAGGAGTCGGCCAGAGCATTGGCCAACGACATGATTAAATTAGCGGATCCTGGTCCACATGAAGTCAATGTTGCAACAGGTTCATGTCGGACTCGAAAGTATGCATCCGCCATATGGCCCGCAGTTTGTTCGTGCCGTGGCGAAATCATTGTAATTCGATCTTGCGCCTGTTGTAGTGCGTCTAATATTCCAACATTTCCATGCCCACAGATGCCGAATACATAGGGAATGTTTTCTTTAATCAGGAATTCGGTAACGAGTTCTCCACCTTTCATCTTTGGCATGGCGTTGCTCCTGATTGCATTGCGTTACGTTGTGGTCTAGTGCTCAAAATCGTTAGTCGCATTGCGCGCCAGGCATACCTTGTGCAATCCAGTCGACGGTGTTGGTGGACGCTGGTGGATTGACACATTCTGCCGAATAGGAAATCACATTGTTGATAACCGGTGCGCCGGTATCTTCATTATGTCCAAAGATGCCGTAAGCAGTGCCAGTTATCGCTTGATGGCCTTCGCCAAGAGCCATTTTGACAGTTGTTCCGATGGCGGTGTATTCAAGAAAAGAGAAGGCATCAACCACGGCTTCAGTGTCAGGAAGAGCGTCTTTCGTTTTTACGGCTTCGTAGGCTGCTTTTAGTCCCAATATAGCTTGTCCCATCATATAGGCTGGATACGTTGGTAGCAGTCCAAAGTTATCTTGGAACTCCTTGCGGAACCATTTGTTGATGGGAGTATCGCTGGCAAATACCCCGTAAGGGCCGCGCGCCCCCATAATCAAACCATCTGGAAGCCGTTTGGCGAGCTGGAACATCATAGTTTCGCCGGTGGTCAGGATGAGTCTGGTGTTTTCATGCAACCCACGAGCGGTTGCTTGGAAAATAAAGGCCTCTAAGTCCCCGCCGAACAAACTTGAATGAAGGGCATCCGGACGGCTTACCAGCAGAGCTGAAATTTCCGCGTTATATTGCCCAGCAAATAATTTGGGTAATTGGTGAGTCTTAAATTCAAAGTCTGGCTTCAAAACTTTTAACGCACCTTCAAAATCGCGCCATGAATCGTGGCCCCAAGCGTAATTTTGGTTGATGCCCGCGTATGATTTTAAATTCGGGAAACGGTCAACGAGGTAACGTGCGGCACCGATCCCGTCCGTTGCAGAATGAGAAGCAGTACGAAACACATAGCGATAGTTAGCTTCCTCGAAGATACGCGGCGTGCCGCATGTGTGAAATACGGTTAGTACCTTCATTTCTTCTGCCACTGGAGCAATCCCCAGGCAGCTTCCACTGGAGATATAGCCAATAACTGCGTCAACTCCACGTCGCTGAATCATATTCCGGTATTCGGTGACTTGTTTGGTAACACCACCGGCTTCATCGACCAGAACGATCTCGATTTGGGCGCCAGCTATTCCAATTCCATTGTACGGCTGGGGAATGCGCCCAGCGTTCAGTGCGCCCACCATCATCTTTGCTGCATTTGCCGCCGGGACCCCAAACGGTCCAGCTGCTGGGCCGGAGAGAAAACTTACGATGCCTAGTCGCAATATGGCTTCATCTTCAGCACGTGCAGTAGCAGGTACCATAAGGGTGGAAAGGATAGCCATGCCTGCAAAAAACATGGCGCAAAGATTGGCAGAAGGCCGAGCAGAAGTTTGTTTCATGATTATCATATATGTGAGGTTAGAACGATTGGTGGACGCCACCGTACCAAGTACTCAAACGCTACGTCATTACAATGGTGATGCTTTCTTTGTCATGCCCATTTTTCTCAGGCCATATGTTAGCACCGGTCCTTCAGGAATCTGAAACTCAAAAATGAAAGACGGTTTCTGTAAATACCCTATTGGTTACAAAACAATAGATCAGAGAATTTCATAGACGTCGTATACTGCGCTGTCTGTTTCTCTTCGTCCTACTCCGACAGAAACGATATGGTTGAGCCACTCATATGGGCCCGAACTAGTTTCAAAAAACGGCGTGTTACGGAGGTAATATTCATTTGGACTGACGTTTTCTCCAGCGGCAATGCGATCCATAATCTCCGGTTTTCCGTGCCGAATGCCACGGTACTGTACAAAGATCAATGCATCATCATGCGTCTTTATGACTAACCGGACATCAGGCGTGAGGCTACCATCGTTCCGTGTGAGCAATGCGTCGGCGCCGCCCGGTAGAATTTTTCCGTTTAGGCGAGGTCCGGTAATACTGCCGTCACCAAGCAGGTCAATGCGCCGACGTGTGCCACCTGGTATGTCTTCGATGATATGGCTGTCCACGACCCGGATTCGCATGGTGCACAAAAATTCCGTTTGTAGCGCTGTTGGCTGTGTCATTGATCGGAACCCATATATCGACACGCGGATGCGTTAGGCGTCGTAGTTTCATCCGCGATCCTGCCAGTTTCAGATGTAACGTTACGGGAAATAATAAAGTGCGTCTCAATTTCTATCATGTGTTCCTCGGGTGGTTGCTACTACGTGCTGGGCCAGTACGTAGCGTTCGATGGTTCCGCGTTGGCTTGGAGGGACTTCTGGCGGGAGTGCAGCGGAAGCACGCGTTTTGAATACGCCAGAGGAGGCTGTCGAAGTATTCGATGAGCTTTGTGCCGGTCGACACGTTATATGGGATGGAGTTGTCACGCGTAGCACGTCTGATTCTGTCATGATTAAGATGAAACCTGGCCGGACGCGGGTTCGATACGACTTAGTACTAAAGCTTGCTGAGGAACCAGACCGATTATTGTTTCGTGGTAGGCGCAAGCTCCGTTTCAGGGGTGTGGTAGAGGCTCGGGGCGATGTTTCGCACGCCGATCATTTTAGAAATTTGGCATCACCTCACTGGCAAAAAGTCGTACCGAAGATACTGCCATCTCAAGTGGCATATCGTGGAAATTAACCTGCAATGAAGCTATCTCAAAATTGCCGACTAATTTTTGGTAATCGGTAATCTGCGCACAAATCTGTTCTGGCGTTCCGATCCATGCAGCGCCCTTGCTTACCTGGCTTTCAAACGTTTCCTCAGCCAGACCCGCCATTATTTTGTCGTATCCGGGGTAGTCGGCAGATGTCGCGCCACCAATCCAGTCGGAGGCCGCATCAGCAAGTGAGCGTAGGTAACTGTTAACTCGCTCACGGGAATGTTCAATGGCTCCTGCTTCATTCGGCCAGCAGAACATATGAAATGCCAACATAACACGGCCGTTTCCTGGGTGTCCGCCCGCCCGCCATGCATCTCTATATAGACTAATGAGCTCTGCCATGCGCCCCCCGGACAAAGGGATCGCCATGACCGAGTGACCAGCTGCACCTGCGGCAACGAATGATTCAGGTGTAGCGAAGGCAGCGATCCAGAACGGAGGGCGCGGGCGCTGAGTGGGCCTCGGTAGTGAAGTCGTAGGTGGGAACTGATGAAATTCTCCTTCGGCGGCGTGCACGTCATTTTCGAGTAATGCACGGATCTGCTCCATGCCTTCAACAAAACGACGCTTGCTCTGGTCGAGCGAAACGCCAAACCGACTGAACTCATGGGGGAGAAAAGCCCGCGCAAAACCAACCTCCAGGCGCCCACCGGATATGGCGTCTAACATGCCTATTTCTCCCGCAAGCTTGAGCGGGTTGTTGAAAATCGGGAGGATGGCACCTGTAATAAGACGCGCTTTTTTCGTGTGCTGGGATGCTGCAGACAGGAATACGATAGGATTAGGGCTGTACCCACCGTACGGATGAAAATAATGTTCGACGATCCGGATGTGGCTGTACCCAAGTTCATCAGCCAGGCTAACCAACGACAGGCACTCTTGAAAATATTGATCAGCCGGTTTGGTCTCGGGCCCCACGCAGGGGAAGAACTGCATGCCGAAATCCATCTACTGCTCCGCTGTTCAATGGGTGTCTATGGGAGATTGTAACAACATGCCTGTTATTCGTTGGTCAATCTCAGCTTGGCTTGGGATAATATCCGGGAACATTCCGTTGGTACAGGTGGAAGCGAATGCGGGGTTGGTAAGATCTGAAGAATATCTCGGGAACAATTGTTGACGTTGGGGCATATTCATAGAGTTAAGTATTTCTCTTTTACTTGAGCATTTTCACGAAGGTCTTCAGGAGTTCCTGAAAACTTGATCTCACCTTTTTCCATAATGTGGCAGTGATCGCTCAGCGATAGAACAAACTTAAGATTTTGCTCCGCTAATACGATCGACATCCCTCCATCTTTGAGAAGTGCTACTCGATCACGAAGTGTTTCAACCAATTTTGGGGCAAGGCCCTCGGAGGGTTCATCTAAAATCAACAACCTTGGGTTACCCATCAGACTTCGTGCTACAGTTAGCATTTGTTGTTGGCCGCCCGACAAAACACCCCCCAGTCGGTTTCGTATTTCCTTCAGGTCCGGAAATAACTCGTAGACCTCTTCTTCGCTCCAAGCCGGACCACCGTTCCTTGGTCGACGTCGGGCTATATCAAGATTCTCCCATACGGAAAGCTCTGGAAAGATATGCCGTTCTTCCGGCACAAACGCGATGCCAAGTTTTGCGATTTTATGTGTGGGAAGGTGGGTGATGTCCGTGCCTTCGAATACAATATTTCCTATATGGGCGGGTGTCAGGCCGATGATGGATCGCATTGTGGTTGTCTTGCCTACGCCATTTCTGCCGATCAAGGAAACGCACTGTCCTGCCTCAACGTTAAATGAAACGCCAAATAAAACATGGCTCAGGCCATACGAAGCGTGAATTCCTTTAACCTCAAGCTGAGGCATGACCCACCTCTTCACCTAGATAGACCCTTCTAACTTCTACATCTTTACGTACCTCATCGGGCGCGCCGGAGGCTAAAATTTCCCCGTGATGAAGTACGCTGATTCGATCGGCAATACTAAAAACGACGCTCATGTCATGTTCAGTAAACAAAAGGGTCAAGGAGCGGCTTTGCGTGATGTCGTTGATTAGCCTGATCGATTCCGCTGTCTCACTGGGCGACATGCCGGCGGTGGGTTCATCAAGCAGCAATACTCGGGGGTTGGCGGCAAGTGAAATGGCCAATTCCAGCTGTTTTTGTTTTCCGTACGCCAGTTCACCAGCGATGTCCTGTATCTCTCCCAAAAGATCAACGAGTTCAAGAAGGTCCTCTGTTTCTTCCTTGTATAAATTGTGAGCTCGGGTGAAAAAATGGAGATGTTGATTGTTCTGAGCAATTAACGCCACTTGGACATTCTGGAACACGGTCATTCGCGGATAAATGTTGATGCGTTGGAAAGAGCGGGCGAGGCCAAGCTTTACGATTCTGTATGGGGGTAGACCACTAATCAGGTCTCCTTTATAGCGAACTTCGCCTGCACTGGGTTGCAGGTGTCCGGTGATGAGATTGAAGAACGTCGTTTTGCCGGCACCATTTGGACCAATGATGGCATGTCGTTCCCCCTCAATGAGTTTAAAATTGATCGCAGTGATTGCTTTAAACCCGTCAAAGTGTTTGTGCAGGTCGTGCGTTTCCAACATTTCTAATTGCTTCCCGCAACATAACTACGCACTTTGCGAGCCAGCCCGGCTAGGCCATCTGGCAGGAATAGCAATATTACCAGAAGAATGCAGCCTAAAACCGTTGGCCAATACTCGGTGTATTCGTTGGTTATTCGTTCCAGGATAAAAAGTGTGGCGGCGCCGATTGCCGGACCGAAAAAAGAAAACATGCCACCCAATAGGGTCATGATCAGAACCGTTGCCGATTGAGTCCAGAATGCTGATTCCACGTACATACCGCGGTGGAACATACCGAAGATGGCCCCAGCTATGCCGGCAAAGGTACCAGCGACAACGAAGGCCCACCAGCGCATGAGACGGGTGTTGACGCCAACAAATCCAGCCCGAGTAGCGTTTTCACGCACTGCCACCAGGGTCCGCCCAAACGCCGAGTGGCATATAAACCATAGTAGGGTGGTCGCTGCCGTTACCATGATTAAGGTGAAGTAGTAGAAGTGAGCTCGATTGTTGATAATCTCTGGGACACGGATGCCGACGAATCCATCGTCTCCTCCCGTTACTGAGCGCCATTTAAATGCAATGGCCCAGACCAACATTGAAAAAGCGAGCGTTAACATCGCAAAGTAAATGTTGGTGAGCCGCGTACAAAAATAAGCGACAAAGCCTGCAGCTATCATTGTGACGAGAATGCTGGTTACGAAAGATGGCACCAAAGCCCATCCGTGGCTTGTTAGCAAAATAGCGTTGGTATAACCGCCAATCGCAAAATACGCGGCGTGACCAAAGGAAACATTGCCTGAATAGCCGATGATAACGTTTAGGCTGAGAGCGAACAGCGCGTAAATCAGAATCTCTGTAACAACATCAATTAAGTAGGCCGATTGAAACAGCGGTACGGATATCAGGAGGGCTAAGGATATCAGACAGCCGGCCATAGCCGATCGAGTCATTGCATCGGTCATGAGTCCTACTGCCCTTCCGTCTCCGGGCGCCCAAAAAGACCCCATGGCCGGATAAGCAATACTACCAGCAGAATCAGAAAGGCGAATATGTCTTGACCGTTGGGTACGATCACCGAGCCAAAGTTGAACACGAAGCCATAAATCAACGCCCCAACGAAGGTTCCCCACAATGAGCCTAAGCCGCCGATAATGACGATCACGAAACACTCCACGATGATGATGGCGTCCATGCCGGGAGTTGGGCTGTTAAATGGTGAGGCTAGAGCACCCCCAATACCAGCCAGTGCTGAGCCCGCTACAAACACACCAGTGTAGATGATTGGGACGTTGATACCCAAAGCCGCCAGCATTTCACGATTCTGAGTGGCCGCTTTTGTGATCCGGCCCCAGCGAGTGCGTTCGATGAAGAGCCACAAGGCTAGGAAAATGACTGGTCCCAGAATGCAAAGTAGCAGGCGATAGGACGGGTAGTACGCTATTCCTAGGTTTGTTGCTCCAGACAGACTCGCTGGATATGACACACTGTACTGGTCGGTACCCCAAATTATTTTTGCTACATCTCCTAGGATCAGTACCAAGGCAAATGTCAGTAAAAGTTGCATCAAGTGTTCTTTGTCATAAACGAACCGGAATAGGCTGCGTTCAATGACCACTGAGAGCAAAACCAGACCAACGGCGGAGCCAATTACGCCCCAAAAAAAACTAAGTCCCATCGTCTCGGTAACTGAATAAGCAATATAGGCACCAAACATGTAAAAGGCGCCGTGTGCAAAGTTAATAACTTTCAGCACCCCGAAGATGAGTGATAATCCCGCCGCAATAATAAAAAAATTCATGCCCATGGACACGGAGTTCAGGAGCTGGATAAAAGCAAATTTTGGATTGCTCACAAGAGTTGCTAACCCTGGGCTTCCCATATCGATGCGAATAAATTCCAGCAGCGATTCCATGACATTGATTGATCTCAGCTCGGCACAAGCACCCTGTCACCGACGCTGGCTAACTGAGATTTTCTCCGTAGTTCGACAATAAACGGACTATTCGATGATTTTTGCGGGAATATAGGTAATGGGATCCATCACGCGGTAGGGGACACCTTCCTTTTTCACCATGGGTCCCCAAAACTGGCCAGTATCCGCCTGGTGCGTTTCCGGATCGATGGTGCGCGGTCCAACTGGTGTATCGATCGACATGCCTTTAAGAGCATCGGATATGCTGGCCGCATCCAGGGATCCAGCTTTTTCTGCTGCAGCGCCATACATACGCACGCCGATCAATGCTAATACCGGCCACATGGGGGTTTCAATGGTGTCCAGGCGCTTGGCTAGTGCTTCCTGAAAATTTTTGTGTTCTTGGGTCGAGTGGTGATACCACAACTCGTAGGAATTGGCCCACACGTTGTCTGGGTAGTCTTCACCCATCGCACCCGCAATCTCCTGGCTGCCTATCTCCCCGCCAGTAATGTACTTGATCTGTTGGAACAGGCCGAAAGGAGACGCCTGTTTTGCGAAATCCACAAAGTGGGGTCCCCACAGGCCGCTTGTCACTACATCACATCCAGCTCCCATGATTTGGGTAATAAAAACGTTGTAGTCAGTCGCTCTCAATTTTGGTCGAAGGTCTAAAACCTTCTTTGCGTCCGGCAGATGACGCTTCAAGCCCCTCTCGATTCCATCAGCTAAATCATGGCCATACGCATAATCAAGCTGGATATCGCAAATCTTTTGGGCACCCAGTTGCTTTGCAATTTGCGCTATTGCGTCCCCTTCGAAATCAGTGTGTGACGCTGTACGAAAAACATAATCGTGTCTTCTGTTAGTTGTCATTTGGATGGTCTTGGGAATGGTTGCGATATAGATGACCTTTTCCTGTTTGGCGACCTCCGAAATGGCGAGACCGACCGCCGAACTTAAACCGCCAATGATCACGTTTACGCCGTCTTTCGTGATCATTTCTTTTGCTGCCGCAGCCGCGGTGGCGGGATTTAATTTCGTGTCACGTTCCACACTCACCACCTGCATGCCGAGAATTCCTCCTTGAGAGTTCAATTCATCGATTGCCATTCGGTGTCCGATCATCGCCGGAGATCCATAGATTGCGCCACCTCCAGTGATGGGATACAGCGTTCCGATTTTTACCTCGGCTGCTTGCGCTATGCTAAGTGCAGCTAAAATGGTGACGATAGGTCCGGTTGTTCTAATCAGACGCAACATGTTGTTTCCTTCCTACTGCAAGGATCTTTGAGGTGGACATCTACCTTTGTGATGGAAACGGTTCAAAGCACGAAAAAACCTAGTTCTTGGCAAACATCCAACAACGGCCACAGATTACCTCGATTCCGTATGTCATTTAAATAAGATAACTTACGGCCATGGCAGAGAAACGGATTGGCATAATAATGAACGGGGTTACAGGCCGGATGGGTGCCAAACAGCACCTTTTGAGGTCTATTCTTGCGATCCGTGATGAGGGTGGTCTGATCCTCGGTAATGGCACTTGTGTAGTCCCGGAACCAGTACTAGTTGGTCGCGATTCGGGAAAACTGCGTTCGCTTGCAAAAGAGCACGGGATCGCACGATGGAGTACGGATGTTGAGGAAATGCTCAGGGATGACAACTTGCCGATTTTTTTCGATGCCGTTAGTACAGACCTGCGCGTAAATTTCGTGCGTCGAGCTATCGCTGCTGGGAAACACATATATTGTGAGAAACCGACAGCTACAAACTTTGTTGATGCAGTTAACCTTTATCGTGGTGCTAAAGCCGCTGATATTAAGCATGGCGTAGTACAAGACAAACTATGGTTGCCTGGTTTGTTAAAGCTAAAATATTTATTTGATTCTGGCTTCTTCGGCCGATTGCTATCGGTGCGTGGTGAGTTCGGATATTGGGTGTTCGATGGAGCTGGTGAACCAGCACAACGGCCTTCGTGGAACTATCGCCGGGGTCAGGGCGGTGGCATCATCCTTGATATGTTGACTCACTGGCGGTACTTGCTCGACAATTTATTTGGCGGTGTAAAAGCCGTCAGCTGTCGCGGCGTAGTGCATATAGACGAGCGGTGGGACGAGGCGGGGGAGCGTTATGAATCGGATGCAGAAGACGCGGCCTACGCGACATTCGAGTTGGGCAATGGCGGGATTGCTCACTTCAATAGTTCCTGGGCAGTTAGAGTGCGGCGTGATGATTTATTGACGATCCAGGTTGATGGTACTGACGGAAGTGCGGTCGCAGGACTCCGTCGGTGTTGGACTCAATCCCGAATCAATACACCAACGCCCGTGTGGAATCCTGATCTACCGCAAACTATGGATTACTTGGCTGATTGGCAGGAGGTGCTTGATAATGCCGATTACGAAAACGCGTTTAAGGCACAATGGGAGTTATTTCTCCGGCATGTCACAGAAGACACTCCGTTTCGTTGGGACCTTCGCGAGGGCGCCAAAGGGGTGCAATTAGCAGAACTTGCGTATCAAAGTTCATTAGAACGGCGTTGGGTAGATGTGCCGGAAATAGAAGACTGAACTGTCTCAATTGTCATCATTATGTTAATGGCATGCGCGCCATCTTTGAGAGAGAACAACAGGCACTACTGATTGCTCATCCAAATCTCAACCACCGTGACAACGATGTTACACGATTGGCGATCAGTGACAGCTAGATACAGCTCAGTTCTCTCAATTGTGCAGGATATGCAGTTTCTTCTGGGCCGGATTGGCCACCGTTTTGCGAGATGCCAAGAGTAGATTGAACCGTCGCGCGAGTGGAATTTTTGATAACGGTGTCTTGAATCAAGAATTTATAGGGCCACCGGAACCTTAGTTAACCCCTGAGCATGTATGAAAGTACATATATTTGATGGGGTAGCGGTGTCAGATCTACGTCGGACATTGCGACCAATTTTTCGATGTTCGGTCCCTGTGTTTTGATTGTGCTCACATTGTATCCTTCAACAATCAGGACCCCATCGAGCGTAGATTCGGTAGTCTTTTTTCTCAGGCTCCGCTCGGTTGTTTCGGTAGTTGTGATCTCGGCGTCGCAGAGCCCAATTGTTGCTGCTGTCACTCCTTCTAAGTCACATATTGAGGTAGTTAATTTGTTCAGTGTGGAAAGTTGTTTTGTATTTTCGGCAAACTTCGGACCACGGAGAATACGTACTGTTAGTATAACACCTCCGTAGCCGTGCTGGGATCCGGCACGTGTGACGCGATGGCACGCGCCCCGAGTAAAATTCCGGAACGTGGGTGCATTTTCTCGAGTCCAGGGCGTCGGATTGTTGAGGCGTTCCAAGTATGCCGTGGATTCAAAAACCGAGAGGTCAGACCCTTCGTACATCGTGAAACAACACTGTTCCGGATCATCGTCGTTCATATAACGCCTTCCCGCGAGGAAACCAGGAATTCCAACCCTTTCCGGCATATGCTCATATGTATGCCAGCGTTCCCACTCTGATTTTCCGGTCGATTCTAAATCATGCCATATGGCTAAGAAGGCATCGGCGTTGGTTAACATAGGGTGTCTCCCATTCTTTAATTGTCAGATCTACCGCTTTTCTTGGTGGAGTAGAAAATCGACAATTATTTCGCGGTGACCGTCGAACATTTCAATGCCTGTATTGGTTCGGCAACCGCGTTCTTTGGCTGCTTTAATCAGCGGTGATATTTCCGGTTCAGTTACGACATCGCCCACATGCATGTCGTTTGCCAATTGACCGACATCGAGCGGCAGGGGATCTTTCGATTTCATGCCGGTAGGGGTTGCATGTGCAATGATATCGAAACCGATGGGGTCGGAATTGCTTACGACCGATACACCGTCATAATCGCTTGCCAAGAGGCTCGAGAGCTTATCGGACCGTGTCGGATCAATATCATAAATGTTAAGTTCAGCGACCCCCTCATCAAGTAACGCGAGGCCGATCGCGGAACCTGCTCCGCCTGCTCCGATTAATAAAGCCCGTTGCCCGTCTATAACGCTACCTGCTTCACGAATCGCATTACAAAAACCAAGTCCGTCTGTCATGTCTCCATGCCATGATCGGTCAGAATTTCGGCGAATTACATTGGCGGCACCCAGGCGAGCAGCTCGAGGCGTAAGAGTCTTGCATATGTTCGAGCCGACAAATTTATATGGAACCGTTATTACCATCCCATCAAGATTAGTGGCTGAATGGAGGCCCTTAAAGAAGGTGTCAATTCCTTCGGGCAAGACTTCTACCGGAACCTGAACCGCATTTATGCCACGTGCTTCAAATGCGTCGGTTATGTCGGCCGGAGATTTGACCTGACCAATCGGGTAACCCACTGTCAGAAAAAGACGTGTTTTTCCGTTCAGTTTTGAAAGCATAAGTCGAGGTTTTCCTACTTTGTTAGTGACAAGTTGAAATCACGAGTTACTGACTCTTGTTTACCAATTTTTGAGCTTCCTGCGCAGCTGCGGCCAAAGGCCCTTTGTAGCTTAGAATTTCGCTAAGCCTGCTTTCGGGAATTAGCCCTGATAACTTTGTATTGGAACGAATTGTGTCCGCAAAGTTTTCATAGTCACTTTGCTCCACTAGGGTTCTGATTAGGTTATGTGCTTCGTTGCGTCCCACGCTTTCAACGAGAGTTGCAGCAAGTTCTTCGGCGGCAAGTGTTCCACCGGTGCGGGCAAGATTGGCTTTCATTTGAGAGGTGTTAATTTTTAGGCCAGAAAGCATTCCCATGAGACTCTCGATTGATGCAAGAGTGAGACTGGTTAGTACTGGCAAGGTGATCCACTCGCTGTGCCACGGTCCTGCTGCGCGCTCATGCGCATGCATTTGCGAAGCAGTCATTGCTGATAGATGCGTTGCTGCAAGGGGTAGCGCCGCAACGGGCACCAACGCATCCACTGGATTTTGCTTTTGGGGCATAGCTGATGATCCGCCTGGTGAGGCCTCCTGCAATTCCCCGACTTCAGTCTGCATCATTAATATGCAGTCACCTGAAATTTTGGCTGCGGCTCCCACTAAAGCTGCGAACGTAGTCGAGATTGTCAGGATACGACCACGCAATACATGCCAACAATGATCCGGATCGGTGAGACCAAGACGTGCCGCAGTGTCGGCACGCACAGCGGGACCATGTGGTGCCATCGCGGACAGGGTGCCGTTTGACCCGCCTAGTTGGACTGCCATATCGTTGCACCTTGCGGCTTTCAATTGTTTCCGTGTTTGCGTGATGGCTATTCCCCACAATGCGGCTTTGAGTCCGAACGTGATCGGCGTTGCCTGCTGTAGCAAAGTACGAGCTACCATGGGGGTTTCGGTGTGAGCGATGGCCAGTTTGCGCAAATCAGATGCCACCTCCAGCAACATGGAATCAAGAGCATCAGCAATCTCCGCTAATGCCATCATGTTGGCGCTATCGATTAAATCCTGGCTAGTGGCGCCGAAGTGGACATGAGCAGCAGCATTGGAATCTTCAGAGGCAACGGCTGTTGTTAAATAGTTGAGAAAAGGGATGGCTGGGTTGCCCGCAACTTTAGCTTTTTCGTATAAGTCGTTAGCTTCGGGCAGGGCAGTTTTGCATACACGGACTATTGATTTAGCGGATGTCTCGGGAATTAGTCCGGTCGCTGCTTGCGCTGAAGCTAGAGCTCCTTCGAAGGCGGCCATGCGAGCTATGCGTCCTGTTATATCCCAAATTGTATCGCCGAATTTGGTGCGGAACTGTGGTTCAATTAGCACAAGGATCGCCGGCTCAGTCTTGGGTTTTGAGTATTGCTCAATAACCAATCGTTCATGGCACACGTCTCATCTAGAAAATTAATTAATATCGGTATCACTTTATAACCACTGGAAAAAAACAGTTTCCTCTTCACCCTGAAGGCGTATATTAAAGCGGTAGTTTGTGTAGCCATTTCCATCCGAATCTGGGACAGCAATCAGTGTGGCACGACGATTGGGGTCTTCGATCGCGGCTAGGATTGGATCGTTATCGTTACTTGTCTCATCCGCAAAATAGATACGGGTATGCAGATGTGTAAGGATGCCGCGTGCAAACACGATTACACTGATGTGGGGTGCTTGCAGAATGTCGTTTGAGGTATGAAAACGCCCGGGTTTGACGGTTTCAAAGATGAAGGTCCCGTCTTGGTCAGTAGCGGCTCGAGCAAATCCTGTGAATTTTATATTTGCGCCATCGTTTGCCCCCGCCAGGCGTCCTTCAGGGTCTGCCTGCCAGATTTCTAACATAGCGTCCGGCACCGGTTCACCGTCTCCATCAAACACTTGCCCTTTAACACGGATTTGAGTGCCCGATACACTGTCAATGCGGTTCGAGGCAAGCAGCCTGCGACCGTACTTCGTTGATGTCAGGCTATAGGCGAAGAATGGTCCTATAGTCTGTGATGGTGTGGCGTTTTTCAATTTAGCTCTCAGTGGGGGTCTGGTTGTTTCCACGAAGAGTGATGTCGAAACGGTATCCAAGTGCCCATCCGGGTTGGGTGAGATCAAAGTCCAATATTGAGATCAAGCGGGCACGTTCTGTTGCGTCAGCTACTGATTGCAAAATTGGATCGAGCGCCAAAAGTGGATCCGCGGGGAAGTACATTTGTGTGACCAGTCGAGATAGGAAACTGGGGCCAAATAGTGAAAAATGAATGTGGGCAGGTCGCCACGCATTCGTGTGATTTCCCCACGGATATGCACCAGGTTTTACGGTCGTAAATCGGTACCATCCGTCTGCATCCGTTACAGTTCGGCCGGCGCCGGTAAAATTGGGATCGAGTGGCGCGTCATGTTGGTCAGCCGCATGAATGTAGCGACCGGCGGCATTGGTTTGCCATATCTCTATCAGATGCCCCGACGCTGGGCGCAATCCTTCGTCAAGTAACCTTCCAGCAACAATAATGCGCTCACCTTGTGGTTTGGCATTATGTTGACGTGTGAGATCAGAGTCATTCTCAGTGAGATTGTTGTGCCCGAACAATGGTTTGGAGAGTTCACCCAGAGTTGCGGGGACCACGACCGGGGGAATAGAAGGCGCTCGTTTTTGAGTCGAGCGATAAGTCGGAGAAGCATTGTCTGGTTGACCGGCCGCATTGTCTGGAGGGTAATTGTCTGCCGTCAACTAACCTGATCCCTATCTTTATTTAGATCACAACAACGTATTGTAGATTGTATCATAAATGAGTGATGGAACCTTCGAGGTTACGGGTAAGCGTAGCGATTTGCCGCTTATTGGGTTGCCATTCTGGGGATCCCAAGAACGTCATGATATGTTGCCTGCGATATGTTTTGCGGCGATATAACCGAACGTCATCGCTGGTCCAATTGTAATTCCTGGCCCTGGGTAGACACCGGCCATCATGGAGTCCATATCGCTTCCGCAGGCGTAAAGTCCAGATATTGGTCCATTGCCTGACTTAATGACTTGGGCATTTTTATCGGTCACAAGGCCAATACTCGCCCCTAAATCCCCGGGATAGACTTTGATCGCAAAAAATGGTGGTTTTTTGATGGGGCCAGGGCAGGGATTAGGCCTATGCCTGTGATCTCCAAGGTTACGTTCGTACGAGTTGCGACCGTTGCCAAATTCTGTATCGACCCCGCTTTGTGCATATTCATTTTGAGTTTTCACCTCCGCCAACAGGCCATGACTATCAATCCTCAGTTCCTTGGCGAGAGCGGTGATTGTCTCTCCTTTTACAACATACCCTTCCGATACAAGATTCGAGAGATTTGACGCGCGAGGGCGAACCATGCCGAGGCCATATTTCTGGATAAAGTTGTAATCACAAACGAAATAACAGGGAATTGTTCCTCTAGTTTTGTTTGCATACATTGCTTTTCCGAACGAATGGTAGTCCGTTGCCTCGCTAACGAATCTCCTGCCATTTCGATCAACCGCGATTAAGCCTGGCTTTCCCCGGTCCAAGACAAAATGCGGAAAGACGGCCATGGATCCGTCTTTTCGTTTTCGAACCGAGACAGGGGTCCAAAAACAATTCTCTGCGTGTCCGTTCCCAATGAATCCACCTGCGTCTATGCCAATTGAGACGCCATCTCCCGTTATTGTTTCCGGTAAAGGAGAAAATTGGGCGAGTGGTTCCGGCAAAAGCGATCGGCGTAGTTCCGGATGACGGGAAAACCCGCCAGACGCAAGAATCACTCCATGTTTCGCCAGTGCCAGTCCTGTTTGCCTATTATTTTTAATTTCTACGCCAATAACTTTGTTATTTTCTTTGGTTAACCCCGTTACATTTGTGCCGGTATCCACACGCACACCTTGTTTTCGAAGGGAGGAATAAAGCCGGCCGACGAGGGCATTTCCCATCACTAATCGTGTGCCTCGGTGGAACCTCAATCGATCCAAAACATATCGCGCAAGCAATTGTGAAGATTGAGCAAAGGATGAGAGGTTCTGGGCAGCATTGAGCAACTTTCCAATATCATCCCGATCAACCATCATGCCGCCCAGGATAGTAAATTTGGGGCAGGGGATCTCTCAGTCGACGAAAATCTGCGCCCAGGCTGGCGCCATTGAAGGGAAGGGGCTCCAAAGCACGCCCGGATAGGGTTGCTCCCTCGGCATCTGCAAAATAGTCAGGGTGCTTTGGGTAAGCACGAAATTTCACATTAGTGTCCGATAAAAATCGGATCATGGCGGGACCATGTTTTAGAAAGGCATCACAAAGTTCCGGTTTGAGTCTGTTTCCAACGGTCTTGCGAAGATAGGTCCTCGTTTTTTTTATCGCTATCGGCGCCAGGCGTTGAATGCATAGAATTGGGAATCCACACCGATCCGGCTGACAGCGATGTAGTGCCACCAATGACCTCTGATTTTTCTAAGATTTTAACTTTTAGACCAAGCATTGAGCCGGTTAACGCTGCAGTCATTCCTGCGGCACCTGATCCGACCACAATGAAGTCTGGTAATTCGTTTTCCATATTTAAAAACCTATATCACTCTGAACCAAAACGGTATGCGGTGGTCATACTCTCTAGTGTAGAAGTGTGTCGGAAAACTCAATAATCTGTCGTCTTACTTCGGCACTTGTTTTGTCTCTGTTGTATTGAGAAAAAGTCGCTTGTGCGATCAATTGGTAGGGCTAAAAATCATGCGGAATTTCTCGGAAGATCACTCGGATTTGGCGCTTAATACGGCAACACTTGGTCACCTTATGGAGGGGTGCGGTGCGGGCTGGTCGCCGGAACGGATCATCGATGCTTGCGCAGAACGAGGGTTTGGGGCGATTGCTTGGTGGCGGCGTGAAATCGGGAAACGGGGATTCGAAATAGGAGAACGTACACGGTCGGCAGGACTTGAAGTATCGGGCTTGTGCCGAGCTCCTTTTTTAGTCGGTCCACTCACACCTGGCGGTAGGCAAGAAGTGATCGATGACTTTAAGTTGGCAATCGAGATAGCCTCGGATCTTGGTGCTAGGTGTCTCACAGTTTGTGCCGGTGGCGTGATTGAAGGTTCGCATAGTATTACGGAGAGCCTTAAGGAGGTTGCCTCAATTGTTGCAGACATGGCGCAATATGCAGAATCATCCGGAGTGAGACTCGCGGTTGAGCCGTTACATCCCGTCTACGGGGCGAGTCGTTCCTGCCTCGTGACGGTTCGTGACGCGGTGAACATGTGTGAGGATATTGCACATCCGTTCGTTACAATTGCAGTGGATGTGTACCATGTGTGGTGGGATATTTCTCTTGCTTCCGAGTTGAAACGAGCTGGCGCAGATCGGATTGCTGGGTACCATTTGTGTGATTGGCTCGCTGACACTAACGATGTGCTGTTAGATCGAGGCATGATGGGTGATGGTGTCGCGGATTTGAAGGCTATACGACAAGCTGTTGAGAATGCCGGTTATTCTGGGTATTGCGAAGTCGAAGTGTTCTCAGTGAATAATTGGTGGAAGCGCGACCCCAGCGAAGTGCTGGACGTATGCGTCGAGCGTTTCCGCACTGTTTGTTAAAACGGAAGTTGCAAGTTACTGACAAGTTTTCACAGAACCGAGTGAATTTTCTATAGAAATTCGACAAGGGTTATATTAACCAAAGCGCTGGCGTGTAGAGGCGTGCTGCGCTTCTAAAACTATTGTTCGCAGGTCAACCCGGTGATGAAGTGATTACAATTTAATATATGATTTAACAATAATCGTTTAAATTCTGCCAAGTGGCGTAAAAACAATGAAAATTAAATCCGTAAAGGCAACCTGGTTGCATGTACCTATCCCGGAAACGCGTCAGCACCGGAGCGATTTCGGCAAGGTAGATTCGTTTGATAGCGCGTTGATTCGGATTGAAACCGAGTCAGGAGTGATTGGATACGGCGAAGCCAAGGCACAGGTCGGCAGTGCTAGCACCAACCACGCTTTGTGTGCCTTAATTGAGCAGGAACTTGGTCCACAGCTTTTGGGAGAGGACGCAAGGGATATCTCTCGTTTATGGGATGTAATGTATAACGGCGTTCGTGCCCACTATGCGATCGAGCGCGGCCACGTTTTTCCTGTTTTAGGCCGTCGGGGCATCACTGTCTCCGCGATTAGTGGCATTGACATGGCGCTGTGGGACATTCTCGGGAAATCACTCGGGGAGCCGGTTTGGCAACTACTCGGCGGGACACGTCATGCACGGATGCCTGCGTACGCCTCGGGTGGTTGGGCTCCCGTAGATCGCATTGCCGACGAGTTGCATGGCTTTATAGAGCGCGGGAACTTTAAGGCCGTGAAGATGCGGGTTGGATCCGGTGATGGCACGCTCGCTCATTCTATCAAGCGGGTTCACGCTGCACGCGCTGGGTTGGGTGAGGATATAGCGATTATGTGCGACGCTCATGGCACCTTTAATGTAAGCGAGGCTAAACGCTTTTGCCGCAGGGTTGCGGATTGTGATATTGGCTGGCTTGAAGAACCTGTCACGGCTGATGACAAAGCGGGTCTGGCTGAGGTCCGCGCATCGACTGATATACCGATTGCTACGGGTGAAAGCGAGTTCACCCGATTTGCATTTCGCGATCTTGCGGAGAGACGGGCTGCGGACATTTTTCAGCCTGATTTGTCAATCGCAGGTGGAATATCCGAAGGTATCAAGATCGAGGCTTTGGCAAGTGCCTATCAAATTAGGCTTGCGCCACATTTGTGGGGTGGGGCACTTACTTTTGCCTCTGGCTTGCATTTGGCTGCGGTTGCTTCGACTGGTTTCATCGTCGAATACTCTCTCGGCGCTAATCCAATGTTGCATGAACTTGCCGAGGAGGATTTCCTTGTTGAGGATGGATTTATCGATATACCGCGCAGGCCTGGCCTTGGGGTGACTATCAATCAGGAATTCGTCGACCGTTACCGGGTAGGGTAATGCATGACCAAAAGAGCAACTGTGTTGTGTTTATCCTACGTCGTGATTTTGCCTTTAAGGGATTAGCCAAAAGTTAGCCTTCTACCCTCCAGGTATGACCACGTCGGATCACGTCATTTAAGTCTGCTCCGCCGTTTCGGGCTGCCGCAATTTGACCGTATACCTGGGACTCATAGGTATCGACCTGATTACTGTATAGAACTCCGATAGCCATCGGGTGATTTGGTGGTTCCATCGCTGCCAAAAGTGCTGCCAGCGTTCGGTTGGTTTCGTCATGAACCAATATGTCGTCCTCGGTTACACCATTCTCACCAATCACCACAACTTCAATCTGGACACGCGTGGGATCAAAGCGCAAACCTCTGTTTTTCTCAGCACCAAACATCAACGGCATACCGTGTGTAGCGACCACTTGTAGATCCAACGATACATCCCGGTCGGTAAAATTCGCGAAAACTTTGTCATTATAAACAATGCAATTCTGGAAAATCTCGACGAATGCTGTTCCTGGAAAAGCACGTGCACGTTTAAAAGTTTCCGTTAGATCCTTGACTGCCGTGTCAACGCCTCGCGCTACAAAATTTGCGCCAGCACCAAGTGCAAGAACGCATGGCATAAATGGGAAATCGATTGAGCCAGAGGGCGATGACGGTGAACGAGTGCCTGGCCTTGAAGTTGGCGAATACTGACCCTTTGTCAGGCCATATGTCTCATTATTAAAGAGCAGTATTTGAAAATTCACATTGCGGCGAAGCGCATGCATGAGGTGATTCCCACCAATGCTCAGGCCATCGCCGTCACCAGTGATGACCCATACGTCAAGAGAAGGGTTAGTAAGTTTTATCCCTGTAGCAAAGGCTGGCGCACGGCCGTGGATAGTATGAAAACCATAAGTCGACATGTAGTATGGCAGACGGGATGAGCAGCCGATCCCTGAAACAAAAACCGTATTCTCGCGTTGTGCACCTTCCTCAGAAAGGGTTCGTTGGACCGCTTTTAGAATTGCATAATCACCGCATCCTGGGCACCACCGGACCTCCTGGTCAGAGGCGAAGTCGGTTGGCTTTAAGTTTTCAATCTTTGTCGTGACTGTCATTTACAATTTCCAAGCTTGGTGCGAATTGCAGTCAAAATTTCCTTTACCTTGAACGGTTGGCCCGTAACCTTATTGAGACCTTCTGCTGGTAATAGATAAGCACTTCTTAACAGCTTAACCAACTGGCCGGAGTTCATTTCAGGCACCAAGATATCTTTATAGCCGGCAAGCAGGCCACCCATGTTTTTGGGCATGGGATTGAGGTAGTTGATGTGAATGTGTGCGACCTCGAGCCCTTCCTCGGCAGCTGCATGCACCGCCTCCTCGATTGCGCCAAATGTCGAGCCCCACCCGACAACTGCTAAGGGCCCTTGCTTCGGGCCGTAGGCGACCTCCTGTAACGGGATCTCATTGGCGATTCCGGAGATCTTTTCTGCGCGAACCTCGGTCATGCGTTGGTGGTTTGCAGGATCGTACGAAATATTGCTGGTAGCGTAGTCTTTCTCTAGACCACCAATGCGGTGTTCAAGGCCGGGGGTGCCGGGAATCGCCCATGCACGCGCGAGTGTCTCGTTATCGCGCATGAATGGATGAAATCCATCCGGGTTGGTGTGGAATTCAACGGGAAACGTATTCAGTTTCTCGATATTAGGAATAAGCCAGGGCTCGGAGGCATTGGCTAAATAGCCGTCTGTTAATAACATGACTGGGGTCATGTATTTGGTTGCCAAGCGAATTGACTCAATGGCCGTTTCAAAACAGTTTGCCGGCGAATGAGCCGCAAGTACAACCAATGGAGTGTCCGCATTCCGACCATGAACTGCCTGAAATAGATCGGATTGTTCCGCTTTTGTTGGCATACCAGTTGAGGGGCCCGACCTCTGAGAGTTGACCACAACTAGTGGCAGTTCTGCTACTACAGCTAGGCCGATTGCCTCAGTTTTCAGTGCGACGCCAGGCCCGGCACTTGAGGTCACACCTATGGACCCAGCATAAGATGCACCGATCGCGGCGCATACAGCTGCAATTTCGTCTTCTGCCTGAAATGTTACGACACCTTGGGCCTTTAATCCCGCTAAAATATGAAGAAGGTTAGAAGCTGGGGTAATAGGGTAAGATGCAAATACTAACTTTAAATCCGCCAGTTGTGCCCCGACTGCAAGACCCCATGCCAATGTCTCGCTGCCGGTGACAGCGCGGTATTCGCCGGGTGCGATCTCGGCACGCGGGACGGAATAGCCATAACCGAGATTTGGTAGCTCTGCGGTTTCCCCGAAGGCGTGGCCTGCATTTAGAGCGGCGACGTTGGCTTCGGCGATCTCCGAGCGATTTGCGAATTTCTCCCGCAACCAGTCGATCGTGGATTTCCGATCACGATCATACATCCACATCATCAGGCCTAACGCCCACATGTTTTTGCATCGGAGTGATTCTTTTTGACTAAGGCCGAACGGTTTGACTGCAGCTTGGGTCAGGCGCGACATATCCAAGGCAAGAACGCGATAGCCCTCGAGGGATTGATCTTCTAGTGGGTTTTCCTCGTAACGTGCCTTACGGAGATTTTTATCGCTGAAGGAATCTCGGTCGATGACAATCATTCCACCAGGATCTAGGTCGGCTAGGTTCGTCTTCAGTGCCGCCGGGTTCATTGCAACGAGGACTTCGGGCTCGTCCCCAGGAGTTAGAATGTTCTGTGCCGAAAAGTGGACCTGAAATGCGGATACACCGAAGGTGGATCCAGCAGGAGCTCTAATTTCTGCAGGGAAGTCAGGGAAAGTTGAGAGGTCATTCCCAACAATTGCGCTCGACAGAGCAAATTGGCTACCGGTGAGTTGCATGCCGTCACCGGAGTCGCCTGCGAATCGGATAACTACAGAATCGCGACTCTCGCGCCCGCCCTTCGGCGGCGTGTCCGAGCTGCGTAAGCTACCTTCCATCAATTATGTCATCCAATTATGGCGTTTACTGTTTGCCAAAAGCGCTTGAAAATGGCCGCCAACGAATCTGCCAACTACCTCATTCAAGGAACAATCCGAGACCCTTAGGCAGCCCAAGCGCATATAACCACAGTCCTTTACTAGGTGCCACCAAATCCGCAGTAATTTATATAAGTGTTATCGTACTTTGCAGTCATCTTAGTGCTGGCTTCAGGGACACGTTGAACCACCGGCTGGTTGCTTTCTAGCCACTCTTTCCCCACGCACATTTAGTGTGCCAAGCGCCCGACAGGTACCACGTGCGATTGATGGTGTCCATACCTAGTACGACGGATAAGAAGGGTTAGATCAGGTGCTTGCATTAAGTTGATCTATAGAGATCCGGCGGGGCATGCTCAAATTAGAAACCGGTTTGCTCATACCAGTGACTTGGGTATCAATAGGGTCCATTTTGGAACTCGCGGGGGAGGTCATGGATAATTCATTTATTGAGCAGGCGGTTAAGCTTTTGGTCGGCGCCCGCGCTAGTCATCAGCGTCTCGAAACGCTGCCGGTGGAATGCCGGCCGGAGACAATCGAAGACTCATATCAAGTGCAAGATGCTCTGATCAATCGCCTGGGCTTACAAGTCGGAGGTTGGAAAGTTGGTGCGACGAGTGTCAAAGCGCAAACAATGTTGGGAACGAATGAACCGTTCGCCGGGAGAATGTTTAAAGCTAGCATTTTGGATAGTGCTGGAGAGTTATCGATGGCAGATCTGTTCACACCGGGTGTGGAGGTGGAAGTAGCTTTTTGCCTGGGTCATGATTTACCTGCAGGCCCCGTCTATGCCCGTGATGAAGTGGCGGATGCCGTACGTAGTTTGCACCCTGCAATTGAAGTGGTTGATACCCGCTATACTAGTGGTTTGAAGGCCGGCATTTTTCAGATTGTTGCCGATAATGGTGCGCACGCCGGGTTTGTCGTTGGAAGTGGGATTGCAGATTGGCGTGGCATCGATCGGCAGGGCATCGCTGTAAAATTGGTCATAAATGGAGAAATGATAAGTACCGGCGTTGGTGCGAATGCGTTCGGTGATCCGCTTGATTCGTTGGTCTGGCTAGCCAATGATCGTTCCCGGCGCGGAGACGGACTAGTCTCTGGCGATTTTGTCACCACGGGTAGTTGTTGTGACGAACTCGGATGGGCCAAAGCCGGCGACATTGCGATTGCACAGTTCGATACCTTAGGCTTGGTCGAAGCTCGTTTTACGTAAGCGTTTTCTTCCATACATTATTCTAGGGTTGCTTGGTGCTGCTGGTTCACCTGTCTCCGCAGTGGCGACAGTTTGACACTTAATGTCTAGACTAGTTTGGTCTCATGTGATCCCGTCAGAGTGACGTCACGAATTCAATGCGACCTTCCGTTTTTATGGAGTTCTGACCGATGCCGCTGCTTAAGGCTTTAATCCAAGATCAGCCCCTTTTGATTTCGTCACTGATCCAATACTCAGCGCAATATCACGGGGAGCGGGAGATCGTCACCCGGACGATCGACAAGAATATTCATCGGATTACCTACTCGGCTCTTTATAAAAGAACACAGCGGCTTGCTCATGCGCTGGAGTCGCTGGGAGCTGAGCCGGGAGATAGAATCGGCACAATTGCCTGGAATAGCTTTCGTCATCTTGAGGTTTATTACGCGACATCGGGAATTGGTTGTATTTGCCACACCGTAAACCCTCGTTTGTTTACTGAGCAGCTGATCTACATCATCAATCACGCGGAGGATAAATTCTTATTCATAGATTCGTCCTTTATCGAACTTGTCGAGCAATTGTCGCCAAGCCTTAAAGGGGTGAAGGGCGTTATCGTAATGTGTGCCAAAGAGGAAATGTCTGAAACAACACTCGACAACATTCACTGTTATGAGACCCTCATTGCCGGTCATGAAGACCACTATGCGTGGCCATCATTTGATGAAAATACAGCATCGTCTCTTTGCTATACCTCCGGCACCACGGGGAATCCGAAGGGTGTTCTGTACAGTCATCGTTCTACCGTGCTCCATAGTTGGTGTGTTTCCTCTGTCGACACGCTCGGTATTTGCAACAAAGATAGCCTGTTGGTGATAGTGCCCATGTTTCACGCCAATGCTTGGGGCACACCGTATGCTGCTCCCATGAGCGGCGCTAAGATGGTGTTTCCTGGTCCGCATCTGGATGGTGAATCGCTGGTTGAACTGATTGAGAATGAGGATATCACGGTAAGTGCTGCGGTTCCGACTGTGTGGCTGGGAATTCTCCAATATCTCAAGAAGACTGGCAAAAAACTTGGGACGTTAGAGCGGGTAGCGATTGGCGGCACGGCTGCGCCCCCGATCATGGTTCGCACACTGCAAGAGGAATACGGGGTGCAGGTATGCCACGCTTGGGGAATGACTGAAATGAGCCCATTGGGCACCACCGGCGTGTTGAAGAAGGATTCGCTTTCGTTGCCTAAGGAAGAGCAATACAAGCTGCAGGAGAAGCAGGGCAGAGGCATTTACGGCGTGGAGATGAAAATCGTCGATGACAACGGGTTGGAGTTGCCACGCGATGGCGTCGCCTTCGGTAATTTGATGGTTCGTGGTCCGTGGATTGCCAGTCGTTACTTCAAGGATGAAGGCGGTGACGTATTAGACCCTGACGGTTGGTTCCCAACTGGGGATGTCGCGACACTCGATTCCGAAGGCTATATGCAAATCACTGATAGAGCGAAGGATGTGATCAAGTCGGGAGGCGAATGGATCGGCTCCATCGAGCTTGAGAACGTTGCGATGGAGCATGAAGGGGTTGCTGAATGTGCGGTAATCGGTGTGTTCCACCCGAAATGGGATGAGCGTCCGTTGTTGGTTGTGGTCCGGGCGCCCGGTACTAATGTAACACCAGAAGAAATAATCAAGTTTTTCGCAGGGAAGGTCGCGAAGTGGTGGATACCAGACGATGTCGTATTCGTCCCGGAATTACCCCATACTCCGACTGGGAAAGTGCTCAAGACAAAGTTACGGGAAGAGTTTTCCGGTCACGTTCTGCCCACGGTCTCGTAATGCTCTATTTGATGGTGTGATTTGTTATGTTGCGGAGTCGCGAAGTGATCATTTTCCAAACAGGTCTGTCCGAAGAGTAATGCCACAGAGTGAGCGAGGTCGATAATGGCGAGCATAGGGTGGCGAGCTACAAGCGATTTGATCTGTGCGGTGGCCATGGTTACCGCGTGGCGGCCGTCGGCAGACAAAATGGTTCACAAGACAATGCAAAATCTTGGAAGAGGTGTAACTTTTCTGCTGGTAACATTTTTTCTGTTTGGTAGCGGATCCACCATTGCGGTTGATGAGACCGACCTAAAACAATTCAAAGAACAGAACGCCTGTGAGGGGTGTGATTCGCTTGAGGCAGAATTGGATGGGTCCGCACAGGCACAAGCTCCAGAAACAGATGCCGACGTCAAGAGCGTACAGCCCGATGCAATCGACTTGCCTGTTGATGGAGTCATCGCAAATGAGAACGGACCCACGGACGTTACAGATTCGTTGTCTGACATAATTGTCGAGTCTCCTATTTCCGAATCGTCCTCGCCAACTACCCAACTAACCTCCGAACAGCTTTATGAAAAGGGACAAGCTCACGAGGTTGGAGATGGTGTGGTTCAAAATGCTACCCTGGCATGGAGCTATTATCTTCAGGCTGCGGAGCATGATCATATTCCATCACAATACCGGCTTGCAGAGATGTCATTTCATGGCATTGCGGTGCCACTAAATTACGCCCGCGCCGCGGAGTGGTACGAGCTCGCTGCTGAGGCCGGTGATGCCAAGGCGCAGTGGATGCTCGGAAAGATGTATGCGCGTGGAACCGGAGTGCTGCGCGACCCCTATAAGGGCCAATATTGGCTTGAGAAAGCGAAAAAAGCCGGTGGGCACTTCGTCTCGAAGGAGGGAGAGTAGGCGGGACCGCCTGCTTCATACGGCGTTTATGGTCGTGTTCGCCCGTTCGATCTACATTCTCTGCATGCGTTGCCGTAAAACTGGATAACCAGTGGCCTGTCGGACTATGCGGCGTCAATTAGAGGAGAATAAAAACGCTGGTCGTTTTGGGCACGTTTACGGAGACCAGCAGTTGGAGTAAAACGTACGCCAAATTGTTGGGCTAGCAGGTCGCACTCGGCAACGAAAGTAGCAACACCAATTGTGTCAACCATGGATACAACACCACCCGTGTGGGGGGCGAAGCCCCAACCCAGAACTGATCCAATATCGGCATCTGCGGGAGTGGTTACGACATTCTCGTCAAGACAATGCACAGTTTCGATAGCCTGAATGTAAAGGAGCCGTTTCTTGACCAGTTCAACACTGGGTTGTTCCTCACTGAGATTTTGAGGGAATCGGTCCGCAAGCCCAGGCCATAGGTGCTTAGGTGCCTCCGACGGATAGTCGTAGAATCCTTTACTGGTCTTCTTCCCAAGTCGTCCGAGCTCTTTAACCATCTGTTTGATCACATGTATCCCTGGTGGATCCATATATACGTCACCTAGGTCGGCCTTGGTTTGCAGCGAGACTCTGTAAATAAGTTCAAGGGATACCTCGTCTGCGACTGCGAGTGGTCCCAAGGGCATGCCGGCAAGGCGCCCAGCATTCTCTATGAGCGCTGGTACTACGCCTTCTGCCAACAACGCCATTCCTTCCTGGACGTAGGTGCTAAATACGCGACTCGTATAGAAGCCGCGGCTATCGTTGACTACAATCGGGGTTTTTCCAATGAGTTTGACGAAATCCATGGCCAACGCGAGGGACGAATCCGATGTTTCTTTGCCACGAATGATTTCAACTAGCTTCATGCGGTGGACCGGGGAGAAAAAGTGAAGGCCAATAAAATTAGCAGGGCGCTGACTCGTTTCAGCGAGGCTCGTTATCGGTAGGGTCGAGGTGTTGGAGGCGAATACTACTTCGGGTTTAATTATTGCCTCGGTTTTGCGGGTAACATCGCCCTTTACGTCTCGGTCTTCGAAAACCGCTTCGATAATCAATTGGGCGTCTGCGAAATCGGAGAAGTCGGTCGTCGGTTTAAGTTTTTTCAGCATCGCTTTGGCATTTTGTTCGGATATATGCCCGTGTTTAATTTGGTCGGAGAACAAAGATTGGCAATAATCCTTTCCGCGCTTTGCGCGATCGAGGGTTGTGTCCAGAAGTGTCACGTCGAGTCCTGCAGTAACAGCAGCATGGGCTATTCCAGCACCCATCATGCCTGCACCAAGTATGCCAACCGTTTGGAAGGTGGTTACGGGATTTCCCCTTGGTCGGCTAACCAGTTTGTTCGCATCTTTCATGTGAAAGAAAAAGGTTCGGATCATGTTTTTCGCGACGTTCCCCAAAAGAACGTTTGCGAACCAGCGTGATTCTATTTGGAGACCAAGATCGATTGGCACCTGTAGTCCCTCATACAGGCATGACATGATTGCTTGGTGTGCCGGGTAATTGCCTTTGGTCTTGGCATGTAACAAGGCATTTCCTGCTGTAAAGCTCTGCATCCCGACTTGGCTCCATACGTCTCCACCAGGAATTTTAAAGCCGTGTTTGTCCCAAGGTTTTTCTGAATCAGCGGCGTCACTCATAAGCCAAGCGCGGGCTGCGTCGATCAAGCCGTCCGCTGTCGCAATTCCGTCAATTAGATCACGATCGAAGGCTGTTTTAGCATCGAATAATTGCCCTTCGAGTAAAATTTTTGCTGCGGCCCGCAGACCAATCATGCGGGGAAGACGTTGAGTGCCACCCCCACCTGGAAATAAACCGAGTTTGATTTCCGGAAAGCCTATCCTGAGGCCGGCGTGGTTCGATGCGATTCGATGATGGCAGGAAAGGCATAGTTCGTAACCACCACCGAGGGCAGAGCCGTTGATCGCTGCAACAAAAGGTTTACCGCCGGTTTCAATTTTTCGATTGACCTCGTGCCACTGGGCACAGAACTCCATCACCTGTTGGGCGTCAGATAAACGCATTAGTGCATTCAGGTCTGCTCCTGCGTGAAAATCCCGCTTCCCGGAGGTAATGATAACTCCTGTGACAGATTGGTCTTGCAAAGCTCTGTTTATTGCTTCGGAGAATGCCGGATATGACTCCGCATTGATCACGTTTTGTGGGCGATCCATATCCCAGGTGATCGTTGCAATTCCGTCGCTGACCTCGTAGTTGATCATTGAGTTTTCCTCACCCAAAACACATGAAGCACGGACCTATGCCCGGGCTTCACCGGTGTTTGACACCGTTCTTGCTTGGATTCAGCGGCTTACTGCCCTACGTTCGTTCAATAACTGTGGCGGTGCCCATTCCTGCACCGACGCAGAGGGTTGCTAGGCCTGTTTCCAGGTTACGCCTCTCCATCTCATCGAGGAGTGTGCCGAGGATCATTGCGCCAGTTGCACCTAGCGGGTGACCCATGGCGATCGCGCCACCATTTACATTTATCTTGTCGTGTTCGATGTCAAGTTTCTCCATATATCTCAGAACCACGGCAGCGAACGCTTCGTTGAGTTCATATAGATCAATGTCTTTGGAATTCATACCAGCGCGCTTTAGCGCCTTCTCACTGGCGTGGCTTGGCCCGGTTAGCATGATTGAGGGTTCGGTGCCGATGGAAGCAAAAGATTTAATACGTGCTCGTGGTTTAAGGTCCAAACGGTCACCGATTTCCTTATTACCAACAAGAACAGCGGCAGCGCCGTCAACGATACCGGATGAGTTGCCGGCATGGTGAACGTGATTAATTCGCTCGACTTCTGGATAACGTTGAATGGCTACATCGTCGAAACCGGCCTCAGCGCCGTGTTTCTCAAATGATGGATCTAATGCAGCTAAACTCTGCATGGTAGTGCTGGGTCGCAAATGTTCGTCGCGATCGAGTATGGTAAGCCCGTTCTGATCTTCGACCGGGGCCACCGACTTGCTGAAGTGTCCCAATTCCCAGGCGGCTGCCGCGCGGCGCTGCGATTCAACTGCGTAGGAGTCAACGTCATCCCTGCTATAGCCGTACTTGGTTGCCACAAGGTCAGCAGATATGCCTTGGGGAATAAAATATGTTTTGAAGGCTACATCTGGATCAACTGGCCAGGCTCCACCACCGGCATACATCGGAACACGAGACATCGATTCTACGCCGCCGCCAATTGAAAGGTCGGCCTGGCCAGACATGATTTGGCCCGAGGCCATGTTTACTGCTTCCAGTCCCGATGCACAGAATCGATTAATTTGGACACCGGAAACCGATTGGTCGTAATCTGCGTAAAGTACTGCCAATCGCGCTATGTCAGCACCCTGATCTCCGATTGGCTCGACGCAACCTAGTACTACGTCATCTACTTCCGCCGTATCGAGCTGGTTTCGTTCGCTAAGTGCTCTCAGAACGCCGGCCGCCAGACGGATTGGCGTGACCTCGTGGAGTGCTCCATTTTTTTTGCCACGTCCCCGCGGAGTTCGCACTGCATCATAAATATAAGCGTCAGTCATAGCGCCTGTTCCCCTCCGATCACGCCGGTCACAAGGATCGGCTTATCAATTCTTTCATTATTTCCGAGGTGCCACCATAGATGCGTTGCACTCGTGCATCGACCCAAGCCCGGGCTATCGGGAATTCCCACATGTAGCCATATCCGCCATGCAATTGCACGCACTGGTCGAGCACACGTCCTTGAAGTTCAGTTGTCCAGAGCTTGATCATTGCTCCAGTAGTGGCGTCGAGCTCGCCCCCGATGTGTAGTTCCAAGCATCGATCCAGAAAAGCACGCGCGGCCGTCACGTCGGTTTTGATTTCGGCTAGCTTGAACCGGGTGTTTTGAAATTCTGCGATTGGCTTTCCAAATGCTTTCCGATCGCGGGTATAAGCTACTGTCCAGTCGAGTGCCGCCTCGCAAGAGGCTACTGCTCCGATTGCAATAAGTAACCGTTCTTGCGGCAATTCCTGCATCAGTTGTTTGAAGCCCCCACCTTCTTCGCCGAGCAGATTAGTGCGTGGCACCCGAACATTATCGAAAAACAGTTCCGAAGTGTCCTGGGCTTTCATGCCAACTTTTTCCAGGTTTCGGCCACGACTGAAACCTTCCCGGTCGGTTTCTACGAGCACAAGACTAGTACCATGTGCACCCTGACTAGGTTCAGTTTTAGCGACAACGATAATCAGATCTGCGTTCTGCCCATTGGTAATAAAAGTTTTCTGACCATTTATCAGGAGTTCATTACCGTCCGGGATTGCAGATGTCTTGACTGCTTGTAGATCACTGCCGGTTTCCGGTTCCGTCATGGCGATTGCGGTGATCACCTCACCTGTTACCATTCGAGGCACCCAACGCCT
>JYMV01031448.1_pt1 | contig 35619 bp, 33 predicted proteins | sample 338911 | NCBI WGS metagenome assembly JYMV01 (sample SAMN03354496, study PRJNA234377) | hydrothermal vent metagenome | biome: Deep sea; feature: Hydrothermal plumes at the Eastern Lau Spreading Center, Western Pacific Ocean; material: Seawater | place: Tonga | collected 2009 | depth 2000 m m | reverse complement strand
CGACAAAATAAGCATCATTGACACCACCACGAAACTCCATTTCAAGATGTTGATCGTCAATTTGTTTTCGAACAACAAACGCAGGGTGGTCGAGGTGGGCCGTAATGTAAATTGGTTTTTTTGTGGATTTACGAGTTTGTTGTAGTAGTAAATTTCCAAATTTGTCTCGTTTTAGAGTTATCCCGTTTTGGGAATGCACCCACCTTTCAATCCAGTCAATAACGCGAGTTTCCTCCCCTGCAGCTGTCGGGATTGCTGTGAGTTCCATTAACCATTTTAAATGTTTTTTCATGCTCCCCATTCTATATGAGGGTCTGGCCCCTTGTGGTCAGGTCATCGGTGGTCTGACCCCCTAGGGGGACAGTCCCCTGTAAAATATGCGGATGGCATTAGCACCGATAGAAGAGATAATGGAAGATTTGCGTCAAGGCAAAGTAATTGTTTTAATTGATGATGAAAACCGTGAAAACGAAGGCGATTTCGTCGTTGCGACGGAACACATCAACGTAGAACTTATCAATTTTTTCACAAGAATCGGCGGTGGGTATCTTTGTGTAGCGATGACGGGCGATGATTGTGATCGATTAGAACTTGGGCCGCAGGTTGCAGATAACACTAGCGTTCGCGGAACACCATTTACAATTAGTGTAGATGGGCACCCAAGGCACAATATATCAACTGGCATTTCTGCTGCCGATAGAGTGAAGACCCTCGAATTACTTGTAGATTTGAATTCCCGTCCCGACGATTTTGTAAGACCGGGACACATCAATCCGCTTCGAGCAAGAGAGGGAGGTGTACTTGCAAGAACCGGTCAAACCGAGGGTTCTGTAGACCTTTGTAAACTTGCAGGACTGCAGCCTTCTGCGGTCATTATCGAAGTAGTAAAAGATGACGGCGAAATGGCACGTGTCCCAGATTTGGAAAAAATTTGCGAAGAACATGATTTTAAAATGTGTTCGGTAGAACAAATCATAGAGTACAGACTTGCTCGTGAAAGTTTGGTTAAACGAATCGAACCACGCTGTGGTACGCCAATTGAAACTCCGTATGGAACGTTCAAGTTAATTGCATATCACAGCGCAATTGATGCTGTTCCTCACTTGGCGTTAACCGTCGGTAATGTTGGTGAACTAGACCAATACGGAAGTGCAAAGCCATCAGATGAACCAACATTAGTTCGTGTCCATCGCCGTAATTTGTTGGGAGATATTTTTGACGCTAACGATCACCCTTCAGGCAGAGAGCTGCGAGCTTCTCTGCGAATGATTTCAGAAGCGGGCAGAGGGGCATTAATATATTTACGCCCCGAGCTTTACGGCGATGAGTTTATCGACCGCTTACAAAAAATTCAGCGTCCAGAATTAGATGTAAATATTCCAGACTTAACTGTATCCAAAGAGCCAATGGATCGACGTGATTATGGAACTGGAGTGCAGATTATTAGAGACCTTGGATTAAAAAATCTAAAGTTACTAACAAATCACCCTAAACACCTTACAGCGCTGCACGGTTTTGGAATAGATATTGTTGAAGAAATTCCAATTGTGACGAACGGCGATCGTTAATCACGATTACCAAACAGTAGCGCTAAACGGAAGCAAAGTTTCACTGCTTCAAGGTAAATCCAAACGAGTGTTACCATCAATATAAATGCACAAAACCATTCCATTTGTTTTGGTGCACCAGATTTAACTTGTTGTTCAACTATCCCAAAGTCAATGATAAGCCAAAGTGATGCGACACCGAGAATTAACAGATTTATTCCGATGCCAATTAGGGCTGTGTTTCCACCCGCCGTCGCAGAACTGAGTGACAGAAATGGCATCTCTGCACCGAACATCGACATTCCAAACGAAATTAAATACGTAATGAAAATTCCAAGTGTAAGAACACTAACTGCGGCAGTGAATTTTTTAGTTGGTTGCAGAATTCGAAAATAATAGAGTGCCAACATTGAGATTAACACGCTAATTGTGATAACAAATGCTTGAAGCGCTAGCCCGCCCACCGCGACGTAACCCATATTTGCAAGTGCGGTATCAAGAGCGTGAGTTAGTGCACCTAAAAATGCTCCTTGAATCGCAGCATATATCCAAGCCGTATATTTTGCCCTAGCTGGATTTCGCATAATCATAAAGTAAACAACTATGGTTGCAATTAAGCCAGCAATTCCAAGGGGCCACGCTAGACCGGGCTGGTTTTGGGTAAGCCAAATGCCGAACATGCCCCCCGCGACTGCAACAGAAGTAAGCATTCCTGTTTTGTTCACTACTCCTGCAATGGTTGCTGTTTCAACCGTATCACAGGAACGAATACCATCGCGCCACGCTTCATGGTTTTTAATCGCGGGATTAGTTGATTCAAGCATGTTTTTTCCGAGTCTCATTAGGTGTACCTCTTTCTGTTGGACTACTGTATTCTACTCGTAATTAATCATGAAAACAGAACAACTCATATCGGCTTTTGAAACATTTGCTCCCACCTATCTTGCAAACGATTGGGACAATGTGGGTTTGCTCGTTGGTTCAAAAGAATGGCCTGCAAATATTATTTTGCTTACGATTGATTTGACGGAGTCTGTATTAAACGAAGCGATTGCGATGAATTGCAATGTCATTGTTTCGTACCATCCGCCAATTTTTCACCCACTTAAATCAGTGACGGATTCTTCAGCAAATGAACGTGTTGTGTTAGAAGCGATTACAAATAAAATTGCAGTTTACTCACCACACACTTCACTTGATGTTGCAACAGGCGGCGTTAATGATTGGATTGTTGAGGGCATCGGCATTGGAGACATTCGCGCACTTCGACCTTTTGGGAATTTACCACCTGACGAAGAGTGCAAATTAATTACTTTTTGCCCTGAAGATAAAATAGAAGCGCTACGGCTTGCGATGTCGAGCGTTAGTTGTGGTCGAATTGGGAACTATGAACAGTGTTCTTTTACAACAAGCGGAACCGGAACGTTCATTGGTGGCGAAGGCACAAATCCATCGTCTGGCGAAGCGGGTGAATTGCAACGAGTGGTTGAATGTAAATTTGAAATGGTTGTTTCCAAAGCATCTCTTTCGCTTGCTATTCAAGCGCTTCGTCAATTTCACCCTTACGAAGAGCCGGCGCTTGAAGTACACGAACTTGGCGAACGACCACGACGCGAAATAGGCATCGGAAGGCGGATTCACTTAGACAAATCACTTCAACTAGATGAGCTCGCTAGAAAACTTAAAAAACATCTTGGGGTTGGTTATGTTCGTGTAGCTCCTGCTGCAGGAAAGGATGACCGCGCGCAAGTTCAAACAATTGGTTTGTGTGCTGGCGCTGGTGGTTCAGTTTGCAAATTAGCTATAGATGATGGCTGTGAAGTCTTCATCACTGGCGAAATGACACACCATAATGTTGTTGCAGCAACTGCTCGTGGTTGCACCGTTATGTTGACAGGCCATACGAATAGTGAGCGAGGATATTTGCCAAAACTAAAAGAACAACTTTCGCAACTTCTTCCAGAAGCAACAATTTCGGTCAGTAAATCAGACTCTTCGCCGTGGACTTACTTCTAAGTTAACTGGGCGTATCGTGGACAACCAACGACGTGATCGTTCACCATGCCTACCGCTTGCATGAATGCATAGCAAATTGTAGGTCCCACAAACTTAAAGTTGTGTTTCTTCAAGTCTTTTGTTATGGCTTCACTAATCGGTGTGGATGCCGGAATTTTCGAATCGGTTTTCCATTTATTCACGATGGTTTTGAAATTGACATGTTTCCATAAAAACGAATCAAAAGAACCGGTCCCATTCTCCATAATTTCAAGCCATGCTTTTGCATTTGCGATTGCACCGTTTATTTTTGCTTGGCTGCGAATTATTCCTGCATCTTTTAGAAGTCGATTGACTTGACGTTTGCCATAACGCGCAATTTTTTCGGGATCAAAATTATCAAACGCATTTCTGAAATTTTCTCGTTTTTTCAAAACGATAATCCACGATAGTCCTGCCTGAAAACCATCAAGGCAAAGTTTTTCATATAGTGCTTGATCGTCATGTTCAGGCACGCCCCACTCTTCGTCGTGGTACGCAACATAAATCGGATCTTCTCCGCACCATGTGCATCTCGTCATTATTTGCCTCCAAATAGTTCGTCTAAGAGATCAAGTGGGTTTGGGGCCTCTTTGCCATCTCTTTCGCCGAGGGCATCGCCTATTGCTTCGCCAAAAGCAGATAGTGCAGCGTCTTGTAATAGTTTACCCAAGTCAAATTTTGGGTCTACTTTCGTAATCGGAGAATCAATCGTTCCCTTAATTGTTATTGGTACGTCAATATCTTCCGTCAATCCTCGCAACTCTTTAATGGAATATCCAAGACCAGTAAGCGGAATGGCAGAACGCAAATTCAATTTTCTATTAATAAGGTTGATTGTGCCTGAATAAGGAATAGAGAATTTGTTTGCAATCGTTAGCCGGAACTCTTTATAACGAGCAATTCCTTTTTTGATAACAATGTGAATTGGTTCAAAGGATGCTGGGATATGCTCAACATGTTTTGTATTGAACATAGGTAGAAGTTTCATAGTTAATGAACCGCTGTCGAGTTCTACTTCGCCAATATCAATGTTAATCGTACCGTTTAGTGCAGACAAATCATTGTCGAGCGATGCCGATGCATTCGATATTTGCATTTGTATTGGGTGTTGGACAGAACGAATATCTGCAAGTATGGGTCCAAGATCTTTTAAGAGGTGCTGCGTGAGTGTTGGAGACAACTGCAATTCAATAGTCGTGGGCACATCTTTTACGGTAGAAATTGTGTCGTTATCTAGTATCAACATAGTTTCAAACAGTGCGTTTGGCGCAGTTCCAGCGACTTGCAGAACTGGTTTTCCAAGAATATCTAAAACGACAACATCTACAGCCAGGGGTGCGCCAATAGTGTCATGTAGTATTCCGTCACTTTTACAAAGCGCATCGAGAAGTCGCGTGTCAATACCCGTGCACGTCATATGTAATTCAAGCGTGTCGTCTTTTCTTCTCGTTGTTTTGCCCTGAACAAATGTGTGTTGTTTACCAACATCAAAAGTTGCATCAAAGTTTGCATTTCCAACCATGTCCACTGATTCGATGTTTGCATTTAAAACAGATTTTGATTTGAATGAAACCCCTAATAATTCTGAAGCAGATTTATTAGACAAATTGATTTTAATCTTCGCGTTTTCTACGGTAGATATTTCATTGTTGTCAAACATAACATTCCCGACGGCAACACTGTTTTTACTTGTTACTTCTAATTTAAAACCAGATGGGATTAAATTTGCGCTTGCAGAAATTGGACTTCCGAAGTGCGAAATCATTTTGAATGTGTCTTTGTCTACATATGATTTAAAAATTGAAGCGGGAATGTTGTTTATTGTTGCTTTCCCAGTTCCTCTTGGTAATTGCTTCGCCGTTGCTTTCCAAAGATCACCGATGTCATTTAATTTGTTTTTATGTAAGGAGCGCAGCGCAATGTCAAACGTAGCTTCTTCTTTGTTTAGAATTGCGCTGCCACTTGCACCAATGCTTCGAGTTCGTATAGTTGCGTAAAAATCACTTTTGACAAGTTGGATGGAAGTGTTTGATGCAGTATGAAGAAGGTTTCCTTTAATTTCAATGGTTCCACTGCATTCAGATTTGTCTTCTGCACTTGTTGTATCAAGGAGAAGATGGTCGATGTGTACTGAGACTTGTGCCTCGCCTGAAACTGCGCCATTTGTTAATTCAACCAGCAAATCGCTGTTTAGTGTTGTATCAATGGAAGCATCAGTAATTGCCCCGCTATCCGCGTCTACAAAACTTTTTAATGTAAAGTTTTCTGTGTTGAATGCAACTTCAACTGAAGGTCCTTGGACGCGACGTTGAACGTGTAGGTCCATAGTTGGGCCTAGGTCTCGTAGAATATTGATGTCCGTCAAACTAAGAAATGGCGAGAGCATAGAAGTAGGAATGTCTTCAATTTGAATTGTTCCGACAAGGTTTTTATATTCGTATGAGAACGGCGCACTTTTGCCATCGGCATTTAATACCTGTGCTTTAACAAAGATAGAGCCCCTTGGCGTGTCGTATTCAGCGAGGATTCCTTCTGCTCCAATGTTTATGGATTCGAGTAAACTTTGAGAAGATAGTTCGCCGTCTAACTTTAAAACAGACCAGCCACCAATGCCATTAATCGTAGGTATCGGTGCATCAACAATTGAAAAAGCACACGTTGCACTTGTGTTCAAATTTAATTCACCACTTTTTGTAAAGAGGTCTGGAGCATTACAGGTTAAATCAATAGTTCCGCCGGTTTCAGTAATTGCAACAAAGGACGTACTAAAGTGCATGCCTGGATCAACACTCGCAGTTGCGTGAACATTTTTTAACTCGATTGGTTCATCACCATGAACAGTTAGGCTAGAAAGTGATACGGCAACCCGTAAAGCGGGAATTGTAAGTTGGGGTTGTTGTGCTGAAGTTGAAATTGAAGTTTTAGTTGGTGCTGTTTCGTTTCCACTCGGTTCAATTTCTTCTTCATCTTGCTGAAGCGTAATACTTGCATCGCCAGTAACTACAACATTAATGGGTTCGTTTCCAACGAGTAAAGAAAACAAACTGTTTTTTACAACAACATCGATGTCAGCTGTACCTGTTGCATCAGATACATGAAGGTTGGTAATTAATTGCGGTCCACCCCAAGAGACATTAATATCACCAACAGTAGCACCGGGTTTGCTTGCAAATTCCTTGGCAATGATCCCTTGAGCAAGCATTGGAACGACTAAATATATACAAATTACGAGAATTCCCGCAATGGCCAAAATGCTACCAAATACCTTCTTTTTCTTCATGTGAACTACCATGATACCCGTCTGGTATCCTTGTTGAAATGACCTGCACCTCGACCCAACAAATTGCGTACGCAAAAGTGAATTTTTCACTAGAAGTTGGTCAAGCACAGGATGATGGGATGCATCTAATTTGTTCAAAAATGGCAACTATTGCCCTTTCTGATGAGCTGGAACTGACTCGTCTTGATGATCACTCGCTCTCTATATATTCCATTCTGTGGCACGAAGATGCTCCACTTACGAGTGAAATAGATTGGCCATTGAAATCAGATCTTACAGTTCGCGCCCATTTAGAGCTTGAAAAGGCAGTTGGTCGCAAATTGCCCGTTCAAATGAAACTTTTGAAACGAATTCCAGTCGGTGGTGGGCTTGCAGGTGGGAGTGCAGATGCTGCGGCGATGTTACGTGCAGTCGTTGCAATGTTTGATTTAGACGTGGAACTTGCTCCAATTGCATCAAAATTAGGTTCGGATGTTCCTTTTCTCATTACTGGGGGTACTGCTAATGTTGCCGGCATGGGTGAGCAAGTTACACCGCTCGCTTTTGAAACTGTCCACTTGTTGTTGATCATCCCAAGTTACAGTTGTTCAACGGCGGAAGTGTTTAAGGCTTTTGATGGGCTTGGAGAACCTCAAAAGACGGATAATGGCAACGATTTGATGCAAGCCGCATTTACGGTAGAACATCGCTTAGCAATTGATTTTGAAGCAATGATGGAATTGACGGGTTTGACCATACACCTATCAGGAAGTGGTTCAACAATGTTCGCAATCTGCGATAATGCTGAACAGGCAAAAAAACTTGCCGAGCGAATTCAGAAAGAAACAACACTAGTTGCGATTGCAACCCACACATGTGCGCCGTAATTGGCACGGAGATATTTCAGATGACAACAATGATGATTACAAATTTTGTACCCGCAGATATTGACGCAACATCTTGGGAGAATTTACAGCCGTACTATCAAACACTTCTTGATAGAAAATTTAAGTGCGAAGGATGTCTTGAGCAATTTCTTTTAGATAGAAGTGAGCTTGACGCTGCAGCAGCTGAAGCAGGTTCTAATTTGTATATTGCTATGACATGCGATACAGAAAACGAAGAAGTCAAAAACGCATTTTTGTCTTTTGTAGAAAATGTAGAACCAGAACTTAAAAAAGTTGGTTTCGAATTAAACAAAAAAGTTGTTAGTTCGGAGCACGTTGGCAAGTTAGACAAAGAACGGTATACCGTTTTATTACGAGATTGGTTTGCTGACGTGGAAATATTTCGTGAAGAAAACGTCCCGCTGCAAACAGAAGACACAAAGTTAGGACAAGAATATTCAGAACTTTGCGGCGCAATGATGGTCGACTTTGATGGCGAAAAACGCACGATGCCACAGATGGGCATGTATCAACAGGATCAAGATAGAAGTGTACGAGAAGCATCATGGCGTGCAGTTGCAGAAAGAAGACTAGAAGATCGAAGCGCAATGGATGCAATTTTCGACAAGATGGTTGTGAATAGACATCAAACAGCAATCAATGCTGGCTTTGAAGAGTATCGTGGTTATATGTTTGCGGTCAAGCACCGTTTTGATTACACGCCAGAAGATTGCCTTGCATTTCATGAAGCAATTGAAAATGAGTGTATGCCAATTGTGCGAAAGCTTGCCGAAGAACGAAAACAAGCCCTTGGTTTAGACACATTACGACCATGGGATCTTGCGGTTGACCCACACGGGCATGCTGCGTTGAAACCATTTGATTCGGCAGATGATTTAATTGAAAAAACATCGAAGCTCTTTCATCGAATGGATGAAAGTCTAGGCGAAATGTTTGACAGTATGCGAGACGGAGGCTATTCACTTGACCTTGCGTCTCGAAAGGGTAAAGCTCCAGGTGGTTATCAAGCAAGTCGTGACCGTCAGCGAAAACCTTTTATCTTTATGAATGCAGCAGGTCTTCCGAGAGATCTTGACACGATGGTTCATGAAGCAGGGCATGCTTTTCATTACATGTTGTGTCGTCACGATGACTTGGTTTGGCTCAGAGGCGCACCCCTTGAATTTGCTGAAGTAGCATCGATGAGTATGGAATCACTTTGTTACCCTTTCCTTGACGAATTTTATTCACCTGAAGAAATTAAACGCGCGATTCGAAAACACCTCGAAGGAATTGTTAGTGTTCTTCCGTGGGTTGCAACGATTGATGCTTTCCAACATTGGATTTATTTAAACCCAGAACATACTTGCGAAGAACGTACTGCCCAATGGCTTGAACTTGGTGAACGATTTGGTGGTGGAGTAGATTGGTCTGGTCTTGAATCTGAGCATGAAGCAGTTTGGCATCGGCAATTACATCCGTTTGAAGTCCCCTTTTATTATGTTGAATATGGGATTGCGCAACTTGGTGCACTTCAAATGTGGTTGAAATATCGCGAAAACCCAACTGCTGCAATCAAAGACTATAAGAATGGCCTTTCGCTTGGTGCTAGCAGAACGCTTCCTGAACTTTTCGAAGCTTGTGGTTTGAAGTTTGACTTTACGACAAGCATGGTTTCGACACTGATGAAAACGGTTGCGGAAGAATTAGATAAGCACGCGTAAAACATGGCTCTTGGCGGTTTTCATTCCATTGTTTATGTTTTAAAGAAAGCGAAAGAAGCAGGTGGCATTTTTGCATTGCGGAAAGCGATGCGGTCGAAAAACGCTTGTAAAACCTGTGCGCTTGGAATGGGTGGACAACGAGGCGGTATGGTAAATGAGTCAGGTTCGTACCCTGAATTCTGCAAAAAGTCTGTGCAGGCGATGGTCGCAGATATGCAGGGTGCAATCACGCCAGAATTTTTTGAACAATATTCAATTGCACAACTTTCGGCTATGTCTTCAAGAGAGTTAGAATCGTGCGGCCGACTTACTTTTCCGGTTATCGCTGGTCCACTTGATTTAAATTACAAACCAATCTCGTGGGATATAGCCCTAGAAAAAGTTTCAAAATCGATAAAAAATACAGAACCGGACCGTTCGTTTTATTACTTCAGTGGGCGTTCAAGTAACGAAGCAGGATTTTTGTTACAACTTGCTGCGCGTTTACGGGGAACAAATAATATAAATAACTGTTCTTTCTTTTGCCATCAAGCAAGTGGCGTTGGGCTAACAAGTGTTACTGGCTCAGGAACAGCAACAGTAGTGCTCGATGACCTGAACCACTGCGATGTACTTTTTCTGATTGGTTGTAATCCCGCATCTAACCATCCACGTCTACTAAAAACAATTGTTGAAATACGCCGGCGTGGTGGCAAGGTCATAGTCATTAACCCACTTCTTGAAAAAGGACTATGTAATTATAGGGTTCCGAGTGATTGGCGAAGTTTATTATTCGGTTCGAAAATATCGGACATGTATGTCCAGCCAAACATTGGTGGAGATGTTTATTTGTTGCTTGGTATTATTAAATGGCTATCTGAAAATGGTGGCATTGACGAGGCATTTACGCAAACACATGTAGATGATTTTGAAGAGGTTCTTGCGCAGGCAAACGAAAATTCTTGGGATGCGATTGTTCATCAAAGTGGAGTTGATAAAGAAACAATTGAGAATGTCGCTTCAATGTATAAAAATTCTTCCAAAGCAATATTTTGTTGGGCAATGGGAATAACACATGTAAAAGGAGGCGTGGATTGCGTACGTATGATTGCAAATACTGCAATTGCGAGGGGAATGCTGGGCAAAAAAGGTGCGGGCTTATTACCACTTCGTGGACATTCAAACGTGCAAGGTATGGGAACGGTCGGTGTTGTGCCAACATTAAAAGGAGAGATGGCAAAAGCAATTGAAAAACAACTTGGCGTAACATTGCCAACCTCTTCAGGATTTGACACGATGTCTGGAATGAAGGCGGCGCATAATGGCGAGGTGGATTTAGTTTTATGCTTGGGAGGAAATTTAGCCGGTGCAAATCCTGACACTCGGTTTGCAATGGATGCAATGGCAAAAGTTTCTCGCGTTGGATATCTATCAACAACCCTAAACCAAGGGCACTTTTTTGGTCGGGGTGTCGAAACAATTCTGTTTCCTGTTCTAGCTCGTGATGAAGAACCACAGACAACCACCCAGGAATCAATGTTTAACTTTGTGCGAAGAAGTTCTGGTGGCGAGTCTAGACATGATGGTCCAAGGAGTGAAGTCAATGTCATCATCGATCTTGTAAAAGATAGTGTTGGAATAATTGATTGGGAACAATTTAGAAATTACGATTCAATCAGAGAATTACTTGCGAGTTGTTTAGATGGATTTAACCCAGATGAAGAACATCAAATTGAAGGTAGAACCTTTCATTCACCTATATTTAAAACAAAAACTGGTAAAGCTAAAGCACACCGGGTGAACCTGCGCGAAATTCATCATTCAAATCAAGAAAAACTTCGGCTGATGACAATTAGAAGCGAGGGCCAGTTCAATACTGTTGTGTATGAAGAGGAAGATGTATACCGAGGTCAAACTCGTCGAGACATTGTGATGATGCATAAAGACGACATTTCATCTCGTGGATTAAAAGAAAATGAATCTGTTGGTGTCATTGGTCCGTCTGGTGAATTACGTGTAATCGTTCGCGTTATGAATATCGCAAGAGGGAATTGCGCAATGTATTTTCCAGAAGTGAATAGTATTCTTTCGAATGCAGTTGACCAAGAATCATTAACTCCATTTTTCAAGGGCGAGTTTGTTGATGTCGTCTCGAGAGTTAACGCTTAGAAATGTACTGGCTTGTTTAGTATCAATCGGAATGCAAGTGTACTCAATGCTTGAAACAAAACCACGAATTGATTTTCCACCCGAATCCAAATATTTTGAACATGCATCTTGTTCTTTTGCATGAATATGTAACGGTAGCCCAAGTAGTTCATTGTCGTGCGAGAATACAGCGTTACGATTAGATTCAATGAGTGGCAAAATGTCTCTTTTGACAATGCACGGCATATCGCATCCGAGCACAAGGTAGTTTGAGTCTATATCTGAATGCAACAACGCCTCTATGCCACCGACTGGGCCATGCTGTTCCCGAAGATCTTGTACGCACTTTTGACCTTCGACTTCACCACCGAGAATAATTGTTTTGTTGCCAATTGATGATGCAATTTGTAACATTACATCAAGCATGGTTTTTCCATTTGGTAACGTAACTAGATGTTTAGGCGAACCCATTCGCTTGCTTTGTCCGCCAATTAAAATTGCAACGGTGTGAGACCACATTATTAATCTGCTTTTTGTATTTCAATGGTTTCGCCTGTGGTTAACAATCCCTCGGTAATTACCCTTGCGAGGTATCCACAACGACCAACGATGTCTTTCTTTAAATCAACGCCAAGTGGGTCAAGAACAAAACATGGCTTTCGTCTTTCCGCTAATTCGATGACAACACCCCCAGAGAACGTAAGCCGATCATTTGGTTCTAGAGATTGTAGGTTTAGATTTTCAACGGTGAGATTTTCTCCGACAGCCCCTGCTGGAACCACATACCCTTCAGTTGTAAGTTGTTCGAGTATTTCTTTGTCAATTAAACTGACAGCTCTATCGAATTGAATATGTTTTTGATGGTCACGTCCGTCACCAGCAAGTCCCTCATATGAAATTGCGCAGGAATCGACGGGTAATTTAGGAATTCCACCGTTCGATACATTGATAGAAAGTACTGTTGGCATGAAGTAGACTATACTTAATCCACTATGTTTTGCCACGCTTCTTTTGCAAGTTACATCGCTTATTTTTTAATGATGTTGCAACCGGAACTACCAGTGGAGTTTATCCCCGTTGAAGCCGGTGTTGAAGATAGAGGTTCATTGAGTGAATCGTTACGCTCTGCGCCACTTGATACGAGGCAAGATCAATCCTTTGAACGACTGTATAAGATTGAGGGCAGTGATGGTGTGTATGTTCGAAAAGCGGGCGGTTTGTATGCGGTATTCAAAAACTCAACGTATATTGATACAGAACAAGGCTTAATTCCAATTGTTCCAGCGGGAACGGTGTATAGCATCGGCTTAGTAAATGTTGCTCTATTGCAGCAACTCGGTACCCTTTCACAACCCATCATTCCAAATGAGATGGTCCGCGCAGAGGATTTATTGTATTCACCGAATTCAATCCCTAATAAAAGTTATGCTTCAGTTTCAACGGTCTTACCAAGAAACGGTTCTGTGCGTTTTGTAAATGATGAAAGTTACCGCCGAAAACGATTGGCAATGATGGTATTAGAGACTGTGCTTCAAGACTCGAATTAAGTCACGCAGCATCTGGTTGATCACCGTCCCATGGAATCATTCCCATTATTGAAGCAAGATTACGAAGTCGTATCTCTGCATCATCAAGCGAAATGAATTCGGAGTCATATCGCTTGCTCCGTAGATTGGCAAGAGTCTTTGCTGCGTTGGCTGGAAATAGTAGCGATTCCTCTGGCGATAGCTGAAGTGGGTCTGTAATAATTACATACCCATTGTGATTCATTCCATTGAAATTGCTTGCGTGTGTCACATATATTCCATCGGTGTGATTGCTTTGGGTATTTTGTTCTGGCAATAGCAAGAAGGTATTCTCCATTGCATTATCCGCATAAACCCCCCAAATTAGCAGAGTAACTTTAGCTCTGGGTTAAAGGTACGATACCGATATCTATGACTACTTGTTGCGAAATAAATCTTACCGATACAACTCTTGAATGCATTGTTGATAAAGTAAATAACCAAGAACGACTTACTAGAGAAGATGGTATTGCACTCTATGAAACACCAGACCTTTGGACAGTTTGTTCGCTCGCCGACTCCGTCCGTAGGCGGCTGCATGGCGAAACAACGTACTTCAATATTAATAGACATATAAATTATTCAAATGTATGTGCGTTAAGTTGTAAGTTTTGCGATTTTTATAGAAAGAAAGATCAAGAAGGCGCTTACGAACATTCAATAGATGATATTCGCAACGAAGCAACAATCGCACTTGAATCTGGCGCAACAGAAATTCACATTGTCGGAGGCTTACACCCTTGGTTACCATTTGAATATTACACAGACATGTTACGTGTCATTCGAGAAATTGCACCGAACATTCACATTAAAGCATTTACTGCAGTTGAGATAGTCCATTTTGCGCGAATTACAAAGCGCGGACGCGATGGAATTGCAGGGATTTCCTCTGTATTAAGCGATTTAATTGCAAACGGACTTGGCTCATTACCAGGCGGTGGCGCAGAAGTATTTGATGATAGAGTTCATGATGAAGTTTTCCGTGGAAAAATCGGAAGCAAAAAATGGATGGATGTACATCGCTGTGCACATGAACTTGGCCTGAATTCGAACGCAACAATGCTATATGGACATGTTGAAACAAGAGAAGACAGAATTAATCACATGATAGTTTTGCGTGATGAACAGGATCGCGCAGAACAAAATGCAAGTGAAGGCAAATTTCAAACAATGATTCCTTTACCTTTCATTCCTGGCGTTAGCGAACTTTCACATTTGCCTGGACCAAGCGGCGTAGAAAATTTAAGAACAATTTCAATTTCAAGATTGATGCTTGATAATATTCCACACATAAAAGCGTTTTGGATTATGCAAACGTTACACATGGCACAACACATGTTGCAGTGTGGAGCAAACGATATCGATGGCACTGTTGTTTGGTATGACATTACTAAAGTATCTACAGAAACAACACACCAAGAATGTACGACCGAAGATTTGAAAAGAGCCATTTGTGACGCCGGGTTTAATCCAGTTGAACGTGACACGCTGTACCGAAAAGTGAAACGGACGAATAGCGGTTGGTCAGTTGAGTAAAGTCCGATAACTAAATTTGGATTGTGGGGAGATTATTTTGCTTACGCGGCTTTATCTAGAGTTCCTGGTTCTCTAATTGAAGCCCCAGATGTCACAGACCGCAGTTCTTGTTTTTTGCGAAGCAAAAGTAAATCCTGAGCCCAGTTTGCAAGTAACCTTTGGAATACTTTTGTGGCATAGGATGTAGCGTTCGACGATGTGGTCTCATCTGGAACGGCTAATGTTAAATGACAGGGTTTGCCTACTTGCATGCCCTGTCATCGAACGTTTTCTCGTTGTTATTTTGTCAAAATGAATGAAATTAGGAATTTGGTTTAAAATTCAGTTTGTCTAGAATGCCTTCAAATTGATCATTCGAGTAGAACTCCAGCACCAGTCTACCTGCGCCTTTTTTCTTTCCAAGGCCAATGCTAACTTTTGTACCTAAGTGAGCGCCAAGCTGCTCCGAAAGATTTTGCATATACATGTCAAGAGCGCCCTGCTCTTGCTGCACCTTAGTTGGCTTTTTGTTGGACAATTTTTTAAGTTGACTTTCAAGTTCTCTAACGGACCATTGTTCACGAGCACATTTGCGAGCAATCGCTTTACTCGTGCTGACATCTGGAATGCCAAGTAGCACCTTAGCGTGACCCATTGAAAGCCGTCCATCACGTACCGCATCTTTGATGTTTGGCTCTAAGTCGTTTAACCGCAATATGTTAGCAACGCTCGAGCGATCAATGCCAAGTTGTGTTGCTATTTCTTTTTGGGTTGATTGGAAGTCGACGACTAAGCGATCAAAGGCTTCTGCCCTGTCGATTGGATTCAAATCTTCTCGTTGAAGGTTTTCAATGAGTGCCCATTCGGCTGATGTTTTGTCATCAATATCTTTGATGATTGCTGGGATTTGTTTGAGTCCGGCAATTAGAGCAGCTCGCCAACGGCGTTCGCCAGCCACCAATTCGTAACCCCCTGCCTTCTTTGGCCTCGCGACAATTGGCTGCATTAAGCCCGCGCTTCGGATTGAATCTGCCAAAGCGGAGAGCCCCTCATCATCAAACACTTGCCTTGGTTGCCTTGCATTTGGAGCAAGTGATTCAACATCTAAATAGACTAACCCACCGGCGGGTTCGACCGATTTTTCACTACTATTAGGTTCAACGTTATCCGATCTTACTTTGCTTAAAGGTGGAGTTGGATCTGTTGCAGTAGCTGTATTTTGTTCAACGTTTGTTGAAGTAGTTTGAGTGGCATTGTCTGGCGGAATAACTTCTACCGCAGAACCCAGTAGACTTTGTAGCCCCTTACCCAAACGACGAGATTTCTTTTTTGCTGGCGCTGCCATATTGGTTACTCCTTCAACCGCATAAACAAATTAATTGTTGTTCCACGTGGAACACACTAATTAACGCTTCGACACTTATCCCATGTTCCACGTGGAACGTCAACAGGCAGTGTGCGAAAATAGCGTAATTAAATTGCGCAAAGAACGTATAGAAAATAGCACTGGAATGAGTTTAATGAAATACGTAAAAATCACGTTAGCGTAAATTAGCAACAATTAAGAGCAATTAGATACAATATCACGTAAATAGAGAACAGTTAAAGCAAGCAGCCAATTATAATTACTTTGACAGGGGAACTACATCTTTAGGCTTTACTGAGAGGTGCATCGTGTCCCCCAATTTTCCAAGGTGGCTTGGGTTGACTTCAGTCACGCGTAAAATGAGATTATTGTTCAGCTTCACTTGGTGTTGGGCGACCTCTCCAAGATAAATGGTTTCAACGCAAGTGCCAGAAAAGCCATTCGTAGCAGCAGGGGTGTCATGTACTTCGATTGCTTCTGGGCGTATTGAACAGACACTCGTATCCTTTGGAATCGAAGCGGAACATGCTAGTAAACCAAGTGGAGTTTCGAGTGCATTCCCTGAAGCGGAAGCGTCAACGAAGTTGGTTTCGCCAATGAATTCAGCAACAAATTTAGAATTTGGGCTTCTGTAAATTTCATTTGGTGTGCCAACCTGGTGTACTTGGCCGTCTTTAAGAATTGCCATTTTATCAGCAATTGAAAGCGCTTCCTTCTGATCATGTGTTACATAAACTGTTGTAATACCAAGAGTTGTGCAGATTCTTCGAATTTCACAACGCATTTCTAATCGAAGTTTTGCATCGAGATTTGAGAGTGGTTCATCAAGCAACAATACATCTGGTTCGACAACAATCGCTCTTGCAAGTGCTACGCGTTGTTGTTGGCCACCAGAAAGTTCATTCGGTTTTCGATTGGCTAAATGTTCCATTTGAACAACATCAAGGGCGTGTAACGCTTTTTTAAGTCGCTCAGCAGGGGGTATTTTCCTTATTTTTAGCCCATAAGCAACGTTTTCCACGACACTCATGTGTGGCCAGAGGGCATAACTTTGAAATACCATTCCTGTGTTTCGTTTATTTGGTGGCTCAAAGGTAACTTCTTTCTCTCCAAAATAGACCGCGCCAGCGGTTGGCTCTATAAAACCAGCAAGCATTCGGAGTAGGGTAGTTTTTCCACAGCCGGAGGGTCCCAAGAGAAAAAATAGATCGCCGGCTTCAATTTCTAAATCGACTCCGTTGACAGCGATTGTCTCGCCAAACTTTTTAGTTAAACCTTTGAGGAATATTGCAGTCATAAGTCGAAACAATAACAGCACAAGCAATTTATTGCACGGACTTCTTGAATGAACAGGGCGACTTAATTTTCAAATATATTGCTTAGTTTTACGCTTCTTCAGAGTAGGATATGTTTCATGGGCAACGGTACATCAAAACTTGAACAGATACGCGAATGGCGAAAGCGAAAATTCAGAGAGACAAGTATTGACGCGAGCATTCTCGCATTCAGACGAACGCTTAAAAAAACTAACAAGCAACTTTCCCAAGTGCTTGAAGCGTGGGATGAAATAGTACCGGAACAGATTAACAAGAATGCAATTCCAACCTCGCTTCGTTCAGGAGTATTAGAAGTATCGGTAAACGATTCCCCAACAGCGTACCAATTAAATCAATTGATACGAACGGGATTGTTACACAAACTACAACAAAGAAGTAGCGGCACTTTAAAGCAAATTAAAGTTCAGCTCGCTAAGTAATTTTATATACAACTCAAAATTGCGGGTGGAATTTCTCTTACATTTCCAACTTCATTCACACACGCAAGAACAGTTGTTCCAGTTGCAATAGTTTGATTGCCACGAAGAAGGGTGTATGAATGTTTGAGCTTTACTCGAGTTGCTTCTGTAAGGGCAGTAACTAAAGTTAACTCATCATCGTATTTTGCTGAAACCTTATATTTGATATGTAATTCAGCGACTGCAAGAAACAAGTTGTCTGCTTCCATCTTTTTGTAACTTCCCCCTTGAGTTCGGAGTAATTCTGTTCGTCCCATTTCAAACCAAACAGGATAAATAGCGTGATGCACAACGCCCATCGGGTCGCATTCGTTGTATCTCACTCTGATTTCAGTTTCTATTTGCATCATCATTTTCCTATACAAAATGTAGAAAACACTTCGCCAATTATTTCATCAGGTGTAACGTGTCCAGTAATTGAACCAATTGAATTTAAAGCTTCGCGAAGAGAAGCGGAAGCAAGTTCTGGAATATCTATTTGCGAAAGTGTCTCTTTTAGGGCAACCAGTGTGTTCTCTAAACTTCTTTCATGTCGAGGTAGCAAAGCAAGTGCATCAAGTTTTGGGGTCTGTGTATTAATCAATACATCAGAAACCTTCGCTTGTAAGACAGCAAGACCTTCGCCAGTATGCGCGTTAATGGCATCATTGTGGGAATTGTTTTTGTCTTTCATGGTGTGCACAATAATCGCATTTTCCAAAGAACATTCTGTTGCCTCGCCCGGCGCAACACACCAAAGAACAACATCAGCAGAATCAATTGAACGCTGTGCCGCAATCTGCATGGATTCGTCTAGCACGCCATTTGCAAATTCAAGCCCAGCAATATCTGTAAGCAGGGCATCTTTCCCGTTAAAACGAACTTGTTCTGTTATCACATCTCGAGTAGTGCCAGCAATAGAAGAAATGACAACACGTTGTTTTTTGATAAGCGAATTAAATAATGTAGATTTTCCAGCGTTAGGTTTTCCCGCAATGACAACACTTGGTAATTCACAAAGGGCTGCCATTGAAATTTTGTTTTCCACAATTGCTTTTAGTAAGTGAATGCAATGTTCAACAGAGGTGCGTAAATCATCTTTAGAAATCGCAATAACTTCTTCTTCATCAGTGAAATCTATACCCGCCTCAACGAGAGCGAGTACCCTAATAATTTCTAGAGAAATGGGCTGAGTAGCATTCGCAAGAGCACCATTTCGAAGCAATGAGGCTCCGAGTAGTTCGGCATCATTACCCGCTGAGATGGTTGCGCAAACCCCTTCTGCTGCTGATATTGAAATGTTGCCGTTCAAAAAGGACCGTGCGGTGAACTCACCAGCTTCAGCAAAGCGACCATTGGTTGCGTTGATAAGTTCGTTCATAACGAAATCGACCACAAACTGATTATTTACGATTTGTATTTCTATCGTTTCTTGCCCAGTGAATGAAGAATTTGCCGGAAATGCGCTAATCAACACGGGAATTTCTTGGCTTTTGAAAGAAATGCGAGATGCGATTATTCTTCTTGGTTCAAATTTCAAACCAAGTTGCTTTGTTCCATGCCATGCATGCGGTCCAGTCGCTCGAATGAGAGCATGCGTGGAACGGCCACTTGGCGAACTAACAGCAACGATGGTTGTTTCATGATCCATCGTAGTTTGTGATTAATCTCGTTTCTTAAAGTTGCGCTTCTTGGCTTTGTTTTGAACTTTTTTTCTACGTGCTTCCATGGCATCAGTCCAAGCACGGCCTTGTTTATCTTTACTCTTTTTGTTCTTCGCACTCGTAGGGCTGGCAGTTTGTGGTTCAAGTGGTAATTCGTCAATGTGCTTACGAATTCGCTTGCTTTCAATAATACCAACCGAACTTGATGTCAAAATATAAAGAGTCAATCCAGAAGGCGCTGAGTACAACATCATCGGGAACAGAACTACCATCATGATACGCATGATTTTTTGTTGTGAAGCTTGCTCGGGTGATGTTGCCATACTTTGTGGCGACATATATTTTTGTTGTATAAAGAAAATAGCACCCATTAATATTGGCAGTACGTTAATACCCGTTATATTCCAAAGAAGAAAATGTGTTGGCGTATCAAACTTACCAAAGAAGTGGTCGGCAGAACTTAAGTCAGCAAGAAATGGCCAGTCGCCCAACATCTGAAAAATGCCAAAGAAAGCGGGTTGCTGTCGAATGTCAAACATGAAATACAACAGCGCATACAACGCAATCCAAATTGGCATTTGTAAGAACATCGGCAAGCAACCAAGCATTTGGAATGGGTTGACGCCATATTTCTGCATCAGTACCATTTGTTCCGATTGAACACGCTTCGGGTCATTAGGATATTTTTGTTTTAGTTTGTCGATTTCTGGTTTTAACTTTTGCATTACTTTGCCAAAGCGTTGCATATTAATTTGCGATTTTTTAGTAATCGGATGCAAAATTCCTCGGACAATAAGCACGAGTAAAATAATTGCCAGTCCCCAGTCGAACACCACATATTGATCAAGCGTTGTTAATACAACACCAAGAAAATCTGCAAGCCATTGGAACGTGCAAATTGCACACATAGATGACATTTGATAGAGGACCATCTCCCGCATGTTTAGTGCGATATATGGTTGTTTGTTGTCAAGTACTGAGCGTTGCAACGGACCAGCGTACACACTCATAGTGAGGTCATAGGTTGCTCCTCCTGCAACAGAAGTTGCAGGACTCCACAAACCCGTAAGAATAAACTGGTCTTCGTTTGCTCCTTTTACACTTGAAGTGATGGATTCAATCTTGTCTGTAATTATCCTATTGCCTTTGCCCTCGTCGTTGATGTTTGGCATTACAGCAAGAGAAAAATACCTGTTTGTTGATGCAAACCAAGACAATTTAAAACCGCCCTCAGTGGTTTCTTCTGTTGGCCAGAGTGTTTCAGCACTGTCTTTCGTCGCATCGGTGAATTCATATAAAAAATCGACCGATTGAATTGGCGCAGCGTGGTCTGGGTCAAACTCGTCACTTAGTTCCCATCCAAAACGAAATCGACGACGGTCCATGTATCTTGAACGATCGACAGTTAAGGTAGAGGGCCCGTATTGCAACCAACGCACCGTAAATTCTTGTCCAGTCAAGTTTTTAATAGTTTGAGCAACATGTAATTCATACCCATCGCCCAAAGTCCAAATTCGTTGAATGACAGCAATGTTATTTTCGTTTGCATCAACTATGTTTGCTTCAAAGGAAACACTGTTCTCAGTTGTGTTTGTTACTGACCAAACATCACTTGATGTTAGCGATAGTTTTTGGTCGTTGATTACAACTTGATATGCACCGAGAACTGTTGCAACATGGTCATTGAAAACATCAGAGGTAGCGAGTAAATATAATTTTTCGAAGGATGGCTGTTCACCACCAGATTCACGGAATTGATTCCAAGCTAATTTGCCATCAACAGTTTCGTAAATATCAGAAAAACGAATGGATGTAATGCCAGCGCCATCGCTTGCAAACACAACTTCCATTTTCCAATTTTTATAATCAGTTAATGAGCCAAGAATAATCGGGTCTGAGCTTATGCTGTGTTTCTTTAAACTTAATATTTCAAATGGTTTTAAATTGGTGTTCGCAACTTTTGGCTCTGCAGGCGCAACTTTTGGCGTTTCTACAGCGGCAGACTTTTCTTCAGTATTTGTTTTTTCTACAACGTTATTTTCTACAACGTCATTTTCTGCAACGGCAACAGGCGATTCTGGAATTGGTTGATTTTGAGAGTCGTTTGGTTTTTTAGGACCAAAGATAAGTACAGACAAAACACTGCCCGCTAAAAAAACAACTAGTAATGGAATCAACCGCCGGCGTGCCTGTGGTGTCATATTGTCCTTCTTTCTATAAAGGTCTTACCGACCTTCACGGAGCCGATCGCCAAGCCAATTGCTGAGATCGGGAATTGCATAAATTTTATCGCGTACTGCTTCGATGTCGTAATCAAGTCGGATAAAGTCGACCTTCTTTACTTCGTCATCAAGGATGGCGTAACTGCTACGTGGATCAAGATCGCGTGGTTGACCAATTGATCCTGGATTAATAATAATGTGCTCTTCGTTCTCATACTTGAACGTGTCATCTATATCTTCTGGTGGGTAAAAATCTGGTTCACTCGTAAAAATTCCAGGAACATGGGTATGTCCTGACATAGAGTGTTTGGGAATTCGGTCGAAAATTTGTTTCATCTTCACTGGTGAGTTAATCGCATCATCAGGGAATAGATATTCATTTATTGGTCGACGAGGTGTTCCATGTACCGCTAAGAAATCGCCCATTTGGGTTCGTACACGAAGTCCACCGAGAAATTCCCAGCGTTTTGCAGCTACTTCTTTATCTTGTTCAGCATCAAATTGTGCTCTTGTCCAATATGCCGCTTGTTCTGCAGCGGCATTAAAGTTAGTTGGCTCGTACAGTGCACCGTAGTCATGATTACCAAGAAGGCACCATTCGCACAATTCGGCAATCATATCCACACATTCTGCTGGGTTTGGACCATATCCGAGGGTATCGCCAAGGCAAACTATACGGTCTACCGAGCGGTCGCCAATATCCTCAAGCACTCGCGTGAGAGCTTCAAGGTTTCCATGGATGTCACTTATTAACGCTGTTCGCACTGTGGTTTTCTTTCCTAACGAATCGGAGATGATACCGCAGACTGCTCACTTACGAAACATCATCTGGACACGACTTAGCAATCAGGTTTTGGTTAGAACGTAAGTTTATATATGACAATTAGTTAAACTATGCCTCAGCAGTATGTTTTGGCTATGATAAAATGCCATTTTTAAGACTGTTTTCCCAATTATTAGGAAGGTTAGTATTTTGTCTTCAGAACGTCATTTTGATTTAATTGTTATTGGCTCTGGCCCTGGTGGTTATGTTGGCGCAATCCGCGCCGCGCAACTTGGTTTAAAGGTTGCTTGCATTGACCGCGATAAACTTGGAGGAGTCTGTTTGAACTGGGGTTGCATCCCTTCCAAAGCTCTTTTGCATGGTGCTGAAATTTACGATGAAGCTGTCAACCACGGGAAAGAGTGGGGCATTAACATTGGTGAAATTACAGTTGACTGGAGCGCATTTATTGGTCGCAGCAGAAAAATTACTGGGCAACTCAATGGAGGTGTTGCGTACCTATTTAAGAAAAATAATATTGAACACATTCAAGGTCACGCTCATATTGTTTCTGGAAACAACGGCGTCACTCCTTGCTCTGTCGAAGTACAAACTCCAGTTGGAGATTATTACAACGGCAACGGTGAAAATGTAATTGAAACAGTAACGGCTGACAGGGTGCTAATTGCAACTGGCGCAAAACCAAGAGACTTGCCGTTTGCTCTGTGCGACGGAAAAACAATTATAAATTCATCACATGCAATGATTCTTGAAGAGCGACCAGAGTCTCTCGTCATTATTGGTTCAGGTGCAATCGGTATGGAGTTCGCTTATGTGTACAACGCTTTTGGAACAAAGGTAACGATCATAGAAATGGTTGATCGTATTTTTCCAATTGAAGATGCAGACATTAGTAAACTAGCAGAGCGTGCATTCAAAAAACAAGGAATGAAATTCCACACGAACGCAGCGGTTAAATCGGTTGAAGTCCATGGCGATAGTGCAACAGTTACATTTTCTGACGTTAATGATGAGACAAAAATAGAAAGTGTTACAGGCGACAAAGTTCTTGTTGCAATCGGCGTTGGACCACGATGTGATGGTCTTTTTGATGATTCGCTTGGAATTGAATTAGATAGAGGGTTTATTAAAACCGATGCACAAGAGGTTGATGAACCAACGTATAAAACAAGTGTTGCCGGCATTTTTGCAATCGGCGACATCATCGGGCCTCCGCTTCTTGCACACGTAGCATCCGAAGAAGGCGTGACATGTGTTGAACGAATGGTGGGACATCACACATTTGGTGTCGATTACAAATCAATTCCCGCTTGCACTTATACCAATCCGCAAATTGCATCCATTGGGATGACAGAACAACAGGTTATTGACGCTGGCATCGATTACATCAAAGGCGAATATTCTTTGAAGGCACATGGGAAAGCTATTGCTGTTGGCGCAGCAGACGGAATTGTAAAAATTATTGCAAGTAAACCGTATGGCGAAATTCTCGGCGCACACATTATTGGTCACGACGCTAGCGAACTAATTGCAGAAATTGGTTTAGCAATTCGGCTTGAAGCAACAATTGAAGATATCGCATCAACAATGCACGCACACCCGACGATGGCAGAGTCTATTCACGAAGCTGCCCTCGGCACAGAGAACAGAATGATTCACAATTGAGTTTTATTTTTTCTGAAACAATTTTAGACAATGGTCTGCGGATTGCAGCGGAACATTCAGATTCTGCAGTTACCGCAGCAATCGGTTTTTTCGTTAAAGCAGGTGCACGAGATGAAACATCTAAACTAATGGGTGTTAGTCATTTTCTTGAACACATGATGTTTAAAGGCACCGAATCATTAAGTGCTGAAGAAGTTGATCTTGCTTTCGACGATATTGGTGCGGAACACAATGCATTTACTTCTGGCGAAATGACTGCTTATTGGGGCGCAGGGCTGCCCGAAGTGTTGGGTTCAATTCACGGAACTCTTGCCGATATTTTGCGTCCATCTCTTTGTCAAGAAGATTTTGATAACGAAAAAAAGGTAATTCTTGAAGAAATTGCAATGTACGATGATCAGCCGTTCTGGGTTTTGTACGAAAGTGCGATGGAGCAGTATTACGGTGACAGTCCGCTTGGCCACCGAGTGCTTGGAACTCCTGAAACAATAAACAACATGAAGCGGGATGAATTGGCTGGATATTTCTCAGACCGTTACAGCGCAGACAACACAACAGTTGTTTTGGCAGGGAAACTCGACTTTGACGCAATGGTGGAACAAATTCAAGCGTTGTGTGGCGGATGGGAACCGACCGAGGTTAAGCGATCTTATGAAAAAGTAATTCGAAATGAAGGTATGTTTGAAAAGCATATTCCAGACTTGCAGCAACATTACCATTTAATGATGATGCCAAGTGTATCATTTCAAAGCGAACAAAAATACGCGGCGTCTGCTCTTGCTGCAATTTTAGGTGGCGGTGATGGTTCACGTTTACATTGGGCGTTGGTAGACACGGGTCTTGCCGAAGCAGCAGCAGCGTCGGTTGACACGAATGATCAATATGGTGAACAACTTACCTATGCAGTTTGTGACCCAAGCAACGCGCAGCAAGTTGCAGAAATTATGCGGGACGAAATGGCAAACGTTGTAAACACCCTTGTTCAAGAAGATTTAGACAAAGTAATTGCAAAAGCTGGCACTAGTGCAGCTGTTTCAAGCGAGCGACCAGCAGGTCGCATGCAAAGACTCGGCGGAATGTTGACGACTTCTGGCGAATATGTTTCATTAGAAAACGAGCTTAAAACTATCGAATCACTCACCATTAAAGACTTGCAAGAAGTAGCGGAAGCGTTTCCTTGGGTTCCAAAATTCGAAACAGCGACGCTTCATACGTAAGATGGCAATTCTCTCCGATACAGCTATTTGCTTACGTTGTTGGGATTATTCGGAGACAAGCCAAACAGTAAGTCTGCTTACAAAAGAGCACGGAATGATTCGCGGGATTGCAAAAGGATCAAAAAGAGACAACGGGGCATTTTCTGGTGGCTTTGATCCGTTAACACGTGGAAGTATAGTTCTACGCATAAAAACAAATAGTGATCTTGCGACATTAACCGAGTGGCAACTAGAACATGTTTGGTGGACAACGAGAAACAATCTTGCGGTTAATCGCGGAGCAATTTATATGGTCGATCTCGTTGGAAGAATGTTGACTGACCAAGATCCGCACACAAATGTTTACGACTCTTTACTTGAAGCATTAAATCGGATGGAGGATGGTCATGAAATTGATTGGCCTCTTCTTCGTTTTCAATGGGCACTTCTCGTTGAAACGGGCTACCAGCCAACGCTCGAAACAGTTTGCGAAAATGAAACAGTAGTTGCATTTAGCTCTCAAACTGGCGGGGTTGTTGAAGACACCGGTGAAATTGATCGTGTTCGTGTCCGAAAGGAAACGGTGAATGTTCTTCGCATGTTAGAGGAAGGCAGTTCGATTCAAGCCACAGAGCCCGAGGCACTCCACCGTGCGAATCGACTTCTTGCACACTATCTACGCGACATCATCGGTATAGAATCTTCCGCAATGCGCTGGATGTGGCAAAATTAATTAACCGAGGGTTAATTAATTTGCAGTTCTATATATACTGAACACGTGAGTAAAGCGAGAATCATTTCATTATTGAATCAAAAGGGCGGCGTTGGCAAGACAACGACGACGGTGAATTTGGCTGCTGGATTCGCAGCAGCGGGTAATAAAGTGCTCGTAATTGATCTTGACCCTCAAACCCACCTCGGGTTGCATTTTGGCATTGAAGAGTCCGCTGCTTCAGTTTACGATTTACTCATGGATGAATCCATAACGGTTAATGACGCGCTTGTAAATGCACGAGAAAATATTGATCTCGTTACGAGTGAAGTAGATCTTGCTGCGGCAGAATCGGAACTGGCATCTAAAACAGACCGACACGATTTGCTTTCAAAAAAAATAATTCCAATTTTAGATGACTACGATTACATTTTGATTGATTGCCCGCCGAGTCTCGGATTGTTGACTATCAACGCACTTGCCGCATCCAAAGAACTCATCGTTCCGATGCAAACGCATTTCCTAGCATTGCAAGGTGTAAGTAGATTGTTTGAAACAGTGCAGATGCTTGTTGGTGGACTTAACCCAGACCTTGAAGTAACTGGAATTGTGCTGTGTATGCACGAGAAGAATACGAAACTCGCTCGAGAAGTTGTGGATGATTTACAACAGTTTTTTGATTCTTCCCGTGATAGCAATGTCCCATGGAGCAACTGCGTTATTTTTGATCCGCCAATTCGCCGCAACGTAAAACTTGCAGAGGCACCAAGTTTTGGTCAAACAATTTTTGATTATGAACCCGATTGTGCTGGCGCTAAAGATTACGCCAAACTTGCGGAAAGTGTGATGGCAACGACACGCGAAGTAACCATCGAAACTATCAAACCCACCAAAACCATCGAAGTTGTTTCACCAACAGAAGCAGTCCCAACCGAAGTAGAAAATGAATCCACATGAACTAGCTGTCCGCAATTGGCGAATTGTTTTTTTAATTTGGTTTGTATTGTTGGCAACTGCAACTCACTTACCCCAACCAATACCAACGGATAATCCAACGTTCGTGTCGCCAGATAAACTCCTTCATTTCATCTGTTTTGGAATGCTTGCATTTTGTCTTATTGGAACAGAGTGGATAAAGTCTCCGTTGAGATGCTGGTTGGTTCTAGCAGCCTGGGCGATTGTTGATGAAATTACCCAAGACTTACTCCCATTAAATCGCGCGTTTAGTTCTGAAGATTTAATTGCAGGCGAATTAGGTATAGCCGCAATTATGTGTTGGTCAGGAGCGCTTGGGAAAGTATCCACCAAAAAAATAAAAGAGGAAGTTGCAGCAATTCTTGCTATTCCAAAAAATTGGTTCCAACTTGGATGTATTGGATTCATCGTTACGGTTTTTCTGTTTGCGAGTATTTGGTTTTTTCTTCGAGAGATTTTTGGTGAGCAATATTCTTCATTGGCTTTTTGCGTAGCTTTTTTAACAGGGCTTTTGTGTGTATTGTGTATAATTATCATCAAAGGGAATTTGCAAATCGAGTCGCGGGTGCTTCTAAAAAGTATGGTTCCTTGGTTGATTGGGACGATTGGTATTGCAAGTATGACTGGTTTCCTTTTCAACAATGTATCTATTAATGTTTCAGTCGTCGTGCTTGCAATGCTTGTTGTTGGATTTCGCATTGCATGGAATCGTGCAACATGACGACCAACGATAATCTTGAAAAGAACACGCGGACGAATAGCGTTCTTACTCTTGTATCAAGGTGTATGGGGCTTGTACGTGACGGTGCGATGTCTAGAATTTTTGGGGCTGGTGCATTCGCATCTGCTTTTTACTTTGCGTTTTTGATACCAAATTTGTTTAGGCGACTTTTCGGAGAAGGGGCGCTCTCTGCAGCATTTCTTCCAATTTATTCAAAACTCCATAGCGAAAATCCCCAACGAGCAAAAGCGTTTGCAACATTAACCGTTGCAAAACTTGTCTTACTTCTTGGAACGCTAACGCTTCTTAGCGAACTGGCTTTATGGTTGCTCATCTCAATGCAACAAGAGCCAAATGCATCGTTGCAATTAACAATGATTATGTTGCCGTATATGCCGCTCGTTTGTTTAGTAGCAATATTCGGTGCTATGTTGCATGTGCACGATTCATTTGGGCCAACAGCTTCTGCGCCAATCATCCTCAATGGTTTTATGATTGCAGCGGCGTATGGTTTTGTAAGTATCTTTGATAATCCATTTAATCACATGGTATGGATTGGCTTGTCAGTTGTTCTTGCAGGTATTGTTCAAGTTGTTTGGTCGCTTTTGGCACTTCGTAAACATTCTTGGTTTACAAAAGAAACGAAATCTGCCCAGAGTGATATTAAAAAAATGTTGCGAAACATGATTCCAATGGTCCTTGGACTTGGAACGTTACAAATTAATACGCTACTAGATGGTGTAGTCGCAAACTGGTCAAACTTGTTTGGTCCTTCGTTTTTTGGTTATACATATCCTTTGGGCGACGGTGCGATGGCGTCATTGACATGGGCGCAACGGTTGTATCAATTACCTCTTGGTGTATTTGGAATTGCACTTGCTACGGCAATTTATCCACTCCTTGCTAAACAAGTCAACGATGCTGCGCTGTTCGCTTCAACGATGCGTAGGGGTTTGCGTACGGTTATTTTTATTGGCTTGCCAGCAAGTGCAGGATTGTTATTTGTTCGTGACCCGCTTGCGATGGTTGTATTCCAAGGAGCAAACTTCACCGCATCCGACGCTATGATCGTTGGTTCAATTTTGCTTGGTTACGCCCCTGCGGTTTGGGCTTATTCCATGACACAAGTAGTCACGAAAGGGTATTACGCCAAAAATGACACGAAGACACCCGTTAAAGTGGCAATTTTTTGTGTGTGCCTGAACTTTCTCCTCAACGTGACGCTCATTTGGACACCGCTTGGCATATCTGGGCTTGCATGGTCAACGGCAATTTGCGGTGTAATTCAAGTTTGCGTTCTGTTGATACTCTTCCGACGGTATATCCCAATCCTCATTGATCGAAATGTACTGAAATCATGGTTCTACACAGCGATGTTAACGCTGATATTGGGTGTTTCTGTCGGATTACTAGTACAAATGACTTGGGATCAGACCAGTTCTTGGACAGATTCCTTGTTTGTATTATTTGGAGCTGTAGTTTCTGGAATTGCCATTATGGTTTTAGGCGCGATTGCACTCAAAAGACCAGAATTGCACTGGTCCATTGGCAGACAACGATGATTTCTAAAAAATCCGAACTATTTCACTCAGAAATAGTATGTAATTACGTCCATATATCTAAAAAAAACTCAAAAGCGGATTATTCCGCCCAATAGTGCCGATTATGTGATTTTGAGACCCTTAACTACCGATAGTGATTTGGATTAATTATGGATAAAAATGAGAAAAATAGAGACCTTTCAAGCCGCACTTCTGCGATGCAAAAAGCGCCACCAACTCGGCGTACTGCCTGGCCAATAGTTCAGTTATTCCTCAGAGTGCTTTGGGGAACATTTGGTTGGGCTGTTTGGACTTTTTTCCCGTTTTTACGCACCATGTTACTTCGCTTATTTGGTGCAAAAGTAGGGAAGAATTGTAAGTTCGCAAGAACAGTACAAATCACCATTCCGTGGAACCTCATCATCGGAAACGACTGTCATTTTTCAGAACAATCAATTTTGTACTCGCTTGGAATAATCACCATCGGCGACAGAGTTCGAGTTGATACACGGGCACATCTTTGTGCAGGCTCACATGATATGAAAGACACAACGTTTCCACTAACTCGTCCACCAATAACGATTGGAGATGATACGTTTATTGGTGTGGATGCTTATATTGCTCCAACAGTCACACTTGCGCCTAAAACTATTGTTCACCCAAGAGCAAGTGTGTATGGAAGTTTCGATCACGCTGTTGAATTATTAGGAAATCCTGCAAGGGTTGTCGAGTGAGTTCTATTCGTCAGTTAATTTGGGAGACGATTGGTAGTTTCTTATTTAAATGCAGTCCGCATAATGCGTACTTGTATCGAAGAACTATTTTGCGAATGTTCGGTATGAAACTCGGGTACAACGCAAGAATTCGCAGAAGCGTTTCTATTGACAAACCTTGGAATGTCACAATTGGCGATTTGGTAATTTTTGGCGACTTTGTTGTTGTTCATGCTTCAAAACCCGTGAGTATAGGTGACAGATCTTCTATCAGCCAGTACGTTATGCTTCTTACGGTTTGCGGAGATTACAAAACCTATGGCACAACTAAGCGAGAAGGTGCAATTACGATAGAAGAAGATTGCTGGGTTGCTACCGACACTGTAGTGATGCCAAGTGCACATATTGAACAAGGCGTTGTTGTAGGTGCAAGGGCTTTGGTCGACGGAAGGTTGCCCGAGTGGAAAGTTTGTACGGGTGAACCTGCAGTTGAACGGGCTGAGCGTGTTCTCTATGTCAACGAAATTGTTGCACCACGCGACAAGTCAATTTCTAACATTGAAATTATTATTCCAGTTAGAGATGAAGAAATAAATTTGCCGTATACGCTCGCAAGCGTGATGGAGTGGGCTGATAAAGTTTGGGTTATTGATTCGGGTTCAACAGATAAAACCCGCGAAATTGCTGAAGCCGCTGGCGCAGAGGTTATATGTCAGCCATGGTTGGGCTACGCAAAACAAAAAAACTGGGCGCTTGACAATATTCCATTATCCGCAGATTGGGTTTATTTTTTGGATGCTGATGAAACGATTTTGCCATTACTAAAAGATGAAATGCTTGAGATTTCATCAAAGCCAGTGCGCGAAATTAGCGAGACGGCTTTTAACATCAATCGATATTTTATCTTTCTCGGAAAACGAATTCGACACTGTGGATATTATCCTAGTTGGAACGTGCGTTTTTTCAAACGCGGCAAAGCTTTTTATGAAGACAGAGACGTACACGAACATATGATTGTCTATGGAAAAATTGGCAAACTAAAAGGGCACATGGAACATTATGACCGACGCGGCCTGGAGTGTTACATTGAAAAACACAATCGTTATTCAACGATTGAAGCAAGAGAAATTATTATTCAACCAGAGAAGCAGGGCATAACAATTGATGCAAAGTTTTTCGGCAATGTTCAAGAGCGACGTCGTTGGGTAAAACAAAACATTTATCCATGGTTACCCGCAAAATGGTTATTTAGATTCTTCTGGATGTTTATTATTCGCTGTGGTATTTTGGATGGTGTTACTGGCTTCAGATTTTGCATGCTCGTCTCAACGTATGAAATATTCATTTCGTTAAAAATGATTGAATACAAAAAACAAATGGCGAAAAAACAATGACCGAAAACCGACATATCAGTTCCTACACGTTGCAGGAAAAAATATGGCGCTTGCTGTGGGCTATTGTGCAGGCAACTTTTTTTAGATATTCATTTCATACTTGGAACGGATGGCGAATTTTTTTACTTAAATCGTATGGCGCAGAAATCGACAGCAGTTGCATTATTCGTAGAACAGTAAAAATTGAATGCCCTTGGAATCTAAAGATGGGGCGAAATAGTTGTTTAGGCGACGGAGTCATCATGTATTGCCTTGGGAAAATTTCAATCAGTGATAGGGTTTCCATTTCGCAGTATGCACACCTTTGCGCCGGAACGCATGATTACAACGATAAGGATATGCCTTTACTACGCTTGCCAATAACAATTGAGAATGATGTTTGGCTGGCAGCAGGTTCATTTGTTGGTCCTAACGTAACAGTTGGTGAAGGCGCTATTCTTGGTGCTCGATCTGTTGCGATGCGAGATCTTGACCCTTGGACTATTTACAGTGGCAACCCTGCGGTAATCAGACGAACCCGCGATAAATTGGCGTAAGCCACTATGACTTTTTGCCTTAATGGCGTATCCTCTTGTGGCTATGAACATTTTTACTAATCAAAAAGATCGACAAAAGAGTGGTTTTACAATAATTGAATTGCTCGTTGTTGTTTCAATACTCGCTTTACTCGCAGCACTTTTACTTCCAGCTCTTGGCAAAGCAATGGGTGCCGCGCGAACAACTAAAGACAAATCACAAATTGGTGGCATTCACGGCGCCATGCTTCTATACGCCTCTTCGAATGAAGGCAACTTGCCACTGCCAAGTGTTATTGGAAGCGGGCACGCAAACGTTGCTCATGATTATTCAGACACAACAGCAAATCTAATGTCGTTGATGCTTGGAAGGAATTATTTCACGACCGCTATCCTGATAAGTCCTGTTGAAACGAACGCGAAAATATCAGACATAAACGTAGACACGCTTACGTACGACTATGACAGTATTGATGGAGACACAATATTGTGGGACGAAGCTTTTAAAGGTGATATTTCTGCAGCAACACTGTCAAGCCCAGCGAATAATTCATACGCGCACCAAGCACTTTGGGGAGAACGCGTTCGAATGAAATGGAATTCTGGTTCAAGTTCTTCAGACATTATTCTGTCGAACAGGGGACCAGAAAATGGTGTACAAGATTCACCTGCCTACACAAACAGCAACACATTAAAATTCCATGGTTCTGAATCTGTATGGATTGGCACTGTAGTTAGCGGTGACGGTTCGGTGCGTACGGTTCAGTCGGTTTTTCCAGAGGGAATTGCATACCAACCATTAAACGGTCTACCTCTTGGCCCAGATAATTTGTTTAATCCAGATTGGGGCGATGTTGATCCGACAGACGCAACTAAGTCCGGCGACAACTGGTTAATCATTTGTAATCTAGCGGATGAGACAACAGGCAACATTAATGCTGTGTGGGATTGATGAGCAATCGTAACGACTCTGCAGTATCAACAACGGTGTCGTAGCCGAGAACGGATTGAATTTTTTCTATATTTGCGCAAGAGTTCGATACATCACCAATACGCTTAGGTTGATAGTTGATTGTTTTTTGGTTGCCATCGAACAGTATCTCCATCAATTCAATCAGCGAAAGCATTTTTCCTGTACCAACATTGAATACTTCACCGCACAATGGTGAAGGGTGTGCGGCGGCAAGTAAATTGGCATGAACAACATTGGAAACATTTGTGAAGTCGCGAGATTGTTTTCCATCTCCGAATAGTATTGGTTCCCGATTATTTGAAATCGCATTTACGAATGCTGAAACAACAGCAGCATATTGCGAGTTTGGGTCTTGTCGTATTCCGAACACGTTGAAGTAACGTAACGAAACGGTGTCGATGGTTGCATCTCGCATGAGTTGTTCGCCCATCACTTTTGATTGTGCATACGGTGACTCTGCAGAAATAGGGTCAGTTTCAATACTAGGTAATTCCGGACTGCTTCCGTAGCAAGCAGCCGACGCAGCAAAAATAACACGCTGGCAACACTCTTTTTTAGCCATCTTGAGGACATTGCTAGTGCCTTTTATGTTCACTTCGAAACACGTATCAGGATTTTCAAAACTATCAGGAACGGAAATAAAGGCAGCTTCATGAAAAACATGTGAACAGCCCTCGACAGCTTCAGCAATCGCATTTGTATCAAGGACAGATCCTGTTACAACGGAAACATCAAGTCCATTAAGGTTTGTAAGATGCCCAGAACTAAAATCATCAAGCACGCGGACCTTTGCACCGAGTTGCACCAAATGTTGTGTAAGATGCGAGCCAATAAACCCAGCACCGCCAGTTACAAGTACCGTGCGGTCTTCAAAAAAATTATCGTAGTTTTTGGAATACATAGTTAGGTCAATATCGTACCACCCATGCAATTAAATCTGTACAACTCACTCACCCGAAAAATGGAACTCTTTACTCCGATTGATCCGGAAAACAAACAAGTTACATTTTATTCATGTGGACCAACTGTTTATGATTATGCTCACATTGGAAATTTCAGAGCATTCCTCAACGCCGATGTATTGCGTAGAACACTAGAAAGCATCGGTTACGATGTGAAGCAGGTTATGAACATCACCGACGTGGGTCACATGACCGAGGACAATTTGGCTGATGGTGGCGGCGAAGATAAAATGGAAGTAGCAACTGTTAGGTTGCAAGAAGCAAAAAAATCGGGAACATTACCAAGCGATGTAGATATTGATCCAGGCGACCCGCTCGCTGTTGCAGAATTTTATGCACAAGCGTTTATTGAAGACGCAAAGTCTCTTGGCATACGAGTTGTGGATGACGCAAAAATCGATGCGAGTTTATTGCCCCGACCAACAAACTATATTCCACAAATGATTTCAATGGTGCAGTCGTTAGTCGATTCAAACAACGCTTACGTTGCTTCGGACGGTGTAGTTTATTTTGATGTTGAATCGTTTCCAAATTACGGCGAGTTATCAGGCAATACGCTCGATGCACTTCGAAGCGGTGAAGGTGGAAGGGTTTCAAAAGAAACGCAAGCCGTAAAACGTAACCCCGCAGACTTTATGCTGTGGAAGCCTGATGCTACGCATGTGATGCGTTGGCCAAGCCCTTGGGGTGATGGATATCCTGGCTGGCATCTTGAATGTTCGTCAATGGCTACTGAATTGCTCGGCGATGTAATTGATATTCACAGTGGTGGCGAAGATAACATTTTTCCTCATCATGAATGCGAAATTGCACAATCGTGTTGTGCAAGTGGATGTGATTCATTTGCAAACTATTGGTTTCACACCCGCTTTCTACTTGTAGATGGCGGAAAGATGAGTAAGAGCAAAGGCAATTTTTATACTTTGAGGGATCTTGTAGAAAAAGGCGCAACGCCCGCAGCGATTCGCTTAGAGCTCATTCGAACGCATTACAGATCAAACGCAAATTTCACGATGCAAGGTTTGAAAGACTCACAACGTCAAGTAGACCGATGGCGCCGACTTGCACAGTGGTTGTGTGAACATGGTGATGTGAAAATAGATGGTGATGGTCCACTGCAAAATACTGTGCAGAATTTTAAGTCTGCGATGTGTGAAGATTTAAACGTTGCAGGCGCAATTGGATTTTTGAGCGAAGCGGTTTCTAATTATGCAGTAGATTCTGTACCAGAATCTGGATGTGGTTGCACAACGCTTCGAGATGAATACAACGCTCTTCTTGAAATGGATTCTGTTCTTGGCGTACTAAACTTGTGCGACACAGCGTGCACCGATAGTTTAGATGTCTCAAAAATCGATTGTCTTATTGAGGAACGACTATCAGCACGGGAAAATAAAGATTGGTCACGAGCAGATGAAATCAGAGACGAGTTGTTAGCAATCGGCATTGCAATTAAAGATAGTTCCGACGGTACAACCTGGACACGAATTGTTCAATGAATCGCAAGCCACCAATCATCGGTCTCACGGGTGGAATCGGCTCAGGTAAAAGTGCAGTTGCTTCTGTTTTTTTAGAACACGGTTGTATCGTTGCGAATGCGGACGAAAATGCAAAAGCAGTTTTATTAGATTCTGAAGTTCGCGACACACTTGTGGAATGGTGGGGCGAAAAAATATTGAATATCGACGGGCATATAGACAGAACCGTCATTGCAGATATTGTTTTTGAAGATGACGCGGCGCTGCAAAAACTTGAAAGCCTTATTCACCCCCGAGCTCGGC
>JYMV01004754.1_pt1 | contig 35658 bp, 47 predicted proteins | sample 338911 | NCBI WGS metagenome assembly JYMV01 (sample SAMN03354496, study PRJNA234377) | hydrothermal vent metagenome | biome: Deep sea; feature: Hydrothermal plumes at the Eastern Lau Spreading Center, Western Pacific Ocean; material: Seawater | place: Tonga | collected 2009 | depth 2000 m m | reverse complement strand
CTGTAACTTAACATTTTGGTTTGTTGCAGTCCTTGCTAACTCTATAAACCCGCGCGTCCCACCATAGAATAGGGTTGATCTCACACATCAGAGGGTAAATAGGTTTATAACCTGTGTTATACTACGCTTATGGAAATATTAGCACCGGTAAATAACGAGCAACAGGCAGAGTTTATAAGGCTTTACGTTGGATCAGAGTACGCAGGAAACGCATCCGCTTGTGCTATCAAAGCAGGGTATAGCGAAGCAACGAGTAAACAGAAAGGGTATCAGTTGAAGCGTAAATTTGCAGAGGTTATTAAAGAAGAAACAGTGAAGTTGATCGGGGATAGCGCTACGCTAGGATTAGCGGGGATTATAGAGTTAGCAAGGACTGCAACAAACCAAAATGTTAAGTTACAGGCGTGCAAAGACCTGCTAGACAGGGCAGGATTCGGATCAATAAGCCAAATTGAAATTTCAGGGATGGACAAAAAGACCGACAAGGAACTTGAAGCAGAACTAGAAATGCTGCTTAGTCAGAATATTATAGATGTCACCCCTGTAAAAGTAGAGGTTTCGTGAATATTAGCGTTTTATAATAGTCTAGTAAAATCAATAGGTTAGTTACCATCTCTCAGTAGGGAAACACTTTTACTTTTTTGGAACAGGACATGGAAATATGAGCGCGGATTTAGAAGATAAAGATACCTGTTCTCTTTGCAGTAGCGAATATGATGAGGAATGTGGTGGTGCAAAAGGTTATTTTGGCATGATGCCTGTTATTTTCTGTGAGTGGTGTTATTCATCGATCATAGATATGGCATCACAACATTTAGGGTTAGGAGAAGAATGAAGCATAAGTTTGAGGAGTGCAAGATTAAATTAAGAGCAATACACAGAACAGCGAAACTAATTAAAGAGGGTGCAGGGGAACTAGACGATATTGTTATCGCAACTCTTGCAGAGCAGATACAACAAGATGCAATCTTATTAGAGAGTGAAGATGAGCGTTGAAAAAGCAATACAAATCGCAAAAGAACTGCAGTACAGGAAAGACCACAACCGATTGAAATACTACGAGCCGTATGCATATCAGGACAAATTCCACAATGTTAAGGCTGCTCAAAAATTATTGATGGCAGGAAACAGAATTGGAAAATCATTCTGTGGTGCGATGGAGTTAGCAATTCATTTAACAGGGTTGTACCCCGATTGGTGGACAGGCAGAAGATGGAATAGACCAATTAGAGCGTGGGCGGGTGGTGCGAGTAATGAAACAACTCGTGATATTCTACAAAAAGAACTATTCGGACAGCCGGATGATCCGTCAGCAAGGGGTGTGGGATCGATTCCTGCAAAACTTATCGGTGATACAACAAGAAAAGCGGGTGTTCCACATGCATTTAACTCCGCCGTTGTGAAACATGTGAGTGGTGGATGGTCGCGTATCGGTTTCAAAGCATACGAAATGGGAAGAGAGAAGTGGATGGGTGAGTCGCTAGACGTAATTTGGTTAGATGAAGAGCCGCCACCGGAGATTTACTCGCAATGTGTGACTCGTACTGCAGATAAAGGGGGCATGGTGTACATGACGTTCACCCCTGAGAATGGAATGACGGAAACTGTTGCACAATTTATGAATGATTTGCGTAATGGTCAAGTTATGCACACTGCAGGTTGGGATGATGCACCGCACATGACGACTGAAGTTAAAGAACAAATACTCGCTGCACTACCGCCACACGAGAGGAAGATGAGAGAAAAAGGAATTCCTTCTCTTGGTTCGGGTTTAGTCTTTCCGATACCTGAAGATCTAATCAAATGTAAGCCGATAGAGATTCCGAGTCATTGGCCTCGTATATGTGGAATGGATTATGGTTGGGATCACCCAACAACAGCAGTTTGGATTACTTGGGATAGAGATTCTGATGTAATATACATATATGACACTTATTCACAACGACAAGAAGTGCCTGCAATACATGCAGCAGCAATTAACGCAAGACCGAAATGGATTCCTGTTGTTTGGCCGCGTGATGGTAGGCAAGCAGACAAGGGTTCGGGAACACCATTAGCAGATCAATATCGCACTCTAGGTGTGAACATGATAAAAGGAAGAGGAAGAACGTGGGGTGGTTGGTTTACTAACCCGCCCACAGGTGGACAGCCTGAAGGATCGGGAGGTGTTTCACTAGAGTCGGGTGTAATGGAATTGCTTGAGAGAATGAAAACAGGCAGATTAAAGGTTTTTGATACACAAAAAGAGATTTTCGATGAATTTAGGATGTATCATAGAAAGGAAGGTCGAATAGTACCATTTAAAGACGACTTGATTTCTGCCATGAGGTATGCAGCGATGTCTTTGCGATTAGCAAGGGTGTTTGAAACTCAACCAAGGCAGCATCAGGCAGATGACAAGTTTAATATTTTTTAAGGGGAAATAAAATCATGGGTAAGAAAAATGCACCTGCTGCACCTGCAGCACCACAACCTGTTTATATAACATCAGCACCGGCATCAGCCGCAGCATCGCCTGCACCTGTAGCAAACGCTCAAGAAGCAGTCAAGAAAGAGAAAGGCAAGCAAGGTAATTATGGAAACATTCTTACTAGAGGCGCAAATCTCGGCGGCGGAACTGCTTCTGCACAGACTAAATCATTATTGGGGTCTTAGCATGGGTAAAAAATCACCGCCCGTAGCACAACAACCTGTTTATCGAACATACGAACCGCAGCAGCAGCCGGCGGCTCGATCTCCGGCGGGGTCATTTCCTGCAGTAAATAAAATGGTAAAGAAACAAGCAGGTCAAGTAAAACAGATACAGGCACAAGTTAAAGAACCTGTTGAAGATCACGCATCAATGATGGGCAGACGGCGAAAGCAAATTAGAAAATCTGTTTTATTATCCGGCGGAAAAGGAATTGAGTCAGATGCAAACGTTTCAAAACAGACATTATTAGGAGGTTAAGATGGGAAAGAAATCAGCACCCGCACCCCAAGTTATCTATCAACCGGCGTACCCTGAACCTGTATTACCTGATCCGGTAGTCACAACGGAAACGCAAGAAGAAACAACAAAAGAATTAAACGAAGTAAGTGTACGAGATCATAAGGTATCTACAGTACAAGGCGTAGAAGCACCACAAAAAAATATTTTAGCCTCAAGAAATTATTGGGACAAAGAAGAAGATAAGGTCAAAAAACGACTTCTTCTTGGAGGGGGACGTTAGTCCATGTTTGACGTAGTACCAAATGACAAATCCGAAACTTCACAGTGGGTTGCGGATCGAGTAGGCGCAACAGATTTTGGCGCTTGCGTATCGTTTGGAATATATCAAGAAGGAAAATTAGTAGCAGGGGTTGTGTATAGTGAGTACCGAGAGGTAGATATTATGCTTTCCGCTGCAAGTGAAGTCCGAGGGGCGTTCACCAAAAAAAACATGAAATTCATATACGGCTACCCTTTTGAACAATTGGGTGTCCGTAGAGTTTCTGCATTTACAGAAATTGACAACACAACTGCGCGAAATCATCTTGAGAGAATGGGGTTTAAGAAAGAAGGCCGACTCAGACAGATGTGTAAATCCGGTAAAGATGGTATCTTTTATGGAATGTTGCGCAGCGAGTGTCGTTATCTAGGAGAAGAAAATGGGTAAAAAATCACCACCTGCACCACCACCACCACCACCAATGCCACCAATGTACACGCCACAAACAATGGAGAAAGAAACTGAAGTTCGCAGAGCAGAAGAAAAGCGAATGGATGAAGAAATCGTTGTAGAGCGTAAGAAAATACTGAACAAAGCCAAGAAAGGCAGGTATTCATTATTAAGAACAGGCGGAGAAGGTCTTTTGGATGAAGCGCCAACAAAGAAACGATCTCTTCTTGGATCGGGTTCATAAGGGGGCATCATGGAAGTTGAACAGTTAATTAAAAGATTTAATAAATTAGAATCTGATAAAGCACCGTGGTTGAATCATTGGCAAGAAATTCTTGACTATGTAATGCCAAGGAAAGCAGATGTGTCTGCAACTTATGCAAAAGGATCAAAGAGAACTGAGAAACTTTACGATTCTACCGCAGTTCATGCAAATACTTTACTTGCGGCATCTTTACAAGGGACTTTAACGTCTGCATCCCTACCTTGGTTTCATTTAAGAGTTAGAGATGAGTCAGTCGCTGCAAGTAGAGAGGTGCAAGTATGGTTAGAAGATTGTCGTAATAGAATGTACAAAGCGTTCAACTCGTCAAACTTCAATACAGAAGTGCATGAGTTCTATCTTGATATTTGTTCTATCGGTACTGCTTGTTTAGAAGTTGAAGAAGCAGATGGGGCAATCAGTTTTAGATCGTTAGCGGTTTCTGAATACATGATTTCTGAGAATCACAAGGGCGAGATAGATACTTTGTACAGAAAATTTCCTTATACAGCACGTCAGGCTCACCAAAAATGGGGAGATGCTGTTGGTGTTAAGGTTATGGAGGCGCTAAAGAAAGATCCGGACAAGAGTTTTGAATTTATTCACTGCGTAACGCCTTCGTATGAGAAGAATCAAACAAAATTACCTTGGGCATCCGTTTATATCTGTCTTGCAGATAAGAATATTGTTGGCGAGGGTGGTTATAACGAAATGCCATACTTGGTAACTAGATGGGCAAAAGCATCAGGTGAAAAATATGGAAGATCACCTGCGTTCAATGCACTCCCTGATATTAAAACTCTCAATAAAGCAGTAGAGTTAGGGTTAAAAGCATGGGCAAAGGCAATAGATCCGCCACTTTTAGTAGAAGATGATGGTGTTATTGGTCGTGTTGTTACAAAACCATCAGGTATAACAGTTGTTAGAAGAGATGGTGCAATAAAGCCGTTAAATACAGGTGCAAGATTTGATGTTTCTGACATGAAGGAAGAGGCTTTAAGAGGTGCTATTAAGCAGGCTTTCTTCTCAGATCAGTTAGAACTTCAGAGTGGCCCGCAAATGACGGCAACTGAAGTACAAGTTCGCTATGAATTGATGCAAAGACTACTAGGCCCGACTCTAGGAAGATTTCAGACGGAGTTTCTAAATCCATTGATAGAAAGATGTTTTGCCATTATGGACAGGAACGATCTTTTTTCCCCTGCGCCGGAAGATTTGGAAGGCACTGCGTTAGATATTGAGTTTGTCGGCCCACTAGCACGTTCTCAAAGAATGGAAGAGGCTACGGCAGTTGAGAGGTTGTATGAAATGGCTGCTAATTTAGCGGGATTTGCACCTGAAATAATGGACAACATTGATCATGATGCAGCAATTCGTTCTCGTGCTGAACTGTTAGGCGTTCCTAAAAACATTATGAGAGATCCTGAAGAAATTAATGCTAAACGTGAAGAGGCTGCAAAACAACAACAGCAGCAACAACAGATGCAAGCAGTACAAGGCGGTGCAGATGTTGTGAGTAAATTAGCACCTGTAGCAGCACAAGCAGCGGATATGTCCGAAGAAGATCAAGAGGCTATGATGCAGGCTATGATGCAAGAAGGTCAGTGATGATCAGCGGGATGAAAGAGATTGATGATCTCAGAAGAAACTATGCAGATGCTTTTGGTACTAGAGAGGGAATGCAAGTCCTCAAAGACTTAAAGGCTGCATATCAAATGCGGGAGTCTTATGTAAAAGGCGATCCGTATGAAACCGCGCGTAGAGAAGGAGAAAGATCCGTCTATATGCGTATTATAAAAATGTGTAATATAAAAGAGGAATAAAAAATGAATGAAGTAGCAGAGGCCACAGAAAATACAGACAATGCAACAGCACCTGTAACAAGTGACAACCAAAGCGATTGGAGAGATGGGTTGTCAGATGATTTAAGAGCAGACCCGACTTTAGCAAATATCAATGATGCAGAGTCGGCAGCAAAAACCTTGGTACATCAACAACAGATGTTAGGTAGTAGAATACCCATTCCAAAAACAGATGATGAAAGGATGGAAGTTTATGACAAACTTGGCAGACCCGAATCAGCAGATGGTTACGAATTAGAGATACCATCAGGCTATGAACAGCAATATCCTGCTGAAATGTTATCTTCATTTAAAGAAAGAGGTCATGCACTAGGCTTATCACCGCAGCAAATGCAAGGATTAGTTGAGTGGCAAAAAGGTTCTTTTGATTACCAAAGCCAACAAGAGGCTCAATTGGGAGATCAAATAGGTGTTTCCACTGAAGATGAACTAAGAAAAGAATATGGTGCGCACTATGAGAAGAATCTAACTGCTGCCCAAAGAGCGTTGCGAGTGTACGGTACGCCTGAACTACAACAAAAGTTAGAAGATCCTAGATTTGGAAACGATCCTGATCTTATTAGATTGCTTGCCGCAGCCGGAAAAGATATTTCAGAAGATTCTGCACAAGGAACTTCAAACAATAGTCTAGTAATGAGTCCGCTTGATGCAAAAATGAAGATCGGTCAAATTAATGATAATAAAGAACACGCATATTGGAATCCAAAAGACCCTAAACACATGGATGCACAAGCAGAAATGAATCAATTGTACTCAAAAGCATTCTAAATATGTTAATATAATAAACAAGAGAGGAATCTTATGAGGAATCCTTTCTAATATTTACGCCTGAAATGCCCGCAAGGATAACAACAGTAAGGCAAATGGTAGTTCTTAAACTCGTTTAGTCGCCGTAAATGACAGGACACCCGCAAGGATAATGCCCACCTAAAATAATTATATAAGGAGGGCATCATGTCCACAGCAATTACAACTGCATTTGTTGAGCAGTATAAGTCAAATGTTTTACACTTGGCACAACAGAAAGGTTCACGTTTAAAAGAGACTTCACGCTACACACCTGTTACAGGTAAGAGTCATTATTTCGAGGCAATTGGCGCTACAGCAGCACGAATTCGCACAACTCGTCACTCTGACACTCCACAGATCAATACTCCACACTCAAGACGTAAAGTTACGTTAGTGGATTACGATTGGGCGGATCTTATTGATCAGGAAGATAAAGTTAAAATGCTTATTACTCCACAATCTGAATATGCAATGGCAGGCGCTAATGCAATGGGTCGTGCTATGGATGATGCTATCATCGCTGCAGCATCGGGTTCAGCAGCAGGTGGTGTAGCAGGTGCTACAGCGATTGCACTTCCGGCATCTCAAAAGATTGCTGTTGGTACAACAGGTTTAACTTTAGATAAGTTACTTTCTGCTAAGGAAATCATTGATTCATCTGATGTTGATCCTGATGAGGCGCGTTACTTAATTTGTTCTGCGAAGCAGGTCACAGACTTATTGAATACTACTCAGGTGACTTCATCTGATTACAATACGGTTCGTGCATTAGCATCCGGTAATATTGATACCTTCTTGGGTTTCAAGTTTATCCGTTCTGAGCGTTTAGCAAAAGTATCAACAACTCGTTCGTGCCTTGCATACACAGAATCAGCGTTAGGTCTTGCGGTAGGTAAAGATATTACTACTCGTATTTCAGAACGTGATGATAAGAACTACGCAACACAGGTATTCTTATCAATGATCATCGGTGCTACTCGTATCGAAGATGAAAAAGTTGTAGAGATCGGTGCTAAAGAATAATAGTTAGATCAAAAAAAGGGGGTTTCTGTAAAAGGTTATCCCCACCAAATTCAGGAGAAGTGATATGGCTACAGAAGTTTCCATCTGTTCAAATGCATTGCGCAAGTTAGGTGACGAAGCAATCACATCCCTATCCGATAATACGGAAAGAGCAAGGCTATCTAATGCATTTTATGAGCCTACAAGAGATGCTGTTCTACGAGCGCATACTTGGAACTTTGCTATTGCTAGGCAAAAACTTAGTAAATTAACATCAATACCTGCATTTGATTTTGCAGCAGAATACACACTACCTACAAAGCCTTATTGTTTAAGAGTTTTGCAGATGTCATACGCTGACATAGAATTCAAAATTGAAGGTAGAAAACTGTTGTCAAATGAAGATGCAGCAAGTATTTTATATATTTCAAAAATTACCGATACATCACAGTTCGATCCATTATTTACGGAAGCATTGACTGCACGACTTGCAGCAGAATTGGCATACTCTATTACCGGTAGTAACACACTATCGAAACAGATGTGGGAACTCTACGAAAGTAAGATTGCAGAAGCGCGTTCTATTGATGGATTGGAGGGTTCGAGTGATAGCATCGTTTCAGATACTTTTATAAGTTTTAGAGGCTAATGGCTAGAGTACACCCCTTTCAATCAAACTTTACAGCAGGTGAGTTAAGTCCACGGCTTGAAGGTCAAATTGATTTCAAAAAATATTTTAATGGCGTAAGCGAACTAAAGAATATGTTTGTTTATCCTCATGGCGGCGCTAAGAGAAGAGATGGAACATATTTCGTTTCAGAAGTAAAAGACTCAAGTAAAGAGGTTAGATTAATACCTTTTGAGTTTAATACTACACAATCTTATGTATTAGAAGTTGGTGAAAACTATATCAGGTTTTTCAAAGACAATGGTCAGATCGTAACAGGATCACCTGCAGTTGCGTATGAGATTTCTACTCCTTATTCAGAAGCAGAATTGTTTGAATTACACTTTGCTCAATCAGCGGATGTAATGTATGTCTGTCATAGTAATCACGCACCAAGAAAACTAAGTCGTACAGGTCATACTGCATGGACACTGACAACACCAACCTTTACATGGTCAGGTGCAACACCTTGGACGGCAGCAAACGGCTATCCAAGAACAGTATCTTTCTATGAGCAACGATTATTCTTTGCAGGTACTTCAGCATATCCGCAAACTATTTGGGGTTCACAAACTGCAGATTACGAAAACTTCAATCAAGGAACAGGACTTGCTGACGAGTCTATGGAATATGCGATTGCAACAAATAGAGTAAACGTTATTAGATGGTTGCAGCCTAGTAGAGATTTAATTATTGGAACAGGTGGTGGCGAATTTAAAGTTGGCAGACCAACAGGTGAACCACTAACGCCATCAAACATCATGGTAACGCAGCAAACAACATACGGAAGTTACATAATTCCACCGATCCAAATCGGTAATGCGATTCTATTTGTTCAGCGTGCAAGAAGAAAAATTCGTGAATATTCATACAGTTATCAAACAGACTCGTACACTGCACCTGATATGACTCTATTAGCAGAACACATCACTGAAGGGTATTTGACTGACATGGATTATCAGCAAGAACCTGACTCTATTGTATGGGCATGCACATCAGACGGAAAGTTATTAAGTATGACTTACGAAAGACCGGAGGATGTTATTGCATGGGCAAGGCACTATATTGGTGGAAAAGATTCTGAAGTTGAAAGCCTAACGGTAATTACAGAAAGAACAAAAGATCAGGTTTGGGTCTTGGTAAAAAGAACAGTAAACGGCAATGTAGTGAGACACGTTGAATATCTTGATCCTGAATTAAATGTGGACGGTGCTTTATCCGGAACGGTAACAGGATCAACCACATCAGTGGGTGGATTGTCACATTTAGAAGGGGAGACAGTACAGATATTAATTGATAACTGTGTATTCCCTGATGAAATAGTATCAGGTGGTAGTGTTAGTCCAAAGATTCCTAGCACTTGGGGTACTGTACCAATTCAGATCGGACTTGCTTACAAATCAAAACTAAGAACAATGCGAGTAGAAGCGGGTTCTGAAGCAGGTAAAGCACAAGGCCGTAAAAAGAGATGGAATGAAGTTATGGTCAGACTCATAGATACGACAGGTGTAATTATTAACGGAGATCAACTACCGTTCAGAACATCAGCGCATAAAATGGGTGCAGCAGTACCGAACTTTGAAGGTGATAAACGGGTTACTAATCTTGGTTGGGATAGAGATGGTATTATTGAAATTAGACAAGAGCAGCCTTTACCTATGACAATTTTAGGTATTCATGGCACTCTCACAGTTGTAGATTAAGGGAGAAGCGGTATGTTGACAGCAATAATGGCAGTAGTAGGTGCAGGTGCAAGTATTGCGGGTGGCGCAATAGCAGCGAGAGGTGCTAGACAAGCAGGTGCTGATGCTTATAAACAAGGTCAAATCGAATATCATGAAACGTTAAATGCGTACATGTATAAAAGAAAGGTCGCCCACCGTCAAGCGATAGAACAATTACACATGCAAGCGGCTCAATGGGGCGCATCAGGTGTGTCTGTTGGAGAGGGATCTTCAGCAATGAATATGATGAAATCAATAAATAATATGCAATCAGATGCTTATGAAATGACTAGAACGGCTAGAGGTCAGGCTTGGCGTATGTGGATGACAGGATCATCACAGTGGCAAGCACAAGAGTCTAGGGCGAAAGGGTCTTTACTTTCAGGCTACGGACAGGCGGCAAGTACATTAGGGAGTGCAGGCGGTTCAGGTGCGTTTGATTAATGACGAATAAATTTAGGTAGATTATGGCAGGAATTAAAGTAGGGACAAGAAAGCATGTTCAGTTAGGTCAAGCAAATCCGGTAGCAGGTAATACTAAATGGATTAGTAATGCTATGGCAGCAGGACGTGGCGCTATGGATTACGGAAACCAAATCATGCGTACTTCGCAACAGGTGACTTCAACAGTTATGGCTGCGTTGGAAAAAGGCGATAAGGTTAATCAACTAAACACCTCTCAGGGCAACTTTGACAAATGGGAGGGAGGTCTCTTAGCCGGCTCTAGTGAATATAGTCCCAATTCCCCAATGGGTGTGATGACGAGCGCAGCCTATGGTCAGCAAGGGGGTGACGGCATGTTATCCAATAGCATTTCACCGAAGAACCTAGCATCAACAGTCTCTGATATGTACCGTAAATATATGACAGATCACATCGACACAATTAAGAACAAAGATGTTAGAGCAGCAATGTATAAGTACCACGGTGCTAAGTATGCGGCTATGATGACTAAAGTGCAAGGTCATGTTGTTAATTACACAAGAGCGCAACAATCAAGTACCTTTTTGGCAAATTTCGATAACATACACGATGCAATTCCTACAAACAGTGTTGAGCAAAATAAAGAAGCGTTGATAACAATTGATAACATGATGAGTCAGGTTAAAAATGGTGTTTTCCCGTCTTTAAATACGCCTGCTATGTTCTTAACTCTTGATAATTTGGTGGACTCGGCAAAGGAAGGGATAACAAGGCAAAATGCTTATAGATCAGTAACATTTAATAACCCCGCCTTTGATCATCCTGAATCTGATACTACTAAAGGGGGTATTCCGGTAGTTACAACCGTGGAAGATTACAACAGAGCAATCGATTTTGTGAATGGTGACTTTTCTGCATTACTTAACGATCCCAATGTCACAGAAGAACATGCGCAAGCAATCATGGATGCTGTTAATGCTTTAGATGTTGGTGATCCAAACTTTGGCTCGAAAGACAGTAATAGGTCGCAGTTGCTCACTAGACTTGAAACTGATCGTGCAATAAGAGTAAGAAATATTGGTAACAAAGAAGAAGCAGTTTTTGCAAAACAACTTTCGACATTGCAAGCGGCACACCAAAACGGGACATTAACCTATGCGTTGATAAACGCAACAATAAGTCCTAATGGTAAATCTGCTGCTATGTTCAATCAGTACCTGTCCATGCTTAAACAACAGGGGAAAGCAACATTTTCATCAAGTCAGATTAGTGCGTTTAGATCAATTGAAGCAGACGTTAGAAGTGGTAGTAGTGAAGATCCTGAGATTCAACAAATTATTGAAGGCTATATAACCAACCCTGTGGAAGCAGACAACGCATACCTTGGCTACTTAATTAAAAAGTTTGGCTTTGTTCCTGACAAATATTGGACTAAAGCAACAAAGTTTCTAAAAACTGCAGGGAAAGATTGGAAGGTAAGTAAAGCGAAACAGAATTTACTTACGATTGCAGAAAACGCCATGATACTTTATATTTTAAAACCTGACGAAGTGAAAGCGAAGTTGGGCGCAGGTGAGAACTTGGGTGATTTGAATAGTATATTGGCCATGTTGCAAGGTGCAGATAAGGCTAGTATTACCGAGGCGAGATTGCTAGTTCAAACTCAAATGATTAACTTTGAAGAGATGTTGGATAAAACTTTGAAACTGAAGAAAGAAAGTGACGGAACTTCATTTGCAGATCAATTACGCGCACCACTGTACAAGATGGATAAGAACGGTAAGAAACATTATATTGGAGATCAAAACAAAAATTGGATTGGAGATACTCTTATTCAAGAGCAACTTGGTGGGGTCGATGACACTCTATTTACAAAGCACCGTGCAAAAATCAGAGCAAACCAAGTGGCAGAAAATTCTGATATAACAAACGCACAAAAAAGGACAATTTACAACGCAGAAGTATTAACAGAAAAGTTAGCCACTGCACTTAAAAACGATTCTTTAATTGGTAAGGAAGTCACAATCAAATTTACAGATGGATCTAACTTCGCATTTGTAGCACCTGATGGAATGACTGTAGAAGATGGTAGAGGATTGTACTTCTCAAAGATTGCAATGATGCAAACAGGTGATGCTAGTAAGGTAGTTAGACTTCCTGCAGATCATCCGATCCCTGAAGGGTGGACAGATAGAACAGAGCCTTATTCAGAACTTAAAAAAAGAAAAGCATTAATTAAAAGTGGTGCTTTAACAAAATACTTAAATTATGAAGAATTAGTATCACAAGAATCAGCAGATATTATTAACCAAACAAAAATCATTGAAACTCTTGATGCAGAAATTGCAGCAATAGATGAACACCTAGATAATACAACGTCCAATAATACAGATACTTGGACAGAAAAGAAAACGGAGTTAGAGTCTCAGGTCGCAGAAGCAACTACTATAAAGAATGCTGCAGAATTGGGCGTATCTATTGCACAAATAAAAGATATGGATGTTGAAATTGAAAGAACAAAGCAAAAAATAGCGGCAGAAGCGAAAGCACTTGCAGAAATAAACAAAAAAATAGCGGCATTAGAGACGTTGGAAATTACTGCAACAGCCAAAGAGAAAGCCGATGCGAACAAAACAGCGTTTGATAAATTCATGGATGTTGGTGCGGACGGGTTATTAAAAACAGGACAGTTCTTGACTAACTTTTTAGTAAGTGATTTTTATGGGATGGGTGCGGATGCTAGACATGCTGAAGAATGGATTGATGAATTAAAATATACACATGCTACTATTGAAAAAAACAAAGGCATTGACTACTCTAGTTACGAATCTTGGAAAGAAACAGGATCTGCAGATTTGAAGTCAGAGGAAAAGCCTACTATAGCAGGGTACAACTTCGCTAAAGACGGACACGATTATGTTGTTGAGAGAGAGAGAAGGCTTGTTGATTTATTACAAGGACTTTATGAAAGAAGAAATTACACGTCAGGTGACGGTATAACATATTTTGATGTCACTCCTTCTGAAATAACCAAAAGAGAAATCGGTGCAGTAGTCGGAGAGTTTGATATTGAATCCTCGATGCCTATGGATATGTTTGAAGATGAAGAGGATGCGTTGGTATTTTTGCGTAGTCTGCCAAAGTTAGATAACGGTGGTAAATATTACATTGTGCTAGAAGATGGCAAAATTTTAAAATAAGGTAAAAAATGAAATCGCAATTCTTAACAGATAGATTGACAGATGGCTACAGCGAGAGTGAAGCACGCGCGTTATTCCTTGAAAAGCAAAACACACTAAAATCAGATGGATTTTCAGCACTAGACATAAACAATGAACTTGGCATAACAATGCCGCCAATTGGCTTGTTCAAAAATACAAACAATATCACCAAAGTTAATGACGTTGGAATGAGTGACGAAATGACCGTTGCAGGGAAGCAGGGTCGATTCAATTGGGATAAAGAGCCGGTATTCGATGGAACTTCACAGTACCCGAAGTACGCATTTGAAACAGATAATGGCACGCAATTTATGCAGGTGGCACAAGAGGTTCAAGGTGGCGATTGGATTACAGATCCAAATGCTGAACAGTCTTACAATCAATACTTAAAATGGACTCCCGAAGATGTCGCGCTACAGATGAAAACTATGTGGGCGCACAAACCTGAAATTGGAGTACAGATCGCACAAGCGGTTCACCAAAAAGCGCCATTTAGTTATGTTCAAGAGATACTAGCAGGGCAAGATACATCAAGACAAAAGCATGTTTCAGACGTAGGTGATATAGATAATATCAATTATGGCGGGACTCCTGAAGGTTACACAAAAATGCGCACTGATGTAGTAGAGTGGGATGTTATAAATGACAAGCCTATTTATTCTGATACGCCCACGTATCAAGTAGTCCCTTATGGGTTTGAAGAGAGCGCACTAGAAGAGTCAAAAAAGTGGGCGAGAGCGAATCAGTGGTATTGGGACGAAGATGAGCAAAGAGCGCGGCCACCTATTGATGCAGATAAGTCGGCATGGGATTGGACTTTCACGGAGTCTTTAGAATATGGCGCTCAACAAGCCGTAGTGGTGATGGGGTACAAGTTCCACGCCTGTCAAAAAGATGAAAGCAAATGTCCTACTAGCATGGCAGATCTTCTTGGTGAGTCAATATACTTAGAAGAGCAGCCATTTATTAATCAGTTGGCATATAGTGTTGCAGGTATCGTACCCGATACTCCTCTTTTTTGGGGTGGATGTAAAGCGGGTGGTGCAGTGGGAACAAAAGTTGGTGCAGCCGCAGGTTCTGCAGTTCCCGCAGTAGGAACAACAGTGGGAACGGCAGCGGGTGGAACAATAGGTTGTTTCGCAGGTATGTTTGGTGTGCATGGCGCTATCCGTAGTATTTATACGGATCTGTTAGATGATGCTGCCGGTGTTGGCAATGAAAAAGAATTCCTTGATTACATGAAAAATGCCATTAAGGAATTTGGTGCAGAGGCAGTTTTAGGTGCATTAACAGGAACAGGTAGTTTCTTATTGACGAGTGCTGCAAAAACAACGGCAAATCCATTTATTAGAAAACTAATCGAAAGAACTACGGGCAAGAGTGGCAAACAGTATGGTGTTGGTACGGCACGATTATTGACTGAAGCATCAATAATGACTGAAGTTGGTACTATTGATCCTATGCGAAATATGTATGCGGGGACAGTACCGCAAAGATGGTGGCCTTCTGCTGAAGAGTTTGCACACAATGTGATGGTTCTTGGAATAATGCATGGTGGTAATACAGGATTTAGTAAAGTTACCGGTAAAATTAAAATGCACGTTGGCTCAACAGAGTGGGCAGTCAATAAAAGATTACAAAAAGCATTTGCTCAACACGGTATTAGACCTGAAGCATTCGTTGAGTTTTTAAAAGCGAATCCTAATCTAACACCAACTATTATGGCCGCAATGAGAAAAGCGCCTACTATAAGGGGTGGGCAATATCATTTTGACTTACCTGCAGCGCTTACAAAATCAGTAGATGCTATTATCATGCGAGCGCAAGCCTCTCAAGCAACTCACACTCAGAAGGGTGGTATATACCACACATCACAACATTCATTTGAGCGTTCAAGTAATGGCGGAAATCCTGTTATTGTACTTACAACTGCTGAACACAATACGTCAGGAAAGAACCTAGAGGCTGTGTTCCAAGAAGGCACTACAGTTAATAATATGAACATTAGGCTATCAAGATCTCCAACCCATGAGAATGGTTGGGTTATTGAATCTGTAGATGGCAAGGTATCTGAACAAGGAATGATGCATGTTGTAGAGCATTTCATAGCAAGGGATTACAATATTGTTGATAGCAAAATAACTCTTCCAAGTAAATTGCAGGAGATTGTTGATAAAGCAACTCAGAAGCGAGATGCTACAAACGAGGGAAAGCCTGAAGAAATAAAAGGTTGGTCTCATGATGATGCTAATTTATTGATCATAGATAAAGTTATTAAGGACACGACAGAAGCGGCTGACATGCTAGGTGGTGGAAAGGTTGCTGCCGATTTTGTTAGAGATACTCTTGAAGGTATAAAAGGCGAAGTGCTTAGTAGAACTGAAATCGAATACTCTCAACAAAGATTACAGGAATTGGTGGACGTAAAAGAAATGGAGATATTGCGCCAACAATCTGAGTATGAAAGAACACAAAATGGTGGTTGGCACACTACAGAATTTCTAATAAAGTCGGGCGAAGTGAAATTAACAGGTGAACATGAGTTTTCTCCGATAAAAGATGTCAAGATGCCAACTCGTGAAGAGATTCTGAAGAATGGTGAAGGTTGGGCAATCGTTACACACAGTTCCTCACGAGCGGATCTGAATAGATTTAATAACAAGACTGATGCTCTAATACGAGTAGGTAGCGATGCGCAGGCTGTAGTACGACCTAATAAGGGATTTATTTACCGTGTATTAGCAAGAATAGACAATCCACTCATGATTGCAGAAGCACAAGGTAAGAGCGAATCTATTGCAATTGAGCAAATCACAACTGCCCTAAGAAGAAACATGCAGAAAAATTCTGATATTTTAGAGAGGTTCAACTACAGGATTAATAAATCACCGAATAAGGAACAAGTTTTAAAAACATTCGCTAAAGAACTAGGGTTTGATGCTATATATTTTGAGAAAGGTGGGATAGTAGAATCCTCTATTCTGTTAAATCCAAAGAATACCAAAATACTAGGTGTTTCAAAGAGAGAGTTTGATGCTAATGGTGAGATAAAACTAAACTTCACAGACAAACTAGGTGATCATAAGGCATTAGATCTTGCATCCACAGCATCATTTAACATGGGACTGATGAGAGAAAGTTCTCGATACCATAAAATGTTTGATCTACCTGAGATTGTAAACCTTCTATTTGAAGTTATGGGTGGGAAGCACGCTGAAGTCACAACGAAACTCGGTGAAGGGACTAGAGGCATGGCTATTGTTCGAGAAGGAACTGAACTTAATGCTGCAGTCAAACTAAATGCAGAACTGTTTAGAGATCCTGAACAAGCAAAGGCAACAATTGCACACGAACTTGGCCATATTGTAGATTACATATCTAAAGTAGGCGAGCATACAATGGCACGCGGAGACATTATAGGACGTATTGCTAGTTTAAAAGGGCATTTAGGAAAATATTATCAAGGCACGCCAAATGGACAAAAACCATTAACCAAGGGTGAGATTAAAGATCTAAAAAAAGAGGCTACAAGGCTTGTTAAAGAGTTGTCAGAAGAGATTTCAGCAATCCCTGCAGTAAAAGAATTAGGCATAACTCCACAGCAAATCAAAGACATCTTTACAGGGGTGATGAAACGCGCAGAAGTAGATCCAAATGTATATTCTGTAATACAATCAGCATCACGTAAATTAAAAAGGGAAATTACAAAGGCTGCAATGCGTGGTCAAATTCACCCTGACATCATGAAAGTTTTAGATCGCGGTAAAGAGACTAATGCATTACCAAAAGATTTAAAACAACAAATTGCTACTAAGTTCAAGGAAATGTTTGAGGCCGAAGTAAGCAAAAGAAAACTACTTAATCGAGACTTGATACATGAAGAAATGTACCAAGGATCGAAAGAGTGGAGGCCATACGATGAAGCGCAAGCAACAACTACCTATGTTAAGTATAGAAGAAGTTCGCCTGAAATCTTTGCTGACTTTATTAGTGCATTAATAGTACACCCTACATGGGTCAAAATGAAAATGCCAACGGCTTACGAAGGTTTCATGAACTTCTTGCATGAAGGACATCCAAAGTTCCGTGATAATTGGTACGCTATCCAAGACGTTATAAATACGCCAAATGGCGCAAACAAAGCACTAGCACAGAGGCTACTGAGGTGGATGCGTGACGGAGATATGAAACGTGTTGAAGCACTAGAGGCGCAAGCAGGAAAACATGATGGCGTAAATAGTGCTAAATTTAACTTCTATGATAAATATTTTGCAATCATTAGAGATACGAATACGTTAAGCGATCTAAAGAATTTTAACTTAAAAGACAAAGACAATCCTGAGTTCGCAATTGAGGATTACATATATTCAAAAAATACAGCGGAAGGTTACATAAGTCACTTAGAGTTTAACGTCAGGGAGTTGGCGCGTAAACAACAAATACCTGAAGATATGGTTAATTTATATCTATTAACGAATCGTATTGCTTTGGGTGATCGTTCAAAAATTGCAAATCCTGAAGGAACAACACCTGCAAGAGCAAGACAACTAATGGCAGAAATTGAAGTTAAATATCCCAACATTAGAGAGATTGTGGATAACTTGTGGCTAGTAAGAGAGCAGTGGTTTATTAACGAAGTGAAGAAATCAGATATGTTCGGCGCTGAACTTAAAGAAAAGATTATCGGCAACAAGAATTATGTAACGTTTAATGTTGTTGAACACATGAACAAATCATTCGGAAATGGAATGGGGTCAAAACTGATCGGACAAATTGGTACTGTAAAAGGTGTTGAGAGTCCACTAACGGCAACAGTATTTAGCGACTTACAACTTATTAGTGCTATGGCTAGGAACAGAGCCATCGATAAAACAATGCAAATGTATGAGAAGGCTAAAGAGTCAGGACTAGAAGATATGTTTGACTTTATGAAGGCTGAGTATGAAACTGTTATGCAAAATGGATTCGCTGTAGAGCGCCCCGTTGAGCCAAGAGGTGAAAAGTATGACGGTAAAGATTTAGAATTAATGACTGTTATGCGTAAAGGAAAGTTGCACGGGTTCTATGTAAACAAATGGGTGGCAAAAGGATTTAAGCGCAACGAGTTAGATTCTTACCAAAGTTGGTATAGATTCAGTCAAATGAATGCTTGGTTTAGGAACACGTACACTGTAATGAACCCTGCGTTCATGCTGTTCAATTGGGTTCGTGATACTCAAAGAACAATTCGTAACCTTCCTAAAGTTAGTAATTGGGATAACATTGCAATCTTAAAGACATTGCGATATGCACCACATTGGGCAAAAGGTATGAAAGACGGTTGGCATCGATTTTCAAATGTTCCAAGCAAGGTTATGGATAACATGAGAATGGATAAGTCATTGATCTCTATAGCAGAACCTTACGGTGAGACTACGGACATGATGGGACTTGAAAGACAAATCGTGCAGTTCCACCAATCCAAAGAAGCGTGGGCGAAGAAAGTAGAACATCCGGTCAATATGTTCTTGGACTTTATTCGAGTTGGCGGACAGTTAATTGAAACACAAAATAAAGCGGGCGCACATAGATACTTGGATAAATACTTTCCTGATATGTCACCACAACAACGCGCTCACTTCATTAGAACACAAGCAGGCTCACCTGCATTCTTGAGAAAGGGTGACAGTTTCCTTGCATACAACAATATTTTCATGTTCTCTAATGCAATGAAAGAAGGTTGGCGTGGTGATTACGAGTCATTTAGAAAAGAACCAACTACAGGTAAGAAGTCTAAGTGGCGTTCATCAGAATATGCATTTAACATAATTCAATCTAATTTAGTGCCGAAGATGCTGATGTTCGCTGCAGCACAAGGTTGGATGGGTAATACAGAAGAGCAGAAAGCCAAGAACGCCACAATCATGAACATGACTTCAAACTATGTGAAAACTAATTACATTGTTATACCGTTAGATCTTGTTACAGTTCCAAGTCCTGACGGCAAAGGTGTTGTACAAAAGGCAATAATTTTTACCATTCCTCAAGATGAAACCGCTAGATTTGCCGGAGGTATTTTTTGGCAGTCTCTAATTAATTCTCCATTAGCGCATAAATCAACAAGAACAGGACACTTCGGTGAAGGTTTAGCCGACTATAGTGCAGGACAATTTCCTTCTGTAGCACCGATCATTGATTTGTTTTCACAGACATTAACTTACCTGTCAGGTGGAAACCCGTACGATCCGTTTAGACAACAAAACATTCTAACCGACAGAGAAATGAAAGCAGGCGGTGAATTTAAAGAAGCGGCATGGGCGGATCATGTTTGGAAACTTGCAGGTGGTACTTTAATATCGAAACAATGGGATGATGTTCCGGAGATTTTCGGTTACGAACCAACAAGGGTAACGCTTGATGAGTTGAACGAATTTAGTGAAGGCACTGTAGATGACAAATTATTACATTGGGTGAGAGATCAAATTGGAATTCCGGTTATTGGTAATATGGTAGGTAGATTCTTCAAGATTGTGGACTCAGGCGACTTAGCACATGATCTGACTGCAGGCAAGTATGAAGAGGTAATGTCAAAACAAGACTTGTTTCTCAATAGAGCGGCGAAGAAATTAGTCTCAGGGAATGGTGATCAACTAACCCAAGAAGAGGTCGATGCATTAACAACACCAAAAGGTACAACGGTGGTGAATAGACTTAAAAGCATAATGCGCAGATTTGGCGCTAGTGTTTGGATGCATGAATTCATTTCAGCAAACGGTAACGCAGAAAAACAAGCATACGTTATCAAGGGCGCATTTGATCTATATGAAGCAACCGGTGACAGAAATGCAAAACAGTTTATAGACACCTTCCGAAAAGAAGGAAAGCAAGGGATGATGGATAATTTTGGAAGAAGTGGTGCATACCCAAATATGCCACTTAATTTAAAAAAATAACAAAATTGAGTTATAATTCAAGACACTAGGGGAATATATGGCAGTATCAAATACACAAAACAAAAATAGTTATATCTCATCAGGCGGGCAAACAAATTTTGCTTATGCATTTAAGGTATATAACGATAGCGATCTTACAGTTTATGTAAACGGAATTCTACGCACGTTAACAACTGACTACACTGTAACTGATGCAGGAGTAGATACAGGTGGTAATATCTTATTTACATCAGGCCTTGTGGATGGCGATGCTGTAGTAATCACTCGTGTATTAGGATTAACTCAAGGAACAGACTATGTAGAGAATGATCCGTTCCCCGCAGAAACACATGAAGATGCACTTGATAGATTAACGTTCATATCTCAACAGATTCAAGAAGAGTTAGATCGATCTATTAAATTCGATCCAACAATTACAGATGCTGCAGGTGTAAGTATCAATCAGGACACTGCATCAAGAGCAGGTAATGTTTTATCATTCGATGATAGTGGTAACTTGGTAGCCTCTATTGAACTCGGATCATACAAAGGAACATCTCCAACAATAACAGCAACAGATTATGATGCTCGTTCCTTGGTTAAGGATACAAGCACCAAGAACGTTTACTTTGCAACTCAGTATAGTACGGCAGGAACATTGCTAACTGAAGCAGGTACGTGGGCGTTAGTGGTGGATGCTGCAACAGCAACTACTCAAGCAACAACAGCAACTACTCAAGCAACTATCTCAACCACTAAAGCGGCAGAAGCAGCAGCATCAGCAGTAGCGGCAGCAGCAAGTAAGGTAGCAGCAGCGGCAAGCGAAACAGCAGCAGATGCTAGTGAAACTGCAGCAGATTCTAGTGAGACGGCGGCGTTAGCAAGTAAAAATTCAGCAGCAGCATACAATTCAGATGCTCACGATTGGGCAAGTGCAGCGCCAAGTACAGCAATTACAGATACAGATGGTAACTCAGGTTATTCTGCAAGGCACTACGCTAATGCAGCAGAGAGTGCAGCCGCAGTAGTAGATGGAAAAGTTATTAAGGACGGTGACAGTGATACTTATGTCAAGGTAGAGGTTAATGCGGACGAAGATAAAGTTCGTGTTGGTGCTGCCGGTAAGGATCGTATGATCGTTGATTCAACAGGAATAAGTGTAATGGCTACCGATGGTACAACCGTTGCTTATAAATTGCCGAACGTTGGTACAAGTTCAGCAGGGCAGGTTTTGACTTCAGATAATGCAGGTGGTGTGTCTTTCAAAGACGTAGCACATGACTCATTGGAAGATCACATCCTATTAGGTTTAGATATTGTTTAAAAAAGAGGACACCAATAATGTATAACTCAAAAAACACAATCAAGAGTAGCCGTAATGTTACTTATATTTTTAATAAAGGAGACAAATTATGAGTACCAATACAAATATGACAGATGCAATTCATGCTGTCGTAGATAAAGCAAAAAGCCACGCGGCAAGTGCTGCACCAAAAGATTTAGTTTATCTTGCAAAATCACTAGAGTCAGTCGGCCCATCTTCAGAGTTAGCGTTCATAACTACTGTTGGTGAAACACAAGCAACTGCTATTGAAACAAAAGGAACTGAAGGAACTGCAGCGATCAACACTGCAAAGTCTAACGCAGTTACGGCTATTAACGCTTTAGCAACAACCAATACTATGCCTTACGGTAGAGTAGGTAAGTTGATGAACTCTTATGGAAACACCGGCGATGGTGGTTCATACAGACGTTCTACGTTCATTGACACTGATGGTGTTATTTGGGCTTACGGTTGTGATAACTCACAGTCTCTAGGTAACGGTCAAGCACACGCTAACTCAATGTGTAGTCCTGTTCAATGGGATACTGATTCTAACGGTGGAGTAGGCCCTGCTAAGTTTGTTAAGGTTGAAAGTTCAAATTATACAAATATGGCTCTTGATGAAGATGGTCAGTTGTGGTCGTGGGGTTACAATGGTTATGGTCACACAGGACAAGGACACACAACTGAACATGGTTGGGGTGTTAGATGTCAAACTCCTACAGGTAAAGTGTTTACTGACTTCTGTATGTCTAAATCATCCGATAATAATCAAGAATCAACAACACTAGCACTCTCAGATACAGGTGAAGTTTATTCTTGGGGTTACAACTCTCAAGGTCAATGTGGTCGTAATGGTTCAGCCAATAACACTATTACCTACCTACCTGCTAAGATTATGTCTTTAAACGGTATTAATATTGTACGAGTATATAACGTAAACGGACGTGGTAACGGTTTCGCAGGTGTTATTGATGAAGATGGTAAGTTGTATATGTGGGGTTATCAAAACCAAGGCAACTTAGGTTTCGGTCATACTTCTGATGTGTACTCTCCTGCTGAAGTTACTATTAGTGGATTAAACACAGATGAGAAAATAATCCACCTGCAAATGCACGGACAAGACAGCAAGAGTACGTGTCTTGTTACTTCTGAAGGTAGAATGTTTGGTACAGGTTACAATGGTCATGGTCAATTAAGTACAAGTAATACAACCGAATATCATAGTTTTACATTATCTACGTGGTTTGATGGCACAACAGATGATAGAACAATTAAAGTTGATACAACTGTACACGCAACAACAAAAAACTATGGGGTTCAAATGAACAGCACGGTTCTCGTTTTGCATTAAGTGTTAGCAATAAGTTATACGTTTGGGGTAATAATGAATCTTGGTCTATGGGTGTTAGTTCAGGTAATACTGACGGCAACCCACCAATCATGACGATCCAAGCCGATGTTAAGTTCTTATCACGAGGTGGTGCATATAATTATCAAAACAATGTTATAACATTAGCCGATGGAACTATTATGACTTCAGGTTACAACGGCAACTATGCTTTATGTACAGGTGACAACAATAACAGAGGCGGTTGGGTTAAGCCTAAACTTCCTCAAGGTTTAGATGGTAATATTAAGTGTGCTATCGGTAGAGGTACGAGTTCTGAACAGTGTATGGATGTATTAGGCACTGATGGCTCTTACTACACGGTTGGTTACTCAGGTGAACACTCTCAAGGTACTCAGATGAATAGCACAACTGCTAACTTACACCCTGTCACATACGCATAAGGAGAATAATTATGGCGAATACAATTAAAAAGTTTGAAGGTAATAGTGTTATACCTGCAGAATATGGAACAGCACTATGGCAAGATGCAGGTGTTAATTATTGGTCTATTTCTAATAGCATCCCTGCTGACACAAAAGAAGATATGGCCACTAACATGGGTGACATATCTACTACTAGCGCAGCGGAGAAAGCAAAGGTAAAAGCAAACTCAAACAGAATCATTGAAATAGACAACATGACGAAAGAAACAATTCGTAATGACTATTCACTTGAAGATGAACTGAGTGCTTTACGCACAAGCGATACTGCAGTTACAGATGCTATTTCAGCAATTGTGGCAGCAGGCACTGCTAAAAAAGCGGCTTTAGGCTTTTAAACTCTTGCCCTTCTTCGGAGGGGCATTTATTTAAAGGCTTATTTAAAGAGAATAATGGAATATTTAAGCGAGATAATTCTTGCATTCGTATCAATATTGTCAGCAATTACCGGTGGTGTTGTAAGATCTATAATGAAAGATATTAAGGATCTTGAACTGAGTATGCACACCTGTCAGGTTGATTTGCCTGTTAGGTTTATGCTGAAAGAAGATTATCACGGTGATGCAAAAGACATTAAAGAGGAACTAAGAGAGCAAAGTAAAAAAATAGATCAAATATGGAAACACATGAGAATAGGGACTTGATAAACATTCCGATTTGTATAGGGGATTGTTTCGTTTTGTGGCCTTACCTAATGTGTGCATAAGGAGAACTTTATGAGATTAGGCAACATAACTAGAGATAGTAACGGAAGGTTTGTAAAAGAAACTATATTAAATAAGATTAAGTTTTTTTGTAATGCGGTAATAACCAAAATTGAGAAATGGATAAATTAAGTGAGTTTCTTTATTAGAATACTTCTGTTAATTACGTTGGCTATTGCTTTCATGATGACAACAGGATGTAACTCATTGAAATTTAAACCACTTGTTCAAAATGTAGCAACCACCGGTGTTGCTTATGCACTAGGTGGCGCGATCCCTGCTGTTGTAAACGCAGCAGTCATGGTCAGCACGGAAGAACTTCTTGAGGATGACACTTCAGTGGAGGATATAAAGACAACACCACAGGCTTTTGCTTATGTTGCAGAGAAAGGAATTGAATCTATTTTATGGTTCGGTATTATTTTTCTCATACTATCTAACATCCTTGTTCCGTTAATTACTCAAAAATTAGGGTATGCTAAAGCCAAAGCAAAATACAAAGAAATAGTTTTCAAACAAGATGGAGAGTTATGAAAGAATTAATCTCAAAATTACTCACAAAAGTAAAGTCACTAAATAAAACAACCATAGCAATTATTGGAATCTTCGCTATAGTAGCCACCCTGAATTTCTTAGGGTATGCAGGTTAATGTAGGCACAGAACAAAACCCTGTTTGGGTGTATGTTCATCACCGGATGAAGAAATGAGTAGATTGATATTGTTTATTGCTATGCTTGTTTCTATAACAGCAACAGCATTTTTTAATATGCCCCAACAGATGATGGAAACAGGGAGTAACATGATGTTTCCACAGCCACAACAAACCTCTAAATCTGCCCCATGTGTATGTCAATGCATCACTACCAAAACATGAAACAATGCGATATGTGTGAGATCTACGATAGTGGATTAAACGAAGGCTTATGCAACATGTGCGTAAACAGATATAGTTCGTTTAAACCGATTGTTTTATACAGGAAAAGTTGGTGGAGTAGATTAAAGGCACTTTTCGATCTAGGGTAGTGCCGACCCACAATGAAGGGAAACTCTTTACGAACCCTTGATCAAATTAGATAGTTACTTAGGGCAACTACTCCCGCGCTCTTTATACTAACGAGGATCAAATCTTGAGGAGATACACCCCGAACATTCCTACGATTAAATGCTTTCATGTTTTACGTTAGTTTACCAAATATCGTTATCATCCACAACCTTAGTCTCTTCACTTTTTTCTGATGCTTCAGGTTGATTATCTTTTGGTTTTCCAATTGAAATCGATATGAACTTATTGCCGTTCGCTGATACTTTACTCCAAGCATTCAGCCAATGAACTGTTCCATTGATATTTAACTCACCTGATAAGTCAGGGTGTGTTTCTTTTTCTTTACGGCTATTCTTGAATAGAACGCCGCGATTATTATCATCATAATCTGCCATTATTTTATCTCCGTTATATAATATTTAACAATCGGCTTTCCACGAAAGTTCTCAAGATCAACATCTTTCAATTCCGGTATTTTGGAATATGAGATGCGACCCTTTCCTTCTGATCGTTTTAACCGAACTCCACCACCGCTTGATGATTGGTTATCTGCTAACTCAATCAGTTCTTCACGTAGTTCTTTTTCTTTAACCTTCAACACATCCATTTGTGCGTGAACGTCTTTCCATTCTTTTGCAGTACACATCCAATCTGCATCATCTCGCTCTACAACATCCTTCTCAGATGCAGGTGGCATTTCACCTCTATCCATGTAACGCCAAAAGGACATCCATGCACTCATAATTTCAGCATGTTTATCTAGGTCAGGGTGAATCATCTGCATGACTGCAGCATTAGTATCGTGATCGTAAACCCAAAAAACTAATCGCTCTGCACCGGTAACTAGCAATTGCTGTTGAGTTTGATAATCATATTGACTTGGTAGATCTCCACCCTTAACCATTGTTTCCCATAAAGCAGAATCTTCACCCTTCATTGGAACTTTGATCTCAGCGATGATTGACTCTTTTTCATTCCAACCATCAAGAGATGCGCCCACAGGAATACCGTCTATTTCACACGTTACTACCACTTGATCAAAAGGAATCTCCATATTAAGTTCGAGAGCGGCGCGTGCAGCAGGCTCTAATCTTGTTCCACGTAGCATTGCCTCATTAACTTCGATCTTACGCAATCCTGTCTTAACTTCATACAACTGCAAGGGAGTAGCAGGAATCCAAGGTGATTTTCCTAATGCTGCAGAAACTTCAGAAGCCATTCCGAAAAGATTTCTCACTGCAAGCCACTCTTGACTTCCTTGGGGTAATTGTTCTTCAGTGTAAAACACTAAATTAGTTTTATTCATTTCTTCACCTCGGTAACTTTGGGTTTAGTAGTTGGTTTCTTGGCCGGTTTTTCTTCTTCAAAAGGTAAATCCTCACCACGATAGATATAAAGACCCAATCCATGTAACGCAAGGCACTTTGCTAGACACCTTTTAATTGATGTGTTGATCTGAAAAGCATCAGGATTCGGAACGGTTTTATTACGGTGATCTAAAACAGGCAGCATTTCAGTTCTTTCTCGTCCACTGATAGTGACACTTACCTTAACAAAGCAACCGCTCTTATCGCGCAAATATGGAACTCTCACGTCCGGATCTGTCTTGAACCCTACTTGATATGTTTGAGTTAGTTTTATGGGAGTGCCATCACCTGCATTTCCATCTGTTGAATGAACTTCATAAACTCCCTGCATCATTGGGAAATCATGAACCACCCAAGTTGTGTCAGGGTACAGTCGAAGCACCCCCGTCAATGCATCAGTCCATGACAAGTAAGAAAGAGTTCTGCTTCCACTCATCTTAATGTCTTTTTTGAAATCATTAACATCTACTTTATCAAGGATGCTGAATACATCCTGTTTTTTTGCTGTCATTTGTTACTCCTATTTATTGTTGTTTGTAAGCACTACTCATCCCTTGCCTTCGGATTCCAAGATGTATGCCACCGCTTATAGAATGATTTAGTCCAAACGGTTCTGAGTTGGTTCATGTCCTTACACAAGATGGTAACAAACATTCTTTCTTCTTCACCAAACTCATCAGTACATGAATCCACGCTGACTACACGCCAAGCCTCGAAGCCATGCCACCACCAAGTAGTTCCTATTTCGGGTTGTGTCATGATGCGCTCTTCGCTCTGCGTTTAGCATTGTTCTCAAGTCTAGTTATCTCGTTTTCATCTGCAAACCATTCTTCGATGATTACTTCTTTAAGTCGTTTTGATTCCAAACCCGTTCTGTTTTCAAGAACTTTTAGGTGTCTAGTGGATACGACAAGTGTTTTATAGAATGCCTCACGTTGGTTCTTAAACTGAAAGACGTAGCCATCCCCTTCGTATTTGAAATCGTTTATTGGTATTTCCTTTTGCATTGTTACCTCATTTTGTTGTTAAGAGAACTCGATTATAACAGATGTTACATAAAAGTCAAGATATATTTTTTACCCGCTGCACAAAAAGAAGGTTGATTTTTACTATAACACCTGTTATAATTCTCACATGAGTAAAATGACTATGGAATACATACAAGCATACGACCAAGCACGAGAGGCTAGGGATAAAGTTATAGACTTCTATGGCGGCGCAAATGATTTTGCTACGCGATTGAATGTAACTCCTGAAGCAGTAAGAATGTGGAAGTCAAGATCTGTTGCAATACCTGAAGGTAACGCATGGAAGATTGTTGCTTGGGGTGATTTCTCGTTTGAAGAGATAAGGCCTGATTTAGAATCTTAAAAAAAAACCCCTGATAGAATTTGCTATCAAGGGTTTTAACTATTCTAACACGGCAATGTCAAGCATAGTAAAACGGAGTGAAACCGTTTATGGTTCAAATTATATATCACTTTACTCTAATGTCAAATAATAATCGGTAATTAATAAAACTTGATTTTTAAATGATGGTATATTTGTTCTATGGCAATGTCAAGGATTGGTCATCTTTATGATCCTCCAACCTTGTAAAAAAAAGGGTTCTCTGAAACCATTGCCTTAATGCGTAAGTAGTGACTTTTATTAGTCGATGTTGGCGCTAGAGGCGGCATGCGAGTCGTAACAACATCAGTTAGAGTATCGGATTACATCTAACCCTGAATGATAACGCGGAACTAACTCCGTTGAATGATTATTAGGTATTGCTAGGTCAGACTTCTTTAAGTTTGAGTTAGGGTAATTTGCCTGAAATTCACGCGAAATCTTCACCGTTGAATGACTATATCACTTACTTATAACTAATAACTTGAGGCATTATGGAACTAAGGAACTATCAGGAAAAAGCAATAACAGGACTACTCTCTTCTCATGGCTTGGGAAACCGGAAAGTGATCCTTCAATCAGCAACAGGCAGCGGCAAGACAGTGATGGCATCTGCAATAGTACAAAGGGCAGTTAAAAAAGGCAATAAAGTTTTGTTTCTTGCGCACAGAAGAGAACTAATATCCCAATGTTCAAACAAGATGTGTCTCTTCGGCATAGAGCATGGAATTATCATGGCCGGTCAGGTCGCAGAATCTTGGCACTCAGTTCAGATTGCATCTGTTGATACTCTTCGAGCAAGGGCAATTACAAGTAAAAGAATGCCTTTGCCTGAAGCACAGATCGTAATCATTGATGAATGTCATAGATCACTTTCCAACACTTACAGAAAATTAATAGCAGAATACCCTAATAGTTTCATTATTGGTTTGACAGCAACACCGTGTCGTGGAGATGGTTTAGGTTTGGGGCATATCTATTCTGATATGGTTTGTGCGCCGTCCATAAAACAACTAACCAAAGAAGGTCATTTAGTACCGGCAAGATATTTTGCACCTTCAATCCCTGATCTAAAAGGTGTTCAAACATCTATGGGTGACTACAACACAAAACAACTTGCAGCACGAATGGACACGGGTGAATTAGTAGGTGATATTGTAACCAACTTCATTAGAATTGCAGCCAAGAAAAAAGCAGTGGTATTTGCATCTTCGGTTGCGCACTCGATAAATTTACAAGATTCTTTCATTGCAGCAGGTATTGCAGCAGGCCATATTGACGGATTAACGCCCACAGACGAAAGAGATTTAACATTAAAAAAATTAGAAACAGGTGAAATTCAAGTATTATGCAATTGTCTTGTTCTTACTGAGGGTTGGGATTGTCCATCCGCAGAGGTGTGTGTTCTCGCTAGACCTACAAAATCATTGGGTTTGTATTTACAAATGGTAGGTCGCGTGCTACGCCCGATGAAGGGTAAGAATGAGGCACTTATTATTGATCATTCCGGTGCAGTCTATAATCATGGATTTGTAGAAGATGAATTTGCATGGGATCTCGATCCGAAACAAAAGATTCAAGAGAAAAAAAAGAAGGAATTAAAAGAAAGGGAAGTTAAGCCTGTTACATGTGAGAAGTGTTTCACCGTGTATGAAAAACTAAGAGCGTGTCCTACATGTGGTGCTGTGCATATTAGACAAGGCAGGGCGTTGATAGTTGGTGATGGAGATCTAGGCGAAGTTAATAAAGTAACTAGAAAAGCAAAAAAGAAAAACTATTCAGATTTAGAAAAGTCTTTATGGTACTCGATGTTTAAAGGTTATTCAGACATCAAGGGGTTTCGCCAAGGGTGGGCGTATCACAAGTTTATATCTAAGTTTGGACACAAGCCGTCACCTGAATTGCAGCACGGAATGTCAGAGAAGCCGAATGCAGAATGCAGATCATGGATTACGCACATGAATATACGCCACGCCAAGAGTAAGGCGATAGCATGAGCGAGATTAGAGAACAAACGGCGGGTAAGTGGATAGATATTCTTCATGGCTTGGGAGTAGAGCCATATTTTTTACAAAACAAACATACTAAGTGTCCATTTTGCGGCGGCAAGGATCGTTATCGTTTTGATAATAAGGATGGTAATGGTACTTTTATTTGTGGTCAGTGCGGTGCAGGCGATGGGTTTCAATTTGTACAGAAAATGTTTGGGTGGAACTTTGCTAAAACCGCAGAAGAAATTAGAAATATAATAGGGGAGTGTAAAAAAGTAGTAATGACAAAAAAAGATCCGAAAGTTGCGCTAAAAACGATAGCGAAAATGGCCAAGCCAATAAAGAATGATTCAGATTTGATTAAATATCTAAAAGGCAGAGGCGTTACTTCATGCCCTGATAGTTTAAAAGAAGCAAATCTTTACTACTACGAAGATGGAACTAAGACAGGAACTTTTCCAACCTTGGTTTCCCTTGTAACTAACAAGCAAGGGAAGGGAGTAACTTATCATCTAACTTATACACATAGACAGGAAAAACTAAAGTGTGCTGCGCCAAAGAAAATCATGACTCCCGTGCATCCAATTAAGGGTGGTTATGTAGAGTTATACAAGGTCGAAGAGCATATAGCAGTCGCGGAAGGAATTGAAACTGCACTATCAATTAGAGATCAAACTGAATTGCCGGTTTTATCCGCACTTAATGCACAAAATCTTGCAGCACTAGACTTGCCTGATATTGTTAAGCGTGTTGATATTTATGCAGATAATGATGCATCATATTGTGGTCAGAGAGCGGCATACACTCTTGCAGAACGTTTAGTTCGAGCAGGCATCAAGGCTGAAGTCAAATTACCACCGGTTGTTGGTGAGGATTGGTTGGATTTTTACAACAGAACTAGAACTGAAGCACTAGAAAATCTAAAAGATTCAGACCCTGATGCGTATGAAGGTTTTACAAAGTTAATGGAAACTTTTGGGGTCAAGTACATAGACATCAAAGAGATTAATAATGACTAGGCCTATATACGAAAACGAGGTTACTTTAAAGAATGAACGTACTGCAGCAGATTATTTAGAGTCGTTATGGGGCGCTACACTAAGAAAACTACCTATAAGTTACCGTATAGATTTCTTTGTAGAGAAAAATGGCGTAGGTGTTGGTTTAGTAGAGTTTAAAAGATTTAATTCAAAACATAATGACTTTGCGTGTGTCATATCAAGCATGTCAAAGTGGGCGAAAGGTATTTATTGGTCGAAAATATTTAACATACCTTATTATTTAGTTATCAGGTTTGATGATGGCATTTATGGAGTTCGCTGCAGCAACGAAAAAAATTACAACGTGAAGTGGTTCGAGAGAAAAAACTTTAGGTCAGAAGGTGATGCAGAACCGTGTGTCTTTATACCGCACGGGGATTTTACAAATATAGCAAAAATGGGAGATTGGATATGAGTGAAGATTTTAGAGAGATAAAACAGCATGAAATTAGAGAAAAGTGGGCGAAATATGCCAAAGCCAAGGCTGAACATGCTTATTTAGAGCATTATCGTAAGTCATTGATGGCAATTTTACAAAAAGAAGCCATGAAAATGGGCGGTAACACGTCAGTTGCAGCACAAGAACGAGAAGCAAGAGCAGATGATCGTTATCTTGAGGTTTTACAGGGTATAAAGGTGGCAGTAGAACAAGAGGAAATAATGCGTGGGGAGTGCAAAATGGCGGAGTGGCAATTTGAAGGGTGGAAGGCTCGCATCTATGCCGATCAACGAGAAGCAAAGCGATATGGCCACTAAAGCAGAGAAAGAACACATGAATGCTGTTGCAGATTTAGGTTGCATAGCGTGTCGGATGATGGGGTACATGGATTCACCGGCAGAGATACACCATATTCGTCATGGTTCGGGAATGGGTCAGAGAGCATCCAATTATGATGTAATACCACTGTGTGCTATACACCACCGAAACGGAGATTATGGAACTGCTTATCACAAGGGGTCGAAAGCGTTTGAGAAACGTTATGGAACTGAGGTGGAATTACTAGCAAAAGTCAAAGATTTGTTGGGTGGTTTTGGGGAATCGTTGAATGGGTAAAATGCAGAGAACAAAAGGTCAGGTTGGTGAGCGTGAGTTTGCTAAGTTGATTCAAACTGCCCTTGGTGTAGAGTGTGCGCGTAGAATTGAACAGACTCGTGATAGTGGTCATGATTTGGATTTGTATGACTATGCTATTGAAGTTAAGCGTGCAAAAAAGATGAGTTTAAGCGGTTGGTGGGATCAAACTGCCCGTAATGCTGCAGCGGCAGGAAAGACTCCGGTTCTTGCTTATAGATTAGACAATCAGAAGTGGCAAGTTGTTATGAGTTTTAGAGATACACTGTGGGGGTATAAGGGGTGCAAAATTAGCGACCTTGAAAAAACAGTAACGTTTAGATTGGATGGATGGTTTGACTTTGTAAAAAGCGGCAACTGAATTTCAGATAACCGCTTTATGTTGTTGATAAACAGACAGCAAACTAACCGTCTTTTATTTTTGCGAGCAGTATGGGTAAAACCCAAGTTGGCGGCGTTCTGTTACTTCTCCATGAAAAAACAGTGGCTCTCTTGCGTTCTGTTATCTCCGCAACATCATCGACTGTTAATCCGTTTTCAGCCATAAAACTAATTAATTTTTGGTTCTCGTGTTTCATCGTTACCTCCGTCTTTTAAATAGAAAAAATAATGGCATGAAAATTATGCCAAAAAAAAGTAATTTGAATAGTAAACCTATTCCCATCAAAACTATATCAATCATCGGGGGTCAAGGTTCTGAAAAGTTCCATGACTTGCCTCGAACCCCTCTAATAATTTTTGTAAATCATCTTTAGATAGTGACTCCAAATACTTATTCAAATAATAATCTGCTCTGTGTGGTTCTGCGCTCATGTAAGCAAGCCACAAATCTGATTTTTGACTTGTTATGCTCATTCGTCACCACTAAACATTAGATAAAATAAAAACGCTTCAAACAGGATGAAGCAACCCACTAAAATTTCAAACATTGTCCTCACCTCCGAAAGTTTCATCCCATGCTTCCTTCAAGCATTGCTCTATCTCATTGTCGATAGTATCACTCCAATTGTTTTTAATGACTGCAACCATGTGCAACCATCGGGTTCTGTTTTGAGAAGTATCAGTCAGTTCTAAAAATTGTAAAAAATCCTCGTACTCGTAAGAAAAAGTTAATTCCCTTAAATTGTGTTTACTGCGTTGCATATTTCCCCCCTTAAAATTTATTATAGTTGTCAGCGTAATAACGTTCTATATCAGACCAACAACTCTCGTACCTGTTGAGATTTTCGATCGAACCACCGTTGTCAATTATTGAGCAAGAAGCAAACATTGGCGCACTTCTATTGTTTTTAATAAAACTGTCAATTAATGACTTTTGTTTTTTGGTTAATTTTCTCATGCTAGTTCCTCCCATCTGTCGTCCTCGTACCATTCGGTATAAAACACGGTTTCATATTTAAAGATATTCTCTTTTAAATCAATAGCACCTTGAGTTATTGACCAACTTGGATTAGATTGTGGCATGTACTCTGTATGCAGGCATTTTTTACCGCAATAATATGTACTGTCGTTCTCATCGTACCAACCCTCATCCATTCCCTTTCCGCATTGAGTACAGTTGCGCAGGTGTACATATTTTTCTAAAACTTTCATGATTTCTACGCTTTTAACTATCATTCCGCACCTCCGTACTTTTGTTATAGTTCACTTCGACTGATTCTGAGCATTGATTACACCATCCTGATTCCGGATTATCCATAACCAAATCAACATACTGTAAATGGCCAATTTCTGTCTGTTGCACCCATGCTTGTAATTGTATATCTGAAGTTCCGCACTCGTTGCAATGGTAAATCGGCCTGCTGTAATACTTCTCTAAAAATTTTTGTTTGTGATTACTCATCGTCACTCTCCACTTCTGCATAGACATCGGTAAATTCTTTTATTAATTTAACCAAGGCTTCCAACTTGTTAGTTTCTCTCCATCCAACCATAGAGAAATCAATAGTCACACAGTCAGACTCGTGCGGTTTTTCGTCAAAAGATTCGACCTCGTAACTGCATTCGACCCCTTCATGGTCTTGTATATTAAACACGCTTCGTGCTAAAAGATATACTTTGTTGGTTTCGTCCCAACCATTTGTTTTAAATTTAACTTCCATTTTTCACTCCGTTCTCATTAAAAAATAAAATTGCATCCATCGCATCGCCGTAACAATACGCCTGATTCAATTCTGTAAAACACCACCCTTGTTGGCTTGGCATCTCTCTATACGCGGTAACATCCCACGCCTGTTTAAGTTCGTTCCAAAATGCACGGATTAGAATATCCGTTTCATGTTGAAAAGCGACCTTATGTAATTCTTCTAAGATAATTGCATAGACTTTGTTCTCGTCCGCAAACCTCCCGTTGTTTGTTTTTTCCATACTATCACCCAAAAAAAATTACATAAAAAAACTTAATAAAAAAAGTGCTGTTTTTTAAATTAGCAGCACTCAATAAAATACCTGTTATTTAACCTCTATTACCTCGGTGTCAAAATCAGTACCATCAAAAATGCTGTCATCCATTTCGTAGCATTCATTGATGGCTTCCGCTAAACTATCGGCTTCGATTTCGACTTCATAACCTCGAAAGGTTGTCACTTTTTGTAGTTTAAATTTTGGCATTAAAAACCCCCTAGTTGCTCAGTTATTCTGAGCGTTTTCATATTGACAACGTAAGTCCCATTATTACCATTGTCCGTGTCTAGGTATTTACACAAATCCAATCCTAGACTTAAATTACCCCCGATTTCGTCATGAATTATTCCAACTAGCCGCGCTTTTGAATATTCAATATCTCCCATCCTGTCATCCATCCGTGCGCGTGCTATTTTTAAATATTCTTCGACTTGGTCAGGTGAACCGTTCCAATGTAAATAAATACCAATATCATCACCTGCAAAACCTGCTTCTGCGTTATCTTTTAACGCAATGACTGCCCTGTTTCCCATTATTGTCCCCTCTCGTATGCATCAAACCAATCGCCCATCGTTTTCGTGCGTTGCTTGCCTGCGTAAGTTGTACATGTGCTTGAACTTGTCTGAATATCTTGGCAATGCTCTTGCGCTTCTTCAAGTGTCAAACCTTGTTTAATAGTCCTGCGACCACCTTTAAAATAAAACCTGATAATTTTATACATTATTGAAAATCTCCGATAATTAAAAGACCAAACAAGCCAAAAACCAAGGCCAAAAATACAGCCGTGGCTAGTAACTCGCTCAGATAAGTTTTTACACGTTGCATAGTCATAAGACCAACATGGCAACTAAGCCACCAAGTACGATAATACCGGCCACTATTGCAATCGTTGCAAACGTGAAAAACAATACATAGTTATAAATATTATGATTCCTGTTAGTCATTTGTTACCCCCTCTTTTTTAAATAAATGCCCGAATTCCTTTTCATT
>JYMV01034531.1_pt1 | contig 35674 bp, 23 predicted proteins | sample 338911 | NCBI WGS metagenome assembly JYMV01 (sample SAMN03354496, study PRJNA234377) | hydrothermal vent metagenome | biome: Deep sea; feature: Hydrothermal plumes at the Eastern Lau Spreading Center, Western Pacific Ocean; material: Seawater | place: Tonga | collected 2009 | depth 2000 m m | reverse complement strand
CAAATATAAATTTTTCTAATAGAAAAACTACTAAAAATGGAAACATAGGTTTTAACAAACCCCAAAACTGTTTAGAGAAACTTAACTGAAATTTTATATCTAAAATAAAAGCAAAAAGAAAAAAAACTAAGCTTGAAGAGACAACAACTGCTATTGAAAACTCGATAATACCAAAATAGAAACCTATTAATATGGGAGATAGTTTTAATAATCGTTGTACAATACCTACATTAAACTTTAGTTTAGAATATCCTTTTGCTAACATTGCTTTAGCCATCATCCCTATTTGTGGACTAGTTAATGTTGTAAAGAGTAAAATTTGAAAAAATATAATACTCGGCCTCCACTTTTCACCTAATAAAATGATTATAATTTCTTCTGAAAGGAAGTAAATTGGTCCCACTAAGATTATCGTTAGACCAGAAACAATATTAAATGTTTTAAAAAACATTCTCTCAAAGTTTTCTTTATCATCTTGTAAAGCACTTAAAGTAGGAAAAATAACTTTCCGTAAACTATTTGTAGTATAGGTTTGTACTTGAGATCTTAAAGATTCTGCTCTTGAATAAAAACCTAATATAGATGGGCTAAAAACCTTACCAATAAATATTGTATCTATTTTATTAGAAACTTGACGTAAAGCCTGATCAAAAAACACATAACTAGAATACCTCAAAAGACTTTTAGTTTCTCTGTAAGAAAACTCTAACTTAGGTCGCCAACTAGTAGAGAACCAAAGAAGTATAGTACCGGTTAAAACTGTAAATATTTGTTGAAAAACTAAACTATAAACTCCAAATTCGCTAAACGCAGCCACAATACCTACAACGCCACCAACCAATGTAGCTACTATATCTCGAATGGTTAAACTTTTAAAATTTAATGTTTTAGTTAAAATAGCAGAATGCACTAAACCTAAAGCTGCTATCGGAGGAATAATTGATAAGAAATAAAGTATTTTCTCTATTTTATCTATTTCATAAAACTCAGCAATAAATGGTGCTGAAACAATAATTGCCATTGACAATAAAAAGCTGATGAGAATATTTATATAAAAAACAGATGAATAAGTTATACTTTTAGTGTGTTTTTGCTGTACTAAGCCGCTTGTAAAACCAACATCTACAAACACCTGAGAAATACTAACAAATACTAAAGACATACCAATTATACCAAACTGTTTAGGGTCTAACAACCTGGCCAAGGTTACCGATATAAAAAATGCTATAAATTGCCTAAAGAAAGAACCAGACAGATCCCAAAGAAGTCCTATTTTGGTTTTTTTACCAATTTCTTTATTCATCTAAAGAAAATTTTATCAACTCAAAGATTACCAAAATTTGTAGAATGGTTTTTTCTTATCTGTATAAACATAACCATAACCATAACCAAAATTAGTATTTAGACTCGCTCCATTTAACACTAACGATAAATTATTAATTTTCTTAGACCTATTAACGTCTTCTATGTGTTTAAGTAGTTTCTTTTCTGTTAAACCTTCTTTAACCATATATAAAGTTACGTCTGCCTCTTTAGCAATTAAAAAGGTATCTGTAACATAAATTGTAGGAGCTGTATCTACAATAATATAATCATAGTCTTGTTTAGCTTTATGCAATAGATCCTTAAAATTATCTTCTAAAAGAAGCTCTGCAGCATTAGGCGGCACACTACCGGAAAACATAATATCAAGATTTTCGAAATTGGTCATTTGTTTTCTTAAATAGCCTTTATAATCTACATTGTTTTTAGCTATATAATCTGAAAGACCTAAAATATTTCTATCTGTATTAAAGTAAGTATGTATTTGTGGATTTCTTAAATCTGCACCAATCAGTAAAACTTTTTTATTAGAAGAAGCTATTGTTCTTGCCAGATTAATAGCGGTAAAAGTTTTTCCTTCGCCTTTAATAGAAGAGGTAACATATACTACTTGAATAGAAGACGAAGTATTCTTATAATAATGAAATAGATTGGTTCTCAAAATTCTAAAAGATTCTGCAAGAACAGAGTTATCATTTTTCTGAATTAATTTTTCATCTGAATTACTCAACATAGGTATTTCTCCTAAAATCGGTATGCTTGGCAGTTTAGTTTCAATTTCTTCTCGACTAGATACATTTGTATCCAGCAAAAATTTGAGGTATAATAACCCAAAAGGAAATACAAATCCAAAAATTATTGAACCTAAAAAAATAACTCTTTTTCTAGGAGATATTGGCACATCATTGGTAAAAGCATAATCAACAACCTTGATGGTTGGGGCCGTAACTGCAAACGATAAAGCAGCTTCTTCTCTTTTTTGTAATAAAAATAAATACAACCTCTCTTTTACTCCTTGTTGTCTTATTATTTTTCGCAGTTCCTTTTCTTTTTTAGGAAGATTACTTATTTGACCTTTAAAATTACCTTCACGATTTTGCAAATTATTATACGAAATATTTAAACCCCTTAAATAATTATCTAAGCTTAACCTTATATTATTCCTAATATTATCAATTTTATTATTTAAAGACTCAATCATCGGGTTTTTTTCTGTAGATGATACTAAGAGCCTATTTCGCTGTGAGATAATTTCATTATAATCTGCGGTTAATTCATTTACTGTAACACTCTCAATACCAATATTAGCAGGCAAAAGTTGATATTCATTCCCCTCTTCAAGTAATTCTTTAAAAGCATTAGCAACTTCTATTTGAGTAGCTATTGCAAAACGTTCTGATTCTGAAGTTGCTTCTTTAGTAAATAATTGTTCTACGCTAGACTCTACAGTTACAACATTATTATCTTCTTTAAAATCTACAATATCAGACTCTACAGTATCTAACTCTTGCACAAGGAAGTTTAATCTTTCTTCAACAAACTCTTCTGTTCTTTTAGAGACTAGGCGTTTATCTTCAATACCATCTAAATTAAATTGACTCACCAAGGTATTTAATATTGCTTCGTTTCTTTCTTTATTGGTCCCTTTAATGGATGCTTTTAATATATCACTACGATCCCCAACCGGTTCTATTTTAATTTGTTCTGAAAGAATATCAATTAAATACTTATCATCTATAAACTTAAAATAGTATATGTCATTTTTATGATTATTGTAATCTTTAAAATTCACATTTGGAGTTATAGTGAATTTTGAGTTTAAATAGTTAATAGTGTCACCATAATTAACTATTTTACCTTCTGAAGAAGTAGCTCCTAAAAATTTAAATTTTATCTTGTCTAACAATTTTATTTTAGGATAATCATTTACTTCATACGAACCTTCTTTAATCCAATTAACCTGAAACGGCAATGACTTTCCAAATACCACTTGATCTTTAAAGTTTCCGGATTCGTAGTGAAAAGTATTTAAGTTTAGATCATCGATCACTAATTTCAATAACCTTCTTGACTTAAAGACCTGGATTTCATTATCTAAATTTACTTTACTGTAATTAAAAAGAGATTTAGCTCCATTTAAACCAGAAAGATCTATACCTCCCTCATTGTCGTCTAATATTTTAATTTTAGTTGAAGTACTATAAACATACTTTTGATATTTTAAATAAAAATAAGAAAGACAAGCACTAACGAGTATAAAAAACAAAAACAGATACCAATACCTTAGATACCTTAGTATTACAACCTTGATATTATCTCCGTCACCACTATTATTTACTTTAGATTCTTCTAAATTCACCATAATCTTATCTAAAAATCAATACAGCCGTCGTTAACAAAATAGAAATCACAGATACTACACTACCCACATTACCTATAAACCCACTAGATTTAACTTTAGCACTGTTAGGCTCCACATAAACCATATCATTTTGTTGCAAATAATAATAATCAGAATTCATCCAATCTGTATTGGTAAAATTTATTCTCTTAGAGGTTATCACTCCATTATTATGTCTTATCACCAATATATTATTCCTTTCGCCCTGTATGGTTAAATCTCCAGCCATTGAAATGGCCTGAAGCAAGGTTACCGTTTCTTCTGCTACGGTATAAGTTCCTGGCATTTTAACCTCACCTAACACAGAAAATTTAAAGTTTACCAGTCTTACTTTCACCTCAACATCCTTCACAAATTCTCCAATTTCTTTTTTCAAAATAGATTGTACTTCTTGAGTTGTTTTACCTTTCACCATTACAGCGCCTAACCCGGGATAATTAATAGCTCCATCTTTATTGACTAAGTACCCCTGCAACTTTAAAAGTTCAATTTGAGTCATCCCGCTTGTTGGAAGTTTATCAAACTGAAATGGTATTAAGCTCGAAGGCTCCAATGCAGTCAAATCTATTTTAAGTACATCATTAATCTGAATTTTTGGGTGATGATAAATTGAGTCAATTTGTACAGAAGGTAAATTATCGCTATCTTGAAAATAGGTAATATTTTTTTTTGAAGCGCAACTACATAAGCAGATTAAGCTAAGTAAAATCAAAATGTTTTTCATAAAAGCAAATATATATAACTTTTAATATTAAAAAAATGTAGATTTGCCTCTTAAAAACAATCTCCCACAGAAGAACAAAAAACAAAGAAAAGGCTTTTATTTTAAAACTGAATCAAACAAATAATTAATTATTAATTTTTCTTTTGTGGAAAAAATTTTACAAATAAAAATCTCGATTGTAAGACTGGGAAGACGGGTTGTTAAAAACTACGTGCCACGTTGGATTATCTTCTCTATAGATCTATTCCTTTGTTTGATCGCTGCTAACACAGCCTACTTTTTTGTGTCGTCACTTCAACCAAATGGTTTATCTTATAATAATTTATCGCCTGAATTATTTGGAATATTACTGGTCCAAAGCGTTTACTTTTTCATTTTTAAGTCTTTTATTGGTTTAGTAAGATATTCTAGTTTCAAAGATGCTATCAAACAACTACAAGTAACAATGAGTTGTGTGATAACGGTTTTATTGATAAACAGAGTAGACTATTATTTATTTCAACATAAATTAATTGTTGACGCAGGAATTTTTATTTATGGTTTTATTGCCTATTCTTTGTTATTTTTCTTTAGAATTAGCGTAAAAAGAGTATACGAAATTATTAATTCTAGCAAACAACCTTTAAAAAAAGCATACATACTTGGTACATCTGTATCAGATGTTGCAATGGCAGAGGGTCTAGTCTCACAAAATTCTGGTTCATTTAATGTAATCGGCTTCATTAATATTAATGAAAATAAAACTAGAAACAGGATCTTTAATTTACCTATTTATGATCTTGAACAAATTAAAAACTCTACACATTATGCCAAGGCTGTGATTGTAAGTGATGACAGATTACAGGAGATCCAGTCTAATTCTTCGAAAAATTTAGTGTCTCAACTTCTTGAACTAAAAATTAAAATTTACAAACTTCCTAAATTACAAGACTGGGATCACTCAGATTTTAAGAATTTAAAGGAAATTAAAATTGAAGATTTACTCCAAAGAAACCCAATAAAATTGAACAATAATAAGCTCCTAAGTATTTATGAGAATAAAACGATTCTAGTAACAGGTGCAGCCGGGTCAATAGGTAGCGAAATTGTTAGGCAATTAATTAATTTTAATCCTGAAAAAATAATCCTGCTCGATCAAGCAGAAACACCTCTTCACGAATTAAAAGTCGAATTAAATAAAAACTACCCAGATCTTTTATTCAATAGTGTTATAGCGAATGTAAGAGATAAAAAACGCTTAGATGAAGTTTTTAAAACCTATCTACCTGAAGTTGTTTTTCACGGTGCCGCATACAAACACGTACCGATGATGGAAGCAAATCCCGTAGAGTCTCTTAGCGTCAATTTTAAAGGCACAAAAAATATAGCAGATTTATCTATTAAGCATCAAGTAGAGAGATTTGTTTTTGTTTCAACAGACAAAGCGGTAAACCCAACCAACATTATGGGAGCTACAAAAAGAGCTGCAGAACTTTATATTCAATCGCTTGCTTATAACCTCGAAAATAATATCTCATTTATCACCACTCGTTTTGGCAATGTGCTTGGTTCAAATGGCTCGGTCATCCCTCATTTTAAAAAGCAAATAGAAAATAATGGCCCGGTGACTGTAACTCATCCAGAAATTACTCGCTTTTTTATGACGATAGATGAGGCTTGCCAATTGGTACTTGAAGCCGGAGCAATGGGTAAAGGAGGGGAAATTTATGTTTTTGATATGGGCTCTCCTATAAAAATTATTGACTTAGCTCATCATATGATTCGTTTAACCGGATTAACTCCTAATGTCGATATAAAAATAGAATTTACAGGTCTAAGACCAGGGGAAAAACTATATGAAGAATTATTGGCAGATAAAGAATTAACCTTACCTACACATCACGAAAAAATCTTAATCGCCAAAGCCTCACACCAATTTGATAAATCTAAAATTGAGTTACTTACCAACTTAGAAGAGAATATCAAAAAAAATAATGAAAGTTGTGCTTTAGACAATCTTAAGATGTTAGTTCCTGAGTATATTCCTACTAAAAAGAAGTTAATTCAGAATAATTAGGTGCCAAATAAAATACTTCCCTGATAACGAACTATATAGTATATTTGCTTTCTAATTCAACCTTATGAAACAAAAATACAGTTCTAACAGCTATATCCTTTTAGCTTTATTTTTAGCGTTTAACTCTTTCTGTTTAGCGCAAAGCCCAACACTTCCTTCTGAAAATTTCAATGTTTTCATTGAAAATAATGCAACATTAATTACCAATGAAACAGACGGACCTATGGCTATTGGTAAAAACTTGAATCTTCAAGGAAATTATCAAGTAGCAACCAATTATACGGGTGATTTTGAAGTTGGCGGCAACAGAATTGGACTTTTAGTTGGCGGAAAAGTTAACTACAATTCTGGCAATGCGCTTCAAGTTAACCAAAACACTTATATAAAGATTGGCGATAGCCAAAATTCACACGTTTGGTATTACGATCAAAACAATGCAGCTTCGCCCATTAGAATTACACCTAACAGCAACTACAATTCTTCCCCAAGAATTATGTTACAGGCAAATTCAAACCAATTAAATGTTGGAGTAAATAACAATCCGGTATTTGAAAGTGACCTTATAGATTTTGCAAGTGCATTTCAAGAAATGAGAACATTATCGGCTAGCATTTCTCAATGTACCGGTAATGCTCAACTTACCAACCCAAACGGACAACCAATACCCTCAACTAATCTACCAAATCAAGTAAAGATCAACTTACAAAACGGCATTAATTACCTGAATGTTACTGGTTCAGATATGAATAACGTACAGGTTTTCACCTATAATCAGCAGCCAAGTGCTAACAAAATTTTAGTTATTAATGTTGATGCTCCGGGAACTTTCAATTGGAATGTATGGAATCAAGCCGGTATTGGTTTTCAAAACTGTCCGTTTATATTGTATAACTTCTATAATACAACAACGTTAAATATTCAAGGAAATTCTACCATTGAAGGAACTGTTTATGCGCCATTTGCAAATATCGTTAAAACAGTTAACCAATCTAACATAGAAGGTCAAGTTATTGCAAAGTCACTTGTACACGGCGGAGGCGAAATGCACTATGCAGTTTTTCAACCGTCCTTATCTGGTTGCGCACCGGTTGCAGGAGTACCACCAACTGCAGATTTCAACATTAATAGTGCACAACTATGTTTCGCAGATCACGAATTCATTTTTGATAATACTTCTCATACAGGAAGCACCAACCAACCTGAAGCTCCATTTTCTTATCATTGGGATTTTGGTGATGGTACGAGCAGTACATCAATGTGCCCGGTAAAAACCTATAGCGCTCCTGGTATTTATACAGTTACACTAACTACAACCAATGCTTATGGCTCAGACACAGAAAGCATTCAAGTTGAAGTTTTTCCAACGATCGATGCAATTGTTTCTGAAACAACGATAGCTAGTGGTTCTGGAGTAGTAACGAAAGAATTTACGTTAACCAACAGTGATCAATTCAGTAATTTTTATTGGGAGGTTTCTAACGGAGCAAGTAATTTGTTTCCAAATCAAAGTACCGTAGCATTCGACTTCACAACAGCAGGTTACTATGAAGTTACAGTTCACACAACAGATAATAATACTTGTGAGAATTCTACGATCATTCCTATTACCATAGAGTCTGACGAGGTTAATACCGGTAATGACGGAGGTTTAGAAAGTGAAAGTTTAGGAGATGCTGTTTCTAAACAATATATTCAGCGTAAAAAAAGAAGTATTTCCACAAAATTCAAGCTTGAGAATGCTGAAGTCTTTAATAAAAGCGAATTAAGCTCATCAATGACTGCTAGATCACAAAACGGTCTAACCTTATTGGAAATGTTCCCGGAAGAATTAACTCCGGGTAATGTTGCAAACATATCTTCTCCTACAGATATTTTAGATTACACCATTGCTAATGAAGTTTTAAGTGTAGATTTTTCTGTGGAAGGAAAAACAAAAGCAGTGGTTTTAGGTATAAAAACTATTGATGATGTATACAACCACACGAAAGCTTCTTGTGACCGACTTAAAGGCGCAGAAATTTTAAAGATTCAATCTTTAGAGATCAACGGATATCATTTTTTAATGCAAGCTATTAAGCAACGAAATGATGTGACAGAGTATGCTATTTCATTTGCGATCGGTAAAAATGAAAATGAAGAAAATTATAGTCTACAAAGCAACTGGTATGTTAACGGATATTTTAATTCTCAGGAGGTATATAACTTTCAAGTTTGGTCTACAAAACCTGAAAGTACGATTCAGTTAGTTAATGATATTTTAAACAACATTAACAACTATCGCCCGATCATTCAAGATGAGACTAAAAAACTTCCTAGTACGTATGCCGCTAAAATTACTAGAGAGAATACCTTGCTTAACTTAAAACTTAAAAGCCTTCAACAAGGAGAAAGTATAGAGATTTTTATGGATGAAGTATATAGTGAAACCAATGGTTTTGCACTTCGTTACAATCCTTTTAGATCTGAAAAAACTCAACAAGTAACTATAGATATTAAAGATGGTTATGAGTACGACGGAAGAATTTTTGTAAACGGAGAAATTCAAGATGTATTTTATCACGCCGACGGGAACTGGGGCTTAGATTACGATGCTACCTACACCACTATCGAGCAATACACTATTTCTAATAATTTTGATCGAGTTTATGAGGAAGATCGATTAGCCGTACACAGAAATGTAGAGCTAAAAGCGCATAGTGAGTACGATTACCTTACACTTTATAAATCTTTACTTCCCGGTAATTTACCGGCAGATTATAGCAACTACAACTATATTTCATTTACAGCTACCGGTAGCGGATTATTAGAAATTGGCTTATTAAAATCTTCTATCGAAAATTGGGAAGAGCAATATAAAGCAAACATCCAAGTTGGAGAAGACGAGAAAACCTATTACCTACCGTATAATTTCTTTTCTTCAACAGGAACCAACAAAACGCTTTCCGCAGAAGATCTAACTATGCTAACTTTTACCTTTTTACCCGTAGAAGCAGGTACTAACGATCTAGATCTAACAATTAAAAATGTAGAGTTCACTAAAAACGCACCTAATGGTTATGAAGATTTACTGCTAAACTTAAAAAACCAGTTTATTGCCTACCCTAACCCAACACAAGGTGATGTAAATTGTTTATTATACAGTGAAAAAGAAACATCTGCCACTATAAGTTTATACAATATTAATGGGAAAAGAGTTTATACTGTAAGTAAAAAATTAGTTGAAGGAAGAAACGACCTCCTTATTTCTCCTAATCTTAATGCAGGTATATATTTCTTAAAAGTAAATAGTGAGCACACCGATTACGGAGTTTCTAAAATTATTTTTAATTAATAAAGACCATTATTAAAAAGAGCTAGTTATTTCTAGCTCTTTTTTATCTATATAATTTTCTTAAAAAATTATCGCTTCCATAATCATATAGAATAAAAAGGCTATCTTCAGATATCTTGGTAATTTCTGAGGTTAATAAAAGTCTACTTACGCTAAGATTAGCAGAATCTCCTTCTCTTATTTTTTCTGTATGATCTTTATCAAATTCAATTTCAAATCCTTGAATTGAATAACTGCCAGAAGTTAAATAAGTGTCATATTCATTATTATCGCAAGTATTTCCTGAACTAACTTGAGTATAACTACGATCCTCATTTAAAATAAGATAATTATGTTCTGCACAAACTTGAACATCATACTATCTACCGTGAAGCAAAGATTCATCAATCTCAACCCTATCATCATCTGAACAGGATATAAAACCGAGTAAAAACAATACTAATAAATATCTTTTTTTCATAAGGCTAACCTACAAAATATTATCTCAACACTACCCCAACACCTATTTTTTCTAACAAATAAGGATTGTGATCGATCACCAGCAAATCATTAGTTGTACTGAGTTGCTGAAGAATACTGAACAACAAATCGATATCGGCATAATGCAAACCGGTACTCGGTTCATCTAAAATATACAACTGATTTTCTTCAGGTTGCTGAAGCCAATTTAGCAATAACAAACGCTGTTTTTCTCCGGAAGAGAGTGAAGTAACTGCTTGATCGATCGCTAAATGTCCTAAGCCAATTTCGATGAGCTGCTGAAGGAATTTTTCTGTAGTAGATTTAACAGCAAAGTTTTGCAGCCAATCTTTTAATGCTGAAATGCTAAACACAAGAACATCGGCAATACTTTTCGCTTCGACCTTCACAGCTAAAACTTCAGCTTGATAACGCTTACCTTCGCAAACTTCACAAACTTCCACAGCATTAGCCACCACATCTAAACTGGTTTCTACAAATCCTTTACCTTTGCAGTTCGTGCATTGACTGCTCTTAGTTTTATAAGAAAAATAGCGAGACGGTTTTTCGCTATTATCGGCAAATACTTTGGTAATCACTTTCAGGAGATCTAAATAATCGACCAACAAGGTTTTGTGATGCGCGCGTAACTTTTTCGGTTCAAAATAATCAACGCCGGCATAACTAGTAGAAAATTCAATTTGCGTACAATTCACCGGCTTTCCTCTTTCAATACTCGGGATTAAAATTTCTTTGACCAACGTGGTTTTTCCCACGCCCGATTTTCCGGAAATGGCGGTAATTCCGCCCACAGGAATGGCGAGGTGTTCTTTCTTTAAACTGTGTTTTTCTAATTGCTGAAGCTGAATTTGTTTTGTTCCCGGTTGAAGCTGAATCGCCTCAGAAGCTTGCTGTAAAAATGGATGACAATGTTCAGTTTTCAAATATGCTTGCGGACTCCCTTCAAACATCAACTCCCCACCTAAACTTCCGGCTTTTGGGCCAATCTCGTACAATCGATCGGCAGCCAAGATGATATCTTTATGGTGTTCGATCACGATCACCGTATTTCCTTTCGCTACCAATTCTTTCAATAACCGAATTAAATCGGGAATATTAGCTTGCGATAAACCGGCCGAAGGTTCATCTAACAAATAAGTAACGCCTTGCAACGGACTATTTAATTGCTTGATCAACGCGACACGTTGCTGCTCACCGCCACTTAGCGTTTTCGATTTTCGGTTCAACTGTAAATAATCGATATGCAATTGCTGCGCACGTAAAAGAGTGGTTTTTAAATGTTCGGTTAAACGCTTCACTAGATCTTTATCAATCTTACTGAAAGAAGAAGTTTCATTTAAAAATTCAGCAAATTCTTCAAAATTCATCGATTTTAAATCGTGCATCGACTTTCCGCCAATTTCAATTTCCAATCGCTCAGGCTTCAAGCCGCTACCTTGACAATGACTACAAGTTTGTGCAGAAAGTAAAGCCTGCAAAGCTTTTATGTGTTTGTTCTTTCGCGTTTTTAGGTATTCATCACGCAAATAGGTAAACAATCCTTCCCAAACCATCTGCAATTCTTGGGTTCCGGTTCGGGTTTTGGTTTTAAATTCCCAAGTAGCTTTCCACTTTTTATCGGGAATTCCATTAAAAATGAGTTCTTGTTGCGCAGGCGTTAAATCTTCAAAAGGCGTTAGCAAATCGAAGCCATTCGCCTTTCCTACTTCCTTCAACACCGCCATATATTGACTGTCGGGTTGCCCATAATACGCCAGCGCTTTGTTATGGGTAAAAACTCCTTCGGAAATGCTTTTTTTGGCATCGATCACCACTTTTTGCGGGTCAGGCAACTGCTCTTCTCCCAAGCCATCGCAAACCACACATTTACCTAATTCGTGCTGATTAGAAAAGTGACTCGCCGTCCAATCTTTTCCTTCATACTGTGCTTTTCTCGAAAAGGCAAAACGTAAACTTTTATCAATATCGGTTTGCTTAGCAAGATCGGAGCGTTCGGTAAAATTTTTCTCTTTTCGGCTAATGCAAATACTAGGCGTTAAACCTTCGATATGTTCCACTTCTAGCTGAAAATTAACGCCGACGCGAGATTGCTCGTAACTTGAAAATTGCTTGGTCATTTCTTGCAAGCCATAACCGTGCAAGGTATCGATCACCAGTGACGATTTACCTGAACCTGAAATACCGGTCACCACCGATAATTGTTGCTTCGGAAATTCAACATTCAAATCTTTGAGAGCGTGGGTTCGCGCACCTCTTACCGAAATAACATCTTGCTGCTGAACCGCAGGAAGTGCAGGTTCTTCATAAGGAATAGCTTCAGCGTTATCGAGCCAAACATCGGCCGCTTGCTGAAAAAGTTGATGATTCTCCACACAAATAATTCCGGCTGTTTTCGCTTTTAATTGTTGCAAGGCTACCAGTAAGTGGGCTACATTTTGCTGATGCAAACCAATACTGGGTTCTTCTAACCACAACAAGGTTTTCTTTGCCGATTTGGCAAAGTGCTTTGTGAGTTTAATACGTTGCGCTTCTCCTCCCGATAAAGTGTTCGAGGATTGCCCAAGCTTTAGGTAACCCAAGCCCAATTGATGCATTAACGATAAAATGGCTGCTAATTTTTTTTCTTCGGAAAAGAAATCGAGTGCTTCATCGATGCTCAGCTCATAAATATCGGCAATGTTTTTTTGGTTCCAAGTGACTGCTAAAACTTCAGGCTGAAAGCGTTTTCCTAAACAATGCGGACAAGTTTGATTCACCGTTCCCAGCATACTCATCGATAAGGTGATCACGCCGGCGCCTTCACAATGTGGGCATCGCCCGGCTTTATTATTAAATGAAAAGGCACTTTTAGTGAGCTTCGCTTCTTTGGCAGCAGTAGTTTTTGCCAACAAATCCCGAATCTTATCGGCCAAACCGGTATAAGTCGCAGGGTTGCTTCGAGGAGTTTTCCCGATAGGTTGATCGTCGACCTTATGCAATTGAAAATCATTGTTCTTACAAAAAGAAATTATTTTCTCGGTAACCGCTTTCGTTTTTTTACTGATCACATGCAAAGCTTCCACCTGAGGTTGAAAATCTTTTCGCTGTACCGCTTTAACTTTTTCAACAGTCAAACGATCACGCTCAAAAGCCTTTCGAGTTGGAGTAGTTAAATGTTCCGCAGTTAAAAAATCTTTTAATTGACCATTAAACAAAACCTCTCCACCTTCAATTCCCGCTCCAGGACCTAACTCGACCACCCAATCTGCCGATCGAATAAATTTGAGATCGTGCTCAACCACCATCACGGTATTTCCGTTGCGGATGAGTCGGCGTAAAATATGAAGCAAATGTTCTTGATAGGCTTCAGAAAGACCAATCGAAGGTTCGTCGAACACATACAAAATGCCTTGCAAGCTACTGTTCACTTGCTTGATGAGCTTAATACGTTGGCCGTCGCCAGAAGAAATTTCAGTACTCGGCGTAGCTAAACAGTAATGCTCCATTCCCAATCGAATAAAATCAAACAATTGGGTATTCATTTTATCGACCAAAACCTGTTCGCCTGCTGAAAGTTCTAACGTTTGCAAGCGCTCATACAGTTCGGTTAACGGAAGTTGCATCCATTCTTGAAAATTCAATCCGTGCCACTGAAATGCCAAGTGTTCCGGTTTAATTCTGGCTCCGCCACAGTTGGGGCAGATTCGTGAACTCACAAAACGCAAAATACTTTTGTTACGATCGAGCCGAAGAATATTTTCCATAATAGGCATCACACCTTTGTAATAGCCTTCTTCTCGCGGTTTCGCTTTAAAACCTTGCCAACGCAAACGCGATTCGATGCTGTGTTTGCCATAAAACACCTGAAGGCGTTCACTGCCGTAGAGAATTACATTTTTTTGTTCTTCGCTTAAGTCTTTCCAAGGCATATCGACGTGAAAACCGTGTGCTTGGCAAACTTTATTGAGTTCTTCAACGGTAACTTGCGAATACACAATATAACCATTAGGTAAAGTGGTGACAATCGCACCTTCACGCAGGGTTTTATTTTCGTCACCAATTAGTTTGTTGATATCGATATATTCTTCCTCTCCAATTCCGCGACATTGAGCACAAGCCCCTTGAGGATGATTAAATGAAAATAACGATTTACTCATCTTCTCTTTACCGGCATAACGTGCAAATAACACTCTAAAAATAGGCGCGAGTTCAGACAACGTACCAAAAGTGGCTTTGATGGACTGAAAACGTTTAGATTGTTCTACCTTCACTACCGGTGGTAAACCGCTAATCGCATCGACTTCTGCCGTAGGAATGGCAATACTGTTTTGTTGATGGTAAGCCGGTAAACTTTCTAAAAAATAACGATAACCTTCGTTAGCGATCGTACCCATCGCTAGCGAAGACTTACCGGAACCGGAAAGCCCGGTAATCACGATCAACTGGTTTTCAGGGAGGCTTAAAGAAACATTTTTAAGGTTATTCTGAGTAGCGTTTTGAAGGCGCATAAAGCGTAAATTTTCTTGGTGCACTTCAAAGGTAAAAGAATTTGTAGGATGTGAATAAATTCGATTAGGATTGTCTAACGAGTTAACATTATATTTGAATACTATTTTTTCAAAAAAACTTCTCTCTATGAAATTCTATATAAGAATTAATTTATTAATTCTAATTGCTCTTGTACTCACAAACTGCAAACAAAAAGAATCAGAACATAATACCTCTCAAAAAAAAACAATTAAAGATTCTTTATCTCAAACAACTGAAAAACCAACGGATATCGAGACTCCAAATGGAATGGTTTGGGTTTCGAGCAAAACTTTTACTCAAGGCGCTAAAGAAAATGATCAGTTGGCAATGCAACACGAAAAACCTGCACATCAAGTTTATGTCGATGGTTTTTTTATAGACATTCACGAAGTTACAAACAAAGAGTTTAGAGCTTTTGTAAATGCGACTGATTATAAAACTGTTGCGGAAAGACCTATTGATTGGGAAGAAATGAAAAAGCAACTCCCGGCCAATACGCCTAAACCCGTAGACTCTGTCTTACAACCGGGAAGCTTGACGTTTGATAAATCGATCGAAAAGGTAGCCTCAATGAATAATTATACGCAATGGTGGACGTGGCAATTAGGTGCGAATTGGAAACAACCTTACGGCAAAGGAAGCTCTATTGAAAGTAAAGACGATTTACCGGTAGTACATATTGCTTACGAAGATGCATTAGCGTATTGTAAATGGGCTAACCGAAGACTCCCAACTGAAGCAGAATGGGAAGCTGCTGCTCAAGGCACCAACAACAATCAGATTTTTACTTGGGGAGATGATGCTTCTGTACTAAACGATCAAGCCAATACTTGGCAAGGGATCTTCCCTACCCAAAACAAATCAAAAGACGGTTACAGCTATATTGCACCGGTAGCTTCTTACCCTGCAAACAGTATCGGTATTTATGATATGTTAGGAAATGTTTGGGAGTGGACGAGTGATTATTATAATGTAAATTATTATAAAGAATTAGATACAGCACAAGTAATTAATAATCCACGTGGAGCCGAAAAAGGATATAGCCCACAAAACCCTTACCAACAAGAAAAAATTATTAAAGGCGGCAGTTTTCTTTGCAACGCTTCTTACTGTGCAAGTTTTCGAATTTCAGCAAAAATGGGAATGAGTCCGGATTCGGGATCTGACCACGTTGGCTTTAGAACCGTTGCCACTCCGGAAATGTTGAGGTAATAACAATATGCTCATTACAATAATTGCATTAAATCTTTCAATTTAGCTACTCGAAACACCCAATACTGCTCACGAATTTGAATAATTGCAATGGGTTAATAAAATTTACTTAGATTTATCATTTATTTGTAAGCTTGAATATAACATGGAATTATCTCAAGAGTCTTCTGCGATTAAAACTACCTATTTTAGTATTATTGGAAATACACTTTTAGCAATACTTAAATTAGGTTCCGGGTTTTTAGGTAATTCTTACGCCCTGATTGCAGATGGAATTGAGTCTACTGCAGACATATTTTCTTCATTCTTTGTTCTATTAGGCTTTAAATATGCTCAACGCCCACCAGATAAAAATCATCCTTACGGGCATTCTAGAATAGAACCGCTAATCACATTTTTGGTAGTTGCTTTTCTGGTAACCTCTGCAACGATTATTGCTTATGAAAGTATTATTAATATAAGAACGCCACACAAAATACCTGAAGCTTGGACGCTAATAGTCCTTCTATTCATTATTTTATGGAAAGAGGCTTCTTACCGGTATGTGTTAAATAAAAGTAGTAAAACCAATAGTTCTTCGCTTAAAGCAGATGCTTGGCATCACCGTAGCGATGCTATCACTTCTCTTACCGCTTTTATAGGTATTTCAATTGCCTTAATTTTTGGTAAAGGTTTTGAGACTGCAGATGATTGGGCTGCACTTTGCGCTTCGGCTTTCATTTTATATAATGCCTATTTAATCTTTAGACCTGCGCTGGGAGAAATTATGGATGAACATATTTATGATGACCTAGTAGAAGAGATTCGCGATACCTCAAGCTCGGTAAACGGAATAATTGCAACCGAAAAATGTTTTGTTCGAAAAGCCGGGATGAAATATTTAGTAGAATTACACGCAATTGTAAATGCAAATATTACCGTAAAAGAAGGTCATCTTTTAGCGCATGAGCTTCAAGATCATATTCAAAATCAAATTCCAGAAATTTCGCATATAACCATTCATATAGAGCCAAATTAAAATTCTTAAAATTTATATGCTAGTAAAATGAGATATTCCCTACTTATATCGCTATTACTGCTATTTTTCAGTAAAAATTTTAATGGTCAGAACACTACGCCTTCAGATAGTCTCAACAATTATGTTAGCAAGGTAAATAACTCGGCTAAGCCTCAAGAATTATTAGAAGCTTTTAGGTATTTTAATGCAAAAATAAAGAACGATCAATCAGAGCTTTCAGAGGTTTACAACCTCATCTATATTGCCAGAATTCAACAAAAATTAGGGGTTTTACAAGAGAGTGAGGCAACAGCAACAAAGGCGCTTCAGGTTTTAGAAAATACTGCTTCCTCTTCGACTAAAAAAGCATACCAAAACACCTTATACAATCACCTGGGGAAATTATATAAAGAAACCGGCAAGCTTAAACAAGCTTCATATTTTTATAAAAAAGCTGTTTCGAATGCTTCTGCTAAACAAAAAGCGATCCTTTACAATAACCTCGGAAATATCGCACGCGATCAACAAAACGATTCTACTGCCTTAGATTACTATACAAAAGCCATCGCTTTAAGCGAACAAACAGATAATCTAGAAAATTTAGCTCGAGCCAGAGATAATTCAGGCTATCTGTTTCGGGTTTCGCAACCTCAACGAGCCTTAAGCGAAATGCGATCTGCTCTTGAGCTCAGAGAAAAATTACAATTACAAGAAGGCTTATTTACCAGCTACATTCATTTAGGTGAATATTATCAACTTCAGCAACAAAAGCAACTCGCCAAAGCCTATTTTATAAAAGCACAAAGCATCGCCGAGCAATTCAAAAATTTAAAATATAAAGAAAGTGCCCTTCAACAGTTATTACGTATGGCAGATATCCCAATAGCAAAGAATTACCTAACAGTAAAAGACAGCCTTACGCAACTCAACCAAAATGCTGAAAGTAATTATTTGGCATTGAAATATCAACTTGAAAAATCGGAACAAGAAGCAAATTTATTTCAGCTGGAAAAAGAAGCGGAAGCTCAAAAAAAAGTATTTTACCAAATAATTGGGTTATTGGTTATACTCATAGCGATTGCTATTTTTGGGTATTTAAAAATAAAGCACCGTAAAGAAAAGATCCTACAGGTTTTTAATACAGAATCGAGAATTGCTAAAAAAGTTCATGACGAAGTAGCGAACGATGTGTATTATTTAATGACGAAACTACAAAATGCTACCTACCAAAAAGAAGATACCCTTCATCGTTTAGAAGAAATTTACCAAACCTCAAGAAATATTTCTCGAGAAAATAATAGCTTTCCGGAAGATGAAAATTTTTCTGACCTGCTAAAAGAATTGGTAAGTCACTACCAGACAAGCCACACAAAAATTATTGTAAAAAACCTTACCGGCATCGATTGGCAAACAACTTCAACACTAAAAAAAGCAACACTTTACAGGGTTTTACAAGAGCTTTTTACCAATATGAAGAAACACAGCGAAGCTTCTTTAGTGTTACTATCATTTCAGCAAAAAGGAAAAAATCTAGTGATTAATTATACCGATAATGGTAAAGGCAGCGAGCTAAAAAAGAGAAATGGTTTAGTAAATACGGAATCCCGTATGCAGGCTATACAAGGAAAGATTATTTTTGATTCTGAAATCAATAAAGGCTTTAAAGCTCAATTAATTTGCTAAACGATGTACGAGAAAATTATTATTGCTGAAGATTTAGGAAGTATAAATGAAAGTGTTTTACAATTAGGTAAAAAATTACAAATCACAGAAATACACCAAGTACAATACTGCGAAGAGGCATATATGAAAATTAAAAAGGCGCATCAAGAAAATGTCCCTTATCAACTTTTAATTACAGATCTATCTTTTAAACCCGATTATCGCGAGCAATACATCAAATCTGGTAAAGAAATAATTAAGCGGTTAAAAGCAGAGCACCCCGAACTTAAAATTATCGCTTATTCTATTGAAGATCGCAAAGCCAGCATCGAACAATTACTAAAATTGGGTGTCGAAGCCTATGTTTGTAAAGATCGTAATGGCTTGGTAGAATTAGAAGCTGCAATAATTTCAACATTTAAAAATGAAAGCTATATTTCTCCACAGATCGAAAAGATCTTAGATCGTACGACAGATTTTGAAATTGAAGATTATGATATTTTTTTACTCAATAACCTTGCTGAAGGTTTTAGCCAAGAGGCCATCAGCAAACAACTAAAATCAAAAAATATCGCTCCCAATAGTTTAAGTTCTATCGAAAAACGAGTGAGTAAACTTAAAATTCATTTAGGCGCTAAAAACACCTATCAACTCATTGCTTTAAGTAAAGATATCGGACTTATTTAAAATTAAAGCTCTGTTAATCCTAAGGCATAGTTTTTATTTAACGAGTACTTTTATCAAGCATTTTTAGAGGAAAGAATGCTGAAAAACTTCAACAATGATCACAGCATTAGTCGTAATTATAGTTTCTGCCGCGTTAATCTTAGGAGCCGTTTGGGGCATTTATGGGAATATCTCAAAAAAGCTGGAAGGATTTTTAGTGGCTTTAGCCGGAGGAGCGCTTTTAGTTTCAGCAATATTAGAACTTATAAATCCCGCACTTCAAAAAAACAGTATTGGTATTACTTTGGCAGTGGTCTTTGCCGGAGCCATTATTTTTACGGGATTAGATTACCTTATTAAAGAAAAATGGGGTTCTAAAAGTGGCGGCGGCTTATTGGCAGCGATCACTTTAGACGGTATCCCAGAAAATTTAGCGTTGGGCGTAACGCTTATTGGCGCAAGTGCATTATCGGTCGCTGCGTTGGCCGGATCCATTTTTCTGTCGAACTTACCCGAAGCAGCAGGAGGCGCAAAAGAAATGGCAGCAGATAATAATTCGAAGAAAAAAATTCTTTGGTTATGGATTGGGACAGCACTTATACTTTCCGTAGCGGCATTAGTCGGTCATTTTTTATTGGCAGACACTCCGGAAGAATACCTAAATTACATCAAGTGTTTTGCAGGCGGAGCCGTAGTAGCTTCTCTAGCCTTAGAAGTGTTCCCGAAAGCTTTTAAAAATGAAAAATATTGGACCGGTGTGGCTACCGCTATTGGATTAATTTTAGCACTTTACTTAAATTCGTTAGGTGAGTAATATAACTACATCATCTCATAGATCGCATCCATAGCGTACCGCTGAATATTAAAGTGTGAATTTAAATTAAGCTGACTATTGGAAGAAGGTGAATTTAAAAATCGTTCTTCAATTTCATATACCTTTTGAAGAAGAGTCAATGATTTCTGATTTTCTGGCAGACCTAAAATAATCTTTTGAGCTTGCTTAGAGATAGTGATAATATGTGAAATACTATGCTTATCTGCTAATGAAAAAGCTCTCAATTCGTAATATAAAGACTTTAAGATCTTATAATCATCAGAATTTAGCTGGTTTACGGTAGTGTGCTTCATCATTACACCTATTGAACTGAACCTTCGAAGCTACGCTAAACATTTGAATATCAAATGAATTAAACATTAAATTTTCATCTACTAAATTATGGAGCAATAAGGATGTAAAATTTTTTACTTCATAAAATGTCAATTCACAAATTTTAAAGACAAGACCAATAGCACATGGTTTAATTTTAAAATAAAAAATGGTAACCGAAGAGCATTTTTATTATTTAAATCGAGATCCATCAAAAGATGGAAAACGTCACATACATACGTATGAATGTGAATTAAAACCTGCTCCTTTATTTTTAATTCGGTTAGGCTTTTTAAAAACCCACAACACGCGTTATTAGAAGGTCAGAAGTATTTTATAAATGCAAGCTTATGCGATGTATGCGGAAAAGCAACGAACAAATTGGTCACACACGCGCATTTATATTCGAAAAACAAACCGCTAAAAACTAATCCGTAATTTTTTTACTGAAGGGAAAAAAGAAAAAAGCCTCTTAAAAGAGGCTTTCCATTTATTTCTTAGATTCTGCAATAGAAACTTTTCTAAATTCTTTTAAAAGCTTTTCTAAAGCTAAAGAAGATTTTCTAGCTCTTGTTCCGGCAGCTTTATTACCGCTTTCTAATTGTGCTTGAGCATCTTTATCAAAAGCTTCAAATTCAGTTTTAATGTTTTCAATAAGTTCTTTCATAATATAATTTTAATTTAAAAGAGCTAAAATATAATTTTTATAGAAATCGCCTAAGCAATCAGTGGTTTTATATAAAGATTATTCCATTTCTCCTGCAAACTGTAAACTAAATACTGTAAACCGTAAACTTCAAACCACTAACTGTAAACTGAACACTGCTAACAGTCAACTAAAATAAATTACCTTAGTACCTTAGCTTCTAAAAAACAAGCCTGATCTATGTCTAAACTAAAAGACCTTCGCGAGCAACAAAACTTAACGCAAGAAGAATTAGCAACCAGAACGAAACTTTCGGTAAGAACAATTCAGCGCATCGAAGCAGGAAATGAACCTAAAGGTCATACTTTAAAAATTTTAGCGGAAGAGTTAAAGGTAAAACCCAGCGAGTTAATAACTACAAAAGAAAATCCAGAAAATCCTTCAGCATCAGTTATAAAGCTTATTAATCTTTCTTCGATCCCGGGAATACTTTTTCCGCCGTTCAATATCATCCTACCCTTGATCTTGATCAGAATAAAACATCAATTTTCCCCATTAACAAAGCAAATTGTAACACTTCAAATTTTATGGTTTCTTGGGGCAATTTTCATTTTTATGGGAGCCTCCCTTTTAAAAAATTGGTATTCATTATCAAGCAAGTTTATCTTCATCGTGATGATCATTTTAGCGCTCTCCAACCTATTTTTAATTCTTAGAAATGCCATCGAAATAGATAAAAAAGGAAAAATTTATTTTCAGCTCAATTTTAGTTTAATCTAGTTATCACGGAGGCTGTCGGGAAATTGTCGTGCTATTGTCGGGAGAGAATAGTTATTTTAAAGAAGAATAATGATCAATTTTACCAAAAAAATAAAAATGTTGAAACATACCTTCTTAACCATTCTTATCGGGACGTTAACTATACTAAATACGCGTGCCCAATTACCAAAAGAATCTGCATTATTTAAAACATTGCAAGAACAAGACAGCATCTTTTTTGAAAGAGGTTTTAATCAATGTGATCTCACTTACCTCGATCAACATACTTCAGATAAGTTAAGATTTTACCACGATCAAAGTGGCTTCCAGGATAAGAAAACTTTCTTCGAGAATACAAAAAAATACATTTGTACAGAAAACGGTAGTAAACCTATTCGAAAGGTAGAAGTAGAAAGCTTAGAAGTTTTTCCATTAGCTAATCCTCTTCAGGATAATGGGAAAATTTATGGTGCAATCCAACAAGGAGTACATCATTTTTTTCTTAGAAGTGAAGATGGAGAAGAGAAATGGACAAGCACTGCGAAGTTCACCCACGTATGGGTATTAGAAGATGATAGTTGGAAATTAAGTGAAGTTCTTAGCTACAACCACCAAAGTGAAGACCCGGAAGCACATAAGTTCGACATCGAAAAGCTACTCGCAAAAAGTAATGTCCCGGCTTTAGGTTTGGGAATTATAAATGACGGAGAAGTTACTCATCTTGCAACATACGGCACACTAGATAAGCATAGAACCGCACCATACCATACCATTTTTAAAGTAGCTTCTTTAACTAAGCCCGTAGTAAGCCTCTTAACCTTAAAGCTTATCGATAAAGGCTTACTTCAATTAAATGAACCTCTGTATAAATATTGGATAGATCCCGATTTACACAATGATAAAAGAGTTAAATTGCTTACTCCTTATATAATTCTAACGCACCAAACCGGTTTTCCTAATTGGCGCTACAGTAATAAAAATCAGAAATTAGATTTTCAGTTCGACCCCGGATCACAATATCAATATTCTGGAGAAGGGTTTGAATACCTAAGAAGAGCTTTAGAGCGAAAGTTTAATAAAAGTATAGAAGAGTTGGCAGATGAAATGATCTTCGCTCCACTAAAAATGAAAGACACGCATTTCTGGTGGAATAAAGAAGTGGATGAATCTCGATATGCTCAAAATTTCGATTTTGAAGGCACAAAAATTGAACTTGAAAAATACCAAGAGGCGAATGCGGCAGCAAATTTATTAACTACGGTAAAAGATTATAGTACTTTTATAGCATACATCATCAATGGCGCCGGACTTTCAGAAGAGTTATTTAAGCAAATGATCTCACCTCAACTAAAATTAAAAAATGATGATTATTTCGGATTGGGATGGGAAATTCTCACCAATTTTAAAAATGAAGAATATGCATTATTACATACTGGTAAAGATCCCGGTGTAAGCACATTAGCCATTTGGTTTCCGCAATCAAAAAACGGATACATTATTTTTCTAAACGGTGATAATGTAGATGAAATTTATAAGCACCTACTAAATGAAAAACTTTACCTTGGTAAAGAACTCTGGAAAAAAAGATAACTTCGTCTAGCACCGATTTAACTTACCAAAAAACTGCCTACAAAACACTGTAAACTGTAAACCGTAAACTGAACACTGCAAACTGTAAACTGTAAACTGTAAACTACGAATCATAAAAAAAGGCTCTCGTAAAACCGAGAACCCCTTTTCCATTTACAAACTATTTAAAACACATTATAGTTTCTTTAAACCCTTTCGGTCTGTTTTTGTAGCTTCTTTAATACTTATGGCTAAACCGCCACCGCGAGCAATAAATTGTTTTAATTTACTTTTATGGGTAACCACAAATTGCTGTATGGTATAGCTTTGCGGATTCTTATCGAAACTAGCCTCTTTTCCATCGGCATATACGGTAGCGATATAGTTCTCTCCTTTGGGTAAAAAACTAAAATCAACAATAGCGGTTCTTGAATTTTCATCGGTCATACTGCCTACAAACCATTCATTTTTACCTTTTGCTTTTCGAGCTATAGTCACATAATCTCCGGGTTCTGCTTCTAAATACCAACTGTTGTCCCAATCGACAGCAACATCTTTTATAAACTGAAAAGCATCTGGAAAGCGTTGATAATTTTCAGGTAAATCGGCAGCCATTTGTAACGGACTGTACATGGTTACATAATAGGCCAATTGTTTGACAAGAGTAGTATTAACACGCTGATTATTATTGCCGTAATAAGATAAATCGGTTTGAAAGATACCCGGGGTATAATCCATAGGACCGCCAATTAGTCGAGTAAATGCTAAAATACTGGCATGCTCCGGAGCTAAACCTCCCATGGCTTCAAACTCGGTACCGCGTGCAGACTCTTGTGCGATCCAATTAGGATAAGTACGATGTAGTCCCGTGGGGCGAACTGCTTCATGACTATTGATCATAATTTGATAATCGGCAGCTCGTTTTGCCACGTGACTAAAGTGATTTACCATCCATTGCCCATCGTGATGTTCACCTCGAGGTATAATTTGTCCTACGTAACCGGTCTTCACCGAGGTGTATCCGTGCTCATTCATAAATTCAAAAGCGCGATCTAAACGTCTTTCATAATTAGTTGCAGAAGCCGATGTTTCGTGATGCATCATAATTTTTACTCCTTTCGAACGTGCATAATTGGTTACTTCTTCTACATCAAAATCAGGGTAAGGTGTAGTAAAATCAAATACGTTCTCTTTCCAATTACCTATCCAATCTTCCCATCCTATATTCCAACCTTCAACCAATACAGCATCAAAACCATGTTCGGCAGCAAAATCTACATATTCTTTTACATGTGTTGTGGTCGCGCCGTGACGACCATTGGGGGTAAGTTGACTAAAATCGTCTTCTAATTTCACATTGGTTTCTTTACCATAAGCCCAAGTACTTTTACCTTCTACAAAATACTCCCACCAAACCCCAATATATTTTGTGGGCTTGATCCAAGAAGTATCTTCGTAGTCGGTAGGCTCATTCAAATTAATAATCATATGAGACGCCAAAATAGCTCTGGCATCATCACTTACAATTATGGTTCTCCAAGGAGAGTGTGTATTGGTTTGCATATAACCTTTATTACCAACAGCATCGGGCACTAAGTGTGATCGCAACACTTGATTCTTGGCATCAACATTTAACTCCATCGCCGCATAGTTCTGTAATGCTGCTTCATGAATGTTGATATATAAGCCATCTTCAGTCTTCATCATCGATGGCGTTTGTACAGCTAAACTTTCAATAGGTGTTTGCGCATTTATATAAATGGTAGCTTCTTCCATTTTTTCAGGGATTTCTGATATTTTAGAAGTGGTATAAGCATATTCATGCGTGTCGTAATCGCCGGGAATCCAAAAAATTTTATGATCTCCTGCTAAAGCAAATTCACTATATTCTTCTTCGATTACAAAATAGTTAAGCTTCGGTTGCTTCGGAAATTCATAACGAAAAGCCAGACCATCATTAAATAATCGAAAACGTAAACGAATATACCTGCTGTCGAGATCGCTTTGCACTAGCTTCATCACTAATTCTTTATAGTGATTTCTAACGGTTTTTTGCTTTCCCCAAACAGGGTTCCAAGTTTCATCTACAACAGAGGTACTGGTTTCTTCGATAGTGAAACCTTCACGCATCGATGGTGCATTTTTTAATTGAAGCCCAAGCAAACTAGGTTCAATTACTTTTTTCCCTTTGTAGCTTAATTGATATTGAGGTGTTCCATTTGTTGTTAAACTTACTTTTAATTCAAAATTACCGTCAGGTGAAGTCAATTCTTGAGAAAACCCGAGTTGACAGTATATACAAAGTATCGCAACAAACAAAAATTTAATTTGATAGGTAGGTAAGGGCATTGTTTTTAAAGTTTTGATTATTTTTTTAAGATATAGTACTCGTATGGAGACAAAGTGATCTCGTTGACTAAATTTTGAGAGTTATTGGTCATGGTATTTTGCCATTCTCCTGATAATGCTGGTGGAATGATATACGAACTTTCTTGGTTACGCATATTGGCTAAAACCCAAACGCTCTCTTCATCATTGCTCATCGTAAACGAGACTGTATTAGCACTACTATACCCGGTATAATCACCGTGCGTCACCGCAGGACTGTTTGCTCTTATTTGTAAAATTTGCTGATATTCTGCATAAACTTCTTCATTAGCCTGTGACCAATTAATCGGAGTTTTATTAAAAAATGCTAAACGTTGATCGTAACCAATTTCTTGACCATTATAGATAAATGGGGCAGATTTCATATAAGCAGCTACCACGAACGTGGCTGTAGAACCTTCAAGACCACCAAAAAGTTCTTGCGGAGTACCATCGCTTAAATTCACATCGTGATTCGTGGTATAACGAACTACTCGTTTATCGTCATCATAAACTGTACTGTATTCATCACCGTGGGTAAGTTGAATAGCAGTAGCAGGCTCACCGTTATGAATTTCCTTCAAAGTTTCAAAATAATGAAAGCCAAAAATATAATCAAAACCTGAACGTAAATGGCGCTGTTCACCCCCTTCAGCCAACATTAATAACTCTTGATCTTTAATTCCGCTAAGACTAGATACCGCCGCTGTCCAAAAACCTTCGGGCACATAGTCGGCAGCATCACAACGAAAGCCATCAATATTTGCTTGATACACCCAATAGGCCATCGCATCGATCATAGCATGTTGTAAATTTTCATTTTCAAAATCTAATTGTACAACATCGTTCCAGTTGGTGCCTGCCGGTGGAATCATTTCTCCATTTTCATTAGTCACATAATATTCCGGGTGTTCTTCTACCCAGTTATTATCCCAAGCGGTATGATTGGCAACCCAGTCTAGTACGACGGCCATACCACGATCATGAGCCTCTTCAACTAAATTTCTTAAATCGGCTAAAGACCCATATTCTTCGCTTACGGCTTTGTAATCTCTTACCGCATACGGAGAGCCTAATCCTCCGGCAGAATTTTCAATCCCGTTTGGGTAAATTGGCATGAGGTACAAAACATTGGCTCCTAAAGATTGAATATGGTCTAATCTTTCTGTAACCGCATTAATAGTTCCTTCTTCACTAAAAGCTCTTAGATTTACTTGATAGATCACAGCATCTTCCGGGGCTGGCATTTGCTGAAAACTTTCTCCGTATTGCTCGTAATCAAAATTTAACGATGTCGAGGCACGATCATCATCATCTGAAGTATTACAAGCGTTAACGAATAACGATACCATAATGGTAAAAAATATATAGACTTTTCTATTAATCATTGTGTTTTATTTATTGTAATTCTACGGTATAATATGCGATATTAGGGTCGGTAGGATCTATCTGAAAGGTGACATGATAGTTTCCTGCTGCAGCAACGTCGTGAGCTCCGGGATCATCTAGGTAAGCGATAAAATCGGTGCTGTTCTGGGAACCGTAATTAACGTTCCATTGGTCATTCAATCGAAATTTTAAAGCTCCAGCAACTAAACCTCCGGTAAACTCCCAATAATCTTGTTGGTAGTTATAACTCATATCGGTATCGGCATCCCAACCTCCTGGTGTTGCGGTTCCGATAATCCCCCAAGAATACGATTCTGCCATCCAGGTCATAGTATTCATATTAACGGTAATTTGATAAGAGCCTATATTGGGAACTGAAACATTATTCCCTTCAAACACTAAATTTCCATTACCATCTCCCCCATAATTATCATCCCAATTGGGTGCAGTGGTAAACTTAAATTCTAATGCAGCAGGAGCTTCAAAAGTTAGGTATCCTACAAATACTCCGGGAGTTGCAGTCTCTTTTAAAGTAGCCGCACTCGCAGGATCCCATCCTTGATAAGCACCCGGTACGTAAAGCAGGTTATTACCTACAACCACCTCGTAGGGAGTGACTTCGAACGCGGTCGCGTTGGAGAAAACTTCTCGATCTACAAATGCTCTTATTCTCACAGCCATCGTAGCGGTTTCTGCTGGCAATAGACCTAAATCTAAAGCAATAGTGTTTAATTCTTCAACGCTAACTTCTGTACTTAATACATCTTCTCCTACGGTTTTAGTAATTGCACTCTCCCAAGCATTTTCTCCAATAGTGTCAGAAACAACATCAAACTGTACGCTATAAGCTACCGGAGCTTCTGAAATAGGGAAATGAACTTCTTCCCAAGAAATATTGATCGCAGGTTGCGCTTGTTCCTCTTGCGTAAGCTGAACTACTTCTGGGGTAACTTGAGGTTTTGAATTAAAACGCACAGCTTCAAGTGTCGTTAACGTATCATCGTTTTCAGTACAAGACAAGGTGGAAAATAATACCACACTTATCAATATCATAAATACATATACTTTTTTCATCGTTTTCAATTTTAGTAACCGGGGTTTTGAACTAGGTTAGGATTAGCATCTAAAGCAGAAGTAGGAATTGGGAATAATTCTCGATATTCGCCTGAAACTCCTCTGAATTCATTAGCTTCTAAAAAAGTACCAAATCGAATCATATCTTGACGGCGGTGACCTTCCCAATTTAATTCAAACCCACGTTCGTTATAAATAGCTTCTAGGCTGGGGTTGCTTTCTAAAGCAGACAATCCTGCGCGTTCTCGAACGGCATCTACTAAAGGTTTTGCAGCCCCTGCGTTGCCGAGCCTCACCAAACATTCAGCTTTCATCAACATAAAATCGGCATAACGATAGATAGGAAAATCGTTAGACGCTCCACCTCCATCTAAGGGAGTTGCCGGGTAAAACTTTTGATTGCGAACCCCTGCAAAAGGATTAGCTCCCGGATTATCTAGATTACTTACTGCTGCCGTATAGGTAACACCTCCGGGTTGATCTCCTACTAAAAACTGGGCTTTTCTAATATCGTTATCATCATAAGAATTGTAAAAAGCTTCAGGTACAATGGTACCATTCCAGCCGCTTACCCCAAATAGTTCTTGTGCGTGAGGCCCACTAAAACTTCTGATGGTATACACATTTCTAGAAACAATATTCACAGTTGCAAACATGGCTAAAATTGTTTCATCTTCAGGAAGACGATCTCCAAAAAGCTCGTAGTATTGGTATCCTATTGGGCTGGCTTCGTTAGCACTGCCGGGATGTAGAGAAAACCCTCCGTTTTCTAATTGTTCAATCGCATCAATACAAGCTTGCCATTGGGCTGTTCCGGTATAAACTTCTGCATTTAAATAGACCTTAGCTAATAATGCATACCCGGCCCATCGATTAAAACGGCCATAGTATTCACCTCCTTTTGTTTCTGATAATTCAGGAACATTTTCTTCCAACTCAGTAACAATAAATTCAAAAACCTCTTGGCGTGAAGCTTGTGGTAAATCTTCGACGGTAACATTATTTTCGGTATAAAATGGGATATTCCCATAATCATCCATTAATAAATAATAAAAGAAAGCTCGTAAGGTTTTGGCCTCTGCTATTTTTGCCTGGGCTGCTTCAGCATTCTCTAATTGCTCCACCGCTAAATTGGCACTAAAAATAGCCTGATAAAGCCAATTCCACGTATTATTCACAATAAGGTCTGAGGGTAACCATTCATGTTGGTAAAGTCTAGCAAAATCTAATTGCCAAGCACCATCGTTACGATGCGGTATAACTTGCTCATCGGCAGTCATACAGTTTAAATCATACCAACCATTATCGGCACCTGCATAACCTACGCCCCCCCAATTACCGGCTACCTGTGCATAAACTGCCGCTAAAGCTACATCGGCTCCTTCTGGGGTTGAGTAAAACTCGTTAGCTTGATATTTATCATATACATTTTCTTCAACATCACCGGTACAAGAATTTAAAAACATACCGGCAAATACTGCGATTAAGATGATATAGTTATATTTTTTCATATACATTTATTTAAATTTTACTTGTAAACCTAAGGCTACACTAGTGGTTCTTGGATAGATCCCAAAATCTCCTCCAAAACCATTGGCTCCACTAAAATTAAGTTCAGGATCTACTCCGGAATAATCGGTAATTAACCATAGGTTATTACCGGTCACAGATATCCTTAAATTTTTAATATATTTAGAATCATTCATCGGAATATTATACCCTGCTGTCACATTTTCTAGACGAACAAAATCACCATCTTCCAACCAAAGATTAGAAGCATATTGTGACGTATAAAGGTCTAAATCTACAGCACTCTGCAGTACATTTTGATTCCCTATACTTTCCATCAAACTCATGCTTTTACGAAGGCCATTATAGATTTTATTACCTCCGGAACCTCTCCATAACATAGAAAAATCGAAATTCTTATAGCTAAATGTAGGATTAATGGCAAAGTTGTAAGTAGGTAGTGCTGATCCTTGCTGTACACGATCTGGGCTTCTAGTTCCTTGATCGATAATACCATCGCCATTCACATCTTGTACAACCTCTGCACCTACATTATCTATCCCTTCGTGCTGTAAGATAGAATAGGTACCTATAGCTTCTCCTTCAATTAAAAATGAGTTAGATCCCCAAGGAATGTAATTCGTATTTAAATCGACACCGTTAATGCTTCCGCTTAAATTTAATACTTCATTATCGAGTAGAGATAGATTACCGGCCATAGTAAAGGATAGATCTTCAGTATTGATAACCTGATAACTAAGGGCAAACTCAAGCCCACGGTTGCGAATACTTCCTACATTAGCAGCAATAGTATTGTATGGGAATGGTGGCTGCGGCACGGTATAATTAAAAAGAAGGTCATCGGTGGTCGCCGTAAAGGCATCAATAGAACCGCTTAATCTACGTTCAAACAAACTAAAATCAACTCCGATATTGGTTTGCTTTTTACGTTCCCATTTTAAGTCTTCATTTGAATTTTGCGAAATTTGAAAATTTCTAATCTCTTCACCTCCAAAATAAGTGATCCCGCCAGGACTCACTAGCGATAAAGATTGTTGAGGGAATAATCCTTGCTGATTACCCGTGATCCCAAAACCTCCTCGTAATTTTAACTGATCAAAAATACCATCCTGCATAAAATCTTCTTCATCTATTCTCCACCCTACAGAGGCTGCCGGGAAATTCCCCCACTTGTTATTCTCCCCGAATACAGAAGAGCCGTCTCTACGGTAACTTACCGTTAATAAATACTTATCTAATAAAGTATAATTAAGTCTTCCTAAAAAGGAAACTAAACTTCGATCGTTTTTATAGGAGGAAATATCTCCGGTTCTCACATCAGATAAATCTCCTCCTTGCAAAGCATGATAAGTGGTTTCGTTATTAAAAAAACCTCGAGCTTGAGCATAATTACCTTGATAGGTTTGTTGTTGCCATTCGTATAGAGCAAGCGCATCGACTTGATGTACACCAAAGGTATTTTTATAAGTTAAGCTCACATTGGTTAACTTCTCATCTTGATTACTGTTATTAATGTTAGCAAAACCATCTTGATTAATAGCATTCGCGTCGGTAGATTCTACCGGTAAAAAGAAACCAATGGTATTATTGGTTTTTCTCCAACTCCCAAACCAGCCTAAGCTAAGTCCGTCGTAGATGTCTAAATCGGTATCTAAGCTCACAAAGAGGTTATTATTCTCTCGTTCATCAACAGTAGTTTGCGCAACCGCATAGGGGTTAAGGTACTCAAACACGTTAGGGTCGGTATAATAACTCCCATCGGTATCAAAAACCGGATCGGTAGGGCGCATAAAGTAAGAATTGGTAATTAAATTTGAAGTGAAAGCTGCATTACCAATACTTTGAATACTATTGGTGGTTTGTAAAATACCGGTATTTATATTCATCGTAATCGTTAATCGATCATCCAATGCTTTTTGAGTCGCGGAAAGTCTTGCGATATACTTCTCATTATTAGAATTAATTACAACTCCATCTTGCAAAATAGCACTTACCGAACCTCGATAACTAAAATTGTTACTTGCTGAACCAAAAGAAAGCGTGTGATTTTGCGTATAACCGGTTTCGGTTAAAATATCGTACCAATCGGTATTAGCACCATGATTAGCTAAAGCGGTAACACCATAACGTTGGGCTTGTTCCCACCATTGATCTGCACTCAACACCTCTAATTTATTAGATAAAACATCAATAGAAGCGGTAGAAGAATATTCTATACTAGAACTTCCCTTTTTATTGGTCTTCGTAGTCACAATAATTACCCCGGGTGCGCCACGTGAACCGTAAACGGCAGTGGCTGAAGCGTCTTTTAAAATATCAATCGATTTAATTTCTTGAGGAGGAATTTGATTGAGTAAATCCATATTTCCCTGTACACCATCTACCACTACCAAAGGATCATTACCACCAATAAGTGAAGTAATCCCTCGAATTCTTACGCTAGGCGAAGATCCCGGTTCACTTCCTTGTTGACTAATATTAACTCCGGGTGCTTTTCCCGAGATTTGCTGTAACGGATTGGTAATGGCTCCATCGTTAAAGTCTTCTTCAGAAATAGTTGCCACCGCTCCGGTAACATCACGCTTAGTGGTAGCACCATATCCCACAACAACCACTTCATCTAAAGCGGCTACAGAGGTTTCCATATTTACATCAATGTTGCGTTGATCACCAACCAACACTTCTTGATTGCTAAATCCTACACTAGAATAAACCAAAACCGCATCTGCAGAAGAGACACTTAGGGTATAAAGCCCATCAAAATCGGTCATGGTTCCGTTAGAGGTCCCTTTTTCAATAACATTTACACCCGGTAGAGGCAAACCCTGATCGTCGGTAACGGTTCCCTTAATTTCTAGTTCTTGATCCTGTTGCTGGATTGTCGAGGCAAAACTTTGAGTTGGATGGTAAAAGAAACTAAAACAAAAAAAGACAAACATTAATTGCCAAGAAGTTGAAAATCTAAAAGAAAACCATTTCCTTTTTTCTTCTAATTTTATGCTCATATAAATAGACTTAAGTTAATATGAATACGAAACAGTAATCAAAATGAAAACGTTTTCGTTTTTAAGTTATGTTCAGCAACCAAAAATAGAAGCAGAATATCGACTTTTAATGTGATTCAATAAAAAATCAAGGTGATCTAAAATATAAAAGATTTATATTCAATTAATTAAAACAAAACACATCAAAAAAAATCAAGACTTATTGTTCTAAAAATATTAACTTATTTTTACCTATTCCGTGATATTTCACGCACATTTTTAAGAATTTGCTAAATTAGCTTTCCCTAAGCGTACAGTTGTTGATGAAAAATTTTCACCTTATTACTTTATTATATTTTGCTATATGTTCTCTAAATAGTAAGGGGCAAAATAATGATAGCCTCGTGAGTTTACTTGACGAAACTCTTGAAAAGAGAGAGCAGTATACGCAACAAAAACATCAAAAATTAAAAGCCTTAGCGCTTCAAATGCATAAAACACGCTTAAGCGGAACCAAAGAGGAAATTTACCAAGCCTATATTAAGCTTTATGATGGTTATAATGAATTTAAATACGACTCGGCTTATTTTTATATTGAAAAAGCAAAAGGTATCGCCAAAGAAATAAAATCTACTACACACCTCTCTGAAGCGAAAATTGAAGAAGGGTTTTTACTGCTTTCTGCAGGTTTGTTTACCGAAGCTATAGATACGCTCCAAAGCATCGACACGCTAACCTTAACTCCTTTAAAAAAATATGACTTGTATTTTACGAAAGCTAGATCGTATTTTGATTTAGCAGAGTATAATGACGATAGCAAATTTCAGATAAATTATATACGCAAAGGAATTTTAAACCTAAATAAAGCACTTAACTTAGTGCAAGTAAACTCTTCGCCTTACCTAAAAGCTAACGGACTTAAACACTTGCAACAACAAAACTGGGACCTGGCAAAAGAGAATTACCTTCTTTGGCTAAAAAGCTACGAACTCTCGCCTCAGTTGTATGGAATAGCAACCTCTAGCCTAAGCTATATTTTTAAGCAACTCGATGAACCTGAAAAGTCGAAGTATTACATCACATTAGCTGCAATTTCAGATATTCAACATGCCATTAAAGAAAATGTAGCACTTAGAAACTTAGCAACAAAACTCTACGAAGAAGGAAAGTTAAAAAAGGCAAATACCTATGTTCGCATAGCTTTAGAAGATGCTGAATTTTTCAATGCCCGACATCGTAAAAATCAAATTTCTTCAATACTGCCAATTATCGAAAGTGCTCAACTTTATAGGGTTGAGCAAAAAAACAAATCCCTACAAAACACCGTCATTCTCTTAGCCATATTAAGTTTGATCATATTAGTATTTCTTGGAATCATTGTTAAACAATTAAAAGAAAAAAAAGCAGCAAGACAGGCACTGGCAGAAAACAATAAACAGTTACAACAAATGAACCTCAACTTGGTAGAAGCAGACTCTATCAAGCAAGATTACATTACCTACTTTTTAAAAGCTACTTCACAGCTTATAAATAAAATGGGATCCCTACAAAAAACAACCATCCTCAAAATAAAAACTAAAAAACCGGAAGAGGTCTTACAAACGATCTATAAATACAGTGCGAAAAAAGAAAGAACCGCTCTCTTTCATCAATTTGATGAAGTGTTTCTACAATTATTCCCCTCGTTTATTGAATCTTTCAACCAATTATTTCCGGAGAAGGAACAAAAAACTCCAAAGAAAAATGAACTTCTAAACACAGAATTAAGAATTTTTGCGCTTTACCGCTTGGGTATACAAGACAACAAACAAGTAGCCGACTTTTTAGATGTATCGATCGCAACAGTGTATTCTTACAAGACACGATTAAAAAATAAATCAAACCATAGAGAAAACTTCGAACAAAAAGTTATGGAGATAAGAAAACTAGAAGTCCAACCAGAAAAAGACTAAGCAAGTCTATACATTAGATAATAATCACTATAAACTGAACACTGTAAACTGTGATTTCGAGCCGTGTCCAGAAATTTTTCAATTTCGAATTCGCATTCAATTTCAACTTCCCAACGTTATCCTGAGCCTCTCGAAGGATCAAAAGATGCTTCACTACGCTATCGCTTCGTTCTGCATGACAACTCAAAACACAATTATCCGAACACTGCAAACTGTAAACCGTAAACTACCAACTATAAACAAAAAAAGCCTCTCCTTAAAACAGGAAAAGCTTTGTCAACACCTCTTCGTTATAAGGGAGGATCTTTCGGGTCTCGGTCTTCCAGCATTTTCTTTAATAAATAAGAAATCATAAAACTCGTCACAGCACCCACAGCAGCCAAAGCCACCGTTCGATACACATCTTCGCTGGTTAATTGCGGGAGAATACTCAACAGCATTCCCCCACAAGTACCACTCAAGGTCAGTTGATGATTACTCATCGGTAACTGCCTTTTCTTTGGTAGTGGTTAATTGACTCACCGCCGAGAGGGTTCCTCCGGCTACGGCTACATAACCGCCAATAGTCGTCACTATCGCCGGCAAGCTTACCGGAGCAGTCAAAATAACTCCGCCTATACTCGCCAGCACCAGCCCTATATTCCGCAATTTTTTAAAGAAGGAAGGGGTTTCTTCTTGAACTCTAGTTTTAATTTGCATAGTTTCTTTTTTTAATGGTTAAATAAACAGGGATTCGCTTCGAGAGACTTCGATACACCAACTGTTTGAGTTGATGCATCGCGACCCTCGATTCACTTCCTTTGCCCGGGCCGGTTAACCGACTTACCGGAGCAATACAGCCTTGTAACTCTTGCAAAGCATCATTGGCAGGGTGAATAAGGATCAGTGTTCGACCC
>JYMV01026787.1_pt1 | contig 35689 bp, 21 predicted proteins | sample 338911 | NCBI WGS metagenome assembly JYMV01 (sample SAMN03354496, study PRJNA234377) | hydrothermal vent metagenome | biome: Deep sea; feature: Hydrothermal plumes at the Eastern Lau Spreading Center, Western Pacific Ocean; material: Seawater | place: Tonga | collected 2009 | depth 2000 m m | reverse complement strand
TTGCTTTCATCAGATAATTTCTCCTGCTTTTTTTGAACCTCCTCCAATTTCTTAATTGCGTCTTCCAGCTTTTGCTCCACCTCTAGCTGCTTAAACAGCTCCAAGCTTCTATCAAGCTCTTTTTCTATATCTTTACTATCCATCTTCATTTTATCCATCATTTCCTGCAGCTTATTCTTGTCTATCTTGTCCATTAATTCTTCCATCTTTTTAAAAAGTTCTTTCATCTCATCTGTCATAACTTTTTCAAAAAGGTCTTCCAGCTGTTGCTGTTTTTTTAAGATGTTTTCATCTAAATGTTTGTATTCCGACTGTTGAGAAAAATTTTGCGAGACGTCCTTTCTAATGTTGTCCATATTTTTTTGCAATTGTTTCTGCGTTTCCAACATATCATTAAGTTTTTTCTTTTCCTCCCAGCTTAGTGCTTTTTTATCGAGCATCTTTTCAGTAACATTCTTTAGTTCTTGTTGAAGTTTGCGCGCTAGCATTGCCGTTTTTTCAATCTCCTCCTTAATGTCATTGTTTTTCCTGTCTGCCTGTTCAGAGACCTCTTTTAAAGAAGGTGCTTTATAAATTCTTTTTTCTGATTTAGTTGACTTACTGCCATTTACTCCGTCATTATCCCAAACCTCAAAATAATATTCAATTTTATCTCCTGCAACCAGATCAAGAGCGCTTATATCCCAAGAATGGAAAAATTGACTTTGGGTTGTTGAGTTATTAAACAAAATGGAAGTCATGGTTAATTCTTCCTGCCCATTTTCGTTAGTGGATTTGATAAAGTTGAATGCCAATTTCTCAAAACCATAATCGTCTTTTATAAGCCCTGTGAAAAACAATCTGTTTCCAGCAAGGGAATCCTTTTGTTCATCTACTTCAATTTCAGGAAACATATCTGGAACAACATTGATCCAATAAGTAATAGAATCGCGACCTATAACAAATTCATTGTTTGTTTTTATTGTGTAGGAGCTATTCCTAAAGCATTTCACTGAATAGCTAAAAACACCTTCATCAGATTTTTGCGCTTCTGCTAAATTCTTTTGCTCAGATTCAATAAACCTCATCGCAATTTGTTCTGTGTTTATTGTATTAAATTCCCAGGAAACTTTTGTCCCTTCAGGAATTATCATGTCGCCGGTATTTTTAAGTTCCTCAGCTTGCCTGTTAATGTATTTCGGATAATCAAGCTTTACTTCGAAATCAACGATCAAGGGATTCGGCAAGACTTTTAATTTATATTCTCCAGAATAAAAGCCGTCAGCCAGCAATTTAAATGTCGCATCATCCTGAAGGTTCTTAAATAGGTATCTAAAGGAAAGTTTGCTGTTCTTTTTTAATCTGTAGGTGTTATTGTCATATTCAATATAAACATCGTTTGGCAGTTCGTCTCCTTTAATTTTTATATCTAGCTCAAAATCTTCTTGTTGGACCGCTTCTAATGTATTATTGGTAATTATAAAAGCAAATGGGGCAATCGGCTCAAAGAATTTTCTATGCGCCACCAACCTTGCAGTGCTATCTGTAATAATCGATGGTGCAACAAGCCATACTAGACCAATAAAAAAGATAGGGATCAGGGCATATTTTACATATCGCCTGTTTTCCTTAAAGTCGATGGCGCCAGTAAAGGCAATTGGCTTTAAAGATGCAATTTTCTGGTCAACACTCGCTATAATAAGCGCTGGATCCACCGCTTCACCCTTTTGCGACATGCTATGTAGCTGCATGGCATTAAGAAGCTTGTCCTTTACCTCAGAAAAATGATTGCCTATAATTCCTGCTGCTTTTTGATGACTAATTCTTTCTCCAAGATGATATAGCTGTATTAAGGGTGCTATTATGAACTTTGCTATAATTCCCAAGCTTCCTATAATGAAACTATAAAAAAGAATGGTCCTAAATCCAACATTAAACCGGCCATAATATTCAATAAAAACTACTGTAAGATAAAAAACCAACAACATCCCAAAAGAATATATCCCCCCCTTTAGGACTTGGTTTTTATAGTATTTCCTTATAAACCTGTCTAGCTTATAAATTAAGATGTCGTACGTATTATGCTCTGAATCAATATTCATTTATCAAAAATAAGCCCTTGTTTTCATTTCTTAACGTCAATCTTATTATAAAGTTATATAGATTTTCTGATTTATGGTGTTTAAACCTGCCACATAATCTCATATATTGATTTATCTTTGCATCTTCAAAAGTCCTATAATGTCTTCGCCAAACGTTCGTGTTCGATTTGCGCCAAGTCCAACAGGCCCTTTACATATGGGTGGTGTACGGACAGCACTTTACAATTACCTTTTTGCCAAGAAAGCTAAAGGTTCTTTCATTTTGAGAATAGAAGATACGGACCAAAAGCGATTTATAAAAGGAGCGGAAGAATATATCATACAATCTCTTGAATGGTGTGGATTACAAATTGATGAGGGGCCAAACATAGGTGGGGAATATGGGCCATACCGGCAATCTGAAAGAAAGAGTCTTTACAAAAAATTTGTTGATCAGCTAATACAAGATGGCCATGCCTACTATGCTTTTGATACTCCAGGAGAATTAGATGAAATGCGTATGCGTTTAAAGGCAGCAAAAGTCACAGTTCCACAATACAATGCTATTTCTCGAATGGGTATGAAAAATGCCCTGTCATTGTCTAATGACGAAGTTCAAAGAAGGCTGGAAAATGGCGACCCTTATGTGGTTAGAATCAAGGTCCCTAGAAAAGAGGAAATAAGATCAAAAGACATTATCCGGGGATGGGTGATTGTACACTCTTCAAAAGTGGATGACAAAGTCTTGTTTAAATCAGATGGGATGCCAACTTATCATTTGGCTAATGTAGTAGATGATCATTTAATGAAGATTACGCACGTTATTAGAGGAGAAGAATGGTTGCCCTCAATGCCTATTCATATGCTACTATACAAATATTTGGGATGGGAAGATGAAATGCCAGAATTCGCCCATCTGCCTCTGCTTTTACGCCCAGATGGCAATGGAAAATTAAGCAAACGTGATGGAGATAAGCTGGGATTTCCTGTTTTTCCCCTTGAATGGATGGATCCTTCTAATAACGTGGTGTCTTCTGGATATCGCGAAAAGGGCTACTTTCCGGAAGGCTTTATTAATATGCTGGCCTTTCTAGGATGGAATCCTGGCACTACCCAAGAACTATTTACATTAGATCAGTTAACAGAAGCCTTTTCACTGGAAAGGGTGGGAAAATCAGGTGCGAAGTTTGATCTGGAAAAAGCTCATTGGTACAATCAGCAATACCTTCGCTCCAAACCCAACAAGGAGTTGGCAAACTTGTTAATGCCTTTTCTTGAAAAGGCAGGAATTAATACAAGCATGGCATTTGCAGAAAATGTTTGTGGGTTAATGAAGGAAAGGGCAACCTTTATCCCAGACATGCTAGAAGGCAAATATTTCTTTATTCAACCAAATGAATATCATGAACAGACATTCAACAAAAAATGGAAAGAAGAAACCCCAGAAATACTTTCTGGATTCAGAAAGGTTCTTGAAGAAATTCAAGTCTTTACCTCATCAAACATTGAATCCTCATTTAAAGAATATTTAGAACGCAATGAATATTCAATTGGAAGTGTTATACCAAATCTCCGACTATTAATTACTGGAATTGGTTCAGGCCCTTCTATTTTTGATATTATTGAACTATTAGGAAAAGAAGAAACATTAAGCAGAATAGTCAATGGGCTTAACAAACTAACTTCTACACAAATAAAGTGAGGTTGATATGCAATTATACCAATAACAATTAAAGCAAGGGAACAGAAAACCAACAATTTAATGGAATCCGTATTGAATCAGGTTCTTGATAAGGACTATAGCCCTAGTAAAAACTTCTTTTCTTCCGACTTAATTCTTCAATCCTTTTTAAAGAAGGATTTATCTAAAGAAGGGTATTCATATATGTCCGACAAGCTGTTTAATGTTGGAAAATCAGCAGCTGTGGAAATGAATCCCCTGGCAATGGATGCTGATAAGAACGGACCAGTACTAGTAAAAAGAAATTTCCTTGGGCAAAATACTGATGAAATAAAATTCCATCCAAGCTATTGGAAGCTAATGGATATCGCTGTAAAAACTGAAATGTTTAGGGCTAAGTGGGAACCTTCTTTAAGGAAAAAATTTAAAAATGAATCCAACCGCCTGGGCTTCTCAACTGGATTTTTATATGCAATGAGCGAAATGGGCCTATATTGTCCATTGTGTATGACCGATGGGGCAGCAAGGCTTATCAATTTGTACTGTGAAAAAGCAGATAAAGACCGGCTCCTTAAGCACATTTATACGGATGATTCACAAGAGCTTTTTACTGGTGCTATGTTTCTTACAGAAAAAACAGGCGGCTCTGACGTTGGGGCTAATCTGGTAACTGCAAGGCACTATAAAGATGGTCTTTACCATTTGAATGGAGAAAAGTGGTTTTGCAGCAATGCCAATGGTGATATTATATTCGTATTGGCAAGGACAGATTCTAGCGTAAAGGGCACACAAGGGTTATCAATCTTTTTGGTTGAAAAGCATCTAAAGGATGGTAGCAAGAACCCAATTGAAATCATTCGCATTAAAGAAAAGCTTGGAGTTCGTTCCATGGCCAGTGCTGAATGCCTGCTAACTAATACGGTTGGTAAATTAGTCGGTAAGGAATTTCAGGGTTTCAGCATTATGACAGACATGATCAACCTCTCAAGAGTCTATACAGCTATGGGCAGCTTATCTGGCTCTAGAAGGGCAATTATTGAAGCATATCAATTTTTGAATCATAGAAAAACTTTCGGCAAAAATGCAATAGACCATGCTTTGATACGCGACAAATTTAGAGAGATTGGAAGCCTGTATGTTGGTAATTTTTACCTCGTATGGAGAGCCATTAGCGCATTAGACCATGCTGAAAACGGAAACCTTGAAGAGGAGCAACTACTGAGAATCCTAACCCCAATGATAAAGAAAAAAGTATCAGAGGATGGCGTATTTCTGGCACGAGAAAGCATGGAGCTTATGGGTGGTATAGGTTATGTTGAGGATACCGTACTCCCCAGAATATTGCGGGATTTGGTTGTTAATCCAATATGGGAAGGCTCAGGAAATATTATGGTTCTGGATATGCTCAGAGCTACTTTGAAGTCAAAAGGGTTTGAGATTATGACAACACACATACACCGCTCCTTTGCCAATTCAGAAAAACATGAGGATCTCTTACAAGACCTAAACGATTTAAAAATATTGGCTTCAAGTTTGGCAAACAAGGAAAGAGACATAATTGAGAGCACCTCTAAACCCCTGTTTGAAAAGCTAACAAAACTATATCAGATCTCGGTACTTCTGGATGCTCTAAATAATGAGAATGCACCTTGGGTCAAGCCTGCAATTGTCTTCCTGAAAGAAAACCTGTCTTGCAAAAACCCTGAACTAAGGTCTCCACTGTCCAAAACGGAAATTAGTGGGTTGATTTCCTGGGATTATTAAATACAGTCCAATGCTAAAAGTTTTCATTTTTATAATCGTTGTCGTATTGTCGCAGGGTAGAAAGGGCTGCAATGACTCCAGCCCTACACAAAGCGCTTCGCCAGATTGTATTGAAATGATAATAACAGATATTAAAAAACATCCTGTTAAAAATCCTCCCACTACTATTTGGCAATTCACCTATAAAGGTGAGTCTGTTTTTTACATTCCGGCAGCGTGTTGTGATCAATTTAATCCAGTTTATAAGAACAACTGCTCCTTGTTTTGTCATCCTGACGGAGGCCTAACCGGAAAGGGTGATGGGAAATGTGATGACTTTTTCCTCTTAGCAAATGACAAAAAGCTAATCTGGAAAGACTCACGACCTAACAATTAATTTTATCAGGTGTTATAGAAGGCAACTTATCAGGCCATCATTACGTCATAAGTTATGCATGCAGAGCATTCTTGTTATTCTATATTTTATTAAGTTTGCATAGAGGGAGCCTAATCCGATTTTTTCGCTATAATGTCCATTATTAAATCTTTATTTTGTATTCCAAATATTTTGGCTTATCCAAAGACCCTTTTCTTTTTTATTGCTATTTTTCTAATTGCACCAAAAGTCTTTTCTCAGGAATGTGGTTATGTGTATGTTACGCCAAACGGAGCCAGTAGCGGTGTGGCTGGCACAAAGACCAATCCTGCAAACCTGGCTTATGGGCTTATCTTGACAGATAACATTAATAACATCGTTCGCCTTGGAGCAGGCACCTATAATTTTTCTTCTGAATTTAATATGATTAGCGACATTACTTTAGAAGGAGGTTTTGATGCATCTACATGGATAAAAAGCAATGCAACTCCAAGTGTTTTTCATAGAGATGCCGGAAATGTCTTATCTAACCCATCGAGAATCATCGCTGTTTACTGTTATGGTATCAGCAATTTCAAGTTGATGGACATTACTATCAATATGGACGATGCGCAAGGCAATGGAATAAGTACTTATGGGATCTATCTCAATGGCTGTTCAAATTACACCATCTCAAGATGTATCATTAACGCTGGTGATGCAGCAGATGGGTATCAAGGATTGCAGGGCGCCCAAGGAATAACAGGAGATGCAGGAGGCCCTGGTGAATCAGGTTCAGAGCAAGGAGATTGCTGCAGACAGCCTGGACTAAGTGGAAGCGGATCGTTTTTTGGAAGCAATGCCGGAGGAGATGGGGGGCTTGGGGCTAAGCGCCCCTTGTTTGATGTGGACACTATTTTTGGGCTGTGTTATTCTGCCAACTTTCGCACCGAGGATGGTTATGCCGGTTATCCGGGATTGGGTATGGGCGGCAGTTCAGGAGGTATTGGTGGTATTGGGGTTTGCGAACTTGTTGAATATGTTGCCGGCCAATGTGCTGCAGTTACTTCGAACCATGGAGCACCAGGAGCTACAGGGAACACTGGTTATAATGGCCTTCATGGGGTGCAGGCGTATGGCACATATAGTATTGGATTTTATTTCCCCTCAACCGGATCTTTAGGAACTCAAGGCACGCATGGTGGTGGTGGTGGCGGCGGTGGTGGTGGTGGCGCCAAAGGATGTGAGCCCATTATCCTTAACCCACAAACTTGTGACACTATTTTCTGGAGCTGGGGAACTGGCGGAGGAGGCGGAGGAGGAGGCGAAGGTGGCCAAGGAGGATTTCCAGGCCTTGGTGGTGATGGCGGCGGTGGATCTTTTTGTATCTTTTCTTGGTCAAATGGCATGAATGGGAAAATACGAGACTGCTATCTCAGCCCTGGACAGGCTGGCTCAGGAGCTTTTGGTGGCACAGGAGGTGATGGGGGTCTTGGAGGTTTAGGGGGTTTTGGCGGAACAACCGGCGCGAATTTTTTAGACTCTACAAGAAGCTGCAATACAGGCGAAGGAGGAAACGGAGGTGAAGGGGGTGTTGGAGGTATTGGCGGTGAAGGAGGTGATGGATCAATTGGTGTTAGCCTTCAAATATATGAAGATACTGCAGGGTATCCAATGTTAGTTTCCAATGCCTACAACTCTTTTGAACCTGTAATTTTTGTTTCGTTTTCTGGTTGCTCCAACAACAATATTATTTTCAACACAACTGCTATAGGAAATATTGACTGGATGTTTGGATTTGGAGCAAATCCAGGAGGAAGCAATAATGCCATTGATACCATTCAATACGATAGTGGAGCCCAAGGCCCAAGAACAATTACGCTTATTGTTGATGGTGTACCCTATTCTTTTGCAAACTATATTACTTTAAACACAGACTTCAGTCCCCCCGAAATTATTGCAAGCGATACTATAATATGCAATGGAGATGCAATGACCCTTTCTAGTACAGGAATTGCTGCCTCCTATAGCTGGTCAATTCCCGGAGGATCTGTCACTACATCTTCTGTTCAAAACCCTGGTGCAATAATTTTCAATACCCCTGGCACATACCAGATTAGCCTGACAAGTACCAGCTGCTGTGGAACGTCATATACTGAACAAGAAATCGAGGTAATTAGCTCTGTAAACGTTGACCTTGGCCCAGATACTTCCGTTTGCTTTACTGACATTTTGCCAACACTTAATGCAGGAAACCCAGGGGCAAGCTATGCCTGGACTCTTGATGGAAGTCCGATTGGAAATAATGCACCAACATTACAGGCCTCTACACCGGGAACATATGCAGTTACTGTATCCTATGGCAGCTGTTCAAATTCCGACGAAATTGAATTTAGTGTATACACATCTCTTCCGGTAGATTTGGGAGGAGATACAGCAATTTGCATTTATGACACCTTCCCCATTCTAGATGCTGGGCTGAACAATATGAACTATAATTGGATGCTTGATGGAAATCCAATCGGCACCAACACCAAAACGCTACAAACAACCATTCCGGGAACATATTCCGTATCCGTTACAAGTAGCACTGGTTGTTTTGGAATAGACTCTTTGACATTAGCCATAAGTGAGCCCACAGTAGAATTGGGCAGCAACAAATCTATTTGCGACAATGAGCCTTACCCAATTTTAGATGCCGGCAATCCTGGTTCTTCTTATAGCTGGTTCCTTGATGGGCTTCCTATTGGAGGCAATACACAAACGCTGTTAACTTCCGCAGGAGGAACATATTCTGTTTTCCTTGTAAATCAATATGGTTGTATTGCAGGCGACAGCATTGATCTTGCCGTTTTTTCCTCTTTAATTGGAGCTGTCACAGTCCCTTCACCAGTTTATGTGGGTGCTCTCGCGACTTTCACAGATAATTCATCCCCGGGACCCATTTCTTGGAGCTGGAATTTTGGAGATGGCTCAAACAATGATACCATTCAAAACACTACACATATTTATACAACAGCTGGAATTTATCCTGTTTTCTTAGTTGTCGGAAACACGCTCTGTTATGATACAGTAACCACTACAATTGAAGTTTTGAATGATTGCAATACATTGGGGCTTTCCTCTAGCTTTACACCGGTGCCTGATACGATAGACCTTGCTGGGTTAGGGATAGCATCCTTTTTAAATACCAGTGTTAATGCCATTTCATATGTATGGGATTTTGGGGATGGAAGCGCACCCTCAACCTTGAAAGATCCAAACCACACATATATGGATACAGGCTTTTATGCTGTCACGCTCACCTCTTATAACTACAATTGCACAGATTCTATCACGTACAACATTGTGGTGATTAATTCAACAACCTTGCCTCCAGTTGACACGAGTGACACCACTACAGGATTTGATAATTTGAGCAACCTTTTATTTAATCTAAATGTGTACCCCAATCCAAATGATGGCCTTTTTATTATGGAAGCAAATCTGCAAAAACACAAACAATATACCATTGAGATTATCAATTTGTTAGGACAGCCCATAATGACAGAAAAGACATTTAATTCAGAAAAGTATTTTAGAGAGGTCGTCATTAATAACACCATGAAAGGCCTCTATTATATTAGAATTCAAAGTGATGAAAAAACAATTATCAGAAAGATTGTTACCTATTAGCAAAATATTAATTGAGAAATAAATTCAAAAATATTGGCCATTCAGCGAAAAGCATTATTGTAGTAATCCTATGCCTGGTTTCCTGTTTAGGAAACATTAATGCACAGGAATGTAATGTGGTTTATGTGACTCCTGGGGGATCTAGTAGTGGAGCAGCAGGAACAAAGGCCACCCCAGCAAACTTCCTTTATGGCCTTTCTCTAGCCAATTCAACTAATAACAAAATACACATGGCCTCCGGCACTTATGTTGTATATAGCCCAATAAACTTAAAAAGTGACATTAGCATAGATGGTGGCTATGATGCCATAACTTGGGGAAAAAGCAATGCAACCAACACCATTATTTATAGAGACAATTCTAATATGGAAAGTTCGCCAGCTCGTTTAGTAGCCATGTATGGTATAAATATTTTTAACTTCCAATTACAGGATTTGACCATTCAATGCGCCAATGCTTTTGGAGGCAGTGTGTCTAGTTATGGGATTTATCTCTCTACTTGCTCAAACTATAATATTATTAGATGTAAGATTTTCTCAGGCAACGCAGGCAATGGAATCAATGGAAGTAATGGAACAGGTGGTGTTGCAGGAGCTCCAGGAAATGTAGGTCAAAATGGAGAAGAACAAGGTGGTTGCTGTACTACTGCAGGTATAGGGGGAAGCGGCTCATTTTCCGGAAGTTATGGAGGAGGCGTTGGTGGCGATGGCGGTGATAGAGGCACCGCATCATGCACCTTTTGTGGTAACCCTCAAGATGCAACAAATGGATATATCGGCTCCTCTGGCCTAGGCCCTGGTGGAGGCATAGGTGCTAATGGTGGTGCAAAAATCGTCGTCTGCATATACCCTTTGTCATGTCCAAGAACGCCTATTAACGATGGCCAAAATGGCGGTGCTGGAACTGATGGTCTTTCTGGCGTCTCAGGCAATGATGGAATTCCTATAATTGCCGGTTATTTCTACCCAACCTCTGGCACTATTGGAAATACTGGCACTCATGGTTCTGGTGGTGGTGGTGGTGGTGGTGGCGGTTCCCTTGGAGGGATCCCCTATGATTGTTTGTTTGGACTACCACCAAACGTAAATGGAGCAGGAGCCGCTGGGGGTGGTGGCGGTGAAGGAGCCCAAGGTGGCCTTGGCGGCTGGGGTGGAACTGGAGCAGGATCTTCTTTTGCAATGTACCTTTACAACAATGGGGCAAATGGTTTAATTAAGGATTGTCAAATCGTCCCAGGAAATCCGGGGCTAGGTGGCCTTGGAGGATTTGGTGGTACTGGTGGTGCTGGAGGGATAGGTGGTGCTGGTGGAGGTCAGGGCAATTGCAGGGTTGGTGCAGGAGGTGCAGGAGGTGATGGTGGTGATGGTGGTGATGGTGGTGATGGTGGAAAAGGGTCTAATGGTATAAAGTATGGCCTCTACCAAAGCTCTTGGGGAGTACCCGTTAGTTTAATGAACATAAATAGCTTACAACAACCGTTTGTTTCAATAAAACATGGCGGATGCACAGATGCTCCTGTAGAATTCTCAACATCTGCAAGCGGTACCGTTCAATGGTATTTTGGGGCTGGCTCAATTCCTTCATCCAAGATTGGAGATACAACTATTGCAACATATTCAACTACTGGACGAAAGACATTTACCATGGTTAATAACGGAATTCCTTATACCTACTCGGATTTTATAAACATTTATTCTAATGGTAGTGGTTTAAACCCCATGATTGATACGATCACCTCTACCATCCTGTGTGCTGGAGACGTAGGCTCTTTTATGAGCTCTATAACAGCATCTGATTATTTATGGTTAATCAATAGGGGTAATGAATGGGATACTATTTCTGGTCCAAGCTATTATTCAATGGCATATTCATTTGATTCTGTGGGAACCTATAATATTATTCTTAAAACCATTCATAGTTGTTGTGGAGAATCATTTCCAGATACCCTGGTAATTACCGTTAAGCCAATTATTTCTCCTGCTATTTCTATCCAATCAAGTGACACAAGTAATATGGTATGTGAAGGGACAAATTTAACTTTCAGTGCGAGTATGGAAAATGCGACTGTTCCTGTCTTTCAATGGTATTTAAATGGTTCCCCTGTTTGGATTAACAGCCCAACCTTTTCTACCTCAACATTAGCGGATGGAGATATAATTTCTTGTTCCGTCACTGCCACTTCTGGCTGTTCTTCTGGGCTATCAGATACATCAAATACAATTTCGGTTACTGTCGTTGGCTTTCCAAACGTCTCCTGTTCTGCAGATTCTTTTATAACTGGCCAACCCACCTATTTTAATGCGACGGTGGACTCTGGGGGTGTTGCACCATTTACCTATTTATGGGACTTTGGCGATCAAACTATGGGCACAGGAAATTCAGTTGCCCATATTTATACGTTACCAGGAGTTTATGATATCCAGGTCAATGTCGTTGATTCCAACGGATGCCCTAGTAGTTGTAATGCTGTAGTAACCATATTTAGTCTGCTTTATGCAAATTTTAATGCCTCCGATTTTAATGGCTGTGCTCCTTTAGCTATTGACTTTTATAATCAAAGCACAAATGCCATAACCTATTTATGGGAGTTTGGCAATGGAATAACTTCTGTTCTTGAAAATCCGAGTCATTCATATAACAACCCTGGAACCTATGATGTAACATTACATGCCTATGGGCCTACTGGAAACGATAGTGCTGTTATTACTAACCAGGTAATGGTATTACCTAGTCCTATCGTGAATTTCCAAGCCTATCCTCAGACAATCACGAATCCTAATGATACTGTCTTTTTTGCAGATAACTCAATGGATGCCTGGACCTGGAAATGGGAGTTTGGCGACCCCTCATCAAGCAACAACTACTCCACAGATCAAAACCCATGGCATTTTTATTCCTCAAATGGATCTTATTCCGTAACGTTGGTTGTCACCAATGCTTTTGGCTGTAGAGATAGTATAACTAAACACAATTTTATATTTGTAGGAATTGACACAGGAATTAGCGTGACTATTAATGAAGAGTTTTATATCAATAGCTTCTTCTTATATCCAAACCCCACAACAGACCATATCAACTTATTACTTAGCCTTTCAGAAAGAGAAGATGTCACGGTTAGAGTACTAAGTTTACAAGGGCAGGAAATCTCAAGCAGAACAATTGAAAGTGTAAATCCAGGCACGACTGAGATCAGGATGGATCTAAGAACAAAATCGTTTAATAAAGGAATGTATATTATTGACATGAAATACAAAAACAAACATTATTATAAAAAATTTGTGATTAATTCACAGCATTACAATCAGCCCTATTAAATCCGTAATTAAAATATTATTTATTTGCAGCGCAACACTGTTGGCCACCTCGATCATCTTTGGCGGACTAGCATATGCTCAGCAATGTAACATAATTTATGTTTCCCCTACAGGAGCTTCAAGCGGAATTGCAGGCACCCAACAAAATCCCGCTAGCCTATCTTATGGTATTTCTCTTGCAAGCACAATGAATAGCCAGGTATGGTTAGCGAATGGATCATATTCCATTTCCAATGCTCTTTATTTAATCAGCGATATTACTATTGAAGGAGGTTTTGATCCTATTACCTGGGTAAAGTCAAATACTCCAGCAAGCATTATTAACCGGAATAATAGCAATATTTTGCTTAATCCTGGAAGATTGGTAGCTATGGAGTGCGTTGGAATAAATAATTTCAGGATTCAGGACATAAGCATAAATGTTGGCAACGCTGTTGGTGATGGGGTCTCTGTTTATGGCATTCATTTAGACAGCTGTTCTAATTATTCAATAACCAGGGTAATTGTTAATTCAGGAAACGGGGTTGATGGATTAAGCGGAATTTTTGGCACAATTGGAATTAATGGAACAAGCGGCCAGGCAGGTCAACAAGGAGATGGTAACGGAGGTTGCTGTACAGCAGGTGGCATTGGTGGAGCTGGTTCCTTTCCCGGCAGTTTTGGTGGAGGAAATGGTGGAGCAGGAGGTTCACGGGGTTCTGGCAATTCCTGGTGTTTCGGTAGCGGAAACAGTGCCCCAGATGGTTCAGTTGGGGCAAATGGTACCGGTTTAGGGCCTGGTACAGGTGGTGCTGGCGGGACGGGATATTGCGCAACAGCATGCGTATCATTTGGGTGTGATGCCGGTCCTGCCAATGCTGGTAATGATGGCATAGATGGAGCAAATGGTAACAATGGCCTGGTTGGCAATTATGGTGCGCCAGGTTTTGGGAATTATTATATAAACGGTGATGGACAGCCAGGTGCACAAGGTGAGCATGGTTCTGGTGGAGGAGGTGGTGGCGGCGGTGGCTCTCAAGGTTGTTTATGGTCTCTTTTTGGTAACTATAATGGTGCTGGAGCCGGCGGCGGTGGCGGTGGAGAAGGTGGGCAAGGTGGTACAGGTGCTTTTGGCGGAACAGGTGGAGGCAGTTCTTTTGGAGTTTATATTTATAACAATTGGGCAGGAACAGAAGTAAAGGACTGTTCATTAAATTCAGGCCTTCAGGGGCTTGGTGGTTTGGGTGGCTCACCTGGTGGAGTAGGGGGGTTTGGAGGAAGTGGGGGCCTGGGAACATCATCGGATTGTGACCTTGGAGATCCAGGAGATGGTGGTGGTGGCGGTATCGGCGGAATTGGTGGTGATGGAGGCAATGGTTCTCCTGGCGTAAGCCTTCCCCTATATGAAGATCCTGCTGGCATTTCTGCTGCACAATCCGATATGAGCAGCTCGGTTGAGCCACAGATCTTTGTTAAAAATACAGGTTGCACTTTTTCTGATATTGAATTCTATACTAATGCATCTGGAATCATCAATTGGTATTTTGATGGTGGGGCTACCCCGCTTTCTGCAGTTGGGGATTCGGCAGTTATTCAATATACAACCATGGGCCGCCATACAATCACACTGGTAGTAGATGGCGTTCCTTATATTTTTACTGATTTTGTAGGGATCTTTAGCGATGGCTCTATTTACCTCCCTTCTGTACAATCTAGTGCCACAGTAACTTGCCCAGGTGATAACAATAATTTTTCAAGCTCTTTTACTTCAGCATTATTTTATGACTGGACCGTATATGACAACACTTCTGTCACCTATTCCGGTTCAAGCATAACTTCAATTAATCATACTTTTGGAGATACCGGTACGTATGAAGTGACTTTGCAAACGACCTCCATCTGTTGCGGTCGCTCAAAAATTGACACCTTTTTGGTTGAGGTTGCACCTGTTCTGGATCCCAATATTTTTGTTTCTGTAACCTCTTCCAATATTTGTGAAGGCGATATAACAACATTTGGAGCAATCCCTATTAATGGGGGAGCAGACCCTAGCTACCAGTGGTTAATTAATAATAGTCCTGTTGGTATGGATACAAATGTCTTTACATCAGGATCTTTAAATAATGGTGATGTTGTTACCTGCGTAATGACAACAAATTACCCATGCCCATCAACCCCTTCTGTAGTCTCAGCACCAATAGCTATCTCCGTTAATCCATTGCCTAGTGCTACCTGTAGTGCCAGCCGTCTATACCTAGGAGCAAACACAGAGTTTGAAGTAATTCCTTCTGTTGGAACGACACCATTCACTTATGAATGGGATTTTGGGGATGGTGGTATTGACACGGGAATGACAGCCTTACATTTGTATGGAGGAACGGGATCGTATTCCTACACGGTAACCATAACAGATTCTAATGGTTGTGTTGGAGTCTGTTCAAATGTTTTGACTATTGTAGTTGCCCCATTTGTCTCTGCAGATTTTACAAGTACCTTTACCCAGGGTTGCGATTTTGCCACCGTTACTTTTACGGATGCCAGCATTGGTTCACCAGATTCATGGTTTTGGGATTTTAATGATGGGGCGACTTCTACGCAACAAAATCCCACCCATACATTTACCAGTGCTGGGTCGTATAATATTACGTTAGCAGCTACAAATGGAGTATATACCGACACTATTATATATCCAAATTATGTCGTTGTGTATGTTTCACCCATAGCCGGTTTAACTTCTTTTGAAACTACTGGATGTTCTGCGATAAGCACCCGGTTTTTAGATCAGTCTTTTGGTGCAACTGCGTGGACATGGGATTTTGGGGATGGTAATGTATCTACCCTTCAAAACCCTAGTAATGTATTTTCAAATATTGGAAGCTATAACGTAACATTGACAGTTAGTAATGGAATATGTGTAGATGATTCTGCTATTACAATTGATGTGTATTCAAGTCCTACCGCTGCTTTTACCAGAGATTCAGCTTGCGCTACAGAAACCATTCATTTTACCGACTATTCCTATATCACGAATTCAGGGACAAGCATTATTGATCAGTGGACATGGGATTTTGGTGACGGAAGTTCGATTGTATATGATGTAAATCCAACTTACGAATATCCAAATGGGGGGATATTTGTTGCCAGCCTCGTAGTAACTACAAATTTTGGATGTTCAGACACTATAGTAGATACTGTAAATATCTTTCCAAAACCCAAAGCACAATTTATCATGGATCCTGATTCAGCAACAATCCTTAATCCTGTGATTTCCTTTACTGACGAGTCAATTGGTGGCGGAATTAATCAATGGAATTGGAGTTTTGGGGATAATGACTCCAGTTTGATCCAACATCCCGTACATGAATATGTAGACACTGGCACCTACAATATTCTGTTAATTGTTAAGGACACAAATAATTGTCTGGACATAGCTTCAGAAAACCTTATAATATTACCTGATTATATATTCTTTATTCCAAATACATTTACACCCAATAATGATGGATTTAACGAAGATTTCCTCCCTAGAGCAAGAGGAGTCAATCAGCTAGGTTATAGTTTTTCTATTTTCAACCGCTGGGGCGATTTAATCTGGGAAACTACAAATTATCAAGTGCCATGGGACGGTACAGCTAACAAAAGCAAAGAGATGGTACAAACCGATGTATATGTGTGGATGATTATCTCCAAAGACATGACCGGTAAAAGTCATCTATACACTGGTCATATATCCTTAATACGATAATACAGGATTTAAAGAAGAAGCTAAAAAGATTTTAGCATTCTGTATCAAAGGCTTTACCGTGTAATGAATTAATTTATCCTTTCCTGCTTATTTTTACAATTATGGACCTTGTTATAAAATTAAAGCAAAAAATTAGAAACCTACCAGATAAGCCGGGAGTTTATCAATTTATGGATTTGGGAGGGACCATCATTTATATAGGAAAGGCAAAGAATCTTAAAAACAGAGTATCATCTTATTTTAATAAGCAAGGGCAAAAAGGTAATGGCAAAACAAAGGTTCTGGTAAAAAAGATTGCTGATATTAAATATGTTGTGGTCGGAACAGAATGGGACGCTTTACTTCTGGAAAATTCCTTGATAAAAAAATTCAAACCCAGGTATAATGTTTTGCTTCGCGATGACAAGACATTTCCATGGATTTGCGTGAAACAAGAGCGCTTTCCAAGAGTTTTTCCAACGAGAAATATTAGAAATAACGGATCTAAATATTATGGCCCATACGCTTCGGTAAAAATGATGAATACCATACTAGAATTGATCGGAAAGTTATATAAGCTGCGAAACTGCAACTACAATCTGTCTTCAGAGAATATTAAAAAGGGAAAGTTCAAGGTATGCCTTGAATATCATCTTGGCAATTGTCTCGGACCATGTGAAGGACTGCAAAAACCTGCAGATTATGAAAACCAGATAAATGAGATCAAGGATATTATTCAGGGAAATTTAAGTGCATTAACCAACCATCTAAAGTTGTTGATGAAAAAACATGCCGACAAACATCAGTATGAAAAGGCGCAGATTATTAAAGACCGGCTTGACTATCTGGAAAAATACCGCATGAGATCTGTTGTTGTAAACCCAAAGATAAAAGATGTTGATGTGTTTTCAATTGTATCGGATAAAATTGCCGGTTATGTTAATTACATGAAGGTAATACAGGGAGCTATCGTTCAATCACATACTGTAGAGCTAAAAAAGAAATTAAATGAAAAAGATGAAGACCTTTTGACAATTGCGATTGTTGATTTGCTAAATCGCTTTGAAAGTAATGCAAAGGAAATTATTATTCCCCTTCGTCTCACAAACACACCCATATTTAAATCAAAAAAGATAAACTTTATAGTACCACAAAAAGGAAATAAAAAAAAGTTGCTCGATCTTTCAAAACGTAATGCCCGATACTACCAATTAGAAAAACAACGAAATTTAAAGGAAAGGGTCAAAAAATCTTCTTCGATAAGGATCATGAATCAAATCAAAAAAGACCTCCGTTTAAAGGAGTTGCCAGACCATATTGAATGTTTTGACAATTCAAACATTCAGGGTTCTTTCCCTGTTGCCGCCATGGTTGTATTTAAAAATGCCAAACCAAAAAAATCAGAGTATCGCCATTATAATATTAAAACAGTTAAAGGCCCGGATGACTTTGCAAGCATGAAGGAGGTAATTTTTCGCAGGTATCGTCGCGTTCTTAAGGATAAGGGAATGTTACCAAAACTAATTGTTGTTGATGGAGGTAAAGGCCAGCTTAGCTCAGCGATAATTGGATTAAAAAAATTAGGCCTTAATGGAAAAGTCAGTATTATTGGGATTGCTAAAAGGCTTGAAGAAATCTATTATCCTAATGATCCCATTCCAATGTATCTTGATAAAAGGTCAGAAACCCTAAAGGTTATACAGCATCTTAGAAATGAAGCCCATCGTTTTGGAATTAGTCATCATCGCAATAAACGTATTAAAGCAACTATAAAAACAGAGTTGAATCAAATCAAAGGAATAGGTGAAGCAACAGCGTCAACACTACTAAAAAAATATTCCTCTGTTAAGAAGATCAAAGAATTGCCCCTCAATAAACTGGAAGCTTTAATCGGAAAATCAAAAGGAGCCAAGGTGTTCAATTATTTTGCCGGTTAGTATTCTCTCTTTTAATACAATCTCACCAAATAATGTCAGCAAGTCTCTTCATTTCATCCTTTGCTGAAATACCCTCATACAAAATACGGTATACTGCCGATGTAATCGGCATTTCAACACGATGTATATTATTAACCTCCATGATACATTTAACAGCATAATACCCTTCGGCAACCATGTTTAATTCTTCCATTGCCTGTTCAACCGTTTTCCCCTGGCCGACCATGTTTCCAAAAGTTCTGTTTCTGCTAAATTTAGAATAGGCCGTCACCAATAAATCTCCCAAATAAGCGGAACTCTTTATGTCTCTGTCTATTGGATGAACTGCATCTACAAATCGTTTTATCTCTTTTATTCCATTTGAGATTAAAACAGCTTGAAAATTATCTCCGTACCCCAAGCCGTTACAAATGCCATTAGCAAGGGCAAAAATATTCTTCAAAACTGCTGAGTATTCCGTGCCGTAAATATCATCTGATACTTTAGCTTTGATATAATCACAAGAAAGATTGGCAGCTATTACCTCAGCCTTCGCTTCATCCTGACATGCCACAGTTAAATAAGACAGCTTTTCCAAAGCAACTTCTTCTGCATGGCATGGGCCCGTAATAACACCTATATCCGAATAGGGTACTCCATATTGGTTGTGTATAAAATCTCCTACTATAGTATTATTCTCAGGGACAATTCCCTTTATGGCAGAAAAAACAGTTTTATCCTTTAATGCAGTTTTATTAGTTTCAGACAACACCTCTTTTAAAAATGCAGAAGGAACAGCGAAAATAATTATTGATGATTTGGAAATAACTTCATTCAGGTCTGATGACATGTTTAACTTTTCAATATCCAGTTTTACCGTTGGCAAATATCGCGGATTATTTCCATGCTTCTCAATGCTGGCTATTTGGCTTTTGTCACGCAACCACCAAAATACACTATCCTGGTTATTTCCAAGCATTTTAACAATTGCGGTAGCCCAGCTACCCCCACCTATGACGGCAATATTAGTTTGGTCTACCATAATCCATTTATACTTTGGGACGCATTTGCGGGAAAAAGATTACGTCCTGAATTGATCTGGAATTAGTCATAATCATCACTAATCGGTCAATGCCAATTCCAAGACCCGCTGTTGGTGGCATGCCATATTCCATTGCCTGTAAAAATGCTTCATCTAAGACCATTGCCTCCTCATCGCCTTTTTTTCCAAGCTCAAGCTGATCCTCAAACCGCCTTCTTTGATCGATGGGGTCATTTAATTCAGAAAATGCATTGCATAGCTCTTTGCCATTACAAATGGCTTCAAACCTTTCTACTAAGCCCTCTTTTTCACGATGTTTTTTGGCTAAAGGGGACATTTCTACTGGGTAATCCGTGATAAAGGTTGGTTGTATGATCTGGTGCTCTGCTGTTTCACCAAAAATCTCATCAATAAGTTTGCCTTTTCCCATTTTATCATCTACACTCACCCCAAGTTCTTTCGCTTTAACAAAAAGCTCTTTTTCATCCATGTTTGAAATGTCAACGCCAGCGAATTTTTTTATCGCTTCAAACATAGTCAGTCGTTTCCATGGTCTCTTGAAATCAATTTTGTGCTCTCCAACCAATATTTTGGTATTCCCATGAAGCTTAAGAGCTACACTTTCAACCATCTCTTCAACCAAGTCCATCATCCAATTATAATCTTTATATGCAACATAAAGCTCCATTTGGGTGAATTCCGGATTATGAAACCTATCCATGCCCTCATTTCGAAAGTCCTTGGCAAATTCGAAAACTCCTTCAAATCCTCCTATCACCAAACGCTTAAGATAAAGCTCATTGGCAATGCGCAAATACAAAGGAACATCAAGTGCGTTATGATGTGTTTTAAACGGCCGTGCTGCTGCACCGCCATAAATTGGCTGAAGAATGGGTGTTTCAACTTCTAGATATCCTTTATCAGACAGAAATTTACGGACTGCAGAAATCAATTTGCTCCTCTGTATAAAAACATCTTTTACACCTGGGTTAACAATAAGATCAATAGACCTTTGACGATACCTTTGCTCAGGATCCGTAAAGGCATCATAAACCTCCCCCTCCTTTTCCTTGACAATTGGGAGTGGCCTTAGCGACTTACACAAAACTTTAAGCTTAGATACATGTATAGAGATCTCTCCTACTTTGGTTTTAAAGACATAGCCGGAAACACCAATAATGTCTCCAATATCTAAATGTTTTTTAAATACCTGATTATATAATGATTTGTCTTCATCTGGGCAGATCTCATCCCTCTTAATGTAAAGCTGAATCTTTCCAGAAGCATCCATTAATTCAGCAAAAGATGCATTGCCCATAACCCTTCTGCTCATAATCCTGCCAGCGATATTGATGTTTTTGTAATCAAGCTTCCGCTTTTCATAATTATTCAAAATATCTTTAGCAGTAACATTTACTTCGAAGAGTTCTGCCGGATAGGGTTCAATTCCAAGCTTTTTGATTTCTTCCAGGGAATTTCGTCTTACTTGTTCCTGCTCGCTGTAATCAGTAGTCATTTTATCAAATTTTGCGAACAAAGATAGTCAAAACAATAGAGCTAAATTCCCGAGCTTTTTACCGTCAACCTAAATAATTTCCTGATTTTAGTATCTTTGTTCAATCAATTAAATCATGAAATGAAAGCATTAATATCAAGCTTCTCCTCTCATTTAAAAGAGGCATTAGAAATAGGAAATTCTGCCAATTTAGCATCGGCGAGCAATCAAATAAACAACGTGCTTATTAGTGGGTTAGGCGGTTCTGGTATTGGGGGCACAATTGCTTCTCAGCTTTTGGAAAAAGAAGCTGATATACCAATCAATGTTAATAAAGACTACTTTATTCCAAAATATGTGAATGACAAAACTTTGGTAATTATTTCCTCTTACTCGGGCAATACCGAAGAAACATTAAGTGCAATGAGCCAGGCTATAAAACAAAATGCTGAGGTCGTTTGTATTACTTCAGGTGGAGAGGTCTTAAATATTGCTAAAACCAGGGGCCTTAATCATATTATAATCCCTGGAGGAATGCCGCCAAGGGCCTGCTTAGGATATTCTTTAACGCAGCTCTTTTTTGTGCTAAATCATTATGGAATTGTTGGGGCTGAGTTTAAAACACAGATAAAATCAGGAATAAGTTTATTGGAATCTGAAGAAGATGATATTATGCAAAAGGCATTAGAATTATCTGGCTCTATGGTGGGGAAAACGCCTATTATTTATACCTCGGCAGCATATGAAGGTGTGGGTATTCGCCTGAGACAACAATTAAACGAGAATTCTAAGATGTTGTGCTGGCACCAGGTATTTCCTGAAATGAATCACAATGAGCTGGTTGGTTGGAAAAGTGGCGATGATAGTCTTGCAGTTTTGATACTAAGAAACAAGTCTGATTTTTCCCGCACACAGAAACGTATTGAAACCTGTAAGGAAATATTTTCAAAATATACGAGCACCATTATAGAGGTTTATTCAAAAGGAAACTCTGAAATTGAACGAACATTATATCTTATTCACCTTGGGGACTGGTTATCCTGGTTTCTTTCTGAAAAAAATCAAGTTGATGCCATGGAAATAGAGGTGATTAATTATTTAAAATCCGAACTTTCAAAAATTTAATCCTTTGATCGCTTTATTAAATGAAAAATGTAATCTTCCAGGACCTAGGATTAATTGAATATAAAAAGTGTTGGGATTATCAAGAAGTCCTGTTTAACGCAACGATAAGCCGGAAAATATCAAACAGAAAAAACTCCAACTATAAAGAGGTTCCAACAAATGATTATCTGATATTCTGCGAACACCCCCACGTTTACACTCTTGGCAAATCCGGTGATAGTAAAAACATATTGCTCAACCAAACTGAAATGGCTAGTCGAGGTTTAGATTACTTTAAGATTAACAGAGGAGGAGATATCACCTATCATGGTCCGGGCCAAATTGTCGGTTATCCAATTTTAGATCTTGACCATTTTTTCACTGATATTGGACTTTATCTTAGAACGCTTGAAGAGGCAATAATATTAACCCTTGCTGACTATGGCTTGAAAGGAGGTCGAATAAAAGGGGCCACAGGTGTTTGGTTAGACATCAAAGATCCAAAAAAGGCTAGAAAAATCTGTGCTATAGGGGTAAGAACCAGTCGCTGGGTAACCATGCATGGCTTTGCGTTTAATGTTAACACCAATCTAGAATATTTTAATAATATCATTCCTTGTGGAATAGAGGATAAAGAGGTAACGTCTTTAGAAAAAGAGTTGGGAGAAGAGCAAAATATTAGTGAGGTCAAGAATAAATTGAAATGCCATTTTTCAGACCTTTTCCAAATTAATTTAGAACAACAAACATCACAGGAACTTTTAGAACGATCTATTAAATGAGCACAGTAAAAAAAACTTTTGCGTGGTTTATTGTTATTCTATTTGTTCTTAATTTAGTAATAATATTATCAGAAAATACCCATCTCTATAAAGGAATTGCCAACACCTATTTGAAAGGGAAAAAGGGGGCCTCCATAGACGAGTACCAAATATTTCATAACAGAGAGGTGAAATCGGGCATACATCAGCCTTGGCCTATTGGTAATGACTATAATACCCAAAAAATTCCTTCGGCCCTTCTTGAAACTCTAGAGGAGCTGGGAACTATTGCCTATCTAATTATTGTAAACGACAGCATCAGGCTAGAACAGTATTGGGACGGCTATAATGAGAATTCTCATACAAATGCATTTTCAATGGCGAAAAGTATTGTCAGCATATTAATAGGTATTGCAATTGATGAAGGCAAAATAAAAAGTGTTGATCAAAAGGTAGGTGATTTCCTTGCTTCCTATAATGAAGGGGAAAAAGCAACAATTAGCATCAAGCACTTGTTAACAATGAGTTCCGGACTCAACTTTGATGAAAGCTATTCAAACCCCTTCGCCTTTCCCGCTAAAGCCTATTTTGGCGACGATTTAAGGGCTTTAATTGAGGGTTATGATGTAGTAGAAAGTCCTGGACTCAAATTTGAGTATTTAAGCGGAAATACCCAGCTTTTAGGTTTTGTCTTGGAAAAGGCAACTGGAGAAAAAATTGCAGATTATGCTGCAAAAAAGCTTTGGGGACCAATTGGGGCAAAATATTCTGCCTTTTGGAGCCTCGACAAAGAGGGTGGTAATGAAAAGGCATACTGCTGCTTTAATTCTAATGCCAGAGATTTTGCCAGAATAGGACAGCTATACCTAAATAATGGGGTTTGGAAAGGTAAGCAGCTTATTTCATCAGATTATGTAAAAGCTTCTGTTAAAGCCGCAGATCTTGTGGAAAAAGACGATGGAACCAAGCTGAAAAGATATGGATATTCCTGGTGGATGACTGACTATAGAGGCGACCATATCTTTTTAATGGAAGGCCTCATGGGTCAATATGTTGCAGTAATCCCTTCTAAAAGCGCCATCATGGTAAGACTAGGTAAAAACAAAATGGCAAAAGAAAAGGTCCATCGATTACCGAAGGACCTTTTTCTGTACATAGATCATGTACTAGACCAGTATTAATCAGATATGATGATTCTTGATGTCTGTACTTGTCCGTCCACTTGAACCTTAACAAGATAAATGCCATTATCTAAAGAGGCCGTTTCCATATCAAAATTATGCGTTCCTGGTGCTAACTTGCCATAAACAACAGGGATTACCATTTGCCCTAACATATCGTAGACTCCTACCTGAACCTCTGCTTTGCCTGCTAGCGTTAATTCAAGCTGACCTACATCATTTATTGGATTTGGGTATGTCCTGACGTTAAACTGATTGCTTGATGTTTCATCAATTGTAGAATAGTTCCAAAGCCCTATATCATCAATATACAGGTTGTTTCCATAATCGCTAGTACCCTTAAATGCAATCATAACAGCTGATTCTCCATCATAATAGCTCATGTCGACATTAACTTTGACCCACTGGTTAACTCCGGGGTAAAAGTGCCCAGTACTAAGAGCTGGTGCAGTTGCCAGGCCAGACCCTTGCTCATCAAATACAGGTATCCAAGTTGCTCCGCAATTTTTTGAAACAAGAACCTCTAGCCTGTCATTCTCTGAGGAATATTGTGCATAGGCATAAGAGAAAAACAGGTCACTATTCGTGCCATTAGCGCCACCCCATGTACTTAAATCAATGTTCTCAAAAACAATTGTTGCCTCGCTTCCCTGTCCCCAAGTGAGTGACAGATGAGCTTACGCCGTTATCGACTACATAGGTGTTTTCGCCATTAGGGTTAATAAGAATTGCATTGTTTAGATCATCAGAAGCCATAGCGTAGCTTTCAAAATTTTCTCCATGTGAGATTGTAAAAGCAGTGGGTGACACGGTATTGATCGTTCCTGAGCTGGCATCATTATTACCTGGTATGCTATCTATGTCCATGGTTCCATCCGTATTCACACTATATTCGATGTTGTGTGAACCATTCGTTAATGTAATTGCCGGAAAACTAATTGTAGCCGAAGCAGAGGCTGCCAAGTTGGTTCCAGCCTGTGTAACAAGTGCTGCGCCATCCAAACTATAGGCTACTTCATAATCATCAATGGTAGAAGAGCCATTATTGGTTACGGTAATTTCAGGTGTTATATTACCATCACAATAATCCGTTGGCATAGTCATATCAGTAGCAGCCTCTATGTCAACAAGGCTGTAACCTGGAGGTATTATATAGGACATCGTAGCATCACTGCCTGAAACAATTACCTGTTGCCCCTCCGCTATAAATACAACCACCTCGAGATTGAACAGGTCATAAACAACACCATTTAAATCATTTGGGATTGTGTAAGTAAAAGTATTGCTGTAAAATGACCCGCTAGTAGTGGGGGTAACACTTACACCCCACTGGCCTGAAAGAAGATGTCTAAGCATATGCCCATGATTGTAATCGCCATTTGGTAATATCTGGCCTGGGTTCCATGTTGATCCACCTGATTGGGGTCCCGGAATGTTGTTTTGCAACAAAGCAACATTTACGTTGTTTGATGCGGTCCCATTTGCTGTGTAATAAGCTTCAACATCAACCGTTAGTATTCGTGTAGAAAGATCTATCGATGCCTGTGCAGCAACATTAACATAAGAAACTTCTCCTAATATTAATGCAGATGCTGCGCTCCAATTGCCCCTGCTCATAGCAGTGCCTCCATTCTGATCCCATCCTTGCGAAGTATAGTCTGTTCTATTAATTGTTCCTGCTGGATACCCAGACACATCCGCTTGGTCGTCAATCGCGGTTCCATAAGGTGTTCTGAAATCAGGCTCTCCCGTACTTGGAACAGCATACCCGCCTACGTGGATATTTATCAAAACAATATCATCAGGATTAGCATCCTTTAATTCCTGAGCTCTTTTGTGACCATCCGGACAATAGCCGCAATGAATGCCCGTAAATTCCTCTAATACAGCATTTTTATTTTCCGAGGTTGTAGAAACAAAAGTTTGGGCATTTACAAAAACGCCAACTAAACTTAATATTACAATTGAAAGTATTGATTTTTTCATAATTATAAAAACTTTAATTTATACTTGTTAGATTATCTGATTCTTTCTTAAGAACCCCAAATTTACAAAAAATATCTCAGTTCTTTGCAAAATCTTGTTTGGGAATGTGATTGGGCAAGCTACCAAGTACTTGTATGTTATGTGTATTTCAATCGCTCAAACATCAATCATGAGATAAATAGCCTGCCTCATTCCATCCTAGTATTGCATCTATAGTCCCTGCTGAGATGGTATGGTAGTTAGGTCTTGCTTTTTTATATATTTTAAGGGCTGTCAGCTTGTTCGCTTTTGTCCTAGCCATCTCTTTGTAAAGTGGGGACAGGAATTTTCTTCTACCTACAGAAATTAAAAACTGTTCCAGCTTATCATACGATTGGGTGTAATTGTTGTTTATCACATGTATAAACCATGCGGCAATTATTTCAGAATTTGTTGAATTGCTTAAATCAAATGTAGCGTCTAGTTCCTTTATATGATCACTAGACATTTCCCTTGGCAGGTGTCTTAAAAAATGCAACCATTCGTGAGTAGTCCAACCTTTAGTGTTGAGTGTTGCTGCATCTGCCCCTCTGATCCAATTTTCGATCTCCACATCAACAAGCTCAAACCTTTCTGATCTGACGGGAGGACAATTTTGCGGGAGGCCAGATTGAAATACCCAGGCATCAATATCAATATTCTTCTCAAGTTCTTTATCCCCTTTAATAAGCGTTTCCTTTAAATATTCAACAAACTGTTCTGAAGACATTGATTGAAAGGCAAATTTATCAAAGTACGTTTTTAAAAATTTATCAAAGGCTACCCTCCCTACTTCCTCCTCAATAACCTGCAAAAACAATGCTCCTTTTTCATAAGCAATATCAGTAAGGGCGTGATCAGGATCAACACCATTAAGCTGCAATTTAAGGCACGATGCCGGATTTTCCTTTCCCATTAAAAGAAGGGTTTGCTCTAAATCCTGAAATCCAATAAGCCGAAGCATATCAGTATACGACTTGCCATAAATCTCCTCCATTATTCTTCTTTCAAGATATACTGTAAACCCTTCATTAATCCAGAAATCATTCCATGTTGCACTTGTAACCAGGTTTCCCGACCATGAATGTGAAAGTTCATGAGCAACCAAGGAAACCAATGACCTGTCACCTGCAATAATTGTAGGTGTGGCAAACGTAATTTTGGGGTTTTCCATTCCGCCAAAAGGAAAACTTGGGGGCAGGACAATTAAATCATATCGGTCCCAACGATATGCTCCATATAGTTTTTCTACTACTGCCATCATCTGCTCAAGCTCCCCAAATTCATAGACAGCAGCTTCTACCATAGATTTTGCCGCATAAACCCCTGTTCTTTCTCCAATGGGCTTGAAAACAAAATCTCCTACTGCCAAAGCCATCAGATAGGCTGGAACTGGCTGTTTCATCTCGAAATGATATACTCCCTGGTCATTTTTTGTTTTTGGATTGGTTGCACTCATAACTGCCATTAGGTCTTTTGGTACAGTAACTTTTGCATTATAAGTAAACCTAATTCCCGGACTATCCTGAATGGGTATCCATGACCTGGCTAAAGTTGGCTCAGATTGAGTATATAAAAAAGGGTGCTCCTTCTCTACAGTCTGCTGTGGAGAAAGCCATTGAAGCGCTATTGCCTTAGGACTGGTTGAATAATAAATATTGACTTTTTCGGTTTCTGGTTTTATTTCAATTTCAAGCTTTTCCCCCATAAATTCTTTTTCTCCCTTATATGAAAACTTTGTTTTTTCATCAGTGCCTAATGTTACATTTTCAATATTTAGGCTCTTCGTATCAAAAATTATTTTGTCTGTTCTTGTTTTATTATTAATTGTGAAAGATGCAAGCCCTGAAATTGTTTTGTTACTGAAATCAACCTTTATATCTAAATCTAAATGGGTAATCACAGCTTTTTCCTTCTGCGCATATGTATATTCATCAGCATATCGGCCTGAATCAACATTCAACATTAAGCTCATCTCATCAAGTTGTTTCTCCTCATTGTTAATTTCGCAAGAAGAAAATATTGCTATCCCCATAATAAATATTAAAGACTGGGAAATTCTAACTAGTTTTGAGTATATCATTACAAAAATTGTCACTTTAGTAAGTTTTGAGCCTTATAAGGGCAATAATGGAACAAATGTACAAGTTTACGTTATTTATGCATTATGAAAATACGACTATTTCTTAAGCCGCTTTTTCCTATAATTCCTCTTAATATTTTACCTTTAAATCAAAAAAACCAAATTTATGTCTAGAAATATATACAAGGATCTTTTGGATCGGCAGACAAAAGTCACAAAAATAACCGGATACACAGTTGTTGGGGTTTTTTCATTAACCTACCTAATATTAAAGTTTCAATATGAATTCAATCATCCATTATTGTCAATTATAGGAGTTTTTGTATTGTTGAATTTATTAAACCTTCTTGTTTCGGCGCTTCATCGAAAAATTTATATTACTTATCAACTCTTAATTATATTGACCTATCTATTCATGCTATCGATATCATTTTTAACTGGCGGCTTAACAAGTCCTGTAATTTTTATTTTAGCAGTAATTCCGGTTGCGGCCTATTCAACCAGTAAAAAGCAAGGAATTTTATGGTCCTTTATCTGTGTATTGACAAGTTTAATTTTTCTATGGGCACATGGCTATGATATTATTCCTGTGTCAATCGTCAGCGATAGTCATTTATTAACATTTTCGTTTGTTAGCCTCTTTTTTTATGTTTCATTAGTAATCATCATGTCTTTCTTAATCAACAAGTCAAGCTTTGCAGCCCATAGAAAATCAGACCGGGAATCTAAGGAATTACAAGAAAAAACAGCGAGGCTAGAAAACCTAACTACTTTATTGAATTACTCTAACGATCTAATGTGCATTATTGACCAGAAGTCACTGGTTATTGATGATTTAAATCCAGTTTACAAGCTTCACCTTGGCTATGAATTATCTGAAGTTCGTAAAAGTGACTTTTTAAAATACATAAAGGAAGATGAATCAACGAAATCTATTGAAGATAGATTAAAAAGCCTTAAAGATGATGTGGTTTTTGAATTCTCGTGTATTATGCTAGGTAAAGATGGAGTGGGTAAACAATTTAATTGGATGGCTATTGCCAAGAACGGAAAAATACATGCGAGTGCAAGAACTGAATCAAAGTGATAAAATTAATTGAATAAAATAAATGCTGGATAAAATTAACATTGAAAATGTACTTTTTCTTGATATAGAAACTGTTCCTTTATACCGAAGTTACAAAGAAGTGCCTGATAATTTGAAGCCTCTTTGGGACCGAAAGGCCTCATTTTTAGCAAAAAGCGAAGACGATAGTTCTGAAACACTATATAACCAAGCTGGGATTTATGCCGAGTATGGGAAGATTATTTGCATTTCAGTAGGATATCTGATTTATAATGGGAATCAAAGAGAATTCAGAATAAAGTCCTTTTATGGACATAATGAAAAGGAACTTTTACAAGAATTTATTATAATGTTAAACAAGCATTATGGTGGCCCTAGTACATTGCTGTGCGCCCATAATGGAAAGGAGTTTGATTTCCCCTACCTTGGCAGAAGGATATTAATTAATGGCTTAAAACTTCCATTTCATCTTGACATTGCAGGCAAAAAACCGTGGGAAATTGCCCATTTGGATACTATGGTGTTGTGGAAATTTGGTGATTATAAGAATTATACTTCTATTAATCTTCTTGCAGCCATTTTTTGTATCCCTACACCAAAGGATGATATGGATGGCAGTGATGTTGCCCATGTATATTGGGAGGAAAAAAATTTAGATCGGATAGTAGAATATTGCCAAAAAGACGTTTTAACCGTTGGGCAGCTATTGTTAAAGTTTAAAGGAGACCCAATTATAAGTAAAGAAAGTGTGATATTTGCCTGATTTTTACCTCAATATCACAAATTCGCCCTCCTTTGTCGGATAATAGCTCTCACTTATCTAAAAACAAAGTGTTTTTGACGATTATTTAAGTAATTATCAGGTTTGAATGTACGAAAAAGCTGTAAAATAAAAAAATGAAAGGTCAAAATCTTTTAGAAGTAAAGAATCTTGTTACCAAATTTTATACGGAAGAGGAGACCATAAATGCTGTAAATAATGTCAGCTTTACACTGAAAAGAGGCGAAACCGTTGGCGTAGTTGGCGAATCTGGATCTGGAAAATCTGTAACATCCCTGTCTGTGATGAGACTTATTGCCTCGCCACCAGGTGAAATTGAAGGAGGACAAATACTTTACCACAATAAATCCGGAGATATTATTGACCTTTTAACAATTACAGAAAGGGAAATGCGAAAATATCGCGGAAATGAGATTTCAATGATCTTTCAAGAGCCTATGTCCTCATTAAACCCTGTTTATACTGCCGGCAATCAGGTAAGTGAGGCCATTGTTTTACATCAAAAGGTTTCTTCAAGTCTTGCCAAATCTATAACTCTGGATCTTTTTGAAAAAGTTAAACTCCCTGATCCAAAACGAATATTTAAAGCATATCCTCATGAGCTTTCTGGAGGACAAAAACAACGAGTAATGATTGCAATGGCCATGTCATGTGATCCTCACATATTGATTGCTGATGAACCCACAACGGCACTGGATGTTACTGTTCAAAAGACCATTTTAGATTTAATGGAAGAACTACAATCTGAACATGACATGGGGATCTTGTTCATTACACATGACCTGGGAGTCATAGCCGAGTTGGCAGACAGGGTAGTTGTTATGTATAAGGGGAAAATTGTAGAGCAAGGTGACGTAATTGATATTTTTATGAACCCTCAGCATCCCTATACCAAGGGATTGTTGGCGTGTCGCCCTCCACTTAACAAAAGATTATATTGGTTGCCTACAATTTCGGACTTTATGGAGACAGACCGTTCTGGAAAAATGAAAGAGGGGGAACGAACAATAAATGATGTGGTGAAAAAGTTTATTGTTTCAAAAGAGGAGCGGACTAAAACACATGCTGAACTTTATAAGAAAGAGCCGCTTCTTCAAATAAAAAACCTAAAAACCTGGTTTCCTGTAAATACAGGACTTTTCGGAAAAACCTCTTACCATATTAAGGCTGTAGATGATGTTAGCTTTGATGTTTTCCCTGGTGAAACGTTAGGATTGGTCGGAGAATCAGGATGTGGAAAAACAACGTTAGGAAGATCTATCCTAAGACTGGAAGAACCTATCAGCGGAGAAGTCCTTTATAAGGGTCAGGATTTAATGAAGTTGTCAAAATCAGAATTGCGATCATTACGAAAAGAAGTACAAATAATTTTTCAAGACCCTTATTCATCTTTAAATCCCAGAATCACAATTGGTGAAGCCATTATGGAACCAATGTCGGTTCATGGAATTTTTTCAAACTCTAAGGAAAGAAAGGATCGTGTTATAGAAATCCTTGAACGTGTAAAAATGGACGCCACACATTTTTATCGATACCCTCATGAATTTTCAGGAGGTCAAAGGCAACGAATTTGTATAGCTAGAGCGATTACATTGAACCCAAAGCTTATTATTTGTGATGAATCAGTTTCCGCTCTTGATGTTTCTATACAGGCACAGGTGCTCAATTTGTTGAACGAGCTAAGAGAAAACTATGGTTTTACATATATTTTTATCTCACATGATTTATCTGTAGTAAAATTTATGTCGGACCGGATCATTGTTATGAAGGAAGGAAAAATAATGGAGATTGGAGACGCTGATGACGTTTATAAAAATCCTCGTACTGATTATACCAAAATGTTAATCGATGCTATTCCAAAAGGTCGTATTCAAGATATAAAAAGAGCCATTAAGCTGAAAGCTGAAAGGCTTAATATTGCTTGAGTTCTGGCTTACCTGTTTTCCCTTTACCGCTAGAGAAATTGTATTTTAAAATGCAATAAAGAGCATAAACGCCATCGGTCCATCTTATTTTTTTTCCCTCATTATATGTTCTTCCATAGTATGAGATTCCTACTTCATAAATACGTATATCTTTTAGCCTTGAAATCTTTGCAGTAACTTCAGGCTCAAAGCCAAACCTGTTTTCTTTTAAAGAAACTTGCTTAATAGCATCGGCACGAAATAGCTTATAGCCTGTTTCCATATCTGAAAGGTTTAGGTTAGTTAGCATATTTGAAATCATGGTAAGAAGGATATTGCCCATATAATGCCAAAACAACAGCATTCTGTGCGGTGCTTCTCCCTTGAAGCGAGAACCATAAACCACATCTGCAAAACCATTAATAACAGGCTCTAAAAGAACATTGTAATCTGATGGATCATATTCTAGGTCTGCATCCTGGATAATTACATATTCGCCAGTAAATAGATCAAGGCCTTTTCGCACACAAGCCCCTTTGCCTGAATTACATGGCATACTTTGCAAAACTATTTTCTCTTCAGGATATTTGTTTTTAATCTTCTCCGCCTCCTGAAAAGTGTTGTCATCTGAGCCATCATTAATTACTAAAATCTCCTTATCAATGTTTTCAAGTAATTGTATTTGCATTACTTTTTCTAATAATGGCCCTATGGTTTCTTGCTCGTTATATGCTGGAATTATAATCGATAAAATCCTCCTATTATTAGACACTAAATGACTCATGACCAGAAATTATCAAATCAATTCCTTCGAATACTTATTCCTTAGGACTCGTCGCATTATTTTGTTTGAGGGTGTTCGAGGAAGCTCCTCAATAATACACACATTCATAATTTTAAATAGTGGATTAAGTTTGGATTTAATCAGGTTTTGAAATTCTTTTCTAAGGGAATCAGCATCATGAGATTCTTTGACTTCCAAAACAACGTAGACAACTAAGGCATTTGGTCCTCCCTGTGACAAATTTACAGCTATAGCAGCTGTTTCTAAAACACCAACCATCATATTTAATGTTCTTTCAATTTCAATAGAGCTTACTTTGATCCCTCCTAGGTTCATTGTGTCATCCACTCTGCCATGAGCTCTGAAAAAACCGTTGGGAACAATTTCTATTTCATCCCCATGCCTACGTAATGGCTTGCCACCGTACAAAGGCGTCTCTTCATAATACAATTTATGATGATCCTGATTGAGCAGCTCTACTGATAGGCCTATGGAAGGCCCCTCAATAAAGACCTCTCCCTGTACTGCTGACTCTCCATCTTCATCTAATATCCTTAGGTTTAATCCAATGGCCTGTGTTGTAAAATGTGCCGGTGCTGCAGCTTGCACCATAGAGCCACAGATATAACCACCACCAATTTCAGTGCCGCCACAATATTCTATTATTGGCTTATAGTCCGCTATTGCCATTAACCAAAACATATCCTCTGCATTCGAGCTTTCGCCTGTCGAGCTAAAATTCTTTATGCATGACCAATCGAGTCCTTTAAGACAATTTGATTCTTTCCATTGTTTAACAATACTGGGAACAACTCCAAGCATATTAACTTTTGCCTCTTGAACAAACTCACCAAATTCCCTTCCGGTAGGTATACCATAGAAAAGTGCTATGGATGCTTCATTCAATAATGAAGCAAAAATTAACCAGGGACCCATCATCCACCCAAGATTGGTTGGCCAAGCTACGACATCACCCTTATGAATATCGTGATGAAAGAGGCCGTCAGCCGCACTTTTAACTGGTGTAGAATGATTCCATGGAATTGCTTTGGGTTCTCCTGTCGTACCTGAAGAAAATAAAATATTTATGTGATCCATTGGACTACATTGAACTGTATCAAATTTATTTTTATCCGACAAGAATCTGCTCCAATACATATCCTGTTCGCGCAAAACTAGGCTTGATGGTTCCTGAATAGGCAAAACAACAACCATCTTCGGATTTGCTTCAAGGATTTTTTCATATAAAGGAAGCTCCTTGCCAGCTCTTAGCAAAACATCCTGAGTGAATAATAATTTTGTTTCGGAAATCAAGAGCCTTTTTTGGACTTCTGCAGGTGCCAGACTGTCTGGTATTGAAACAATAACTCCACCAACTTTAATAACACCTAAATATATTGCAATCGATTCAGCAGTCATTACCATATCAATCGCAATTCTATCCCCTTTACGCAGGCCCAATGCTATTAGTCCATTAGCTACCTGGTTGCTGTATACATTTAGTTCTTGAAAGGTCCATTGCTGCACCTGACCACCTTCAGCTTTATAGGTAATTGCCACATTATTCTTATTTGATTCTCTGAAACAGCTATCTGCAATGTTCATTCTTGCCCCTTTAAACCAATTGGGGTTTTCTGAATTTTCCTTTTCGGCTATTTGATCAAATTTTTTCGAGAAAACGATATCCAATTTTTTAGTAACCTCTGCCCAAAAATCCAGCCTATTATGACATGACCAGGAATGCAATTCCTCATAACTATTTAAGCCTATGGACGTCCAAAAATCATATACCCTGGTTTTTTTCTTCTCCTCTAATGAAGGTATCCAGGTAGGTCTTGGCACATTTTCCTTAACATCGGCATAGACATAATCATATAATATTTGATGCACAATAAACGGCATGTTAGCATTAAGAAGAGTTCTTGATATTAGAGACCAGGAATGTTCAGGGCTATTTGCTTTAATAATTTGATTGGCTTTTGAAGATAGTTCTTCTGCTTCAGTTTTGGTTAGTTTGGTTTTAAGAAGTTTGCTCTCTAATGCTTCCATCTACTTATCAAAATCTTCAGGTTGGTCACCAAAACTATTGGACTTCGTATAGTTATATTTGGTACAATTTAATTCAACATTTAGTTTTTGGGGAGACAGCATATCAAATTTAGCGTTTTCTGTATATCCCAATGACTTATCCTCATATAGCTTTTTCATATATAACGCCCAAATAGGAAGAGCCATATTGGCCCCTTGTCCTAATCTCATATATCTAAAATGAACGCTTCTATCTTCACAGCCTACCCAGGCGCCAGAAACCAAATTAGGAGTAACACCTACAAACCAACCATCTGAATAGTTCTGTGTAGTGCCCGTTTTGCCTGCTATTTGGCCTTTAAATTTGTATTTGAATCTAAGCCTTACTGCTGTTCCTATTCTTTTGTCCGCCTCATTACTATATACTCCATCCACAACTCCCATTAACATGTGCAACATCAGCGATACTGTTGCCTCACTCATAGCTTCTACTCTTTTTGGAATAAATTCTTCTAATACATTCCCTTTACTGTCCTCTATTCGGCTAAGTAATTGAGGTTCTGTCCAAACACCCTTATTGGCAAAAGTACTATAGGCGCCGACCATTTCATAGACAGAAATGTCAGAGGTCCCAAGACACAATGCGGGATATGGATCAAGATAACTGGTAATCCCCATTTTCCTCGTAATATTAATAATGGCATTAGGCCCAAATTTTTTCATAACATAGGCGGTTATATAGTTTATTGAGTTCGCTAATCCAAATTTTAAAGAAAGCATTAAGCCATTAAATTCGTTACCAGAATTTTTTGGAGTCCATGATTCCATTAAACCGTATTCCCCTTCATGAAAGGTGATTGGTACATTTGGAATTTTCATACATGGGGGCCAGTTTTCCTGCATCGCTAAAGTATATACAAAGGGCTTAAACGTAGAGCCCACTTGTCTTTTACCAATAAGGGTGTTTGGACAGAACCTCAATTACTTAGCCGAATAGAGGACAGTAAAG
>JYMV01038369.1_pt1 | contig 35718 bp, 24 predicted proteins | sample 338911 | NCBI WGS metagenome assembly JYMV01 (sample SAMN03354496, study PRJNA234377) | hydrothermal vent metagenome | biome: Deep sea; feature: Hydrothermal plumes at the Eastern Lau Spreading Center, Western Pacific Ocean; material: Seawater | place: Tonga | collected 2009 | depth 2000 m m | reverse complement strand
TAAACCCTACTGGTACAGTCGATTTTACAATCATTACCGCATCAGGGTTAATTTCCATCACCGTCTTTATAACCGCTTCCACACTACCTGTGTTGAAGTAGTTCGTTTGCGGGTCGTAATCTGTTGGTGTTGCAATTACCACATAGTCAGCATCTTTATATGCTTCTTGCGCATCAAGCGTTGCTACAAGGTTCAACTCTTTCGTTGTTAAATACTCGGCTATTTCTTTGTCTTCAATTGGAGACTTTTTGTTGTTAAGCATCTCGACTTTTTCAGGTACTAAGTCGACTGCTTTCACTTCATTGTGTTGTGCAAGTAGCACTGCATTTGAAAGCCCTACATAGCCTGTGCCTGCTACAGCTATTTTAAGCTTCTGCATAGTACTATCCATTTAAATCCTCTCCAGTTTTGTACAAATAATTTACGAAAGCTTTATTACTATCATTGCATAGTAATTTTAAACAATAATGAATACTACGACTAACTCGCCTAATTCGCTTAATAGTGTATCAAAGCTCTGTTTGATGCAGTATGCATCAATTATGCCTTATGTGACACTCTTTCAATTCTACTGCGCTTCTTATCGAAAAGTTCTCACGCTTTAGCGTTAGATTCGGATTGTAAGCTGGATCATTTGCTATGAAGTCGCTCCACGTTGTTTGAAGGTAAGCTAATTCACGATTAAAACGGGCCGCTTTTTCAGGTGAAATATCTAGGCCTCGACTAACCGATTCATGATGGAAAAGCTCTGCTTCTGCACAGTAAACATTATTAACGCCTAAGCCCTTAACCTTTAAACAAAAGTCTACATCATTAAAGGCAACAGAAAGGTCCTTTTCATTTAAACCGTTTACAGCATCAAATTGCGTTCGTTTAACTAACAAGCACGCTGCGGTTACGGCGCTATAGTTGTTTGTAGCAACGATCCTTTTTAGGTAGCCAGTATGAAAGCGAGGAAAGTTCTTATGAGCATGACCAGCGCCACCACCGTAGCCTAAAACAACGCCAGCGTGTTGTATCCGTGTATCAGAATAAAGCAGCTTTGCACCAACACAGCCAACATCTTCGCGCTCTGCATGGCCTACCATATAAGTAAGCCAATCAGGCGATATAACCTCGATATCGTTATTAACTAACCCAAGGATGGAGCCTTTTGCATGTTCAATACCGAAATTATTAATTGCCGAATAATTAAATGGCGCCGGGTAACGAATAACTCTTACTTTTTCCAATGTGTCTAGATAACTAAAATACTCAATACTTTCCTGTTCATCAGAGCCGTTATCAATCAGCAATATTTCGTAATTTTGGTAGGTGGTTTTCTCGATAATTGACTCGATGCACGCTTTCACCAAGGCTTTCCCGTTTTTCGTAGGAATGATCAAGCTTACCAAGGGATTACTATTAAGCCAGCATACCCGGTTTACGCTAAATTGCTCGTCTAGTTCGACTTTCGCGTTTGTATGTTTTTCTATCACTGTTTTAACGCGCTCTAGCGTGTTTAATTCACCTTTTTTATCTAGTAATTGGTGCACAAAGGGCAGCGGCAAATGATTAATAGCCAAACTTTTGATAGTGAGGGAAAGCTCTGTAACTATCTCTGCAATTGTTGTTTGATTAGTAATGTGTAGCGACTTTAAAAGCGCTGTTTTGATCATTACCCCAGTATTGATATAAGCGGTAGAGAATTGAAGCTCTGGGTTCCAATCGGGTAAGAATCTTGGTGATGACTTAGCCCCATTAATATCAAGTTCATCCGTATCACAATAAACTAAGTCGCTTTCTTGCAAAGCATCACATAGGTGGCCAATAGCAACTTCCTGTAATGAATCACCACCGTTAAGTAATAACGTAGGAATTTGGTCATCCAGTCTAGCAATATTCTCTTCTAACGTACTTTTATCTATATCGCCCGCAATTAAGCAAGTTTTAACACCAAGCGCCTTAAGCTTTTCTTCAGTTACGCCTTGGCTGTCGGTGCCAAATACTATAGCTTGCCATCCATCAATATTGCCTGCTGGCTTTGAAAAAGCAGATTCATTTACTTCAAACCAATAATTGTATAACGCCTGCGTTTGTTTAGGCGTTGGCGCATCGAAAAATAGCCCAGACTTTCTTACCGACCTTACATACAAGCCAGTTAAACGTTCGTTCTGTTTGAGCTTGTTTTTTAAGTTTTTAGGAATAAGTTGAAGGGCGGCACGCACTGACCGCATTGCAATTTTTTTCATGTAGACTATTTAGGGCCTTAAAAATAAAGAAAGCCACTTTATATAAAGCGGCTTTCTAGTTTAACACTTGTAAGTTTGTATGGGTATCAGCTTCCGGTACCTAAGCGCTCGCCTTGGTAACTGCCGTCAAGAACTGCTTTCCACCAGCCTTCATTCGCTAAATACCACTCTACGGTTTTACGAATACCGCTTTCGAAGGTTTCTTGCGGCCTCCATCCTAACTCGCGCTCTATTTTGCTTGCGTCGATTGCATAGCGCATATCGTGCCCTGGGCGGTCTTGAACGTAAGTGATCTGCTCGGCGTATTTGCTATCTTTTGGATTAACTTCATCCAAAATAGCGCAAATAGTTTGCACCACTTCAATGTTCTGCTTTTCGTTGTGTCCACCAATGTTGTAGGTTTCACCGATTTCGCCATTAAGCGCAACCACTACCAATGCACGTGCATGGTCTTCAACATACAACCAGTCACGAATTTGGTTACCTTTGCCATACACAGGCAGCGGCCTTCCAGCTAGGGCATTTAGAATAACTAGTGGAATAAGCTTTTCCGGGAAGTGGTACGGCCCGTAGTTATTCGAGCAGTTAGTAACTAGTGTGGGTAGCTTATATGTACGAAGCCACGAACGCACTAGCTGATCTGAGCTCGCTTTACTTGCTGAATACGGTGAGCTAGGTGCATACGGTGTAGTTTCTGTAAAGAGTGGAAGCTCCGTTCCCGGCTCAACTTCATCTGGGTGAGGAAGGTCGCCATATACTTCATCGGTTGAAATATGGTGGAACTTAAACCCTGCTTTTTTATCGCCTTCAAGTGCTGACCAATATGCTCTTGCTTGTTCAAGCAACGTGTATGTGCCCACAACGTTAGTTTGAATAAACTCACCTGGCCCATCAATAGAGCGGTCTACATGAGACTCTGCCGCAAGGTGCATAATGATATCTGGCTGGTGCGTATTAAACACTCTCTTTACTTCTTCAGCATCACAAATATCAACTTGTTCAAAACTATATCGGTCGCTATTTGAAACTGATGTTAATGACTCTAAATTGCCCGCATAGGTCAATTTATCCAAATTGACTACAGTATGGCCTGTATCGTTTATAAGATGGCGAACCACGGCTGAACCAATGAACCCTGCGCCACCTGTTACTAAAACTGTTTTACTCATTTTTTTACCAAAAGTATAATTCTATCGTGTCCATTTAGGCTTTCAATTCATCAAGCATATCGGACAACTGCTTTCGCCAGTGAGTGGGCTTGCACGAAGCAAATGCTTCGCGCGCAGTTTGTTTATCCAACACACTATAGTGTGGGCGCTTCGCTGGAGTTGGGTACTGGCTAGAGGGAATTGGTAATACTGGAATATCACTACTGAGTAGACCTTTTTCAATTCCAAGCTCTTGAATAGCTATAGCAAAATCGTACCAGCTTGCTACGCCCTCGTCGGTCCAATGATAGACACCCGCTGTTTTATTTTCAGCTGCCAATACACACGCTTCAGCCAACCCTTTGGCCCAGGTAGGTGTACCGATTTGGTCGTCTATAACAGAAAGCTGTGGTTTTTCACTCATCAAACGCAGCATGGTTTTCACAAAGTTATTGCCATGCGACGAGTAAACCCAAGCGGTACGAATTAGACAGCTAGCATCTGGCAGTATTTCAAGCAGTGCTTTTTCGCCTTCTGCTTTTGATTTGCCATACGCACCTTGAGGTTCAATAGGGTCGTCTGTTAAATAAGGCGAACCTTTGTGACCGTTAAACACATAGTCGGTCGACACATGCACCATAAAGGCGCCACGTGCTTTACAGAAAATCGCCAAATTCTTAACGGCAACAGCATTGATAGCGTTACACGCATCAGTGTCTTCTTCAGCTTTATCAACAGCGGTGTACGCTGACGCGTTAATCAGAACATCGGGGGATAGAGGGGCTAATGATGCTTCAATGATATCGCTAATCGTAACATCAATATCATCGCGACCTAAAAACGTAACTTGGTGAGAGCTATTTTCGAATTCACGGGAAAGCTCAAAAGCTAGCTGACCAGATTTACCTATAACTACAATATTCATTAAGCGTTTCAATCCCGTAACAATTAAAATGTAGGTGCATCTACAAATGCTAAACCCGCTTCGTCTTTACCAGACAGCGAAGGTTTCTCACCGTTTACCAACGGCCAAGCGATATTTAATGTAGGATCGTCATACTTAACCGACACCTCAGAATCTGGGTGGTAATAATCAGTACACTTGTACACAAACTCTGCTGATTCACTGGTGACGTAAAAGCCATGCGCAAAGCCTGCAGGCACCCAAAGCTGACGCTTGTTTTCGGCAGAAAGTATTACCCCAACCCATTTGCCATAAGTTGGTGAGTCTTTGCGCATATCTACGGCTACATCGTACACTTCGCCGCTAACTACTCGTACTAACTTACCTTGAGTTTGCTCCATTTGGTAATGAAGGCCACGAAGAATACCTTGGCGTGATTTAGAATGGTTATCTTGAACAAAATCTACGTCTGCGCATTCTTTTTTAAACCAATCGGTACGAAAGGTTTCTAGAAAGAAGCCGCGCTCATCGCCAAACACTTTCGGCTCAATAATTTTAACGTCAGGTATATCTGTCTTGATTACTTGCATTTACTTTCCGTACTAACGTGCAAATGAATATAATAAGAAAGGTGGCAATGCCACCTTCTATAACTTGAATATAGGTTAAACTTTTACTCTGTCTTTAAGAACTTTCAATAGGTAATCACCATAACCGCTCTTCTTAAGTGGAGCCGCCAGCTTTTCTAGCTGCTCAGCGTTGATATACCCCATTCTGAAAGCGACTTCTTCCGGACAACATACTTTTAAGCCCTGACGTTTCTCTATAGCGCCCACAAAGTTCGCTGCATCAAGTAGAGAGTCTAGAGTGCCCGTATCAAGCCAGGCTGAACCACGTCCCATTAACTCAACTTTAAGAGAGCCATCTTTTAGATAAAGATTGTTTAGATCGGTAATCTCAAGCTCACCACGAGGTGATGGTTCTACCTCTTTCGCGAAATCAACAACTCTGTTGTCGTAGTAGTAGAGCCCTGTAACTGCATATTTAGATTTGGGAACAGCAGGCTTCTCTTCAATAGAAAGCGCGTTCCAATCATCATCGAAGCTAACTACACCATAGCGTTCTGGGTCATTGACATGGTAACCGAATACAGTAGCGCCCTGCTCTTGGTTATACGCGCTCTGCAGAGAGCGCTTTAAGTCATGTCCGTAATAGATATTGTCACCAAGAATAAGCGTGCAACAATCATTACCAATAAAACTATCACCTATAAGAAATGCTTGGGCCAAGCCATCGGGTGAAGGCTGAACTGCGTATTGAACATTAATTCCCAGTTCACTTCCATCGCCGATAAGCTCAATGAAACGACTTTGCTCTTCTGGTGTGGTGATAATCAAAATATCCCTTATCCCAGACATCATAAGCGTAGCTAGGGGATAATATATCATCGGCTTATCGTAGACCGGCATCAGTTGCTTGCTCACGACTTTCGTCAATGGGTGCAATCGAGTGCCAGAACCACCTGCTAAAATTATACCCTTCCGTTTCATAGTTATTCCTTTTTAGTTTTCTCTGATGACTTCAGCCAAGCTATTGGCTAACTCAGAAGCAAGCCCCCTATCTCTAGCTTCTATCATCACACGAATTAATGGTTCTGTTCCAGACTTTCTAAGGACAAGTCGCCCATTCTTACCTAAAGCCTCTTCTACGCGACTGACCTCATCTTTTACTACACCTAAATCAAGCACTGAATCTAGATCGTTATGACGAACGTTCACCATACACTGAGGAAGCTTTGTCATCCCTGCTTTTAGTTCACTTAAGGAGTATTCACTTTTTACTACTACGGTTAAAATTTGTAGCGCAGCGATAATGGCGTCTCCAGTAAATGCATAATCTAAATTAAGAATATGTCCTGAGGTTTCCCCCCCAATTCGCCAACCAGTTTCCTTAAGCTTCTCTACGACATATCTATCCCCAACTTTTGTTCTCACAAACGGGATATCTAGTTCTTTTAAAGCTAGTTCAAGGCCTAAGTTGCTCATCAGTGTGCCAACGACACCGCCTTTGTAGCCTGCTTGCTTTGCTTCACGAGCCATTAAAAAGAGAATTTCATCTCCGTCGACTACTTCGCCTTGTGAATCAACAAACATAATTCTGTCTGCGTCTCCATCCACAGCAATGCCTAAGTCGGCTTTATTAGTTGTTACCGCTTTACTTAAAGAGTCTAAAGAAGTGGCACCGCAGTTATTGTTAATGTTTATGCCATTTGGTGTGTTCGCAATATTTATCACTTTTGCACCAAGCTCTTCGAATACACTAGGTGCGACTTTATATGCTGCACCGTTGGCACTATCGACAACAATTGTAAGCCCTTCCAAACTAAGCTCACTCGAAAAGGTACCTTTACAAAACTCGATATAACGACCTGCAGCATCTTCCACTCTTCGCGCCTTGCCTAAACGTTCCGAGTCAACACAATCGATACCGTTTTCCAATGCATACTGGAGTTTTTCTTCAATTGCCTGCTGCTGTTCGCTACCCAATTTAGCTCCGCTACGGCCAAAAAACTTAATCCCGTTGTCGTAATATGGGTTGTGGGATGCGCTTATGACTACGCCTGCATCAGCTCTAAAAGTTGAAGCTAAATAGGCTACCGCTGGAGTAGGAATAGGCCCAGCAAGAGCAATGTTTACGCCGGCAGCCGACAAACCAGCTTCCAACGCAGATTCCAGCATATACCCACTGGCGCGTGTATCTTTTCCTACTAGTACCTCTTTTGTGCCGTCCGCCGCCAAGACAACACCAGCAGCCCAACCAAGTTTCATTACAAAATCGGGGGTCATTGGAAATTCGCCCACTTTTCCGCGAATTCCATCGGTACCAAAATATTGTTGAGACATTTTTAATTCCTAAAAAAACGAAAGGCCAGAACTCAAAAAGTTATGGCCTAGTATCAAGACGCTAGCGTTATTCGACAGTAACTGACTTTGCAAGGTTGCGAGGCTGGTCAACATCAGTCCCTTTGATCAGGGCTACATAGTAAGAGAGAAGCTGTAAAGGAATAGTGTAAACAATGGGGGCAATAATATCTTCACAATGTGGGATATCAATAACGCGCATTGTTTCGTCACTTTCAAAGTGTGCGTCAGCATCCGCAAATACGTACATAATACCGCCTCTAGCACGTACTTCTTCAACATTAGATTTTAACTTCTCAAGTAACTCATCATTTGGTGCAACCACGATGACAGGCATTTCATCATCTATCAACGCTAAAGGGCCATGCTTGAGCTCTCCTGATGCATAAGCTTCAGCATGAATGTATGAAATCTCTTTTAGTTTAAGCGCGCCTTCCATTGCAATCGGATATTGAGCGCCGCGCCCTAAGAACAAGCTATGGTTTTTGTCTGCAAACTCTTCTGCAAGTGTCTCGATAGCATCGGCAGTGCTGAGAGCCTCCTCAATCTTGCCAGGAAGGGTTTTAATCGCAGTAATTATTGAGCCCGCCTTTTCACTAGACATGCCATTAAATTTGCCTAGTGCTAATGTAAGCATTAAAAACGCTGTGAGCTGAGTTGTAAACGCTTTGGTCGATGCAACGCCAATTTCAGCACCGGCAAGAGTCATGAATGCAAGATCTGATTCGCGTACTAACGATGACCCTGGCACATTACAAATTGTAAGTGCAGACATGTATCCCAATTCTTTAGCTAGGCGTAATGCTGCTAATGTATCTGCTGTCTCTCCACTTTGAGAAATCGTGACAAGCAAACTGTTTTGATGAACGGCTGACTTGCGATACCTAAATTCTGAAGCTATCTCTACTGAACAAGAAACATTTGCATGCTCTTCCAGCCAATATCGCGCAGTCATTCCAGCATGATAACTTGTGCCACATGCGATAATTTGCACATGCTTAATTTGTTTTAAGATGTCTTCTGCGCCATCGCCAAATAGCGCATCAATGTTGTGAACATTATCCACTCTATCTTGAAGCGCATTTCGAATAACCGCAGGCTGCTCGTAAATTTCTTTTAGCATGTAGTGGCGGTAACCAGCTTTGTCACCCGCATCATGCTCAACTGTCGATTCGATAATTTCGCGTTCTACCCGAGCACCAGTTTTATCAAAGATCGTTACTTCTCTACGGGTAACTTCCGCTACGTCACCTTCTTCTAAAAAGATAAAGCGGCGTGTTACAGGTAGTAATGCTAATTGATCTGAAGCTATAAAGTTTTCACCTAAACCAAGACCGATGACTAAAGGACTACCTGAACGCGCTACTACCATTTTATCCGGGTCTTCTTTATCGATAACTACTGTTCCATATGCCCCAGTAAAATGCGTTACTGCACTCTGAACAGCTTCTAATAAAGACTTACCGTCGTTAAGCATTTCGTGAACTACATGCGCAATGGTCTCGGTGTCAGTATCGCTTGAAAAGGTGTACCCTTTTTCAGAAAGGTTCTTACGCAACGAAACGTAATTTTCGATAATACCATTGTGCACTACCGCAACACGGCTTGAAGAAAAGTGTGGGTGCGCATTGTATTCAGTCACGCCACCATGAGTAGCCCATCTTGTGTGGGCAATCCCCGTGGTCCCCAGAGCTGTTTCACCTTCTACAGCTTCAGCTAAGTTTTTGACCTTACCTACTTTGCGAATGCGCTTTAAATTACCATCCTTGTCCAACAAAGCTACGCCAGCAGAATCATATCCTCTGTACTCTAACCTTTTTAATCCTTCTAGTAGTATTTCAACCACATTCCTTTCGGCTACTGCGCCTACTATTCCACACATCCTTCATACTCCGTACTTCGCGAGTTATTTATTATTAAGTTTCTGCGCATATTCTAAAGCAACTCATCACCAAGGCAACTAAGCGCGACTACTAAAATCAGAATTAAACATGTTTGACACATAACTCTATGATTTACACAAAAATGTTTCTAGGGCTTCATTAAGCTTTGAATTATAAACATCACCAGAGAAGCGCCTAAGCGCACTAACTCTAGCTTTTTTTGCTATTTCAGTTAGTGATTCATTATTTTTCTGGAGGTGCTCAAGTGCATTGGCTATCGCTTTAACATTCTTATATTCGACCAGAATACCTGTCTCCTGGTCTATTAACTCTGGAACAGCGCCCCAATCATATGCAACAACCACTCGTTCGTTTAACATTGCCTCAGCCACAGTTCGACCAAAAGACTCTTCAAACCAAGACAGTGAAAGCACAACATGGTTTTGCTGCATCGCAGCATTCACGTCCGAAACATACCCATGAATCTTTATATTTTTCGTATCTAATTCTTTTTGTGCTTTTTTGACTTCGTCAGTAATGGGGCCGTATAAGTTAAATTGGATACCACCATTTATTTTGCACAAGCTTGCTACTTCAAAAAAGTCGTTCACGCCTTTTTTCTTTATATTACTGCTGACCATACACACGTTAAGTACTTTTTCAGACATAATCTCCTTGATTAATTCCGGCGACGAGACCTTGTTATAAACAACAGATGTACGATGGGGCACATTCAGCCAACTCTCAGTTTTTTTAGAGTTGGCGATAAAGAACTCACTGTTTTTTAGCAACCGTTCTCTACATTCTTCCGGAGTTTCGCCAAGTATCTTCATTAAATCAGGGTCGTATTCAGGCAGCTCTCGAACATGAACGATGCTCGGAATGTTACTTTGTTTTGCAGCAATTAGCGGTTCATGCATAACTATTGTATTTACATATACGGCAACTACAGCGTTTTCCTTAAAGTACTTAGACAGGTAATTTACGAGTGCAGCGCTTGTTTTGCGTGATTCGTTAAACCATGGGAGAGGTAAGAACTTAATAGTATCAACTAGTTGACTGCACTTGTCGATATAGTCTGTATTAATCGCGGAAGGTAAAATAAGCGTAATTTTATACCCCGCATTGCTTAATGCGAAGAGCATATCGAGAAGGCTTCGCTCGGCTCCAAATATTTGAGATGTCACCTGATGCCCCACAAGAACGACATGACGCCCCGATATATTTCTCACATCTCCCTGGAGAGTTAAAGGCCGATTAAACTCCCACCCATTTGTTAAAGCATGCCACGTGGGGCTTCTTTCCTGTGCATACTGAGGAAAACGGTATTTATAAGCGCTAGGTATAAAAAATGGAGACGGCGCTCTATCTTCTGCCTCTCCGCTCTGCCAGAAATGCTCGTGTATACCGATACCTTGAGCATTAACGTCCTTGTTAGACAATAAATACCACTCTTCGTCCAACGCCGTCAGCCAAAGGTTATATTTAGCTTCATTAACTTCGTTAGCGTTATTAGCGGCGTTTTTGAGTAATACGGGAGGGATGGGAAATGGTAAGCCTACATTGCGATCACCGCTATTTATGCTTAGATCGTTTGTGTTTTTATGCCACGCTCTTGCAAAATCAATATACTGTTTCCTAGCACCGCCGTACTGGGTAATAAGATGTGTACTCGACTGTTGAGTAAGTGAAGACTCACTAACCCTTCCAAGTGAAAGCGGCGTACCGGGCAGCACCTCTCTTATGCTATTTGCACCTTTAAGCGCTTGTAGACGATAATAAAATTCTGTATCGGCATTGGCTTTAACATTATTCCAGCCGCCTAATTCTAGAGCTATTTGCCTATGCACCATCAGGGAAGATACATTCCTATGTACCCATCCATTTTGAGGCCTAAGTCGAGTAAATTCCAACGAGTTATTACATCTTGCCCAATGCGATACAGTGGCCGCCAGACTCCTCCTCCAGATAAGCGGCCAAACTTGTTTTTCTATCTTTTGAGGATGAGCCCAATCATCAGCATCCATTACCGTAACAAACTTACCGGTCGCTAAAAATAGGCCTCGATTACGCGTGAAATAGGCACCTCTATTAATATCGTTTCGAAAAACACTGATTCTAGCATCTTGCCTCGCAAGCACTTTCAATTGCTCAAAACTATTGTCCGTCGAGCAGTCATCAATAACAATTATTTCAAGATTTGCCCAGGTTTGTGAACGCAGAGAACGAAGCGCTGTTGCTGCGGTTGTTGCCCCGTTGAATACTGGCACAACAACTGAAACCTTGTGAAATGGAAAAACAGAAGATTTAAGTTTATGGAACAGCTTTGTTTCCTTACTACTGCCGAGGCTATCGAACAAAGCTGGATCTTCGGCGACAATTTCTACATTTTCCAAATGTTCAGATGAGTAAATCTGATTTAGACGCTTTATTTTACCGTAATTTTGCTCGAGTAAAGAGCGCGCCATTAAAGACTCAGTTGTTGAGAAAACTGCTTCCCATCTTCGCAACGCACTTTCGGCACCTTTGATATCACCTACTTTTATGTAGCTTTCAAGCGCAACAACATACCCCCCCTGCTCAGCTATAAGTTCGGGGAATGAAGAGAGTAGTTTCGTATTGCTCTCTATTAAGGTGATGACCTTTTTGAAGGCCCCTAAAGAGTGATAGTACGAGGCTATGTTAGCTAACGCGTAGGCGCCGTTAGGCCCTTCACCTTTAACGTGCTCTCGCAAACGAACTAGCGAAAAGTTGTCGATTGAATGAGGAGCGCCCCAAAGCGCTCTTATGTCACTTAACACTGGAAGGGCGCAAGGTAGACGCCCTTCTTTTATTCCGAATTTTTTGTAGTGTGTTAGCGCATCTACACCCGCATTTGCTACATCAGGGTAGGTCGCTAAATACCAACTTTCGTCAAAGTAATTAATAAGCACGCTAAGTTTTTAAACTGTATTAAGACACTAATAGAGGAAATTTTTCTTGTGCCAAAGAAGCTTCCTCAAGGGAGCACTTGAAATGTTTCACAAAATGAACCATATGATATTCACCATGTCTTTCGGAAACATCATTCTCACCGTGGTTGACAAGGTATAAAACAGAAGAATCAAATGAAAAATAAACCTTGCGCGATGCCTCTTTAGCTCGCAAATGAAACTCGATGTGATTTTTTAGCCTATGTATAAAACCTTTACTTTGCAAATCTCCCAACTTTATCTTCGAAACAAATGACGAACCACAATTTCTGTAAAAAATACGCTCATTTCCGTCCAAATAACCAAACGTTTTATTCTTGTAGTCGTACAGATAACCCGCCATTATTGCAATATCGTCACATTTCTGCTGGTCGAAAGTGGGCAGTATATAATTAAAAAAATCTTTTGAAACTAGATCGTCAGCATCAAAGAGCATTAAAAAAGTTTTGTCATTATCACTTTGAGCGATAAAACTCTCAACATGTGAAAACGCAGAAGTTTTCTTCAACTCCTTATCTTTCATATACAAACTTTTATCAGCTGGTCGAGGGAAACTATTTTCTACGAAATAGATAGAAATACATTTCCAATCCTGCGCAACACTTTCTAACGGGTTTTCATGGCCACTTATGAATACAGTTACCTCAATTGCTTCGTCGGCGACACTAGCCGCATTGTCGATTGACTTGAGAGTTCTCATCAAGTTGAGAAGAATTAAGCCTCGCTTTTTTTCACTATCTACCCACTTATTATCTTCAAAAACTTTTGTTGTTTTTAAAGGAATGACAAAACAAAATCTCACTACCTATCCTTCGTAGATTATATAGTTATAAATTGGCGTTCGTTCTGAACTAACATAGGAATATTAAAAATCCACTATATTTTCATTTAAATGGTCTGCAACTACTTCGGTCTGTTCGCCCGACAAGAAATACTCATCTGTTGCATCCCAAGTATGAGCTTCAACGTTCCCTCTCCATACAATGAAGTTAAAAGGATCCGAGGCGTAAATCTTAATGCCGTCCGCCTTTAAACGATTCAATAGTTCGCTATCTTCACCTCTGTTAACCGCTTTGAACTTGTACTTGTGAAAAACATCAGCCTTGAATACTAGGGTAGCCCCTGCTACAAAATCTGCTTCTTGATGTTTTTTACCCGGGAAGCGTTTTATTAGTTTGTCAGAACCAGATAAATACATATAAAGCTCTTTCTTACCTACAACGCCATAATCACCAAAGGTAAACGGTATTAGCATATCTTTCAGGTAATTAGCGAAATAGAAGTCATCATCATCCATTTTAGCGATATATTCGCCGCTCGCTTTCTCTGCCGCCTTGTTAAACCGCTCGCCCAGTGTCTCTTCACTATCATTAATCATTGCTGTAACACGCTTAATGTTAGAATCGACAGACTTCAGTTTACCAATTAACTCTTCTGACTGAGATTGGCTAAACCCTTGAAGTACTAAGATGAGCTCAATATTCGAATGATTTTGGCGCGTCATGTTTGTGACAATACGATCAATCATTTCAGGTCGTCTTGTGCAAGTAATAATGCTGACTAGTGGCTCTTCTCGCTGATTGTCAATACCTATCGCTTTTTCAATATTCACTAAACGGTGAGCATAGGTATGCTTAGTCATGACTTCTCGATAGCCGAGGTGAGACGTTTTCTCCCAATAATGTTCGTCAGTCAATAAGCGCTCAATAATCACATTTGCTTCATCAGCATCTTTAGCAACTTGTACTATGCCTGAAAACTGCTCTTCAATTGCTTTTGAAGGCGTAGATACAACAGGCGTGCCGCAAGCGAGCAACTCATAAACACGACGCGACATCATTGTGGGTGACTCCACTATCGTGTTTACGTTCAAGAAAACTTTAAATCGCTTATATAGCTGCACAACTTCGGTAAAAGGTACAGCATCGCGTATAAACGGTGTGTATTGTGGCGGGAACTTGTATCTGTCGCTATCTACCTTCGACATTCTGTCATAGATAGCACCTTCAAATTCTATAATTGATGGTAGCAACGCATCCATTTGGCGTTTACGTTCGTCATGGCCAACACCGTAGTAAGAGCCAGCGAAGCAAACTGACTCAGCCTCTGACTTAAATCGATCTGAAGGGTTGCAAATTTTCTGTTGAGCGGCAAAAGGCACGGCATAAACATCCGCATCAGGCACATCAGCTTTATAACTAGCAACTTTTTCTGAATCAGTTGTAAAAATAACGTCCGCATATTTAGCTATTGGTAAATACTTATCATAGTGCATTGGGTCTTCTTTGTTCCAAAACACAATAGGCATTTTTTGCTTAACTTGAGGAATTAGGTCTAGCAATGCTTGGGCATTGTTGTGTTTCAAGCCCGGTGATGTAAATGCGTATTCCCATGTGCCCTTATTGCCCTTCCAACAACTTTCCAAGAAGCAAAAGTTTGCCGTAGATGAAGCAATTTGCTCTACATAGTTAGCCCTGCTAATTGGATAGCTTGTCATTTCATAGCGCCAGCACTCTTCAGATATTTCATCCATAATAGAAATAGCTTTAAGTTTTGGCTTTTTGATATCAAAAGCAGGGCTCTTAGGCATGACAGCGTTAGACGCGCTTTTCTTCGCGTTATCTTTCTCAGTCCACTTATTAAACTCGTTTACCATTGCTTCAACATGATTTGAGAAGAGTAAATTGGTAACTGGCTGTGGTACTGGAAGAGATGCAGAAAGCTTCAGCGCTGAAAGAAGACGTTCAACATTGCCAGCATTAAAGCTTAATACCGAGTCATAATTATCTGCATACTCTTGAAGCGGTGGAACATTTGAAACCACTACCTTCTTTCCAAAAGAGATGGCCTCAACTATCTTCATAGGGGGTACTATCGTACAGACCTGCTCATTTCTACGAGGAATAACAATGGTATCTATTACAGAAAAGTATTTTATTACGTCGTCGTGCGGAACTCTTCCCGTTTTTATCAGCCAAGGTGCCGAATCTATTGAATCGCTGCTTGCACCAAGTTTAGTAATTGCTGAAGCATCGCCTACAAGCAACAACTTCACAGTTTGTTCAGTCGCATTTAGTTGAGCCACAGCTTCAATAAGGTCTTCAATGCCTTCGTAAGAGTTGAAGCTGCCAACGTAGCCTATTACGTTGTCGTTCGCATCTATACCTAAACTTTCTCGCAGTTCCTGTGAATTTACATTTAACTGAGAGACACTCGAGAGCCCGTTAGGCACTAACTGAATTACATCGCTCTTGACACCTCGCGCAATCAATTCTTGCTTCATTGTATCATTTAAAGTAAAGACACCCGTCGATTGGGCTGCTACAAAGGAATCGCGAGTCGACTGTGCTGTATAAGCTTCTGAGTCGACATATGAAGGTTGACGAGTGGCTTGAGAAAGCTCCCAAAACCCCCTCACCTCATTGAAAAAAGGCAAGCCTAACTGAGAAGCAGCCACTAGGGCTGGCAAACCTACTTTATAATCGCTGCCAGCCATAACAAATTGCGGGCGAAATAGCTGAAACATTTGTACATAGTAGTCTACGGACTTACGCAAAAACTCTTCTTCACTTTCAGGTAGAAAAACTCCGTCTTTACCTGCATGGATATAGCGCACGCCGTTTACCACTTCTTGAGTGTTAACCTTCGCGTTTTCATCTAATTCCCATGGGCGGCCAGGGCGCACGAAGCACAAAGTTTCAAAGCCTTTCATATTTAATGCTTCGGCTACACCTTGCGTTCTTATTGCATAACCGTTGCTTGCATAGCTAGCACCATGGCTAACTATATATGCGATTCGACCAGCTATGTGTCGTTTAATAGGGTTGAGTTCAAATGCAGCTAGGCTAGATGCGACTTCAGTTAATCTATCTTGTGCTAAGTCCATGGCAATACTTTTATAATTTGAAAATTTGAAAAAAGGCAATGACGATATTTGTTCTTACTGCATATCGAACAGTTTGTTGCGCAAGTTCTGCGCTTCAAAGTAGTATTTTTCTAAGTTAGCTTGAGTTTCCTCTAGCTGCTCTTCTGCATATGAAGGAGAAGAGGCACTACTTGCTGCGAAGTTAGGCAGAGGTACTTTTACGGTTTCTTCTCCATTTTCAAGCTGCGCAAGTCGTTTAGTACACAACCAAATATTTGCTTTAAACAAATGCTCGCCATACTTCTTGCTTGCCTTTTCATACAGTGCTTTGGCCAACTCATACTGACCTTGAGAAAATAGAAGACTAGCTTGCTCTATAATCGAGCCTTTCTCATTATTCATAGGTATAAAGTTCCTTTAATTCGAAATGGCCTAAAAAGAAGAAAACCTGTTCGGCGCTCTCTTTTCGTCTTTTCCGTATTTCAAAAAGTGTAATAGTGGATTCATTCCAGACTTAGCTACATCAGTATTTCTTTTCAAATACCAGTCTCCATCGAACTCAGTAGACGGTCGTCGCCCTTCTTTTGCCCCGAAGACCAAATAATGCTCAGCTGGGTCTACACCAGACTCCTTTACATCTTTGTAAGTCGAAAGGTACCAATCTGCGTCAAAGTAATCACTGCTGTAAACAAGAGCCACATTCTCAAGTAACTCCCTTCGTTGCTTAGCATTCCGGCTTACTTTGGCATTTAATTTGTCTATGCTCTTAGAGACTTTCCAAGAAGGTGACTGTTTAATTGAACGCAGCTCAGCGACTTGCAAGCGCAACTGTTTTTCCGCTTGAGACTTACGCTTAAGCTTTGCGTTAAGCTTCTCGTTTTCTAGCTTTAGTTCATTGTTTCTTGCGGCTTGCGCAGCGATATCTTTCGATTTGTTAGAAGAAGTGAGCCCTCCTCCCATTTCCAACTGATGCTGCAACACAAAAAGTTGTGAGGTTAGTACCGAAATATCTTGCTCTAGTGAAGCTTCTTTAGAGCGCTTCAAACTCGTTAAATTAGCAACTTCAATCTGCGTGCGAGTTAATTGCTCAATTAAGATTTGGCTCTCTTCTTTGCTTTGGTATAGCTCTTGCATGCTTTCTATGAGGAAGTTTGCGGCATCTTTATGAGAGGAATCAGCATATAGTTGAGCATCACAACCAGTCACGAACAACTGCTTAATTTGGCTGTATAAAGACTTTATTTCAGGCTCTAGCTTTAATATTGACTTTGCGCTGTCAATTGCACGCAGAGAGAAGTCGGGCGTTTGTATATCAGAAAAGTAATGCGCAATTGCCTTTCCTGCGTCGCTACTGCATAGATCACTAGCTAGGTTATCGACAGAAAACACATGGTCAACCAATCCACTTTCAGCAAGTAAATGCGTTGCTTTTAGGTTGTTAATTACGGCTTGTAGGGTAAACTCTTCTTTACTACACAAAGCTGCAGCTAGTTGAAACTCAGGGGGAAAAGTAACCAGCGCTACCTGAACACTTTCTAGCGTCTGCTTCTGCTGGCTGAGATCTGCTTTCGTTACAGGCTTTACGACAACATTAAGCACTTTCGAACTATCGGAAGAAGCAATTGAGTTGACCGTGTACAAAGATAAAGATTTACACAGCGCTTCCCACAACACCGAGTGTTCAGCTGTACAAACTAAAAACATTAAATTCCTCTCAAACCTAGCAAAGGGATACGTTTAGTCAGTGACCCTTCCGTGTTATTAGCCATTCATGATAACAAACTGGAATGTATAACTCATTTAAAACTTTGTTTGGCCGCGTGTGGTAGAAACAAAAGTTCTGTTATACTGAGCCGCTAGCAAGGTTTCAGATGTACTATGACATTAATAAGAACGCTTTCATCACTATTTCGATTTAGATACGGAACAGCACAGCCCGAAGACATACAGTGGCTTTCATATCACATCCCAAAAACGGCTGGCAGTTCTCTTCGCCAAATGTTTTACAGGGAGTTTGGTCGTTCTAGTGTTTTTGATGTTTACCGCCCTGACGAAGCAAGGTCTCTGGGGCAAGGAAACGCGATTCAAGTTTCTGCACGCTCACAAGTGGTACACGGCCATTTTAAACCCCACCCTAAACATAGCGAGCTTTTTCCTAAAGCTAACAGTATGGTCTGGGTGCGCGACCCCATTCAGCGTATCTGGTCTTTGGTGGGACATTTGCTAGACCTGCAATGGAAACACCCTCACTATGAAACCATTCATAATTTATATATATCGAAGGGCATCGAAAACCAATCTGACATCGTAGAAAGAATAATAAAGGATGGTTCGATACCTTATATGGTAACTACCTACTCACGATTTTTTTCGGAGATTGGTATTCAAGAGTTTAGTTTTGTAGGCTCGATGCATAATTTTGCGTCCTCAATTGAGTTATTAAACAAAGACTATAATTTGTCGTTGAAACCACTGCATCGAAATAGCCGCACTAAAGCAGGAATCCCTAGCACTTTAAGCAATTTGAAATATTTAATGGAAGATGAATATAGTCTGGTTGATGACTATCTTTGATAGGATGATAAGAAAGTAATGGCAGTTTTTACAATTTCTGTGAAGCAGACGAGCATTGACGTCAGTGATAAATTCAAATGGTGTTTGGATGAGCCCAGCAATGGTGCTGAGCACGAAGGAAATCTTATTGAAAAAGAAGGCATTAGAATAAAAGGCTGGCTTCTTAAAAAACTTCAGAATAATGCGTCTTTAGTGTTACTAGACGGAGACGAGATTTTTCCACTTGATTTGAATACTGAAAGGCCTGACGTAATCGAGAAAGTGGCCTTGATAGAACGCGACTTTCAACAAGAAGCACTTTGCGGTTTCGACCATACTTTAATTCCCAAATCGTCTAATATAGCTATAGCAATTGTTCACAATAGCCACTTTCACGTGATTTACGAATTGAGTATAGAGGGCGTGTTTAAAATTTTGGAGGGCGAAGATAATTGGTTGTACCTTGATAACGACACCAACAAAAGCGTTGAACAGTTTACAGGTAAAACAAAACTCAGTTGGGCAGAAAAGAAAAATTGGGCTGATTACGCCAATACTTTTAGCACCTTGCCGCTGAGTCAAGCTGGAAAGAGTGCATTTCTTATCGCTCCTTCTAAAGAATTCGTTGTTGAAGAGCACTACCCTTTCAAAAAATCAAAACATACACCGCTAGACCAATTAACTAAGCTTGTTGATGACTCTTTCAGCTTAGTTACACCAATTGATGCTCTAAAGCATTTTGAAGAACGAACCTTTCGAGTTTGTGACACGCATTGGAGTTGTCATGGTGCTAGAGTAGCTACGATGGAAGTGGCAAAAAAGTTAGGCTTAGACTGTGCTCCTATAGAAAATCTCTTCAAAAATGATATGTACGTAGAGCGTGTAATGGCTGGCGACCTTGGTTCTAAAATTTACCCAACTCAAAGGCATGCTGAAGATTTTCTTACTACGTTTAATTATAACCGAGTGGTTGTTTACGATAACAATCTACCCAATTTTGGCAGGGCTTTTATTTTAGAAAACCCTGACGCTTTTAACGAACAAACCTTATTGGTATTTGGCTCGTCTTCTGTTTATTCCATGTTTAACTATTTAGCCAGAATTTTCAGAACCGTAGTATTTTTCCATACCGCAGGTAACATAGATAAAGAGTTGGTTGATAAGATAGCACCTGACTATTTGTTAGCTCAGTCTAACGCAAGGTTTGTAGTAAAAGCGCCTTCGTTTGATATTAAGATTTCGGATTATATAAAGGACAAAAAGCGCAGGTTAACTCATTTACCCGACGTAGTTCATAATACTGAAAAAACGTCTGCCATTGTAACCAGCCTTGCTCGAGTACTTGACGAAATGAACGCAAAGTAAAGACAATTTAGACATTTGTGCTGTACAGCGTTTTTAACGCCGCATCTTCTAAAGCAGTAGTTGGTAACTCTTTATCCATTGTTAATTCAACGCGAAGTCCCTTAGGAGGTTGAGTAAACTCGTTGACTAACCTGAATGTTGTGTTGCTACCAGTTTTTAATAGGTAAGGGTAAAGCGCGCTCTCATTTACCATGTTTACCACAAGCCGCTTGTTTCTGTAAGTCTGGTTAGTAAACACCGTATAAGCGTGTTCTGCTTCATTTATATTACTGACATTAGCAACCAAATGAACGTTCGGTAAGTGATCGGTAATAGCTATACCAATTCTACTGCAAATTTGTTTTAGCCTGTCTGCCACCGTATGTTTGCTTAGCACCTCACGCACGCCTTTCTCAACTACTTTTCTGTATTCGCTTTCATCTTGCATTTTCTGTAGGAAGCTTACAATTTCATCAGGGTTATCGCTGGCACAAACAATATCGCCAAATTGCTCAACAACGCCTTTAGAATAATTGCTAACTACAGGCGTACCAGAAGCTAACGATTCATATACACGGCGAGCAAACATAGTAGGGCTTTGTTTAACTGAATTCATGTTGATTGTGTACTTATAGCCTTTATAAGCTTTCCACATTTCATCAGGCTTTAAATGACCAACCACGCTTTGCTTGAACCTTTCAGGAAATTTAAGGTTTGACTCTTTTCTATATAAGCATCTGTCAAAAATATCGTATTCAACATTTGCTCTTTTTAGTGCGTCGATTAACACGTCAAAATCGGCGCAGCGTTCTTTTTTAGTTGAGTAGTAGGAACCGGCGAAAGCAGCTTTATTTTTTCGAGGAATAACTTCTGAAGGGTTATGTATTGCGGGCTGGCAAAAGAAACATAGGGGCTCTGCATCTATCCCGTAGTCTTTCTTATAACTTTCGACCATATTTGCATCTGTAGTAAATACAAAATCGAATAACTTGGCTGTGGGGGCAAATTTGTCGTAATGAACGGGATCTTCTTTAGACCAAAAAACCGTAGGGATCCCTTCCTTTTTACAGTACTCGACAACCTTGGCTAACTCATGCATTTGATTTGGTGCATTATATGAATTGCCATATATAAGGCTGCCCCACTGATTATTATTTCCGAACCAACAACTCTCTACGAATAGAAAATCGGGTTGAAAATCAGCAAGTTGAATTTTCCATTGCGCCGGATTAATTTCACAAATAATAACTTCTTTTTTAATAGACTCGATGGTGAATTCATCGAGAATACAGGCTACTTTTAACTCGGACAAAAAATGACTACAACTAGAAAGCAAATCGTTCCCTACCTGCAAAGTAATTGAATTTTATATTGGAATCTATCAAAAGATGTTTCAGTTTGAGAAATTCAATCCTTGAACTTTAATTTCGTTCTCACAAGAGGATTCTACAAAATCAAGTTCAAAGGGTGAGGAATTAAGTTTACTTTTTTCTTTACCTGAAAAAAACTTCACATCCATTTTTTCGTGTTTACCTTGAAGCCTCATATTTTCTTTTTCAATAAAAACGTCAACATCTACCACAAGAAAAGACACTTTAAAACCATTCTTATCTTTCATGAAACAACGAACTGTAAAGTTTCCCGGCTTATCGAAATCGAAGGTTTTGACAGGGCTATCAGTATAATTGTGAGTCCGAATAACATTTCCATTTTGATATTCATACCATGCAAAAGTGTAATTTGAAACTCGCATGTGTTCTATTTCTACACAAAGTTTATTAAGCCGGTCGACACAATTTAAATTGATCCCCATTAATCCATGTTTTGGATGCCAAAAACTATTACTTAATTGCTTTTTACTCGGCCTTTCCCGCCTTAGTGATGATAATGTATACATACTGATTAACTTTTTGCTAATAATATCGTTATTAAAAAATGTGTCAGTAATAGCCAGTCCTAGTTCTTGGAAGTTTTGAGAGTCATTATTGATTTTAAAAAAATGACCTAAATCATTAGCAATTGAGCCAATATCATATGAATCAAAGCGAGCCCCAACTCCTCCAAAATTACTATATACACCATTCATCCATGACTCTCCATCAATAAGCCCTATATATCCCTTACTACCAAGAGCTATTACAGGTACTCCACATGCAAGTGCATCGATGGCGCATCTACCTGGGCCAATTACAATATCACTTTTTCGATATTCGTGCGCCAGCGAACTATCTGATAACCACCCTTTAAACGCAAAGGAATCTTTATCAATTAATTCCTCTACTTTTTTCTTAAATTCTGAAAGCAATGTTCCATCACCCAGAAATTGCCAAAATATATTTTCTTCAGGACGTGTAGAGGTCCATCTAAGTGCTTCTAGTCCAACATCTAAGATAAATCGCTTATCCTCATCAAACCTGGTAACGAAAGTAACAACTCTAGATTTAGAAGAGTAGCTAGGCATTTTAGGCTGAAATACCGGCGACACGTAAACGTCGTTAACAGCGTTGTACAGTACATGGACTTTTTCACTGGCTACACCTTCCACACGTTTTAAAACATAGTCTTTAATCCCTTCGGACACGGTTAAAATGACATCTACATCTTCATGGTATGTGGCTAATTCGTCGTCATATTGTCCGTGAATAGTTAATATGAAAGGAATGTTATTTCTTTTGGAAAAATAGTGAAGCATTTCTCTTGATTGAAAAGGATGAGCGTGAACAATGTCAAAAGGTTTTGCTTCATTTAATTGCTCTAATAAATCTATGACTTTACCGAAGGAAAAAATAGAAAAGTTTGTTTCGATTACAGAGCATCCTAGCTCTTGCAAGCTAAGAGCAAAACTCCCAGTTTTGCACACTACCGTTGCGCCCCCCCCATTACTCAAAACTGCCTTCACACTGCTAAAAACATTATCGTGTAAGCCACCGTGTTCTGAGTTAAAATAAACACCTATTAGAATATTCATAGTAAGATTAGTTTATACCTAAGCAGCGATTTAGTTTGGGAAATATTGTTCCTTGAGAGAACCTTTCAATCGCATTTTCGCGGCACCTATGAGACAAATGTTCGTAGAGACCACTGCCGTCAATATAGTGAATTTTTTCTAACATTTCCGAAATGTAATCGAACACATCGCTATTGTATATATCTTTGGCGCCAGACCAGTTTCTAATTATAGGAATACAACCAGAAAACATAGCTTCCGCTATAGCCTGATGTGACCCTTCTGTATCACTCATTGAGAGAATATAGTCAACAGAAGAATAAAACGCGCTGATGTCGTCCGAGAAAGGTATAAGTTCTACTACACCTTTTTGAAACAAATACTCAAATTTTTTAAAAATCTCATCGTACCATTGGCGCCATGCTCTGTTATTCTTAGCCCATCGAAGATCATCTAGAGTTTTGGACTTTATTTTCAGCGTATACCGATGATCGCATTCGTGTAATTTGCTTATCAATTCTAAAGCTTTATCTACCCTTTTTAATGGAGGTAAAATGCCCACCATACCTAAAGAAAACTGCCTCGTCTTACCTTTCCACTCGCTTTTATATTTTTTGTTCGCAACATAATTTGGAATATAAGCGCTCTTATTTATTATCTGTGGGATTAAACTTTCAATTGTTTCCTTTAAAAAAGGAGAGATAAATATGACACTATCAACGTTTTCCCAATTAATTTTAGCTACCGTTTCATCTCTTAGCTCTCTAAACTCTTGTGCATGAGCTCTTACTATTAACTTAAACTTTTTGTTTTTAAAATGAGAAAGCGCTTGCGCATTTCCTAGAGCCCACTCACAGAAAACAATATCGACAGTCTCTAACTCTTTCGCTAACTCCTCTCCAATAACAAGATCGTGACCTTTGTGTTGAAACCTGGAGACATGAAGAGGGTAGCCTCTTTCTTCTAAATGAGTAATATACTCGTTTATGAACTTGAAATCATGTCCTATAAAAATGAGTTTTTTCCCTTTCAGATCCGCCATTAATGCCTCTAATGTTCCTCTAAAAACAATCTAGCCAACAAGTAATACCTAATGATATCTGATTGAGCGCCGACCCCTTTAATTGATTCGTGAAACATAGGAAACTTTTCGATTTCTTCCCTAAACTTTTCCGCTTCGATAAAATTGACACCTTTAATTCCTGAGCTCTCAGTAAACTTGGTGATATTTGAACCAACTTGCAATGGGGGTCGCTCTATAGTAAACGCTTGTAGCTGTTCAGGGGGAAAATCATAACCTTCGAAACAATTAATTAGCGGTATATCCTGAAACTCCCTAAACTTTGGAATCTTTCTCGAATCGTATGGAAATAATGCCAGCTGTTTATCGAACTCGTATATTAAATCAATAGAGATAGCATTCTTATCGATCTCAAAATCTGAATATGGGCACTTTTCTACTAGAATAAGATTTATATAGTCGTAAAGTATATCAACAGAAGCTACGTGTTGATTATCTGCAAGACTGTGAGCAGAATAATGGCCTTTACCTCTATTATTGATATAGAAAAAATCGTTAAAAGATGTTCTCCTTCTGTGACCATGCCTTTGCTTGAAGTATTCTATATAATCATGGTAATCAAAAATTTCAGGTATAAAATTTTCAAGACGTGGATTTTTCGAAGTATCGGATGGTGGCAAAACAACGCCTCCACATACATTAGCCCCATAATAGCCTGTAACTTTACACTTACTTTTTTCAAATTCTACACTAGAATTCATATATGTATTCAGTGTGTTTAGCTTCATAAAGTTTGAATCTATCACCCCTTTAATTATTCGTTCTGCTGTGTTTAAAGGCTGACCAACAAACTCTATTTTCTCTACAGGGCTTTGTTTTCTCGCTTTCAATATTCGTTCAAATATCAATCTATTCTGACTTTTTCCATCCCCATATACGTATGAGTAAACATCTTTGACAGACGTTAGCGCAGCGAATGCAAGCCTACTATCTGCTCCTCCGGTCAGTTGTACATGCACCTCTTCAAAATTTGAAGATACGCTTTCCGCCCGCTTTCTAAGGTTTTCAACATATTTTCTTTTAAGCTCTTTATAGCTGAGCCCATCGTAAGCGTTATAGTCGGGTCTAACCAAGTTAACGGATGGGATGTTATCAAGATACACAAAATCTTGATTCCATGGGTTAGTAAACCTCAAGTCGTCATACTGAATGTAATAAACATCTCTCAGAATGGTCTTGCCTCTCATTGGGCTTTGATAAGCTACCTGATCAAAAAAGTAGGAGTTTGAAAACTCACAATTTGGAAGAAACTTCTTTAAAAGTAATATACTGTTAGCAATAATGAACGAATTGCATGTTTCATCAAAATAATAAAAAACATTAAATTGACAGAGGGGGTCTAATACAATGGTAATTTCGCCATCAGCTACTTTTACTGCACCGAATATACCGGAGCACGAAATGTTAGACTCTTTTATTAAATCAAATTCCTCTTCAGTCAATTTTTCGTTTCGCTTATAGAGGTTCCCCAAAAAGCAATAGCCAAATAAAAAGTAAAAGTTACCCTCTACGCGCGTATACGAGTGTTTTGCTATATTCGAAAACGCAAAATTGACATTATCGATATACAAATTAGACATCTAAAAATTCCTTATTCTATTTAACCGACTGTATGCTACTGATAAAAAGATTCTCAAATTCTATCTCTTCGACCACATCGTTTACTTCGAATAAGATTTCCTTGCTATTTACATGAGTAACTTCAACTCCGTGGGGGGTTTTTATCTTTAAAAGAGCGTCTTCCACAAAGTGATCAATTGTGATTTTTATTTTGTCATAGTATTTATCAATATATTCTACAGAATGTATTACATAATCACTGAGCTTCCAGTCGAACCTTTTCGATATTTCTTCTTGTGACCTTCCACTCCCTGTTAGGCTAGTTGCAACATCACAGATTATAAGGTTAGGGTCAATAACAAACGATTTTCTGGGCGCTTTGTCAGTCACACTCCACATAGCAACATCGGTTGGCTCAACAAATTTTTCCCACTCTTCAATTAACTCAGGCATTACTGAAGAATCGATAGCTACTGCAAAGGTCCCCGTTGTTTGGTTAGGATAATAGAATTGCTCGTTCTCTGAATACTCCAAATTGGTATTCCATTTTCCCGCTCCTAAATAAAGAACTTCAAAGTCGGCAGGCTTTTGCAAAAAGTTTAAACTAAACGCATCTTTATGGAATAACACATCAGACTCTAAAATTAATATTTTTTTAAACCCTTTTGAAAGTGCGTCTTCACAAACTTCAATAAAACTTGCTAAATGTCCCATCGCGCCAATCGACAACCTTTTCTTCTGCGCTCGTTTCTCCCACTCTGTTTCTAAGGGTCTCTTACTATATTCCGTATATTCACTTTTTAATCTATCTCGACCATTAACGCCTTCAAAAGGATGTATATCTAATCCATAAAACTCATTTAAGAAATCAAGCTTTCGTTTTTCTGAAGGGTTAATGAACACCCCGTAAATTTTATCAAATTGCTCGTTAAAAAAGGAAACTTCATAAAAGCTTTTCTTAGGGTTGGGTATATTAAAATTGTTTATTAGGTTCAATCTATGCCAATTAAGAGAGAACTGACTTAGCATATAATTATCGATAAATCGTTTACATTTATTATCTTTATATCGTATAAGTTCAACAAGCTTGTCTTCAAGCTCAGTTATGCTATTGATAAAAAACTCGTAGTTGTCACCTAACAACTTTTTGTGGAGAGGTGTCGCAAATGTGATTACATTACATCCCATAGCCAAGCAGTCTAGCATCTTTGTGGAAACCTGAATGCTGTTCTGAGAGTTTGGTTCCCATAAGCTAAATGATATATCGCTGTTTCTCAAAATTTCGTTACATTCACTCTGCGTTAATTTTTGAGCAACTTTAACACCTGAGTAGGACTGTAACTTTTCAAGGAGCTCTAAAACTCTATCACGCTTCTTATTGTCGAGATAATACACCTTCCCTATGACAACATTAACATGGATGTCCTCTTTGACGACTTCTTTAATTCTTATTAAGGCAAGTAACAACTCTTCACTAAAGCACTCTTCTCTTAAGGTCCCGACATAAGATAGGACAAGCTTGTGTTTTCTAAGAGAGCTGTTCTCATCAGCTTTATATTTATTTACTTCGACCAGAGGAGGGCAAAGAATGTATTTTTTCTCGCCCATGATTTTAAAAGTCTTATCCCTAAGCTCTTTAGTTTGAAAAGCTAAAACATTTACCGAATGAAATATTTCGTAATCCTCATCAGTAGGCTTTTCGGTCAATGGCCAATAATATGTGATTTTTTCAGAGTACTCTTTATCGAACCAAATATTCCTATCGCCCCATGCTCGCACAAAAATGTTGTCAAATTGGTACTTTGATTCAAGTTCTGCGATCGCTTTTTTACAATCGCCTCCAATCGGTCTCTCGACCTTTAAGTTGGGAATATCATTTATTCTATCACTGAAATTTGGGCCAATATCTTGAGCGCTCAGTAAAACCACATCGTCGTATACAGTGGAATATACCTTAATCATGTTTGCAATAAATACACTTGACCCGTCAATTGTTGTGAGACCTAAATTAGTGAAAATTAAAGCTACAGTTCTCTCAGCGACTGACGTACTTGGCTCTGTACTACTGATCAGTTCTGAATGTGCTAACTCACCACAACTGTTTAGTGTTGAGATAATGTTACTAATTAATTGGTTCGACTGTAATACCGTAGAAGAGTTAAACTTTTTTAGACCAAGCACACTTTCATCTTTGCTTTCACCTAGTCTTTTTAGATCGGCCAATGACTGAGCATTAGGTATAATGCACTTAACAGCCTGAGAATAAAAAAGATTGTAACGATGTAGTTTTTTAGCCTCCTTAGTTTTTAAAGGTTGACTTTCGCCCCCCTTCGAGGATAACGCCTCTGTATTGATTGCTATGTATGAGATGCTGGACAATTTAGTTGCAACATATGCACTTAAACCGATACTGCAATCTCCAAATACCACAACTTTCTCTGGTCTATACACTTTTAAATGATCTAAAAAACAATCTACAGAAAGCTCTAATTGTGATTTTTCATCTAATTCTAGAGGGTTTACGTTAGAGTAGTTGTTTATGTAGCGGACGTTATCTAGCTCTGATTCTGATTTTTTGCAGAATGACTTTTCAGGCTTAAACGGTCCAACTAAACAAAGAACTTCAATATTTTTTGCTTTCAAACTCTTAACTATACCGTGGATTGTAAGCGAAAAAGCATTTTCTTCGATACTTAACGCACTGCCGACAATAAAAGCGACTCTACCTTTGATAGGGCTGTAAGGGTTTATAGGTCTTGTCTTAATTAGATCTTCGGCAAACGAAATTAAGCTATCTTTATTATAAATCATGTTCTTGAACTTTACTTATGGACCAAGTGCTATTGTGCGAATGAAACTACTTGAACAAGCCAGCAAAATCTAAAGTTTTGCTACTCTTGCTATGAGCTTTAAATTGGCTATGCGCGACCAAATAGACAAGAATATCTGCGTTGTCTGCTTGCTCTTCTGATACAAGTTTTAACCCATCAAAACTCTTAATATTAGGCTCTACCGCTACGACGTCATTGGTTTCACTTAAAGCTTGAGTAATGTATAACGCTGGTGATTCACGCAAGTCATCAATATCTGGTTTAAAAGCTAAGCCCATGCATGCCACTTGTGGCTTTCTACCGTTTTCTTTTTCAAACTCAAGTACGGCATTTTTAACTTTTTCAACTACCCACTCAGATTTGTAATCGTTAGTTCTGCGGGCTTGCTCAACCATTTTGGCTTTGCCATTAGCAGAGTTAACAATAAACCAAGGGTCTACTGAGATACAGTGACCGCCTACACCACAGCCTGGCTGCAGAATGTTTACGCGCGGGTGATGGTTGGCAAGTTTAATCAACTCGTAAACGTCAATATCCATGTCGTCTGCAAGCATTGAAAGTTCGTTAGCAAATGCAATATTTACATCTCTAAACGCGTTTTCTGTCAGCTTTGCCATTTCAGCTGTTTTCGACGTAGTTTCAAGCACTTCGCCTTCAACAAATGTTCTGTAGAACTCTGCAGCGGCTTTAGTAGACGCATCGTCAACACCGCCCACTACACGATCGTTCTCAATAAGTTCTCGCATTATGTGGCCAGGAAGAACACGCTCTGGAGAGTGGGCTACGTGAATTTGAGACAATTCAACACCGGCCGCTTCTAGTTCTTTAGCCATCATTTCTGTTGTGCCTACCGGCGATGTAGATTCTAGTAAAACTAGGTTCCCTGGCTTAACATACGGCGCTATCGCTTTGGTAGCACTCTTCACGTAATCTAAGTTAGGAACCGGTGAGTTCGTCACTTCATTAAGTTGGTCGTGATGAAACGGGGTAGGCACAGCAACCAAAAAGATGTCTGCTTCTGCTGGCTCTAGGTGAGCACTTAACATACCGCTATTAACCGCTGAAGAAACGAAAGTGTCTAATTCTGGTTCAACAATGTGTATTTTACCTTCATTGATAGTGTCTACAGCATGCTTGCTAACGTCTACACCATGTACTTTATAACCGCGGTTTGCCAAAAGCGCAGCCGTTGGTAAGCCAATATATCCCATACCAACAACACATACTGTTTTATTAATTTCCATTAACTTTCTCTCTTAAAACTTCAATAATTCTTTCACATGCTTTGCCATCGCCATACGGATTGTGAGCAAAACTCATTTCTTCGTAGGCTTTTTCATCAGTTAATAACTGATTTAAGCTTGTAGTAATTTTATCTACGTCAGTACCTACCAATTTAACGGTACCAGCGCTAACCGCTTCTGGCCTTTCTGTTGTGTCGCGCATTACTAGTACAGGTTTACCTAAAGACGGCGCTTCTTCCTGAATACCGCCTGAATCGGTCAGGATAATGTGAGCCTGATTCATAAGATAAACAAAAGGCAGGTAGTCTTGCGGCTCAATAAGCGTGATATTTGGTACGCCTTTTAGCAGGCGATTAACAGGTTCTTGCACATTTGGGTTTAAATGCACTGGGTAAACAATCTGGCATCCTGGGTGTTGCTCTGCTGTATAGGCAAGTGCTTTACAAATGCGCTCGAAACCACCACCAAAGCTCTCTCTTCTATGGCCTGTAACCAATATCAACTTTTTATCTTTATTTAAAAAGCTGAAACGATCTGCCATCTCATTATTCAACGCTGTGTCATTTTTTAACTTAGCGCTTACATCTAATAGAGCATCGATTACCGTGTTACCCGTTACCGTAATATTTTCTGGGGCTACAGCCTCATTAAGTAAGTTCTGCTGCGATGTCTCTGTAGGCGCGAAATGAAATGTAGTAATAGCACCCGTCAGCTTTCGGTTTGCCTCTTCTGGCCACGGAGAATAAATATTCCCTGTGCGTAAGCCAGCTTCCACATGACCTACCGCAATTTGCTGATAATATGCTGCTAAACTAGTAGCAAAAGTGGTTGCCGTGTCTCCATGAACTAAAACCACGTCAGGTTTGAAATCGGCTAGTATAGGCTTAATACCTTGCAGAATATTAGTGGTTACATCCGTCAGATCTTGACCTGGCTTCATAATATTTAGGTCGTACTCTGGCGTAATTTCAAACAACCCTAAAACCTGGTCTAGCATTTCACGGTGTTGCGCTGTAACACAAACGCGTGCGTCAATTCCCTCTTGTTCTGCAAGTTTTATTGCGAGGGGGGCCATTTTTATTGCTTCAGGCCTTGTGCCAAAAACGGTTAATACTTTCATTTTAATTTCTCTGCATTAGCTGAAGTTTTAGTGATTGCGATTGCTGGTAATACTCTTCAAGCAATTGTTGCGTTTGCTCTAGCTGCTTTTTTTGTTTTAAGAAGTTTTCAGCAGTATAGGCGTCAGAACTTACCAAATTTGATCTCAAGGGGTTACCGGTAGACATACTTTGTTGACTTTTTCGCTTCTGACAAAGCCAAATGCTCGTTGACACTAGCTCAGAACCTAGCTGGTCGCCAGCGCGTTTGTAGAGCTTTTCAGCTTCTTCAAACTTGTTCTGTTTGAAAAACTTATTCGCTTCTTTAATGAGGGATCGACTTTCTTTACTCATATCCATTTTCTTACCATTTACGTCCAGTGTACAAAGAGCTAAAAAGCGGCGCGTAGTCTATCAGGCGCACGTCAATTACTCAATAACTGGCACTTTTACGCTACGATTGTATAGTGATTATTGTGACACCTTTAGGAGTCTTTAACTTTTTAACATTTGCCCTTAACTGACGGCGTTCACATTCATCTTCCCATTGCGGTATCAGGTCGCTTATCTGCTCTGAATTCGTACCGTTGGTAAAAACAGTTATGTCAGCTTGCGAAAAGTAGTCTAATATTAAAGGCAGCGCCCAATACTTGGCTTTATTATCGTCGTCTAAAAACGGACCATTAATCACTACCAGTATCTTAGCATGTCGATTGTTAAGAATGCGCTTAAGCTCTAGTAGCTTTTCAGTGCAGTCATAAAACAGCTCCCCGCCTTTAGCGTTATCTGTGTGAGCGACAGAAATCAGAGGGGCATGGCACAAATCTACATAAGCTTCCACGCCCGCATTGGATAAAAGCCCAGTTGTTTCTTTGAGGCGTTCTGAGCTTTGCTCAAAACCAACAATATGCTTTGGCAATGCCTTTTCTATTTCACTATTATTGCCTTTATCTTCCAAATACTTACCGTTATTAAAGCCTCTATCAGCTTTGTCTTGTAAAGTGCTTGCTGAGACTACCGTACTCAAACCACTACCAAACTCTATGATCACATCGTAAGTATTCTGGCTAACCAACGACGAGAGTTCAGCTAAGTTTGCTGAGTCCATATCATAGGAGTTTGTTGATATAGGTATACGAGAAAACCCAGTTAGTTTTCGTAATTCAAATTGGCTAGCGATATTGCTTTTTTGTTCTTCATGGCAACGCGTTACATGCTTACCAAGTGCGTTTGCTATCTCAATACTATCTTCATTTTGCTTGTTCAACATAGCAGTAAGCTTGCTCTCAAGTTCGCTAACTGCTAGTGCCGTTTCATTGTTTGATGCTAACAGTGCATTTTCTCGCTTAAGCACTTCAAGCTCTTCGGTCAGCGCCTCGGCTTGCTGCTTACGGCTTGCGAACCAACCGTATGTTTCTTTTTGCTTTTCTTCGCTTTCTTTAAGCTTGGTTTTAAGCTCTTGAAGCTCATTTTCATAGGCTTCAGATGTTTGTTTATTACGCGACTCTTGTTCAGATAACGTAGCTTTTAACGACTGCTCGTTAGCGTGCGCTTTATCTGCTCTCGCTTTTTCCTCTGCTAGTGCAAAAGTAAGCTTTTCATTATCTTTTGTAAGTGTATCGATCTCTACAGTCGCATTATCGCTAACTGAGCTTAACTTCGTTTCAAGTGACGCTATGCTATTACTTTTAACCTGTATTTCAGCTGTTAGACTTTCGACGCGCTCAGTGAGTTGTTTAGACTTACTCTGCTCTTCAAGTAACTGGCTTTCTAAGCGCTCAACTGTCGTTACTTTGGCAGATAGATCGCTTTTTAATATTTTTATTTTGTCTAAGTAAACCTTTTCACTATCGCGCAAATTCTCAATGATTTCTTGAAGATTCCTTTCTTTCTCATTTGCAACATGAAGTTCTGCTTGGGCTTCATTAAATGCAATCTGAGAGTTAGCTAATAAGGTTTTCAACTCTTCCTTATCACTTTCTAAATCTTGGTGAGCATTAACGACTAGTTTTATTTGAGCCTGTAAATCTAAAATCTCGTTTTTTTGTATGTGAACGCTTTCTAAAAGAGAGTTAAACTTAAACTGGTGCGTACAAACATCAGTATCACTATTCCACTCACTTACGAATTGATAAAACGCATTGTTAAGCAATTCGGTAATTGTCTTAATGTCGCTCTCGCTACTAAACAAGGGCTTCTTGCCAGCACATACATAAATTTGTTGGAATAACGGTAAGATATCGTTTGATTTTAGTTCATTTAATATCTCTAAAGATAAGCAAGGAAGGTCTAGAAATAACGAATTCTCACTACCAGTTACCTGAAGCTCTTTAATAAGCTCGATAATACTAACTGTTTCAACATCAAGAACTTCTTCTATCATTAAGTTCGGATAGATTTCTTTAAGGCCAGTAGGCTCTAAAAATGAAGAAAACTCTTCGTTATTAAAAAGCTTAAATGGCTGCTTGCTGACAGTTTCAGTAATTACGGCTTTTTGTACTGTTACAAATTTCGCTCCATCGCTGAACTGTTCTTGTGAAGCTACCTGCAGTAACGGATCAACAAGAATAACCTTGGAGTATTCGGAGTAGTCGAAGTCGAACGATTGAGCCGCACCAGCTCCAATCCACAGAAGATGTTTTGACATTATGTTGCTCTTTTACTTTTTCTTATGCGTTATCATTACAGGCGACATAGGTCTTTTTTCTTCCCGACCAAATTTTATATAGTGAATTAACGGATTAGTATTCTCACTCGCAACATCGGGGTTTGCCTGTAAATACCATTTACCGTCAAAGTAAGGCGATGGTTTTCTCCCTTCGTTTGCACCATACAATAAGTAGTGTTCTGCGGGGTCAATGCTGTCTTTTTGAACGTCAGAGTAAGTTTCCAAATACCAGTCTGCATCAAACAATTCACTGGTATAAAGCAGGCTCATGTCTTGTGACAACTTTTTGCGTTTAGCTGCGTGTTTGTCAACTGCATTTGATAGCTTCTCAACTTTATTTGAAACTTTCCAGAGCTTGCTCGATTTAATCGCTCTGAGTTCGGCTAATTCCGCCCTTAGCGTTTGTTCAACCTGTGACTTTTGCTCTAACTTACTTTCTAATTGCTTAATTTCACGGTTTTTAGTTTTCTCTAAAGCAGTTAATTCTTTTTTGCTGCTCTGGACAAAATTTGCGTATTCAATCTGCTGTGTTTCACGTTCCTTTCGCAACGCCTTGATAGCTTTTTCTACGTTTTCGCATTCTTGGCGCATAGAGTTAAACTGCGCCAGCTGCCGGTCGGCCTCTTGTATATGCTTTTCTTTTTGAGAAGAAAGTTCTGCCACTTTAGTTTCTAAAGAATCTAAAAGCAGTAAGTTTTGCTCTATTACTTTCCCATTCTCACTTGCAAGCTCGCTTTTATCTATCTCGTTTTGCGTAAGTGCTTGCTTTATCTTGGCGATGTCGGGGTAAAATACTGACTCTTCGTCTTTCAGAGAAAAACACGATTGAAGCTTTTTATAAGCTTTAATCATATTTGCATTTTGGTTGAACAAACTGTGACAGATTACTGAGTCGAGGTTATGAGTTACTTTACTGCTATCGAGGCTCTTTTCAAGCCAAGGTAGCGAAGAAGTATCAATTGAAGAGCTAACGCAAAAGGCTGATAGCGGTATCAAACCCATGGCACTTCTATGCTTTTTGTACACAGAATATAATTCATCTAGTAGCTTTTGAACTTTACTTTGTGCTTGTTGGTGATCTTCTTCAATGAATTCTTGTAAAAGAATAAAAGGTGGAGGGACTACCACCGTCACACTATGATCAGTACTAATTAGTGAGATAATCTCATCTATCGACAACGCTTTTTGTATATAACAAAAACCGGTAGTCGTATTTGTTAGGGTTGAAAGTGATTCAATGACCTGATGTTGACCGATACCACAAAGTTGCTGCCAATATTCAGATCTATCCACTGTGCAAATCACAGACATCCATTGCTCCAATTCTTAATAACTTCCTGATGCCTTCATGAGGCACGCTTATTAGATAAATACTATCAGATAGAAAAAATATACGCACTCACTGCTGCGGTTTTTAATGAATAAACGGCTTCCTAAGAAATTTTGGTTATCTTTTGATAGGGAAAACTTTAAGTATGATCGGGGTTAGGCTGCGACCGTCTCATTTAACAGCCCCAACACCTGCTCATCGCTAGACTTAGCCTGAGCCCGAACAGAAATACTCGCTTGTTCGACTATTTGCGCTTGGGTAAGCAGTGCGGTTTCTGACGCGAAGTCTGCGTCCGTTATTTGTTGTTTCGTATGGCTGATGCCATTTGATTAATTTTAGCGCCGTAAAATGCTCGGCTTTCGCTTACGGACTGCAAAGCGCTATCTATTCGCTCAAGTGCGCTTTCTGCATCGCTTTCATTCTGTACGGACGTGCCATCTAACCCAAGGTCAGTTAACGTTGCAGGTGTTTTAATGAGTTTAATGAAATCCGTTCCAACACCGAGTTGGTTTGTCGCGGTAATGTCCACCGGGCCTAATGTGAAGGTTGGTCCGCCTTCGTTTCCAAGCGACGTCCACGACGCAGTTACATTGAAAGCACCAGAACCAATCACAGAGATTATTAACGGCTGAGCATTACTTGCGATTGTAAGGGTTTCATTAAGGTTACCACTTGCGTTTTGATCTCCGGTAAATGAAATACTGTTTCCATCTATAGTTGCTGTACCTATAGTTAGCAAATTGCTGTCATCATAGCTCGCTGTTGGTTCATACCCATTAGTTGGTAAAAAGAACGTACTTTCAATGGATGTGCTATTTGAAATGCCGTTACTATTCCATGTGCCAGCAGACAAAGGGGTGCCTGCTAAGTGTTTACCGTCTACAGTAAACACTTGGATATCGTCATTAGCACCATTATCGTTTAAGTTAATCTGTATGTTGGTAGAGCCTGCGGGAATATAAGCGATAGAGCGCAACCCGCTTGTCATACTTTGAGTGACACCGTTAGTAAATGTGCTACTAAGAGAGGGAACGTTAGCAGAAAGCAAATCGCTATCATCCACTAGGGGTAAACGATTAAACGCTTCGGTATTGTACGCAATGCCATTCAGTGCATTTTTTAGCTGCTGGAATTCTTTA
>JYMV01000960.1_pt1 | contig 35791 bp, 37 predicted proteins | sample 338911 | NCBI WGS metagenome assembly JYMV01 (sample SAMN03354496, study PRJNA234377) | hydrothermal vent metagenome | biome: Deep sea; feature: Hydrothermal plumes at the Eastern Lau Spreading Center, Western Pacific Ocean; material: Seawater | place: Tonga | collected 2009 | depth 2000 m m | reverse complement strand
ACCTCCTCCAAATCCAAAAGTTTTAAATCCCATTGACTCCAAAGATACGTTTCCAACTAGGATGAAGAGATCAGCCCATGAAATTTTTTTGCCATATTTTTTTTTGATAGGCCAAAGTAGCAATCTTGCTTTATCAAGATTTACGTTATCAGGCCAACTATTAAGTGGAGCAAATCTTTGATTGCCAGTCCCAGCACCCCCACGTCCATCACCAGTTCTGTATGTTCCTGCGGCATGCCATGCCAATCTTATAAACAAAGGTCCATAATGACCATAGTCGGCAGGCCACCAATCCTGGGAGTCTGTCATTAATTTATATAAATCTTTTTTTAATGCTTTAAAATTTATTTTTTTGAATTCTTTTGCATAATTAAATTTCCTGTCCATAGGGTCAACTAAAGAAGAATGCTGACTTAGAATTTTAAGATTTAAACTATTTGGCCACCAGTCTCTATTTGAAGTACCCTTACCAGTTGGAAACTTTGGAGGTGTTCCTGCACCTGTAAATGGACACTTTGATTGCTCACTCATGTAAATCTTATTTTAGTAAAAATTATAATTATTCTTTGCTTTGTTTATATTAAACCTGACGATCTTAATTTTTCAATAAAAATGTTGTTATTGCTCATTTTTTATTGCTAAATTTATAACAACTTCAAACAATTTGTATATTATAATTGTGTGACATAAAGTATTAAAGGTCTAAATTTATGAAGAAAAAATCATCATATAGCTACGAAGAGATTATTAGCTGTGGAAATGGTAAACTTTTTGGTCCAGGCAATGCTAAACTACCTCTTCCGCCAATGCTGATGTTTGACAGAATATCAGAAATTAGTGAGAACACAGGTAATTTTAAAAAAGGCTCTGTTAAAGCCGAGTTAGACATAAAAGATAACTTATGGTTTTTTGAATGCCATTTTAAAGATGACTCAGTAATGCCAGGCTGTTTAGGATTAGATGCAATGTGGCAATTAGTTGGTTTTTATTTAGGTTGGCTTGGAAACCCTGGAAAAGGAAGAGCTTTAGGTGTTAATGCTGTAAAATTTACAGGAGAAGTATTAAAAAATGTTAAAATGGCTACTTACGAAATCGATATGAAAAAAATTCTTGTAAAAGAAAATACTACTGTAGGACTGGCAAATGGTATTCTTAAAGCTGATGGAAATAAAATATATTCAGCTGAAAATTTAAAAGTAGGATTATTTAAATAATGAAAAGAGTTGTTATAACAGGTATTGGTGTTGTTTCTTGTTTAGGTAATAATCAAGAAGAAGTTTATCAATCTTTACTTAATTCAAAATCAGGAATTACATTCTGTGAAGAATATAAAGAGTATAACCTTAAAAGTAATATTCACGGTAAACCAAATATTAAACTTGAAGACCATATTGATCGAAAAATCCTAAGGTTTATGGGTGATGGCTCAGCCTATAATTATATTGCTATGAAAGAAGCTATTAAAGACTCTGGGTTAGATGAAAGTGACGTAAGTAATATTTCAAGTGGGATGATTATGGGTTCAGGTGGTCCATCTATTAAAAATGTTATTTTAGCAGCTGATAAAACCCGAGAAAAAAATCCAAAAAAAATGGGACCTTTTATTGTTCCAAGAACCATGGCAAGTACTGCCTCAGCTACTTTAGCAGTTCCTTTTAAAATAAAAGGTGTAAATTATACAATTAGCTCAGCATGTGCAACAAGTGGACATTGTATTGGAAATGCAATGGAATTAATTCAAATGGGTAAACAAAAAATTATTTTTGCTGGAGGAAGTGACGAAGTTCATTTTGCATTAACTGCTATGTTTGATGCAATGACTGCCTTATCATCAAAATATAATGATAATCCAGTTTCAGCATCAAGACCTTATGATAAAACTAGAGACGGATTTGTAATATCAGGTGGTGGTGGAGTTTTGGTTTTAGAAGAATATGAACATGCAAAAGCAAGAGGTGCTAAAATTTGTGCTGAAATAACTGGTTATGGAGCCACATCTGATGGTTATGACATGGTTGCACCTTCAGGAGAAGGTGCTGTTAGATGTATGCAAATGGCTTTAAGTACGAGTAAAAATAAGATCGATTATATAAATACACATGGTACCTCTACTCCTGTAGGAGACATCACGGAACTTAAATCAATTGGTGAAGTATTTAAAGGTGAAATACCTAAAATAAGTTCTACAAAATCACTTTCTGGTCACTCATTAGGAGCAACTTCAGTACATGAAGCTATTTACAGCTTAATTATGATGAAAAATAATTTTATTTCTGCTTCAGCAAACATTACTGATATGGATGAAGAAGCTAAAAAATTTCCAATAGTAACAAATGTTGAAAAAAACGTTAATTTAAATGCTATAATGTCTAATAGTTTTGGCTTCGGTGGAACTAATGCAACTTTAGTATTTGAAAAAGTTTAATTTATGAGTTTGATGAAGGGTAAAAAAGGTTTGATCATGGGCGTAGCAAACGAAAGATCAATAGCTTGGGGCATATCGAAAAAACTTGCTGAAAATGGAGCTGAATTGGCTTTTACATATTTAGGGGATACTTTGAAAAAAAGAGTAGTTCCTTTAGCCGAGTCATTAAATTCAAATATTACCCTAAGCTGCAATGTCGAAGATAAAAATGAAATAGTAAAACTTTTCGAAGATATAAAAAGTAAATGGGATCAAATAGATTTTGTAGTACATGCAATAGCTTTTTCTGACAGATCTGAATTATCTGGTGAATATTTAAATACAACTAGAGAAAACTTCTTAAAAAGTATGTTGATCTCTTGCTTTTCTTTCACAGAGATTGCTAAAGAAGCTTACAAAATTATGAAAGAAGGCGGAAGTATGCTTACTCTTACATATGAATCTACAAAAGTAATTCCAAACTATAATGTTATGGGTGTTTGTAAATCTGCTTTAGAAGCAAGTGTAAAATACCTAGCAAGAGACCTGGGTGAAAAGAAAATTAGAGTAAATGCTATAAGTGCTGGCCCAATTAAAACCCTAGCAGCATCAGCTATTGGTGATGCAAAATTTTTATACAAATGGAATGAGGATCATTCTTTATTAAAAAGAAATGTAGACATTGATGATATAGGTAATTCAGCTTTATATCTATTAAGCGATCTTGCTGGAGCAGTTACGGGTGAAATACATTACGTGGATGCAGGTTACAATAAAGTTGGAATGCCTAATCCAAAAAATATGTCTTAGGCTACAGCTTGTTTGATAGATAATTTAACTTTACCTCTATCAAATCCAATTACTTTAACAGTAACTTCATCGCCTTCTTTAACAACATCGGTAACTTTAGCTACTCTTTTAGGAGCAAGTTCTGATATGTGAACTAGACCATCTTGTTTACCTAAGAAATTTACAAAAGCTCCAAATTCCATAATTTTAATTACTTTACCTTTATAAATTTTATTCATTTCAGGCTTAGCAATAATGTCTTTGATCATTTTCATTGCTTTATGTCTAGATTCTTCATCTGGAGCAGCTACAGTTACTTCGCCTGTGTCTTTTACATCTACTTTTGCTCCCGATAGCTCAACAATTTCTCTTATAGTTGCTCCACCTTTTCCAATTACGGCTGCTATATCTTTTTTATCAACCATAACTGTTTCTATTTTTGGAGTATATTTAGAAACTGTATCTCTTGAGCCAGTTAAAGCTTTTGCCATCTCACCTAAGATATGAATTCTGCCATCTTTAGCTTGTGATAATGCTTGGTCCATTATTTCAAAGGTTATTCCTGTTATTTTAATATCCATTTGTAAAGAAGTAATGCCATCTTTAGTACCAGCTACTTTAAAATCCATATCTCCTAAGTGATCTTCGTCACCTAGAATATCTGAAAGAACTGAAAAATCATCTCCTTCTTTAATTAATCCCATAGCTATACCTGCTACAGAATCTTTCATTGGTACACCTGCATCCATTAACGCTAAAGATGCGCCACAAACTGTAGCCATTGAAGAAGATCCGTTTGACTCGGTAATTTCAGATACAATTCTGTAAGTATATGGAAATTTTTCTTGTGCTGGCAATGATGAATTTAGTGCTCTCCAAGCTAATTTGCCATGGCCGATTTCTCTTCTGCCAGTACCAATTCTACCAACTTCACCAACAGAAAAAGGAGGGAAGTTATAATGAAGCATAAATCTATTTCTCTTTAACCCCTCAAGGCTTTCAACTCTTTGTTCATCTTCTGAGGTTCCTAAGGTTAGTGTTACTAAAGCTTGTGTCTCTCCCCTTGTAAACAAAGCCGATCCATGAGTTCTTGGTAAAACACCAACTTGACAATCAATTTGTCTTACATCAGTTAATGAACGTCCATCAATTCTCGATTTGTTTTTTAAGATGTCAGTTCTAACAATTTTCTTTTCAACTTTTTTTAAAGTCATTGAAATATCTAAATCAGAATAAGTTTCGTCACCTTCAAACATTTCTTTACATTTGGTTGTAATTTCACCAATTAAATTGGATCTTTCTTGTTTGTCTTTAATAGAAAATGCTTTTGTTAAGTCTTTTTTAAAGCTATCTGAAATTTTCTTTTCTAATTCAGATAAATCTTTCTTTTCAACAACCCACTGTTCTTTGCCACAATCTTTTACTAACTTTTCAATTGCTTCAATAACTGGAACAAATTTTTCATGTCCAAATTTAACTGCATCTAACATTACTTTTTCTGATAAACCTGATGCTTCAGATTCTACCATTAAAACTGCATCTTTAGTTCCAGCAACTACTAAATCTAATTTAGATTTTTCAATTTCTTCTTTAGATGGATTTAATACATACTTGTCATCTATATAACCAACTCTTGAAGCTCCAACTGGTCCTTGAAAAGGCATTCCAGATATTGCTAGTGCTGCTGAACATGCAATTATAGATAATACATCTGGTTCATTTACACCATCATATGAAAGTACTGTTGGTAAAACTTGCACTTCATTTCTAAATTCTTCTGGAAACAAAGGTCTAATAGGTCTGTCTATTAATCGCGAAATTAACGTCTCAGCTTCTGTTGGTCTTGCTTCTCTTTTAAAATATCCACCAGGAATTTTACCCGCTGCATAATATTTTTCCTGATAATTTACCTGTAATGGAAAATAATCCATTTCTGGATTAACTTTTTTTTCACCCACCGCTGTTGCCATTACTACTGTTTCTCCACATGTAGCAATAATTGCACCATCTGCTTGTCTTGCTATTTTTCCTGTTTCTAAAATTATTTTTTTTCCGTCAACTTCTATTTCTTGTTTTGATATTTTAAACATTTATTTCCTTAAATTTAGTTTTTCAATTACGTTTTTATATGAATCTATTTTATTTTTTTTCAAATAATTCAATAATTTTTTTCTTCTATTTACTGCTTTTAGCAAACCAACAGACGAATGTTTATCCTTCTTGGATTTCTTTATATGTTTGGATAAATTTTCAATTTTATTTGTTAGTTGAACAACTTGCACTTCTGAAGATCCAGTGTCCTTTTCGTGCAGTGCTAATTCTTTTACTTTTTTTGTCATGTTTTTCCTTATTTATGTGTTTGTTTTATTAAGTTTTCAATTTTTTCAGCGTAATCAAATGACTCGTCCTTAACAAATAGAAGTTTGGGAAGAAACTTTATTGTTATTTTTTTTGACAATACTTTTCTAACCACAAATGAAAATTCTTTTAATTTATCGATTACTTCTTGAGCATTTTTTCCACCTAAAGGTAATACAAATGCTTTCGCAGTTTTAAGATCTCGGCTCATTCTTACTTCTGTAACTGTAATTTCTCTTGTTTCAAGATTAGGTAGCTTTGCTTCATCTCTTAAAAAAATCATTCCTAAAGCTTGTTTTATCATTTCTCCTACTTTTAATTGTCTTTGTGTAACTGGTTTTCCAAGTTTGTTCATAATATTAAATACTTCTCTCGGTTACTGTTGAATTATAAACTTCAATTATATCTTTTTCCTGAAAATCATTAAAATCTTTGATTGTAATACCACACTCCAAACCAGCAGAAACTTGTTTTGCTTGATTTTTTTCTCTGTAGATAGATCCTATTTTACCATTAAATACTATTGTACCATCTCTGATTACTCGAGCATTTGAATCTTGCAATATTTCACCTTCAATTACCTTGGACCCAGCAACTTTGCCAACTTTCGAAACTTTAAATATTTCAAGAATTTCTGCTGATCCAATAGTTTTTTCTTGAACATCTGGTGTTAATAAGTCTGACATTTTATTTTTAATAAAATCTAATACTTCATAAATTATATTATAAAAATGAATTGCTATTTTTTCTTGTTCTGCAAGTATTTTTGCTTCTTTGCTTGGCTTAACATTAAATGCAATGAGGACTGCATTTGATGCTTTAGTTAATGAAACATCTGTTTCAGTTACCATTCCAATATCAGATAATATTATTTTTGGCTTAACTTCATCATGTTTAATTTGAGAAATGGCATTTTTTATTGCCTCTGATGACCCGTGAACATCAGATTTAATAATTATATTTAACTCTTCTGATGTTTTATCTTTAAATGCTGAATCTTGTGTGACGAAAGTTAAAGGATTCTTTCCTTCTTGTTTTTCTTGAACTCTTGCATCACAAAGAGATTTTGCCTCTTTTTCGCTTTCTAAAACTACAAAGTCATCCCCTGCTTTAGCAGCTCCATTGATGCCTAATACTTCTGTAGGAGTAGCAGGATAAGCATCATTTACGTTTTTTCCTATATCATTAATTATTGCTCTAACTTTTCCCCATTTTAAACCACTTACAAAATAGTTACCTTTTTTTAAAGTACCAGAAGTTATAATAACATTTACTATCGGTCCTCTACCAACATCAATTTTAGACTCTAAAACTATTCCAGTTGCTTTTGAATCATAATTTGTTTTTAAGTCTAACAATTCAGCTTGAAGTAAAACTGACTCGATTAATTTATCTAAATTCTGTTTTGTTTTTGTTGAAATTTCAACCATTAAAGTATCCCCTGATAGTTCTTCAGCAATTAATTCATGTTCAAGTAATTGATTTTTTATTTTTTGGGGATCCGCATCTGGTAAATCACATTTATTAATTGCAACCACTATTGGAACATTTGCTGCTTTTGCATGTTTAATAGATTCTACCGTTTGCGGTTTTACTCCATCATCTGCAGCTACTACTAAAATAACTATATCAGTCAACTTTGAACCTCTGGCTCTCATTTCTGTAAATGCAGCATGACCAGGCGTATCTATAAATGTAATTTTATTAGAATTATAATTAATTTGATATGCTCCTATATGTTGAGTAATGCCTCCAAATTCTCCTGAAACAACATTTGATTTTCTTAGAACATCTAATACTGATGTTTTTCCATGATCAACATGACCCATAACAGTAACAATTGGCGGACGACTTTTTAAATTTTCTGTTTTAGCTTCTTTTATTTTTTCTATAATTTCTTCAGCTTTTTGCTCTTTAATTGGATTGTGACCAAATTCTTGAACCAAATATTCAGCTATATCTGCATTAATGCTATGATTAATGGTTGCAGTAACTCCCATCCCCATAAGATGTTTGATAATATTACTTGATTGTTCCGCCATTCTATTTGCTAATTCTCGAATGGTAATTACTTCTGGTATTTTAACGTCCCTCTTTACAGGTTTTAAATGATCTTTATTTTCTTCTTTTTTTAAATCTCTATTTTCTTTTTGTTTTGCTCTCCTTAATGAAGCTAAACTTCTTCCTCTTGCCTCTGTATCTTCATCACTTAAAGCTCTAGATATAGTTAATTTTAATTCACGCTTTTTTGAACCCAATTTACCTTTTTGAGGAAGTTCACCTTTCAATCTTCTAGTTGCACGTTGTTCAGCCAATTTTCTTTTTTCAAAATGATTAGATGTTGTAGGAGATGGTTTAGAAAATACTGTTGCTTTAGAAGTTGTAAAAGATTTTGATTTAAAAGAAGTTTCTTGTTTATTATTTTTTGGAAAGCGAGGTTTATTTCCAAATCTGCCCAGTTTCTTTTCGATTATAACTGAATTTTTTCCTTTTGATTTTGCTAGCTCAATATTGCTTATGGTTTTTGTTGAACTCCCAGAAATTGTTAATTTTGTTTTTTTTTTCTCCATTTATCATCTCTCAATTCTTATAAATTTTATCTCTGGCAGACATAATTAAATCATCAGCTTCTTTTTTAGACAAAGCAAAATCTTCTAAACATCCTTTAATTTTAACTCTTTCTCCTTTAACTATATCATAAGCACCTGTAAGTTCATCTGAAGCAAAGTCTGCAAAATCATTAAGAGTTAAAATCTTTTGTTCACCAAGTGTAACTAACATTCCAGGTGTCAAACCTTCATGATTAATTAAATCATTATCTAGTCCAAGATCTTTAATTCTTTTTGCAATTTCCTCTTGATCTTTTTGATGAAATTCTTTTGCTCTTTCAATAAGTTCTTTTGCTGTTTCTTCTTCTATACCTTCAATTTTTGTTAAACCTTCTACTGAACTGTCTTTTATATCATCTATGGAAGAAAATCCTTCAGCAACCAATAATTGACCTAAAGTTTCATCTAATTCTAGATTCTTAATAAAATTATCGGTTTTTTCTTTAAATTCTATTTGTCTTCTTTCAGTATCTTCCTGGTCTGTCATTATGTTGATTTCATAATTTAAAAGTTTAGTTGCTAATCTCACATTCTGTCCTCTTCTACCAATTGCTTTACTTAGATTTTCTTCAGTAAGAATTACATCTAATTTTTTTATTTCATTATCTACATTAACTCTTTGAATTTCTGCAGGCGATAAAGCATTTGATACTACTACTGCAGGATCATCTGACCAACTTACTATATCAATTTTTTCTCCTTGTAATTCATTAACTACTGCTTGTACTCTACTTCCTCTCATCCCAACACATGCTCCAACCGGATCCAAAGATGTATCGATAGCTTTAACACATATTTTACCTCTACTACCAGGATCTCGTGCTGATGATTTTATTTCTATCAATCCATCGTAAATTTCGGGTACCTCTTGTATAAATAATTTTTCCATAAATTTTGGATGTGCTCTAGAAAGAAAAATTTGTTGACCTCTTGGTTCCCTTCTGACATCAAGACAGTAAGCTTTTACTCTATCTCCAGCTTTAATGTTTTCTCTAGGAATCATTTCGTTTTTTTGAATAATTCCCTCAGCCTTTCCAAGATCAACTATTATATTGCCAAATTCTAATCTCTTAACTATTCCACTTAAAATTGTATCCTTTTTATCAATAAAGTCATTGTATTGTCTTTCTCTCTCTGCTTCTCTTACATTATAGCTAATAACTTGTTTTGCTGTTTGTGCAGCAATTCTCCCAAAATCAAAAGAGGGTAACGGTTGTAAAACTTCATCACCAATTTTTTTACTTTTGTTTTCTTCATTTAATACTGTTGCTTCATCTAAACTTATTTCTAGATTTGTATTTTCTGGTTTTTCAACAATTGTTAATTTTCTAAAAATTCCAATATCTCCATTATCTCTATTAATCAAAACTTTAATATCATTTTCAGATCCAAATTTTGATTTTGCAGCTTTTGCAATTCCGCTTTCTATGGAATCTATAATTAATTCTTTATCAATTGATTTCTCTAAAGCTACCGCTTCAGCTATTCTCAATAATTCAAGTCTATCTGCTCTTCTATTTAACATTTTTCTTCACTCCAAAAAAAAATGGGCCGAGGCCCATTTTGAAATTTCAACAATGTAACTGAAATATAGGTGTTTTTTTTACATTTTCAACTTATTTACTTACTAAAAATATGGATTTTATCAGTTTTTTCCCAAGAAAAAGCACCATCTGACTCTGGATCTCTTCCAAAATGACCATAAGCGGCTGTTTTTTCGTAAATAGGTTTATTTAATCCTAACATTTCTCTTATTCCTCTTGGACTTAAATCAAAGTTTTCATTAATTAATTTTTCAACATATCGATTCTTTTCTTCATCATTACTAAAAAGATCAACATACATTGAAAGTGGTTTTGAAACTCCTATTGCATAAGCTAGCTGAATTAAACATTTGTCAGCAATTTTAGAAGCAACAACATTTTTAGCCAAATACCTTGAAGCATAAGCTGCTGATCTATCGACTTTAGTTGGATCCTTGCCAGAAAATGCTCCTCCACCATGTGGTGCGGCACCACCGTATGTATCAACAACAATTTTTCTACCTGTTAATCCGCTATCACCATCTGGACCGCCAATAACAAAGTTGCCTGTTGGATTAACGTAAATTTCACTATCATCTATTCCATTTATAAGATTTTTTGGGATAGATTTTTCTATATATGGTTTTACTAATTCTCTAACTTGAGATTGATCTACATCTGGTGAATGTTGTGTTGATATAACAACAGATTTAACCGACACTGGTTTACCATCTTTATATTCTACTGTAATTTGACTTTTTGAATCTGGTTCAATATTTTTTAATTTACCTGATTTTCTATCTTCAGCCATTAGCCTGAGAATTTTATGTGAGTAGTGAATTGGTGCAGGCATTAAAACATCTGTTTCATTACATGCATAACCAAACATTATTCCTTGGTCTCCTGCTCCTTCATCCTTGTTTCCAGAGGCATCAACTCCCATTGCAATGTCAGAGGACTGTGAATGTAAAAAAGTATCTATACTAGCATTTTTCCAGTGAAATCCTTTTTGTTCATATCCAATATCTTTTATGCAATCTCTTACTTTTGAAATTAATTCATCATTTTTTATTTCAGGACCTCTGGTTTCACCTACTAAAACTACTTTATTAGTTGTCGCTAAGGTTTCACAAGCAACCCTAGCTTGGGGTTCTAATCCTAAATAAGTATCAACAACCATATCTGAAATTCTGTCACAAACTTTATCTGGATGTCCTTCTGAAACTGACTCGCTAGTAAATAAATAGTCTTTTTTCATTTAATTTCCCATTTTTTTAGAAAAAAAATTAAACTAATATAAAATAATAAAATATAAAAAAATATCTTGTTACCAAATTTTGAAAAAAGAGTCTCATTAATTTTCTTATATTTATTTATTTCGATTACTCCCTTTTTAGTTGACTCAAGCTTTGAAATTACAATTCCATTACTATCAATATATGCAGAAATGCCATTATTAGTCGATCTTATGATATTTTTACCTTCTTCAATAGCTCTAAAAATAGTATGTGAAAAATGCTGATGGAGTCCTATAGAATCCCCAAACCATCCATCTTCAGAAATATTAATAATAAAATTGGTTTTATCTGATTTTAAATTAACTTTTCCAGAATAAATTATTTCATAGCATATTAAGGGAATAAAATTAAAATTTTTGTCATTTAGAGATATTAGTTGTCGATCATTTCCTGCACTAAATGACTCATAGCCATAACTAATTTTTTTTAATCCAAGTTTTTTAAAAAATTTTTCAAAAGGTAAAAATTCACCAAATGGAACTAGGTTAATTTTGTTATATTCACTAATTAAATTTAATTTATTATCCAAAATAACCATTGAATTATATATTTTTGAAGAATTATTTATTATTTTTTTAGTATTTATTCCCATTATAATTATATGTTCTTCCGAATATTTTTTTGAAAAAATTTCTTTAAAACTTTTTAATTGATTAAGATTAACTCCAGCTAAAGCTCCTTCGGGAAAAATAAAAATAGTATTATGTGAAATATCAGGATTGCTTAATTCAATTAATTCTTCAATTATAATCCCTTCATTATTAGATTGAAAAAATCTTTCAATAGAAATTTTAGGGGAAATTACTTTTATCTTAAAGTCCTTAAGTTGAGTATATAATTTTTCGTTATTTTTGATCTTTTGATGACCGTAAAAATGATTTGATAGTAAAATTACCAGCAAAAAAATGAATAATATTAATTTAAATTTTAAGCTTTTATTAAAAAAAATAACCAAAGGTAATAAAAAAATAGTTATAGATATTAAATTAAAAGAATAAGTTCCAATCAATGAAAGAATTTGTAAAGAATTTAAATAATTTGTCCAACTATACGCAATTAAATTCCAAGGAAAACCACTAAGAATAAAACCTCTAATAAATTCAATTAAAGCAAAGATTGTTGAAAAAATTAAAATTGTGAAAAAATTTTTTTCTAACTTAAAAAATGAACAAATAAATGTTACAAAACCATAAAACAAACCCAAGAATAAAGGAATAATGACAAGTGCAAAGGGAATTAAAGGTTTGAATGTCGCATCAAATGTTAAAGAATGTGTTATCCAATAAAGATTTGAAATAAAATAACCAAAACCAAATATCCAACCAATATTAAATGAGGTCCATTTTTTTTTAAAATTAGAAATTACAAATAATAATAAAATTGGAAATGTAATAAAATTTATTATTAAAAAATTATAAGGTGGTAAACTAAAGGATGTAAATAAGCCTAAAAAAAAAGGTATTAAATAAATTAATATTTTATTATTGAATATTGATGTCAATTTTTTCTATAAAAATAGTTTAATATTAAATTTTCTTTTTTATTCATTTTTTGAAAACTTTTTAAATTTTTGTGATCATAGCCAAGTAAATGGAAATATCCGTGTATCCACATTTTATCAAATTCTTTAAAAAAATTTGATTTAATTGATCTTTTATTAATTATATCAAAGCTTATAGCTATATCTCCTAAATATGAATTTTTTTTAAATATATAATTTAATGGAAATGATAACACATCTGTTGCTATATTTTTTTTTCTAAACTTATTGTTTAAACTTTTCATTTTCTTATTGTTAGTAAGCAAAAGAGTAAATTCTTGTTTTTTATTTCTAAAAGAAGGTATTTTGGAAAGTGTTTTCAACTTTTTTTTTATATAATGACTTGGATTTTTTATTTTTTTTCTCCATTTAGGATAATCCAAAATTACATTGGCTTTGATCATTAATCAGTTTTTTGATCTGAATAAGCCTTAACTATTTTCGAAACTAAAGGATGTCTTACTACATCAGTATGATCAAAATCTACAAATGATATCTCATTTAAATGCCCCAAAAGTTTTTTAGTTTTAGTTAGCCCAGATAAGCTTTTTTTAGGCAAATCAATTTGCGAAGGATCTCCGTTAATTACTATTTTCGAATTTTCACCTATTCTAGTTAAAAACATTTTAATTTGTGTATCTGTTGCATTCTGAGCTTCATCTAAAATTGCAAATGAATTTTTTAGTGTTCTTCCTCTCATAAATGCTAGTGGTGCAATTTCAATATCGCCTATTTCAATTTTCTTTTGAATTTTTTCATAATCTAACAGGTCGTAGAATGAGTCATACAGAGGTCTAAGATATGGATCGACCTTCTCTCTCATATCTCCAGGTAAAAAACCCAATCTTTCACCAGCTTCTACTGCTGGTCTTGACAATATTATTCGTTCAATTTTTTTTTCTAATAACATTGTTAATGCAACTGCAACTGCAAGAAACGTTTTTCCAGTTCCAGCAGGCCCAGCTGAAATTATAATCTCATTTTCTTTGAGCGCTCTAACGTATTTTTTTTGTTTTTCAGAATGTGGAATTACTGATTTTTTTGGCGTTTTAATAATATATTCTATATTTTTTTCAGAATTTTTTATTTTTTCGTTAATCATAAATTTATTTACCGATGAAATTATATCTTTTTTCTCTATTGATCCATTAATAATAAATTGATCTGCAAGAAATTTTATAGCATTTTTGACTAATTCATTTTTTTTTTGTTCACTCTTTATTAAAATTGAATTGCCTCTAGAATAAATATTCGTCCCAGTAATTTTTTCCAATTCTTTTAAGTTACAGTTAAATTCACCTACGACACCTAATAGCAAATCATTGTTTTGAAATATCACGCTGATAGTATTATTGTTAGAATATACAAATTTTAGTTCGGAATTAATTTTTTTTTGAATAATATTGCTCAATTTATGCTGCTCTCATATCTCTAGTGTTTTCTATCTTTCCAAACAAAGTATTTTGATTGCTGTCTAGTATTTTAACCTTTACAATTTTTCCAATACTATTTTCTTCTCCTTCAAAAATTACTGAATTCATATATTTATTTCTACCAAACAGTTTTGTTTGACCTTTAATTTTATTTTCAACCAATACATCAACTGATTTATTCTCGAACGACTTATTTATATTTTTTTGATTTTCAAATAAATGTTTTTGTATGATTTTTAATCTTTCTTTAGATATTTTTTCATCTATCAATTCTAGATTTGCAGCTTTTGTACCTGGACGAGGACTAAAAATAAAAGAATAAGAATTTATAAATTTAATTTTATTAACCAACTGCAAAGTTTGATTAAAATCTTGTTCACTTTCACCTGGATATGAAATAATAAAATCACTTGAAAATTCAATGCTAGGTTTAATTTTTTTTAATTTTTCATAGGTTAAAACATATTCTTCAACAGTATGTTTTCTATTCATTAATTTCAAAATTCGATTAGATCCGCTTTGAATAGGAAGATGAACTAATGGCATTAATTTTTTATTATTTTTATAACAATCAATTAAATCTTCTGTCATGTCTCTTGGATGAGAAGTCGTGTATCTAATTCTTTCTAACTCGGAATATTTTTCTAGTTGATTTATTAAATCTGAAAGTTTGTACTCTTTTGAATTTTCAATGTATGAGTATGCATTTACATTCTGTCCTAAAAGAGTAATTTCTTTAGCTCCGTTCTTAATTAAACTTTCAACTTCAGATAAAATTTTATGAAATGATCTAGAATACTCTGGACCTCTTGTAAAGGGTACCACACAGAAGTGACAAAATTTATCACATCCCTCTTGAATAGTTAAAAAAGCTGAAACTTTGTTGCTTTTATTTTCAATTTTATCAAAAAAGTCAAATTTTGATATTGTATCAAATTCGGTCTCTTCTCTCTGTTTTTTAGAAACATAATTATCAAGTACATTATTAATTTTATGATAAGACTGTGGACCAATTACAATGTCTATGTAAGGCTCTCTTTTTAACATCTCTTCATTCTCAGCCTGAGCAACACATCCTGCTACAACGACTATAGGTTTGAGTTTTTTTTTATAAATCTTTTTTACTCTTCCTATCTCATGATAAACTTTTTCTTTTGCTTTATCTCGTATGTGACATGTATTTAAAAGAAAACAATCTGCGTTTTTTTGATCTTCTGTTTTTTCAAAACCAATTTTTTTGACTGAATGAAAAATACGATTAGAATCATACTCATTCATTTGACAACCAAAAGTTTTTATAAATATTTTTTTTCCCATTAATTAGGATTTTTTTTTAACACCATATAACTCTAACTTATGGTCAACTAAATCATATCCATATTTTTCGGCAACTTTTTTTTGAAGCTTTTCAATTTCTTCGTCAACAAATTCGATAATTTCACCTGTTTTTATATCAATTAAGTGATCATGATGACTTTCGCTGAGCTCTTCGTATCTAGCTTTTCCACCTTTAAAATCATGTTTTGCTATAATTCCAACTTCTTCAAAAAGTTTTACTGTTCTATAAACAGTAGCAATACTAATTTTAGCATCTATTTTTGAAACACGTTTATATAATTCATCAACATCTGGATGATCATTTGAATTTGACATTACTTTTGCAATAATTTTTCTTTGATCAGTTAATTTTACACCTTTAGCTATACATTTTTGTTCTATTGTTTCTGTCATATTTTATTTTAACTCGAATATTGTGGTTTAATCAAATTTTTTCTTAATAATCCTTTATTAAATAAATCAATTATTTCATTATAATTTTGATCATTCACTTGATTAGAATTAAAGCCATATAAATTCAATTGATTACTAACACTTAATCCTTTTGCTGCAGCAAGTGAAGCTCTAATACCTGAAAACTTTCCAGGCCCTTGATTTATAAATATATTATTTATTTCTTTAATATTTATCCTATTTTTTTCTAGAAATTTAAAAAGTAAAACTACAAATTTATCAAAATTTTCTCTACTGTTAATATATTCACTGGTATATGATTTATCATCAGCTATGATTTTAAAAAAAATTTTATCTTTTGCTGCATCTATAATTAAATTAATCATATTAATTTCTTTTACTCTGAATTCTAATGCAGAAGAAAATAATAGCAAATATTATTCTGAAGATTTAGGAACGCTTTCTTTGATGTATCACAGATTTAATGAAAATAAATATCCTTCAACTAATATTCAAATTGAAATTTTTAAAAAACAAATTGAAATTATTAAAAAAAATAATTTTGAATTTAATAATCCTGTTGAATTTGACTTAAAGTTTTTTAGTCCAAAATCTGAGAAAAAAATTCTAATTACTATAGATGATGCCTTTAGCTCTTTTTATCAAAATGCTTGGCCATATTTAAAAGAAAATAAAATTCCATTCATATTATTTGTTTCTACTGAACCGATCGGAAAATTTGGATATATGAATTGGAAACAAATAAAAGAAATTGATAAAGAAGATTTTGCTTTTATTGGTAATCACTCTCATTCTCATAAGTATCTGGTTAATTTTGATTTTGAAGAATTTAAAAAAGATATAGATCAATCAATAAAGATTTTTGAGGAAAAACTTGGATATAATCCAATATATTTCTCTTACCCATTTGGAGAGTATAGTCTAAAACAAAAAAAATATATAAGTCAGAAATTTAAATATGCATTTGGTCAACACTCAGGCGTAATAGATATAAATAAAGACAAATTTGAATTACCCAGATTTCCAATAAATGAAAAATACGGAGATCTTGAAAGGTTTAAATTTCTATTGAATCTACTGCCCCTTCAATACAAAACAATAACTCCTGAAGAAAAATTCATTACTAATCAAAATAACCCACCTGAAATGATTGTTGAATTTTTTAATGAACAAGAGAATTTAAACCTTATAAATTGTTTTTCTAATGAAGGCAATAAATGGGACAAATCTGAAATTAAATTAGATAAAAAAAAATTAGTAGTTAAATTCAGAGAAAAATTTTTGTTTAGGAGAGGTAGAATTAACTGTTCATTAAACGATTCTGATGGCTGGAGATGGTTTGGAATTCAATTTTCTATTGAAAAAAATTAAATTAGTTTTTTTAATTTTATGCTGCTAGGTAAAAGTTTAACCCCGTCAAAGTCAGTCAATGAATTCTGTTCAATAATTTTTTTTAATACTTCAGTGTATTCTTTTCCTGTTTCAGCATATTTATCAAGATATTTGACTAATTCTAAGCTATTTAACTTTCCATCATTATCTCTTTGTATTGCTCNNNNGTATTTAGGTTTCTCTGATAAGCTCTAACTGATGCTTGAAGTATTTTAAACTTCATAATTTTATGTGTTGCACCACTATCTGCTGATGCAGGTTTTATACCTTCGCCATTCCATGTCCACTGACCAAATAATGCATTACCTTCTAAAGCAAATCTTGAAGTTCCCCAGCCAGTTTCTTTTGCTGCTTGAGCTATAGCTAAAGATGCTGGAATTTCATCCATTCTTATTTTTAAAGTGGTGAAATCTCGATTAACTACCCCGTACTGTTTAAATTTACTTTTTAACCATTTTTTTTCAGATTCTGTGTTGTTATTTTTATTTAATATTACAAATAATCTTTTTCTATCTAATCTAATCAAATAATTTTCTTCTAAAATTAATGGTAAAACAATTTGTATAAAAAATTCTTTTTTTTTCTTGATGCTTTCAATTTGTTTAATTTCTTTAGGCAAAAGATCGATTGAATAGCCTGGATTCACTAATTTAGTTTTTCTAACTTCCTTTAAACTATATTTCGTATCCTTAAATAACTGGTCAAGTGTTGAGGCATTAAATCTTACAAGATCACTTGGAATATCATCAAATTTTTTTTCAATATCAAAATACATATCTTTAAAGGAAAGTTTTGCTTTTTCCTGAGGTTTTAAATCTAATTCTTTTTTTCCATTTAAAGCTCTATCAAAGTTAAATTTAGAGGTATTTTCGAATATTACAGTTTCAGAAAATATTTTATCAGTAAGCAGTGCAGCTTTTGGTGTAAATGAAAAGAAAAATATTAAAAAAATACCTGTAATAGCTGTGTAATAAAAACTTGCAAAATCTTTATGAATTGATTTTTTTTGGTCTTTATAGATTTTATATCCCTTGTTTAAAAGAATTTTTTTAATGCTGGATATATTTATTTTTTTTTTTAGACCCATAATTTAATTATATATAATTCTTTAAAAATACTAGATAGTTATAACTTCTTTAATTTCAGGAATATAATGACATAATAGATTTTGTACACCTTGTTTTAAAGTCATTATTGAGCTAGGACATCCAGAGCAACTTCCCTGTAATTGAACTGTAACAATTCCATTATTATATTTTTTAAATTTAATATCACCACCATCTCTTGCAACTGTTGGGCGAATTTTTGTTTCTAAAATTTTGATTATTTTTTTTTCGATTTCTGGTAATTGAGTTTCTGGAGATGTGATTTTATTACTGTCTATTACTATTTCATTGCCGCTTGCATAATAGTCATTAATAAAAGAAATTATAATATGCTTTAAATCTTCCCAGTTAGTTTTTTCATCTTTATTTACAGATAAAAAATCTTCAGCTAGAAAAATTCCAGTTACACCATTTATAGATAAAATATTTTTGACAAGTTCGTTATCTGATTTATTTTTGTCAGTAATCTCAAAAGGATCATCATTTGAAACTTCCTTGCTTGGCAAGAATTTTAGTGAATTAGGATTTGGTGTATTTTGAGTTTGCACAAACATACTAAATATATAGTATTTATTTTTTCTATTTAAAGATAAAAGTCAATTTTAAAAACCTATAATTTTTTTTAATTCTTTAATCTTTTTTGAAGAAATTTTGTCAGCTTTTTCTGCTCCCTTAGCTAAAATGCTGTCTATGTGATTTTTATCTTTAAGTAATTTATTTATTTCTAATGATATAGGGGAAATTTTTTCAACTACAACCTCTGATAGCTTTTGTTTAAAGTCTGAGAAATTCTTTCCACTAAATTCTTCTATTGATTTTTCTAAATTTTGATTATTTAGGCTGGAATAGATTCCTAATAAATTTTCAACTTCAGGTCTTTTTTCTAAATTACTATTATCACTTGGCATTGGTGAATTATCCGTTTTTGCTTTTTTAATTTTGTTTGAAATTAGATCTTTATCATCTGTTAAATTTATTCTACTTAAGTCAGAAGGATCTGATTTACTCATTTTTATTAAACCATCTTTTAAACTCATAATTCTGGAAAATTTTTTTTGAATTAATGGTTCAGGAGCTTTTAAAAAATTTGCCGCAGCAAAATCCAAATTAAATTTTTGAGCAATATCTCTGCATAATTCTAAATGTTGTTTTTGATCATCGCCAATTGGTACATGTGTTGCATCATAAAGCAATATATCAGCTGCCATTAAAACAGGATAGATATATAAGCCAACGCTGGCTTTTTCCTTATCTTTACCAGCCTTTTCTTTAAACTGTGTCATTCTATTTAACCATCCCATTCTAGATACACAAGCTAATATCCAAGCACCTTCTGAATGCGCTGGAACTAAAGATTGATTAAAAATAATGCTTCTGCTTGGATCAATCCCGCTGGCAATAAAAGTTGCTGTAGTTTCGCGTATATTATTTTTAAGCTCCTTAGGATCTTGTTTAATTGTAATAGCATGAAGATCAACAACACAATAAATACATTCTGTATTTTCTTCATTTTGAAGATCCACAAAATTTTTTATTGCACCTAAATAATTTCCCAAATGTAGATTACCGGACGGCTGAACCCCGGAAAAGATTTTTTTATTCATTTAATTTAATATCACTTAATTTAAAAGCTTTAGTCAAAACTGATGATGCAAGATAAACAAAAAATGTAAATATGACAATAAAAATCAGATATATTAATTTAAATTCATAAGAGTAACTTAACTTATCACTGAAAAAATTTATCAATAAATAGAAAATATAACCCATAAATGTAGTTGATAATATAATTTTTGGAACTGTTGAAAGAAAAATTAAATTAAATTCAAAATAATTTTTATATTTTAAAAATGAAAATAAGATTAAAGCATTAAACCAAGAAGAAATTGTTGTTGCTATAGGAATAATTATAAAACCAATTTTACCGAAAAAATAAATACTTAGTGAGGCATTTAATATTACTGAAAATAAAGAAACATAAAATGGTATTTTAGTATTATGTCTTGCAAATAAAAAACTTGAAAATACTTTTAATAAAGAAAATGCAGGTAAACCTAATGCAAAATAAAATAATGCACGGGCAGAATTATTTACACCTATTTCATCAAAAGAACCATAACCAAACAATGCAGTTGTAATTTCATTTGATGCTATAAGCAAAGCCACTGAAGCTGGAAGGCTTAAAAATAAACTTAGTTCTAAAGATTTGTTCTGTATAAAAACAATTTTTTTAGCGTTTTTATTTTGAATGTATTTGCTTAAATTTGGTAAGAGAACTGTTCCAATTGCAATTCCAGCTATTGCAAGATTAATTTGATAAATTCTGTCTGCATAATAAAGATAAGATACAGCACTTGCTTCAAAGGAAGCTATTATTGTACCTATTAAAATATTTATTTGTGTTACTCCTGATGAAAAAATACTTGGTAATAATTTAGTAAAAAATAATTTTATTTTTTTATCCATTTTAAAACTTAATGATAAATTAGGTAAAAAATATTTTTTTACAAATATCAGTAAAAAAATTAGTTGAACTAATCCTGCAATAGTTACTGCATAAGATAAGTAGTAAACTAGTTGATCTGCTAGATAACTTCCAAATAAAAGGACTGAAATTAAAATAATATTCAAAATAATTGGAGCTGCTGATGCGGCAGCAAACTTATTATGTGAATTTAATATTGCTGAAAAAAAAGATGATAAACTAACAAAAAAAAGAAAGGGGAAAGTTATTCTAGTTAAAGTTATTGCTATATCAAATTTTTCAGAGTTTTCGCTAAAACCTGGAGCAATTAATAAAATAAAAGCTGGCATAAAAATTTCAACAATAAAAACTAAAAACATTAAGTTAAATAGAAGAATATTAAATACCTTGTTGGCAAATAGTTGTGTTTTTCTTTTGCCTTTTGTTAACTCAGAAGAATAACTTGGAACAAATGCAGCATTAAATGTTCCTTCTGAAAATAATCTTCTAAAAGTATTTGGAATTCTAAATGCTACAAAAAAAGCATCAGCTAAAGGTCCTGACCCAAGAAATATTGCGATCAGAACATCTCTTAAATATCCTAATAATCTACTAATCAGAGTATAAAAACTGAATGTACCAGTTGACTTAATTAGGTTCATAAATCATATTAGTCTTAAATTTGCTCTATTTTGTATATCTAATTACATCAAAATGAAAAAAAATAAAATCGAACATAGAAGCTTTAGAATTTCATAGCTCAAAAAAATCAGGAAAGATAGAGATTATCTCTTCAAAACCAATGATAACTAAGAGAGATTTGGCGTTAGCTTATTCTCCTGGTGTCGCTGCACCAGTTAAAGCAATAGCAAAAAATCCTGAGCTTGCTTATGACTATACTACTAAAGGAAATCTAGTAGCTGTAATCAGTAATGGTTCTGCAATTTTAGGACTAGGTAATTTAGGAGCGATAGCTGCTAAACCAGTTATGGAAGGAAAAGCAGTCCTGTTTAAAAGATTTGCTGATATTGATGCTATAGATCTTGAGATAGATTCGTCTAATCCTAATGAAATAGTTAATAGTATAAAAAATTTTGCAAGTAGCTTTGGAGGAATTAACTTAGAAGATATTGCTGCACCTGATTGTTTCATAATTGAAGAAAAGCTTAAAAAAATTTTGAATATTCCAGTATTTCACGATGATCAACATGGAACTGCAATAATAACTTATGCTGCTTTAATTAATGCAATTGATATTGCAAAAAAAAATATAAAAAAAATTAAAGTTGTTATAAATGGTGCTGGAGCTTCTGCAATGGCATGCACAAATTTATTTATAAAAAATGGTGTCTTAAAAAAAAATATTATTATGTTAGACAGAAAAGGAGTTATTCATAAAAAGAGGAGTAATTTGAATAAATGGAAATCTGTTTATGCAATTGAAACAAAACACAGAAATCTTAATGACGCAATAAAAGACGCTGATGTATTTTTAGGTCTATCTTCTGCAAATATCTTAAAAAAAGAGATGGTAAAAAAAATGGCAAAAAATCCAATTATTTTTGCTTGTGCTAATCCTGACCCAGAAATTACACCAGAAGAAGTTGAAGAAGTAAGAAACGATGCAATTGTTGCTACCGGAAGATCAGATTACCCAAATCAAGTAAATAACTTGCTTGGATTTCCATATATTTTTAGAGGAGCTTTAGATGTAAGAGCTAAAACAATTAATGAAGAAATGAAAGTAGCAGCTTCTAATGCAATTGCAGAATTGGCAAGAAGAAGAGTTCCCGATGAAGTTGTGGCGGCAATGGGAGGTGAAAGACCAAAATATGGAAAAGAATATATTATTCCTTCTACATTTGATCCAAGACTAATAAATGTAATTCCAGTAGCGGTTGCAAAAGCAGCAATTAATAGTGGAGTAGCTAGAAAAAAAATTGATAATTTTGAAATCTATGAAGAACAATTAAAGCAAAGGTTAGATCCTTCTTTAACTATAATGCAAGGTATTAATTCTCAAATTAAAAAAAATCAAAAGAAAGTTGTTTTTGCCGATGGTGAAGATGAAAATACACTTAAAGCTGCAATAGCATTTAAAAATAGTGGATTAGGAATTCCAGTGATTATTGCTAAAGAAAAAAAGGTTAAAGAAAGATTAAAAGACATTGGATACAGTGAAAACCTTAATATTGAAATTGTTAATTCTACAATAAAAGAAAAAAGACAAAAATATGTAAATTTTATATTTAAAAAATTACATAGAGAACAAGGTCTTCTAGAAAGAGATTGTGATAGGATGGTCAGAAATGACAGGGTAGTTTGGGGAGCTTGCATGGTCTCATGTGGTGATGCCGATGCTATGGTAACTGGAAATACTAGGAGATATACACAATCATTGGAAAAAATTAATAAAGTTGTTGATGCAAGACCTGGGGAAATAATGTTTGGTCTAAATATGGTTGTAAATAAAGGAAGAACAGTATTTATTGCAGATACAACTGTGCATGAGTACCCAAGCTCAGAACAACTTTCGGAAATAGCCATATCATCAGCAAGAGTAGTAAGATTATTTGGTTTTAATCCAAAAGTTGCTTTTTTATCTCATTCAACTTTTGGTCAACCAATAACTAGTAGAACAAAACATATAAGAGATGCTGTAGAAATATTACAAGATAAAAAAGTCGATTTCCAATTTGACGGTGATATGCAGCCAGATGTAGCCTTAAACGAAGAATACAAAGAGTTGTACCCTTTTTCAGGAATTGTAGGAAATGCAAATATATTAATTATGCCAGGTCAACATAGTGCTGCCATTTCTTACAAGTTATTGAAAACATTGGGTGGAGCAAAGGTAATTGGACCTTTATTAATTGGTCTTGGACAGGCAATTGAAATTGCACCATTAAGATCATCTACATCGGATATTTTAAATTTGGCTTCAGTTGCTGCTTATTCAGCAGGTGTAATTGATTACAGTAAAAAAAATTAATTCTTTTGTATTCTTAAATCTTTTACCAAAAGAATACTTGCTATTACATCCTCAATATCAAGAATTTGTTTAGCTTCATTGATGACTTCTTTTCTTTCGTCTTCTGAATTAGCAATACCATAAATATATATTTTTTTCTTGTAGGTATCTATATTATAATTTGCTGACTTAATTTGTTTGTTAAACACTAATGCTGTTCTTAATTGAGCGGTAATAAGTAAATCTTTGGCTGATTGCTTAAAATTAAATTCTTCCTTAACTTTTAAATCATTTTTTACTGATCTAACTCCTTCAGTTTCCCAGGCTAATTTTGTTATTTTTAATTTTTCTTCTAGACCATTTATTTTACCAGTAATAAATATTCTTCCATCTAAAACTTTAATTTTAACAGATAAAAAATAGCTTTTATTTAAAAGTAACAATCTTGTTTCTAAGTTTTTGTCCATAATAGAATCATCAATTTGAGTTCCTAAAGATCTTGGATCTAAAGCAACGCTAACACCTGTGCCAAAAATACCTTTTGAGGCAGCTCCAACACAACCACTTAAGATAAATAATATAAGAAATAGATTAATTAATTTAATTTTCATTTTTTAATTTTAAGCAGTAATTATAAATCTCTTTCTTTGAAATTTTTTTTCCTTCACTAATCAAATTGGTAATCTCTTTAATTGTTAATTTTTTAATTAATTTTTCTATATTTTTTTTATCTGATTCGGTTAAATTATTTGAAATATTTTTTTTACGTTTTTTTTCAGAAATTACTATAGTTATTTCACCTTTAAGTGTTTTTTCAAAAAATTCAAGTTCACTAACATTATTACGATAATATTCTTCATAAAATTTAGAAATTTCTTTACAAACAACTATTTTTCTATCAGAAAAATATTTTTTAATAGGTTCTATAACTCTATTAATTTTTTTTGCTGAAACAAAAAAAACTATTGAACAGTATAATTCAGATAAAATTTTTAAGTCTTTATTAATTTCTCCTTTTTTTTCAGGAAAAAAACCATAAAAATAATATTGATCATAAAAACCACTGATAGAAATTGCAGCAGAAACTGCTGACGGTCCGGGGCATGGGTATACATTTATATCTTTTTTTATGCATTCATTTATGAGTATTCTTCCAGGGTCAGAAATTGTTGGGGTACCAGCGTCTGAAATTAATGAAACAATTTTTTCTGTTTTTAATATTTCTATAATTTTTTGAAGATTTTTCTTTTCATTAAATTTATGATTCGAAATTAAATTTGAATTTATTTTAAATTTTGAAAGTAGTTTTTTAGAATATCTTGTATCTTCACATAAAATATAATCTGATTTACTTAATATTTTCAAGGCTCTAAGTGTAATATCTCCAAGATTTCCAATTGGAGTTGATACAACATATAAACCTTTTTTTATGGTATTTATATTTAAGTCTGATTGTAGATTCATTGGTTCAATAGATTATAATAATAACATTAAAATGAAGATAATTATTCAATTTATTCTTTTAATTTTCTTGGGTTTGTTTTTTAACGTTGAAAAAAGCCTATCCCAAGAGAAAATTAAGATTGGTCTAATAGTTCCTCTTTCAGGAGAGTATAAAGAAATTGGAGAGTCAATTATAAACTCTACAAGACTTGCCATTAATAAGATTAATAATTCGCAAATAGAAATTCTTCCTCGTGATACAAAATCTAATCCTGAAATAACTTTAAGGGTTGCAAAAAAACTCCATGAACTTGGAGTGAGAATAATTATAGGTCCAGTTTTTAATAAAAATTTAATTTATTTAGAAGAATTGAATAATATAATTTTTTTATCTCTGACAAATAAAATAATTAACAATCCAAAAAATGTCATAAGTGCTGGAATAAATGCTATGTCACAGATAAATGCAATTATAAAATTTCAAGAACTATATAAAATTAAAAGAAGTATTTTTCTTATTCCAAATTCTGATTTTAAAAATGAAATAGAAGAAGCAATTTCTAAAACAAAAATTAAATTAAAAGATACTTTTATTTATGATACAGATCCAACACTTTTAACTGCACAAATTGAAAAACTAACAAGATATTCTCAAAGAAAACAAAGGTTAAAAGATGAAATAGAAAGGTTAGAAAATTCAAATGAAGTTAATAAAGAAAAAAAAATATCAGACTTAGAAAAAAAAGATACATTTGGAGGAATTAATTTTGACTCAGTTATAATTGCTGATTTTGATGAAAGCTTAAAAAGTGTTACAACATCACTATTGTACACTGATGTATCCTCAAAAAGGATTCATTATATTTGCCTTAATCAATGGTTTGATAAATCATTATTAAAAGAAAAATCATTACAACCAATCTATTTTCCATCAATCAACAAAGAAAATTATGATGAGTTCGTTTCAAAATATTTTAATATTTATCAAAAATACCCTAATCAAATTTCTTTCCTGAGTTACGATTTAGTTGGTTTAGTTTATTATTTAATTTATCAAAACAACTTTGTTGTTGATGAAAAAATATTTTATAAAAAAAATAAATTTAAAGGTAAAATAGGTGTGTTTGAAATCAATAAAAACAAGATTGGTCACTTGTTAAATTTTTATGTAGCTGAAGAAGAAAAATTTAAAAAAATTTTTTAATTTTCTTAAATGCTTTCATTCTATGATCAATTTTATATTTTTTAGAGGAAGATATTTCTCCAAAAGTTAATCTACTATTTAATGGTATAAATATTGGATCATAACCAAAACCATTATTTCCTCTTTTTGTTTTTGAAATAGTTCCTTTAACTTTTCCAACTACACATACAGAAAAATTATTTGGCCAGTAAATGGTTAATGCACAAATAAATTGTGCTGTAATTTTTTTTTTATACCAATTTTCATCTATCTTATTAAGTTCCCTATAGACTTTGTTAATAGCTAAATTAAAATTATTTTTTTTTCCTCCCCATCTTGCAGAATAAATACCTGGTGCTCCATTTAAAATATCTATTTCAAGCCCTGAATCATCTGCTAAAGTAACCATCTTGGTTTTATTTGAAAAAAACTTAGCTTTAATGAGAGAATTTTCCAAAAAAGACTTACCAATTTCCTTGGGATTTTTTAAATCGAAATTTTTTGGAGTATAAACCAAAATATTTTTTGGTAGTAAGTCCCTAATTTCCTTTATTTTACCTTGATTATTTGACCCAATTAATAATTTTAAAATTTTTTTCTTTAGCATCTGGAAATTATAGCATTCCTTACCATATAGCATGATATGGAAAAAGAAGAAAACTCAAGCCCAAAAATTAAAAAAGAAAATTTAGAGAAAAAATCAGAAAGAGACAATTCTAATTTGAAATCAGAACAAGTGGAAGATAGGCTGCCAGAGCAAACCGAAAATAAAACAGAAGTTTTATCAAAAAAGAACGAATTATCCCCTGAAGATAAGATTAAAGATTTAGAAGATAAATTGATTAGAACTTATGCTGAAATGGAAAATCAAAGACGTAGATTTGAAAAAGAAAAAGATGATGCCTTTGAGTATGGAGGATTTACATTGGCCAGAGAAGCATTAAATTTAATTGATAATCTTATACATTCAAAAGTATCATTAGAAAATGATGAAAAATTAAAAAATACAGAGGCTCTCAAAAAAACAACTGAACATTTGGAAGTTATATATAAAGATATGATTTCAATATTAAAGAAAAATAATATTGAAGAAATAAAGTCAATCGACCAAAAACTAAATCCGAACTTTCATCAAACAATGATGGAGATTGAAGATGAAAACAAGGAACCAGGAATTATTGTTCAAGAAATACAGAAAGGTTTTGTAATGAAAGATAGGTTGCTGAGACCAGCTCTCGTAGTAGTTTCAAAAAAACCAGCAAAAAAAGATGAAGAATCTGAAGAAGTTAAAAAAGATGAAGAATCTGAAGAAGTTAAAAAAGATGAAGAATCTGAAGAAGTTAAAAAAGATGAGAAAAATCAATCAAAAACTGATGAAAATTAGTTTTAAGGATACTTGTAGATTAAAAAATAAGACATATATGAAGTAGGTATTAATAATATGAGCAAAGTAATAGGAATAGATTTAGGAACAACTAACTCTTGTGTAGCAGTTATGGAAGGTACACAAGCAAAGGTTTTAGAAAATGCTGAAGGTGCGAGAACAACTCCTTCGGTTGTAGCTTTCACTGATGGCGACGAAAAATTAATTGGTCAACCCGCAAAAAGACAAGCGGTTACAAATCCTGAAAATACAATATTTGCAGTTAAAAGACTTATGGGAAGAAATTTTGAAGATCCAACAGTAAAAAAAGATATCGAATCCTCTACATTCAAAATTATTAAAGCTGAAAATGGTGATGCTTGGATTGAAGCAAAAGGAAAAAAATATTCACCTTCTCAAATATCTGCTTTTGTTTTACAAAAAATGAAAGAAACTGCAGAAAAATATCTTGGTCAAGAAGTTACAAAAGCTGTAATTACAGTTCCTGCATATTTTAATGATGCTCAAAGACAAGCAACTAAAGATGCTGGTAAAATTGCAGGACTAGAAGTTTTAAGAATTATAAATGAACCAACGGCTGCTTCATTAGCTTATGGTTTAGATAAAAAAGTAAACAAAAAAATTGCTGTTTATGACCTTGGTGGTGGTACATTTGATGTATCAATTTTAGAGTTAGGTGATGGCGTATTTGAAGTAAAATCAACTAATGGTGATACTTTCTTAGGTGGGGAAGATTTTGATAACACAATCGTAGATTATTTATTAAATGAATTTAAAAAAGAAAATGGCATTGATTTAAAATCAGATAAACTTGCTTTACAAAGATTAAAAGAAGCAGCAGAAAAAGCAAAAATTGAATTATCTTCTGCAGCACAGACTGAAATTAATTTACCTTTTATAACTGCAGATAAAACTGGTCCAAAACATATTAATATAAAAATGACTAGAGCAAAATTAGAAGCTTTAGTTGAAGACTTAATTGGAAGAACAATTCCGCCATGCAAAACCGCATTAAAAGATGCAGGATTATCTGCGGCTGAAATTAATGAAGTTATTTTAGTTGGTGGTATGACTAGAATGCCTAAAGTAATTGAGGAAGTAAAAAACTTTTTTGGAAAAGAACCAAATAAAAGTGTAAATCCAGATGAAGTAGTTGCAATGGGTGCTGCAATACAAGCGGGCGTTCTTCAAGGAGATGTAAAAGATGTTTTGTTACTTGATGTAACTCCTTTATCATTAGGAATTGAAACTCTAGGAGGTGTATCTACTAAATTAATTGATAAAAACACAACAATTCCAACTAAAAAAAGTCAGGTTTTCTCAACAGCTGAGGACAATCAACCAGCTGTTTCAATTAGAGTGCTACAAGGCGAAAGAGAAATGGCCACAGATAATAAATTACTTGGAAATTTTGAATTAGTTGGAATGGCTCCAGCTCCTAGAGGTGTTCCTCAAATTGAAGTAGCTTTTGATATAGATGCAAATGGAATAGTTAATGTATCTGCAAAAGACAAGGGAACTGGTAAAGAACAAAAAATACAAATTCAAGCCTCTGGCGGTTTAAGCGAGGAAGAAATTAATAAAATGGTTAAAGAAGCAGAAGCCAATAAAGAAGCAGATAAGAAAAAAAGAGATTCTGTGGATGCAAGAAATCAAGCTGATACTTTATTACATTCAACTGAGAAAAATTTAAAAGAACATGGTAGCAAAGTTTCAGATGCAGATAAAAAAGAAATTGAGACTGCGTCAGCAAACTTAAGAAATGCTTTAAAAGGAACAGATGTCGAAGAAATTAAGAAAAATATTCAAGAATTAGTTCAAAAATCAATGAAATTAGGTGAAGCAATATATAAATCTCAACAAAGTACTAAACCTAATGAAGCTTCAAAAGATAAAGAAGAAGGAAAAAAAGACGACAATGTTGTTGATGCGGACTTTGAGGAAGTAAAAGAAGATAACAAAGAAAAAAGCGCCTAAGGCTAGCAACTATTTGTCTATAATTAGTTATGGCAAAAAGAAATTATTATAATGTCTTAGGTGTGGGTAAAGATTGTGCTCCTGATCAAATCAAAGCAGCCTACAGGAAACTTGCAGTAAAATATCATCCAGATAAAAATAAAGGCGATAAAGCTTCAGAAGATAAATTTAAAGAAGCATCAGAAGCATATCATGTTTTATCAAATACAGAGAGAAAACAAAGTTATGATAACTTTGGTCACGCTGCTTTTGAAAATGGTGGCCGAGGTGGATTTGGAAATTTTGATTTTTCATCATCGTTTTCAGATATTTTTGAAGATTTTTTTAGTGATTTTGGTGAATCCAGTAATAGAAGAGGAAGAAGAAATTCAAACTTAAGAGGATCAGATTTAAGTTATGATTTGTCAATTACACTAGAAGAAGCGTACGCTGGAAAAAAAAAAGATATAAAATTTTCAAGTTCTGAAAAATGTAATACTTGTAAGGGTAGTGGATCCAAACCTGGACATAATGTTGTATCATGCTCTATGTGTGGAGGAAATGGTAGTGTAAGATCGAATCAGGGTTTTTTTACGGTCCAACAAACTTGTCCACAGTGTTCAGGAAACGGTGAAGAGATAACTTATCCATGTAGTGATTGCGGAGGGCAAGGTAAAAAACATGCATCAAAAAGATTATCAGTTACGATACCAAAAGGTGTCGATGATGGAACAAGAATAAGACTTGCAGGCAAAGGTGAAGCAGGTTCAAGAGGAGCAAACAACGGTGATTTGTATTTGTTTATAAATGTTTATTCTCACGATTTATTTAAAAGATCAAATGAAAATCTGTTTTTTGAATGCCCAGTATCAATAGCTGATGCTGCTTTAGGTACTTCCTTAGAAATTCCGACTGTTGATGGTGGCAAAGCTAAAATTAAAATTCCAGCTGGAACGCAAGGCGGCAAGCAATTTAGATTGAAAGGCAAGGGAATGCCCTTTATGAGAGGAAGTGGTAATGGAGATCTTTACGTTCAAGTAAATACAGAGGTTCCAGTTTCTTTAAATAGAGAACAAAAAGAATTGCTTGAAAAATTTAGAGAAATTGAAAACGAAAAATCAAATCCAAGTATCAAAAAATTCTTTCAAAAAGCCAAAAGTTTTTGGAAGAATTAAATGAACATAGAACAAATTATTCCAGCAATTTTTTTAATTGCTGTATTAATATTAGTGCTTCCAGCTTTCTTAAAAACTAATTCAAAATTAAAGCAGTTTTTAACTAATTTATCTATTTGGGCTATAATTGTTATAGTTGTTATGATAGTTTTATATTTTATCGTTTAAATGAAAAAAATTAATTTAACAATAACTGGATGCCTTGGAAGAATGGGACAACAGCTTGTTAAATCATCTAAAACTGCAAAAAATTTTAAACTAGTTTCTGTTACAGAAAATAGAGAAATTAGTAAAAAAGTTTCTGGTTTAAAACCTCAATTAAATACTGAAAATGCATTTAAAAAAGCAAATGTAATTATAGATTTTACTGTTCCTAAATGCACTTTTGAAGTTCTTAAAATCGCATCAAAACTAAAAAAAAGAGTTGTGATTGGAACAACTGGTTTTACCAAAAAGGAAGAAAATTTAATTAAAAAGTACTCAAAAAAAATACCAATACTAAAAGCTGGTAATATGAGTTTAGGAATTAATCTGCTTATGTACCTAACTGAAATTGCATCTAAATCCCTTGGAGATAATTTCTTAAGTAAAGTTTTTGAAATACATCATAAACACAAAAAAGATCATCCATCAGGAACCGCTCTTATGCTTGGAAGAGGTATCGCAACAGGAAAAAATAAAGATTTTTATAAATTAATTGGAAAAAAATATTTTAATAAAAAAACTTTTCCTTACAGTAAAAAGATTAATTTTAATTCAATCAGAAAAGGTGAAATTGTAGGAGAGCATGAAGTTTTGTTTTCAAGTGGAAAAGAAGCTATTACTTTAAATCACGAAGCATTTGATAGAGCTCTTTACTCCGAAGGAGCACTAACTGCTGCAAAATGGTTAATGGGTAAAAAACCTGGTCTTTATTCAATGAGAAACGTTTTGAATTTTAAATGAAGTCTGGGGAGATAAATTCTCTATTTAATAATCTAAGTAGAGTAATAAAAAATCCTAAAAGCGATCTTAAATACAAAAGTAAATTTACTCTTTTAGTTTCAGTTGTTCTTTCTGCTCAATGTACTGATGTAAATGTTAATAATGTAACCAAAAATATTTATCCCAAATTTAACAAGCCTGAACATTTTGTTAGATTAGGAAGAAAAAAAATAGAAAAATTAATTAAAAGCATAGGTCTTTTCAGAAACAAAGCAAAAAGTGTTTATTTATTATCAAAACAATTAATAGAAAAACACAATGGTAAAGTTCCCAAAAATTTTGATGCTTTACATGCTTTGCCTGGAGTTGGTAGAAAAACTGCAAATGTAGTTTTAAATGAAGGTTTTGGATTTCCAACAATAGCAGTTGATACACATATATTTAGAGTAAGTAATAGAACTGGACTAGCTCTGGGTAAAAATCCAGATCAAGTCGAACAAGCTCTATATAAAGTGGTTCCCAAAAAATATTTAAAAAAATCTCATCACTATTTACTTTTGCACGGAAGATATACTTGCAAAGCAAGAGTGCCTTCATGTAAGACATGTGTAATTATCAAGTATTGTAAATATAAACACAAGGAACTCTGATGCAAATACTAGGAATTGGAAATGCTATAGTAGATGTGATTTGTAAAGTAGAAGATAGTTTTTTATCCAAAAACAATCTTACTAAAAGTACAATGAAGTTAGTTAATGAAACCGAATTTAGAAATCTACTATCTAATTTAAAAATTGAAGAAACAATTTCTGGAGGATCGGTTGCAAATTCTATTGTGGGTCTTTCACAGCTTGGAAATAAAGTTGGTTTCATTGGTAAAGTTAACGAAGATGAATTAGGAGATAAATATGAAGAGGGTCTAAAAAAAGAAAAAGTGGAGTACTTTTATTCTAAAAAAAAAGAAGATTTACCAACTGGAACTTGTTTAATATTAATCACATCTGATTCTGAAAGAACTATGTGTACTTTTTTAGGAATAGCTGGAAAGATAAACGAAAATGATGTTGATATTAATGCTGTTAAAAATAGCGAAATAACATTTTTAGAGGGATATTTATGGGATGAAGGTGATCCTAAAAAAGCTTTTGATAAAGCAATTCAAAATTCAAATAAAGTTGCAATGTCATTATCAGATCTATTTTGCGTAGAAAGACATAAACCCCATTTTTTAAATCTGTTTAAAAATAAATTAAATATTACATTTTCTAATGAACAAGAAATTTTATCTTTACTAGATACTAAAAATTTTGATGAAGTAGTTTCTTTTGCAAAAGAACTTGGAAAACTAATAGTGATAACCCGTGGAGAAAAAGGAAGTATAGCAATAGATAAAGATGAAGTAGTTGAATATGAAATACAAAAAAATCTAAAAATTGTAGATCTCACGGGTGCCGGTGATCTTTTTGCTGCAGGTTTCTTGCATGGTCATGTTAATAATTTATCAATAAAAGAAAGTCTCCAAAAAGGAACCGAGATGTCTGCTAGAGTAATTCAAAAAATTGGTGCAAGACTTTAACTTTGTTTTTTCTTTCTTTTAAAACTTCCCTTACCTTTTTTTGGTTTTATAATACGAGGTTTATATTTTGTTGTTCTTAAATCTTTTGCAATTAAATTTCTTTTAGTCATTTAATTTGATAACCTTTTTTTAAACTTAAAATAAATTCTTCATCATTAAATTTATCTTTTAATTTTTTTCTTAACCTATAAATATGAGTCTCAACTGTATGAGTTTCTAATTCAGAACTATAACCCCAAACCTCTTTTTGTAAAATATCAATATTTATAGGTTTTTTGTTTTCATTCAAAAAAAGAATAATATCTATTTCCCTTTCAGTAAGCTTAATCAATTTTTTATTTAATGAAATCTCTCTAGAATTTAGATTTAATTTGTATTTATTTATTCGAATTTCCAATTGATAATTATATTTTTGCTTTAATAATTGAATATTTATTTTTTCAATAAATTGATCAATTTTTATTGGCAAATTTTCAATCAAATATAATTTCTTTTTTTCAATGTCTTTATTTATTAAATTACTTAATGACTTAACTACAATTAAGTAGTTTCCATATGCACTATTGTCTAATTTGGAAATTTCATCATTTTTTTTAAAATTAAATATTTCAAATTTTAAATTTTCTTTAATTTCCTTAAGAATAATAAATAAAATCTCGAAATCATAGATTATTATGCTTTGTTTATTCATGTATAAATAAATTATGCTAATTAAATTAAAAAATAAAGATACGTTAATTATTGATGATTTTAAACTTAAATGCTGTGTCGGAAAAAAAGGTATTAAAATAAAAAAAATAGAGGGAGATAAATCAACTCCTTATGGAACCTTTAAATTAGGAGATGTTTATTATAGAGCTGATAGGCTTCCTAAGCCAGATACAAAATTAAAATGTAAAAAAATTAAAAGATATATGGGTTGGTGTAATGATGTATTAAATAAATTTTATAATAAAGAAATAAAAATTAATAAAAAAATAAAACACGAAAAATTATTTAGAATTGATTATAGGTATGACTATTTTGTAGTAATCCATTACAATTATCCAAATTCTATTTCAGGAAAAGGAAGTGCAATTTTTATTCATTTAACTAAAGATTATAAACCTACGGCTGGATGTATAGGGTTAAAAGAAAAAGATCTACTAATCTTATTAAAATTGGTTGATAAAAAAACTAGAATAAAGATAAGTTAACTTCTTGCTCCAAAAATTTTTGAACCTATTCTTAAATAGCTTGATGAATATTTAATTGCTGTTAGATAATCATGCGACATTCCCATGCTCAGTTCATTTAATTTAATGTTATCGTTTAAATTTTTCATTTTAGAGAAATATATATCCGGGTCTTGATTTTCTGGTGGTAAGCACATCGTGCCAATAACATCTAAATCCAATTGAATACAGTTTTGATAAAATTCATCTAATTTTTCAATTGCTATTCCAGATTTTTGTAACTCATTGCCAATGTTAATTTGAATGAATAATTTTGGTTTTTTATTAATTTTTTTTTGTTCATAAGAAATTTTTTCAGCAAGTTTCATGTTATCTAATGAATGAATATAATCAAAAATTTTTAAAGCTTGTTTTACTTTGTTTGTTTGTAGCTTGCCTACCATATGTAATTTAATCTGGTAATTTTTATTTTTTACATCAACCCATTTTTCTAGAGCTTCCTGAACCTTATTTTCACCAAAATTAAGATGTCCATAATCTATAAGAGGTAGAATATGATCTAATTTGAATGTTTTTGATATAGCAACAATTTTTGGTTTATAATCATTAAGATTTAATTCAATTATCCTTGATTTTATTTCATTTTGTATAAGAATTAGATTTTCTACAGTTTTATGCATAAAGTTTTACCAGAAATATATTACTTTATTAATAAGTTTGATCCAAATCATATAAGTAAGCTGGATAAAAAAATCGCACTTATCTATAGAAATTATAATAAAAAAACAAGTCTTGAATTAGTTAGTAAAATTAAAAATTTCTGTAAATTAAATAAAAGAATTTTTATATTGTCAAATAACTACAAATTGGCATTAAAAATGGATCTTGATGGTGTCTATATTCCGTCATTTAATAGTGATTTAAAACATCTTAATTATCCAAAAAAGAAAAATTTCATAGTTTTGGGTTCGGCTCATAATATTAAAGAAATTCGAATAAAAGAAGTGCAAAAAGTTGATGCTATTTTTATTGCATCATTATTTAATAAAAAAAAAAATTTCCTTGGAATTAATAAATTTTTAAATTTAATTAGTTTTACAAAAAAAAGAATTATTGCCCTTGGCGGGATTAACGAGAAAAATTTAAGCAAACTTCGTTTATTAAATATCAATGGTTATGCTGGAATAAGTTTTTTTACAGCAAAAAAAAACGGCCCCACAATTTCTTGAGGGGCCGTAAATTCTTTTTAAAGTACTACTATATTAGAATGAAATAGATAATGTTATACCTTTTTTATCTTCATTAGAAGTACTAGCTCCAGCAATGTTTTCTGTTT
>JYMV01041807.1_pt1 | contig 35903 bp, 30 predicted proteins | sample 338911 | NCBI WGS metagenome assembly JYMV01 (sample SAMN03354496, study PRJNA234377) | hydrothermal vent metagenome | biome: Deep sea; feature: Hydrothermal plumes at the Eastern Lau Spreading Center, Western Pacific Ocean; material: Seawater | place: Tonga | collected 2009 | depth 2000 m m | reverse complement strand
GTCCAGTGATCAGGATGTCTTCAGAGCAACAGGGTCGCGTGTGGTAGACCCTGGTTTTATGAACGTGTACCAGGAAGGACGGGATGAAGAGAATAATGAAGAAAATACTGTTCTGCCTTCACTGACCGAAGGGGAGAAAGTTTCACTCAATAAAATTCGAGCTGAGCAGCATTTTACGGAGCCCAAGGCACGATACTCTGAGGCAACGCTGGTCCGAGAACTCGAAGCCCGAGGCATCGGCCGGCCATCGACTTATGCTTCCATTCTGTCCACATTGGTGGATCGGGAATATGCATTGCTTGAACGCCGGCGATTTCTACCAACAGCGCTGGGATTTGCCGTCAATGCGTTCCTCACTGAGAACTTCGAGATTTTCGTCGACTATGAATTCACCGCGACGATGGAGGAAGATCTTGATCGAATTGCGAGCGGTGAAGCTGATAGATTTGCCGTTATCGAAACCTTCTGGACCCGTTTGCAGGATTTGTTGGGGAAAGACAGCGAAAAACCAGTGTTTGTAATCGGCAAAGATCCAGCTGGTGATGAGGATATCTCCTGGCGCGTAGGACCTTATGGCCCCTATGTTCAGCGCGGTGAAGAGACGCCGGCGGGAAAACCAGTTCGAAAAACTCTGCCACCGAGCTGGTCAGCGCCGGCTTTAACACTCGAACAAGCATTATGGCTATTGTCTCTCCCCCGGGAAATGGGCAGGTCTGGAGAAGGGGATATGACTCTCGAGACTGGACGATTTGGTTTGTATCTGAAATGTGGAGCCCGAACGGCTGCATTATCTGCGGACGTCGATCCTTTTTCGCTGACGACGGAACAGGCCATCGAGATACTGGACAACGCATCGCGTTTACCGCGCGAACTGGGTTTGGGTTCCGACGGGGAAGTTATTACTGTAGCGATCGGGAGATTTGGTCCTTATGTCAGATGTGGCAGTACCTTTGCCTCGCTTACCAAAGGAGACGACCCGTATACGGTCGAGCTGGATCGCGGTATTGAACTGATCGAGAAAAAACGAGAAGCGGACGCTAAACGGACAATTGCAACGTTTAATGACGGCATCAAAATCATGCGTGGCCGCTGGGGTCCGGAAGTAATAGACGGTAAAGCCAGAGTTCGATTGCCTAAAGACCAAGACCCCGAAAAGTTATCCGAAGACGATTGTCGCCGCATTCTTGCCGAAGCCTCAGCAGGCGGGTCAGGTCGCAAGAAGACCAAAAAGAAAGTCACGAGCAAGAAGAAAAAGGTCAGTAAGCGCAAGACAGCCAAGAAAAAATCGAAAACCAGTGCTGGAAAGAAATCAGCAAAAAAAGTCACAAAGAAGACCCCCCCTGTTGTTGGAACACCCAATGACGGAGAGGTGGGCTGATTCGAGGCTGCTAGCGCAGTTAGGTCAGCGTTGTTGGAGCGACCAGCTGATACACTATTGAAGGGCTTAAGTTGGCGTGTGATGAATATGAGTCACGTCGATCGGCTGGTTCAACGGGGAACTTGGCGTAGATCTAGATTACTGGAGAAGTGATGTCCTTGTTCGGGCGTAGACCCCTCGAAGCTGTGGGCGTGGATATCGGAACGTCGTCTGTCAAAGTCATGGAACTCCAGCGAACACGACGTGGTTACCGCGTGAACTGCGCTGCCGTTGAATCGCTGCCCCGTAATGCTGTGGTCGAACGAGGTATCAGCAACGTAGAACAGGTCGGCGCGGCGCTGGGCCGTGCAGCAAAGAGAGCCCGCTGCAAACGAAAAAATGCCATCGTCGCCATCGCATCCTCGCATGTCTTCACACGAACTTTCCAGCTTCCTGAAGGAATTAAAGAGTTTGAAATCGAAGAGCAGGTGATGATCGACGCGGCTCAGAATGTGCCTTATTCAATCGATGAGATGTATCTGGACTATCAGGTTTTAGCCTCTACGGAGGCAGGGGCGGAGGATTCGGTCACTGTCACAGCTTGCCGTCGGGAGATCGTAGATGACTATGTATCAGCGGTCGAGTCAGCAGGTCTGCGACCCGTGGTGGTCGATGTGGACGCTTTTGCAATAGCACGGGCGTTTCCCCTGGTAACTGCCGCTATGTCTGAGTCCCTACAGGGCAAAGCGGTCGCTTTGCTGGATGTGGGCGAGGTGACCACCCGCCTTGACGTATTTGTGGACGGGGCGGTGATCTACGACAGGGACCACTCTTTTGGCGGTCGTTCACTTACTGAGTCTATCCAGTCTCATTATGACATCAGCTTTGAAGAAGCCGAAGCTGTGAAGTTGTCCCGAAACCTGTCTGAAGGCGACCAGGAACAGTTGCTTGAACCGTTCAAACGCACAATATCGCAAGAAGTTGTACGGGCACTTGAATTTTTTGCGTCGGCAGGGCGGAGATACAATACGGTTGACCTTCTTTTTGTAACGGGTGGTTGTCTGCGGTTGGATGGAATTCTGGAGCTCATCAGCAACTACACCGGTGTCCCTACTGCGACTGCAAATCCCTTCTCAGGGAAAAACATTAAAGCCAGGACGAAACTCAAGCTTCAGCCGACTTTGTTGCTTAAAGCTTGTGGGCTGGCAATGAGGGGCGCAGGATGAATCCCGGCATCAACCTGCTGCCCTGGCGAGAGGCGCGACGCCGTCGCCAACGGCGGCAACTATGGGCGGCGATTGTAGTGATTTGTATCGTTGCAGGCAGCGTGTTTGCTGCGGCATGGTGGATTCAGAGTGAGGGAATTTCATTCCAGATGAGCCGGAATGCGTATCTGCTTAGGCAGATACGCAAGGTGGAGGCGCAGCTTAAAGAGATTGACCAGATAAAGCAGAGAAAAAAAGTGCTTGTGGCCCGTATGACGATAATCCATCAATTGCAGCAAGAAAGAGTCGGCATCGTGCGTACACTAGATAGTCTTGTTCGCGCACTACCGGAGGGTCTATTTTTCGTATCGGCTGAAAGAAGCCAAGGCCGCTTTAAACTTGAGGGAATTGCTCAATCGAATGCCAGGATCTCCGAGTTGATGGTGAACTTGAACAGTTCGGTTTCATTCAGTGATTCACACCTTGAGGTTATTAATATCGGTGAAATTGACGAAACCCAGACCAGTCGTTTCGAACTGATGGTGAGCGATTAATAATGCTGGACCGACTCAGACAGATCGATCTGAATGATCCAGCTTCCTGGCCGGCATGGTTCTCATTGATTGTCGCGCTGGTTGTTGCATTAGCTGTACTTTATGGTGGTTGGCATTTTGTGATCAAAGATCAGATCCGTACCTTTGAGCGCTTGGTGCAGCAGGAGGCTGAACTCAAAAGCACCTTCTCGGTGAAAAAGGGAATGGTCGTTAATTTGCCGGCGTACCAGAAACAAATGGGTGAGATTGAAGATCTTCTCAGCCAAATGGTCGCTCAACTGCCAGACAGTAGCGAAGTTCCCAGGCTACTGGTTGAAATTACCGAGGCAGGTAAACAACGCGGACTGGAGTTTTTGGTATTCGATCCGCTTGAAGAAATCGAAAGTGAATTCTATGCATTGTTGCCCATTCGAGTCGAAGTGTCTGGTACGTATCACCAGCTTGCTGGCTTTATCAGCCATCTATCAGCACTGCCCCGCATTGTGACCGTAGGCGATATGTCGATCATTGCGGATAAAGAAGGCCAACTCCTGACTTCTATTTTGCTACAGACCTACCGTTATCAGGACGATGGTTAGACGATGAGGAGCAGACGATGACGTCCCAGTGGGGGAATCGCTGTGTCAAGGGCGCACGGTATGCCTTGCTTGGTATTGCGTTGGTGCTGACAACGGGCTGGTCTGGTGACCGGTCAATGGTCGATCTCAAGCGGTTTGTGTTCAACCTGCACAAATCAACGCAGCCATCTGTGGAGCCGCTTCCAGAGCTCACACCGATCCCGACCTATACGTACTCGGCTTCTTCTTTACCGGATCCTTTTTCCCCGGAAAATGTATTTCCCAGTGTATCCAGTGCGGACACTGAACCTGAACCAGAGCCGGATCCGCTGGAGCCTGACCCGACCCGGCCCAGAGAACATCTAGAAGGGTTTCCCCTGGATGCCCTCCAATTGGCTGGAATCATGATTCTGGAGGGTAAACTCCGGCTTATCGTTGTGACGCCAGATGGCATGATACACAAGGTTGCCGAAGGGGCTTATCTGGGTCGAAACTACGGTCGGATCACTGAAATAGACCTTCAAGGGCGAAGCGTAGGACTGGAAGAGGTTATCCAGGGGGCAGATGGCCGCTGGCAGGAGCGAACGGTGAGTTTTTCGATCGGCAACTGAGCCATAATGCACAATTTTAACTAAAGCAAATTCTGAATTTATGATCGATGTTCTGCGGATAGACCGAATTCGACCTGGATTCCGAAGTTGTCCAGTCCGGCTGGTGCTGCCAATGTACGCTCTGCTGCTGCTCGTTGCATTGTTGGCGCCCGCTGTAAGTCTTGCAGTTGAGCCAGAGCTTGTGGCGGTTGGACACACTGTGCTGGCCGGTGGGCGGCTACAAGTCAACATTGATACTCAAGGCGACATTCCTGCAGCAAAGATTTTTCGCACCAGTCAACCTGATCGAATTATCTTGGATTATTTTGGCGTCAAGAGCAGCGTTAACCCCCGAATTATGGAAGTGAAACGGGGTGCTGTAGACAGTGTGGTTGTCATTGGGACCGAGGCGCGAGCCCGGATCATTGTCAATCTGGTCGCATCTGTACCGTTCGAAAGCCAGCAATCAGACAGTGAAATTATTCTGCTGATAGATCAGCTCGTGACTGGCCAACAGCCGGTGCCTGGAAGATCCGGTTTAGGGCTTCAAGATGGCGTGGCGACGGTGTCTGACCCCCACCACGTCACAACTGTCGATTTTCGTCGTGGTCCGAACGGCTCTGGCCGGGTAATGATCGGACTGGACCGCGAGAATGTAAGGGTCACGGTTCGTGAGGTGCAGGGCGAAATCGTGCTCGACTTTGCTGATACGGTATTGGGTGATGATCTGGAGCGTCGACTGGATGTGTTCGATTTTGCGACACCGGTACAGTTTGTCGACGCGTTTTCTTTGAACGACCGGACTCGTATCGTCTTGTCTGCACTGGGAGCATACGATTACGTCGGGTTTCAGTCCGGCAAGACTTTCTCGGTGGAGGTTACCCCTCGTGCCGATGATGCTGAGACTAAAGCCGCCGCCGAGCGCTATATCGGCTCACTCATCAGTTTTGATTTTCAGAACATCTCAGTGCGCGGCGCATTGCTGATTATCGCGGAAGAGACCGAAATTAATTTTGTAATCAGTGACTCTGTCACAGGAGACCTAACCCTACGACTGAAAGACGTGCCCTGGGACCAGGCGCTGGAGACGATCATGCAGATCAAAGGACTGGCGAAGCGAGAGAAAAACAACGTGATCTGGATTGCGCCAGCTGAGGAAATCACTGAGAACGAAAGACTTGTACTTGAATCGTCACTCCAGATGACAGAGCTGGAACCGTTGATCTCCGAGCTGATTCAGATTAATTATGCTCGCGCCGAGGACATTGCCGATCTGCTTAAATCTGTACGGGCGGTCGGTCCAAATGTCCAGCCTTCCATGTTCGGCAGTGTGTCTATTGCCGAGGTACAGACCGAGACCAATAGCTTGCTGTCAGATCGGGGAAGTGTCACGGTCGATGCCCGGACCAACACCCTGTTGATCCAGGACATGGCTGGCAAGGTTCTGGAAGTTAGAAAACTGATATCCGAGCTGGACCGACCGGTGAAACAGGTGTTGATCGAAACTCGCATCGTCATAGCTAACGAAGATTTCAGTAGAAATATTGGTGCTAAACTCGGGTTTACGGGCATCAACGACAGTGGTGGTTCAATTATAGGATCGGGTTCTCTGTCAAACACCGCTACCGTAAGAACGGACGGCATCAGCGCTTCAGGCGATGGTTCTCTCAGCGTCAACTTGCCGGCCGCCGGGATCAATGGCGTGTCGCCTGCTTCATATGCACTGACGCTTGCCAAGGCGGGTGCAGGTTGGGCAGCATTAATTGACCTTGAGATTTCAGCTTTAGAAGCAGAAGGCAACGGGAAAATTGTGGCCAACCCTCGATTACTGACTGCCGATAAACAGGAAGCACATATCGAACAGGGCCAGGAGCGGATTTTTACCACGAGTGCCCAGGGTGAAGGCAGTGTGGTGACAAAAAAGGCTGTACTCAGCTTAACGGTGACTCCTCAGATTACCCCAGATGATCGTGTAATCCTCGACGTTTTTATCACTAAGGACTCTTTTGTCTCGCCAACGGAAGAGAACATTAACACCCTGAAGGTTAGAACACGGGTTCTGCTTGATAATGGAGAAACTGTTGTCATAGGGGGTATTTATGAACATCAGTCGTCTGAAACTGTCAGCAAGGTTCCGCTGCTGGGGGACTTGCCTGTAATAGGCGTACTTTTCAAGAAGAAAGGAATCCTCCATAATCGTAGGGAGCTTTTGATCTTTCTGACACCGAGAATCATTAATCCTGCGCTGACAGCGGGCTGATAACCAGTGTACTTGGTGGCAACCCTCTATTGCGGTGGGCAAAACAGAAATGCCCTGTATTAAGCTATGACAAATGCAAAAAACATATATCTGGTTGGGCCCATGGGTGTGGGCAAAACCACAATCGGCAAGGCATTGGCAAAAAACCTGACCCTGGAATTTGTTGACTCTGATTACGAGATTGAACAGAGAACCGGGGTCACCATTTCGACGATATTTGATATAGAAGGCGAGGATGGATTTCGGAATCGTGAAATCCGCATGGTCACAGAACTCGCCGAGCGCAAGGGGATTGTTCTGGCGACAGGTGGAGGTGCTGTGATGAGTGAAGACGTGCGAAAAGCACTTCGTCACAATGGGCTTGTGGTTTATCTCCATGCCTCTATCGACATGCAGATGGATCGAACCCGAAACAGCAAGAATAGGCCACTGCTCAATACTGGTGTAGATCGGCGTGAGGTTCTCGAGCAACTGATGCAGGAACGGGAACCGATGTACCGGCAGGAGGCAGATGTCGTCTATGAAACCGATGGTCGTTCGCCCCAGACCGCAGCCAGAGAAATTGCTGGGGAGGTCCGGAAACTTTGGCAATTCTGAACGTAGAACTCGGCGAACGAAGCTATCCAATCGTCGTCGATTCAGGGTTGTTGTCTCGTAGGGAGCTTTTTCAGCAGTATGTGAACGCCAATGAAGTCATGGTCGTAACTGACGAGACGGTTGCGCCTTTGTACCTCGATAATCTTCTTAGTACGTTGTCTGGATTTAACGTGACCTGCCATGTGTTGCCCGATGGTGAAGAACACAAATCGCTTGCGACTCTGGCAGAGCTTTTGGATACGATGGTGGTCGCACCATGCAGTCGCGAAACCACGCTGATTGCGTTGGGCGGTGGGGTGGTTGGGGATATAGCAGGATTTGCAGCATCCTGTTACCAAAGAGGTATCAACTATATTCAGGTTCCGACTACATTGCTCGCGCAGGTCGACTCAGCTGTGGGCGGGAAAACCGCTGTTAACCATGCACGTGGCAAGAATCTGATCGGCGCGTTCTATCAACCGACGTGTGTAATCGCTGATACCGATACGCTTTCCACACTTGACTCAAGGCAGTTGTCTGCTGGCGTTGCCGAGGTGGTGAAATACGGATGTATTCGGGATGCAGGATTTTTTGTCTGGCTCGAGCAGAACATTGATAAATTGTGTCAGTGTGATGTCGATACTGTTTCTCACACCATAATTGAGTGTTGCCGCAATAAGGCCGAACTGGTTGCCACTGATGAAGTCGAGCAAGGTGACCGGGCTTTGTTAAACCTGGGTCATACCTTTGCACATGCCATTGAAACTGCAACCGGCTACGGCGCATGGCTGCACGGTGAGGCGGTCTCCGTGGGGATATCCCTGGCCGCTGATATGTCTTGCCGGCTCGGGTGGCTGAAAGAGGAGGATGCTGAACGCATTCGGGTGTTGTTGCGACGCGCCAAACTGCCCGTGTGTGCACCGGCAGATATGACAGTAGCAGATTTCATGCGCAACATGGCCCTAGACAAAAAGGTCGCTGCCGGTCGAATTCGGCTGGTTCTGCTTAAAGCCATCGGCGAGGCCAAGCTCGTATCAGATTATCCTGATGATGTCCTCGAGGCTGTGCTGGAAAGTGCTGCGGCCTGATGAACGAAGTGGTTGTTAAGCGAAAAATCTACAGCTAGTCGCGGCAAAAAAACCAAAAACCAGATAGAAGCTGTGTGTGAAAAGTGCCGGGTAGCGTGTCTGACAGACCGCACCGTCCGCGTGCTTATGCAGTGTGCTTCCCTCGTATTTGTACCCGTTAGAACCTATAGCTATACTTAAATTGTGTGGCCGTGTGGTCACCACGTAGAGGCTGTTCCCCTGCCTGTCCGCCGAACTCTGGCGACACCGATTGATCAAAGACACCGGATTCGGAGGCCTTTGACCCTCAGAATCCGGGGGAGCAGATGACGCCAAAGAATACTGCAAATGGATAACCGCTTCAGACAACCCAGACGGCCTGTCGGACTTTATCGCCCCGAATTTGAACACGACAGTTGTGGTGTCGGTTTTGTGGCCCATATAAAGGGTGAGTACAGTCATTCGATCATAGATGATGCCTATACCGTTTTGAAAAGCATGGATCACCGCGGTGCGTGCGGAGCTGACGAGAACAGCGGAGACGGCGCAGGGATATTGACAGCGCTACCACACCAGTTTCTTCAACGGGTTACTGAGCAGGAATTTGGGGCACGCTTGCCAGAATCCGGAAGTTACGGTGCTGGTATCGTATTTCTACCGCAAGTGGCAGAAGAAAGGGAGAAATGCAAACAGACCGTGGAATCGATTGTTGTGGATCAGGGCCAAACAGTCATCGGCTGGCGCCCTGTGCCGACGTGTGCTGATGAAGCCGGAATTGGTCGCACGGCGCGACTGGGTGAACCGCACATAGAACAATTGTTTATTGGCGCGAAGTCTGTTGTTGATCGCGATGCGTTTGAACGAAAGCTTTATCTTATTCGAAAGCAGGCCAGTCGTCTTTTACGCGGTGACCCGGCTATGGTACAGGCGAACATGTTCTACATCTGTTCGTTGTCGACTCGGGTGATGATCTATAAAGGCATGCTGCGTACGTTGCAGTTGATGGACTATTTCCCAGATCTGAGTGCCCCGGACTATACCACTCACTTGGCGATGGTCCACTCGCGGTTTTCGACCAATACGTTTCCAAGCTGGGATCGGGCCCAGCCGGGGCGATTCATGGCCCACAACGGTGAGATCAACACGCTTCGTGGCAACATCAACTGGATGCGGGCACGTGAAGGAGTGATGCACAGCACGCTGTATGGAGATGATCTCCAGTCAGTGTTCCCGGTGGTAGAACCAGACTGTTCCGATTCGGGCAATTTTGACAATGTGCTGGAATTCTTGCTGATGACGGGTCGGACTTTACAGGGTGCCATTATGATGATGGTGCCGGAGGCGTGGCAAAAGCATGAGACGATGTCACAGGGCAAGCGTTCGTTCTATGAGTACTATTCGGCCTTGATGGAACCCTGGGATGGGCCAGCATCCATTGCTTTTACTGACGGCCGATATATCGGTGCCTTGCTTGATCGTAATGGGCTTCGACCGAGTCGTTACTACGTAACCCATGATGACAGGGTCATTATGGCCAGTGAGGTCGGTGTGTTGCCCGTGGCTGTGGAGAACATCAAGGAAAAAGGACGGCTTCAACCCGGACGAATGTTTCTGATCGATTTCGAGCAGGGACGACTGGTGCCTGACGAGGAGCTGAAATCAGAATTTTCTCAGAAGCGGCCGTATCAACAATGGATAGAAGCTGGAAGAATTCAGCTGTCTGATCTTGCGCCCGCGCCGGATGTGCCCGGGCTGGGCTCGGACACGCTGTTGCCGCGGATGAAAGCATTTGGATATACCGCCGAAACCCTGCATTTCATGCTGATTCCCTTGATCACAGAGGCCCGGGATCCTGTCGGATCGATGGGAAATGATTCTGCACTGGCCTGTCTGAGTGATCAGCCACGTATGTTGTACGATTATTTCAAACAGCTTTTTGCACAGGTTACGAACCCCGCGATCGACTCTATACGCGAAGAGATTGTAATGTCCCTGACATGCTACGTTGGGCCCGAATATAACCTGCTTGAGATCTCAGATCTGCACTGCAATCGTCTTCTGATTGAACACCCGATACTGACCAACGCCGAGCTTTCGGGGCTGAAGAGGATTTCTCATCGTGATTGGAAGTGCCAGGAAATCGATATCACATTTCCAGTATCGACGGGGGAAGAAGGCCTGTTTGCAGCGCTCAAGAGGATCTGTACCGAGGCTGAGGATGCTGTCGATCAAGGCTTTCAACTGCTGATACTGTCGGATCGCAATGTTGGAACCGATTGTGTTGCGCCAAGCATGCTTCTGGCAAGCAGTACGGTGCATCAGCATCTGGTACGCAGGGCAAAGCGTACCCGGGTCGGCTTGATCGTTGAATCCGGGGAACCTCGGGAGGTACACCATCACTGCCTCCTTATCGGTTACGGCGCAGATGCAATTAATCCATACCTGGCTTATGAAGCACTGTGGCAGGTCAGCCGTGATGGCGGTATTGATGCTGCTCAGTTTGCCGATGATGATGCTGTGGTCGAGGCTTACCGAAAAGGTGTCGCAAAGGGATTGTTCAAGGTGATGGGCAAGATGGGCATTTCTACACTTCAGTCGTACAAAGGTGCGCAGATATTCGAGGCAGTAGGACTTGCCACAGACGTTGTAGATTATGCGTTTACAGATACCGCGAGTCGTGTGGAGGGGGTTGGATTTGAAGTTCTGGCACGGGAACTGTTTCGCCGTCACGAGCTCGGTTATGCGGCAAAGGTCGATTTCCAGCCCTCGGAACTGCCTAATCCGGGCGAATTTCACTGGCGGGCCGGTGGCAGCAAACACGGCTGGACGCCGCGGATAATTGCCGACATCCAGCAGGCTGCGCGCGATAATGACAGGATGGCTTACGATCGATTTGCCGAGCAAGTCAACAATGAAGCCCAGAGCCGTTACACGCTTCGGGGCTTGATGGAATTCAAGCCCTCGACCAGCCCGGTTGAGATTTCGGAAGTTGAGCCAGCTGCTGGTATTGTGCGTCGATTCTGTACCGGTGCGATGAGTCTTGGTTCCATCTCCAGCGAAACGCACGAGACTCTGGCTATCGCGATGAACCGGGTAGGTGGCAAGAGCAATACCGGTGAAGGGGGAGAGTCTTCCGAGCGGTTCAAAACTCAGCCCAACGGTGATTCAAAACGTTCAGCGATAAAACAGGTGGCATCGGGCCGGTTCGGGGTAACGGCGTGGTATCTCACCAATGCAGATGAACTGCAGATCAAGATTTCGCAGGGGGCCAAGCCAGGAGAAGGTGGAGAACTACCAGGCAACAAAGTCGATGAACATATCGCCCGGATAAGGTATTCAACACCCGGAGTCGGTCTGATCAGCCCGCCACCGCATCACGATATTTATTCTATCGAGGATTTGGCACAGCTGATCTACGACCTGAAAAACGCCAATCCGTCGGCAAGGGTCAGTGTCAAGCTGGTATCTGAAGTCGGCGTGGGAACGGTTGCAGCGGGCGTTGTCAAGGCACACGCTGATCACATTCTGATCGCAGGAGACGCCGGGGGTACAGGTGCCTCACCACTGACCAGTATTAAGCACGCCGGATTACCCTGGGAACTGGGAATTGCGGAGACCCACCAGACCCTGGTGATGAACGATCTTCGCAGCCGTGTCGTGTTGCAGACAGATGGGGGTATGAAAACAGGTCGTGACGTGGTGATTGGTGCATTGCTCGGTGCCGAGGAAATCGGATTTTCAACAGCACCACTGGTCACGCTCGGTTGTATCATGATGCGAAAGTGCCATCTGAATACCTGTCCGGTAGGGATCGCAACGCAGGATCCGGTATTGCGTCGAAATTTTGAAGGCCTGCCCGAACATGTCGTGAATTACCTCTTTATGGTGGCAGAAGAAGCACGGGGTTACATGGCGCAACTGGGGATTCGAACTTTTAACGAACTGGTCGGACGGGTCGACTTGCTGGACACCAAGGTGGCGGTCGACCATTGGAAGGCCGACGGTATTAATCTTTCACCGGTGTTGATGCCGGCACCCAAACCAAGTGCTGACACGGGTGTATTCTGCCAGATTGAACAGGATCATGGTCTGGATACCAGCCTCGACAGAACGCGGTTACTTCCTCTGTGTAAAAAGGCCCTGCAGACTGGAGACGTTGTACAGATTGAACTTCCAGTGGCCAATACAAATCGTACCGTCGGTACGATTCTCAGTCATGAGGTGGTGAAGAAGTGGGGTGAGCAGGGTCTGTCCGATGACACCATTGTGATTCGACTAGCCGGCTCGGCTGGGCAGAGTCTCGGTGCTTGGTTAGCACGCGGTGTCACAATTGATCTTAAAGGTGATGCTAACGACTATGTCGGCAAAGGTCTTTCGGGTGGTCGGATCGTCGTGTCTCCGCCGGATGGTGCTGGTTTTTCTGCCGAGGACAACATTATTGTCGGAAATGTCTGTCTGTATGGAGCGACGAGTGGAAAGGCATTTTTCAGAGGTAAGGCCGCTGAACGCTTCTGTATCCGCAACAGTGGCGCGACGGCTGTTGTGGAAGGTGTTGGCGATCACGGATGCGAGTACATGACCGGTGGGCGCGTCGTTGTTCTGGGTTCGGTTGGCAGGAATTTTGCAGCAGGAATGTCCGGCGGTATAGCTTATGTATGGGCACTCGATCGCGATAAATTAAAGGTTTACTGTAATCTCGACATGGTCGGTTTGGAGAGTCTTTCAGGCAACGATGTCGATGAACTGGAGGAAATGATTCAATTGCATCACCATTACACCGGGTCGGACGTTGCGGCCAGGCTGCTCGCCCAGGGTCGGGAGACGATGAAGCAGCAGTTCGTCAAAGTGATGCCGACCGACTACAAGAGAATTCTTGAACAAGTACAGGGTGCATCAACGGGTGTTTCTGCTCGCAGCGCTCAGTCAGCCCCCAGGCAGAGGCTGGCTTAGGCCTATCTCCGGTTCAGGTCATTAGTCAGGCGCGAAATTCCTGGTGTCTTGAAATGGGAAAACCGACAGCATTCAAGGACATTGTACGGGTAGTGGTACCGTACCGACCGCCTGCAGAACGTCTGCATGATTTTGAAGAAATCTTTACCCCTGGCGACGATGGACATCTGCAGTCGCAGGGATCAAGATGTATGGATTGTGGTGTACCGTTCTGTCAATCTGTCGACGGCTGCCCGATCGACAATTTGATACCGGAGTGGAACGACCAGGTTTATCAGGGGAACTGGCGCACTGCGCTAGACCGCCTCCACCAAACCAACAACTTCCCTGAATTCACCGGCAGGGTGTGTCCTGCACCATGTGAAGGCGCGTGCGTGCTCGGAATTATCACTCCAGCAGTCACAATCAAGAACATCGAAAATGCGATTGTTGATCGCGGTTTTGAAGAGGGCTGGATTGTGCCGCGGCCGCCGTCGCTAAGAACCGGTAAAACTGTCGGCATCGTGGGCTCAGGTCCGGCAGGTCTTGCCGCAGCTGATCAACTGAACAAAGCTGGACACAATGTAACGGTTTACGAACGTGCTGACCGTATTGGTGGCTTGCTGATGTACGGCATTCCTCATATGAAACTGTCCAAATCAGTGGTCGATCGACGTGTAGACCTACTGCAGGCGGAAGGTATTGAGTTTCTGACTGGGGTTAATGTAGGTCAGCCTGAAGATTATCCAGCAGGTCACATGGTATCGATAATGACCGAGGGTGGCGTCGATGTGTCTCAGCTGGACAGCATGGAACTGGTCAGTCGGCACGATGCCGTTTTGCTGGCCACCGGGGCGACCGTAGCGCGCGATCTTCAGATACCAGGACGTGAGCTCTTGGGGATCCATTTCGCAATGGACTATCTGACACGAAATACCCGCAGTCTGCTCAACCATGGGCATCACAGGACCACTGCAATATCGGCCCACGACAAGCGTGTGATTGTGGTTGGGGGGGGTGATACCGGGGCAGACTGTATTGGTACCGCGCTTCGACACGGCTGTCGGAGCATGATCAATTTCGAACTGCTGTCCAAACCACCCGCTGAACGTGCTGCAGGGAATCCGTGGCCCCAGTGGCCTCTGATCTATCGTACAGAATACGCCCACGAAGAATCAGCGAATCGGTTTGGCGAGGATCCCAGGCGTTTTGCGTTACTTTCAACGGCATTTATCGACAACGGGAAGGGTCATGTTGCGGGCATCAAGACCGTACAGGTAGACTGGTCTCAGCCGTCTGACAATGCGCCATTCAGTTCGGTTCCTGGTTCAGAAGCAGTCTGGGACTGTGATCTGGTCTTGCTGTCTCTGGGTTTTCTTGGTCCCGAACATGGCATTTCCGATCCGCTGGCGCAGTCATCCGATATTGATGATGCGAAGTGGCTGACCTACACCGAACGCTCTACCTATAGGGCTGAACAAGGCAGCTATGCAACGGGTATGCCCGGTGTGTTTGCAGCAGGTGACTGTCGTCGGGGTCAGTCTCTAGTAGTCTGGGCAATCAACGAGGGGCGCAGCGCGGCGCGGGCAATGGATATCTTTCTTATGGGCCACAGTTCCCTGCCGTCGCCAGAATAGATCTATGGCTCCTCAAGCCGCTATCCCAGCCGAAGATCGACTGATCGTGGCGCTCGATGTGCCCACGGCATCTGCTGCGAGGGAGTTGGTGAATGTACTCGATGACACCGTTGCTTTCTACAAGGTCGGTCTGGAACTGTTTATGAGTGGCGATGCGTTTGGACTCGTTAACTGGTTGGCGGAGCGCGATAAGAAGGTGTTCGTCGATCTGAAGTTCTTCGACGTGCCGGCTACGGTCGGCCGCGCCGTCAGTCAGCTCAACGGTTTGGGGATCACGTTTGCCACGATTCATGGAAACGATGCGATCATGCAGGCAGCAGCCGCTGCGGCAGAAGATGTGGGGATTCTGGCGGTGACCGTGCTGACCAGCCTTGACCGAGGAGATCTCAGAGATCTCGGTTTTGACTGCGATGTGTCAGAGTTGGTGGTTTCCCGAGCCCGGCGCGCTATGGCACACGGATGCGCGGGTGTTGTTGCGTCGGGTCAGGAGACAGCACTATTGCGGCGTGAATTAGGGAACACGTTGCTGATCGTGGTCCCTGGAATAAGACCTGTCGACAATGAGGATGACCAGAAACGCACGGTATCAGCGGAACAGGCGTTGAGGGATGGTGCAGATTACCTGGTTGTGGGTCGACCGATCAGAGATGCGACCGATCCCAGAGCAGCTGCAGAGCAGATTCAGGAAGAAATCTACAGGACGGCCAGTTAGACGGAATGACCAAACTACGTAATGACAGGTTGTTGCGTGCCTTGCGGCGTGAACCCGTTGATAGCACACCGGTTTGGATCATGCGTCAGGCCGGGCGTTACTTGCCCGAATACCGGGAAACCCGGAAACAGGCCGGTGATTTTCTACGACTCTGCAAAACCCCTGAGCTTGCCTGCGAGGTGACGTTACAGCCTCTCAGGCGCTTTGACTTGGACGCCGCAATTGTGTTTTCGGATATCCTGACTATTCCGGATGCGATGGGGTTGGGCCTGAGTATCAATGAAGGAGAAGGTCCCCGTTTCGAACGACCGATTGATTCAAAAAAAGCCATTGAAGTTCTGGGGGTACCGGAGCTGGAGGATGATCTGGGTTATGTCATCGAGGCGGTCCGTATGATTCGCCATGAGCTTGGCGGATCAGTGCCACTGATTGGCTTTGCCGGCAGCCCGTGGACACTGGCGACCTACATGGTAGAAGGACAAAGCACCCAGGATTTTGCGCGGATCAAAGCGCTGATGTACGAGCAGCCACACGCGCTGCATGCGCTATTGGATATTTTGACTGAATCGGTCGGCGGTTACCTCGCTGCCCAGGTTGGGGCCGGTGCAGACGTATTGATGGTATTTGATACCTGGGGTGGCGTTCTGCCACATGCCGAGTACCGTGAATTTTCGCTGTCAGCGATGCGCCGTATTGTTGAAACGCTTAAAAGCGATGAGTTGACCCGACATATTCCTGTGATTCTATTTACCAAGGGTGGGGGTCAGTGGCTGAAAGAGATGGCGGACTCAGGTTGCGATGCGCTCGGTTGCGACTGGACCACGTCACTTACTGTTGCCCGGAAAGCGGTCGGCGAACAGGTGGCACTGCAGGGCAACTTGGATCCAGCCGTGCTCTATGCAAGACCGGAGGTCATCGAGCGTGCCGTCGAGCGCGTGCTGGATGATTTTGGTGTGGGGCACGGTCACGTGTTCAATCTAGGTCACGGAATTACGCCAGGTGTTGATCCGGATCACGTCAGGGTTATGGTCGACGCTGTTCATCAAAAGAGCCGCCGAAACTGAATGTTGGACTTTGGGGATTCCAGACCCGCCTGGCCCTTGAGTATTTCCAGCGGCTTAATCGCTATAAGCGCAGTTCAGCTTATCGGCTCGTCCGTGACGCAGGCGCAAAAGCAACCCTATAATCTGTTGTTAACGATCAGGGGCGGGTTAAATAATGCTCTAGTCGGCGGGGACTGATCGATAAACAAACAGAGTAACGGTTACATCAGTGTGAAGCTTGAAGAACTAGCAGTGGTTGTCGGCGGACAGTGCCAGGGTGATGGCGAGATTGAAATCACCGCTATGGGGACGCTGCAGGGTGCCGGGTCGAGTGAGATTACGTTTCTTTCAAGTTCAAAACTCAAGTCTCAACTACAAGCTTGTAATGCGGCTGCCGTGATCCTGCGTCAGGAGGATTGTTCGGCTTGGGATGGAGCCGCGATCGTCTGTGACGATCCCCACGCAGCCTATGTGCGGATTGCACGGGTTCTGGATAGCACACCCAGGCAGGAACCTGGTATCCATCCGTCCGCAGTTGTTTCCGATCAAGCGACAGTGGGGGAGTCGGTATCCATCGGGGCCAACTGTGTTATCGAGGCGGATGTGGGAATTGGCCGGGGTGTTGTACTTGGGCCAGGATGTGTCGTCGGTCGAGGTGCGGAACTCGGTCAGGACAGTCGATTGACTGCCAATGTCACAGTCTGTCACGGTGTGCACATCGGACAACGGTGCGTCGTACAGAGTGGGACGGTATTGGGCAGTGACGGCTTCGGCAATAGCCATGAAGACGGTCAGTGGGTCCAGATTCCCCAGCTGGGCGGGTTAAGCATTGGAAACGATGTTCAGATTGGCGCGGGTACTGCCATAGACCGAGGTGCCTTGGGCGATACAAAGATCGGGAACGGGGTTGTCATCGATAACCTGGTTCACATCGCACATAACGTGATTATCGGCGAACACACGGCGATTGCTGCTTGTGTGGCGATTGCCGGCAGTACGGTTATCGGCAGTCGCTGTACCTTAGCGGGTATCGTTGGGGTCGCGGACCACGTGACCATTGTCGACGGCGTGCACCTCACCGGCATGGCCATGGTGACCGGTTCCATATCAGAAGCCGGCGTGTATTCATCCGGTACTGGCCTAATGCCAAACCGTGAATGGCGGCGCAGTGCAGTTCGGTTTAGACAACTCGACGAGTTGGTCAAGCGACTGGTGGTCCTGGAGCAGAAGATTCTTGATTAAGTTGTTGATGTCTGCCTCAAAAAGAACAAACTAGTTGGGCGGGTAACGTGTCACAAAATGATAACAATAAGTCGATTCGCATGATTGGAATAACCATTAACGCGCTTGAACTCATTGTTGGCGGGTCGCAAGGACAGTGCTGATGGAACTCATCTCTGAAATACCGATTGTGTTATGGATTGCCGGAATCCTGGCGCTGTACATGGCCTGGGCGATCGGTGCCAATGACGTTGCTAATGCAATGGGCACCAGTGTGGGATCAGGAGCACTTACCGTGTGGGGTGCGATTCTCGTCGCTGCGATATTTGAGTTTGCTGGTGCATTTTTCGCAGGTGGACATGTTACAGACACTGTGCGCAAAGGTATGCTCGATTTATCTCTGCTAGGCCATGACCAGCTGATCTACGGTATGCTGGGGTCGCTTGCTGCAGCTGGAACGCTGCTGATAGGCGCAACCTGGTTGGGTCTGCCGGTTTCTACAACCCACTCGATCGTGGGTGCGATCGTTGGATTTGGTGTGGTCAGCATCGGGCCTGAAGTGGTCAATTGGGCGAAGATTGGTCAAATTGTCTTATCCTGGGTGACGTCGCCGCTGATTGCAGCGGTGATTGCTTTTGGCATTTTTCAGATTACCCGTGCAAAGGTGTTAGATACAAAAGACCCTGTGGTGCAAATTCGAAAACTGGGTCCCGTGTTCTTTTTCTTTGTCTTTTTTATCATAGGGTTAGTGACGTTATTTAAAGGTCTAAAGCCCTTGAAGCTCAACCTAGATCTGACCGAAGCATTGATGGGTTCGGTTCTATTGGGCTGCGTAGGTGCAGGCGTTGGCATATTTTTTATACGGCGAGTAGAACTGGGTCAGGAAGATCCGAAACATCGTTTCAGTCGTGTTGAAAAGATATTTGTAGTGCTCCAGATTCTCACGGCTTGTGCGATCGCATTTGCACACGGCTCCAATGATGTTGCGAACGCGATCGGCCCCTTAGCGGCTATCAGCAGTTCAGTCAGTGGCGCAGTCTTAGGCGGGAAAGCGTCAGTTTCACCCTGGATGTTGGCGATTGGTGGGGTTGGAATTGTGTTCGGCCTTGCCACCTGGGGCTATCGTGTGATGGAGACTGTGGGTAAGCGCATTACAGAACTCACACCCAGTCGAGGTTTTGCGGCCCAACTTGCGGCCGCAACCACAATTGTAGTTGCGTCTCGAATGGGTATACCGGTATCGACGACGCACATCTTGGTCGGTGCAGTGCTGGGTGTAGGGCTCGCTCGGGGTATCAGTGCACTGGACATGCGTGTAGTCGGCAAAATCATTGCATCGTGGGTTGCTACATTGCCGATCGCAGCGGCATTATCAATGTTCTTCTATTTCTTTTTTAAAGGCCTGTTGATGGGCTAGGAGATAATTATGGCGTGGATTGACAAGCTTGTCGGAAAATCGCCAATCGGCCCCATGCAGAAACACATGCAGGTGGCCATACTCTGTGCGCGAGAGGTAATACCGCTGCTGGAAGCAATGGCAGCAGCTGATGACCAGGGTATTCGTGACCGTCGTGCAGAAATCGATCGATTGGAGCACGAAGCGGATCAACTCAAGCACGAGATTCGCAGTCATATGCCCAGACGTTTTATGATGGCAATGGACCGTCGAACGATGCTTGAGATTCTGGACTACCAGGACTCGATAGCGGATGTAGCTCAAGACATCGCTGAGTTGGCCGATCAGCGCGGCATGCATTTACCGGAATTGCTTAGAGAGCCTGTCTTGTCGATGGCCCACAGCGTGTTGGTGGCCTGTGAACAGGGCCAGCGAATTATTGATGAACTGGATGAATTGGTTGAAACTGGATTCGGTGAAGGGGAAGTCGCCCGGGTAGACGAGATGATCAGGGAACTGGGTCGACTCGAGAGTCAAACGGATGCCGATTTGGACCGGGCTGCGCGAGCGCTTTTCTCGATGGAGACGGAACTGGGGGTTGCAACCGTCTTCTGGCACCAGATCATTCTCTGGATTGCGAACCTGGCCGATTTGGCTGAGCGGGTCGGTAATCGTCTGCGGCTGCTTATCGCGAACTGACCAGGTGCTTTCTTGACGAGTCGGATCAGGTTGAGGTGATTGAGTCTATTTAAGTTCTGACGGTCGGAAGACAAGCCAGCCAATAATGATCGTTGCCACCACCGCACCAACAAGCTGGGCGAGTATGAAACCTGGCGCATGTGCTGGATAGATACCACTGAAAGTATCGGTGAGGCTGCGGGCGATAGTGACGGCAGGATTGGCGAACGATGTTGAAGCCGTGAACCAGTATGCGGCTGTGATATACAGGCCGACCATGTAGGCCACCGCTTCGGGTCGCCAGCGTAAGGTGCCCAGGATTGTCGCGACCAGCCCAAAGGTTGCCATTCCTTCGGAAAACCACTGGCCACCACCCGTGCGTATGTGGGTGGACAATTGAAATAGTTCCTGCTCAAACATTAGGTGCGCCGACCAGGTGCCGATGATCCCTCCGATTACCTGCATAACAACGTAGGTGAAGGCCGTGCCGATGGTGATTTCCCGACGGATGAGAAAGGACAGGGTGACTGCAGGGTTGAGATGGCACCAGTTGGAATGGTATTGCCCAGTAGGGCGATTGCAACGTTGCCGCCAGCAAGGTTCTCCGCCATGATTCCGGACCCCACTACGGTTGCGAGGAGCAAGGCTGTGCCTAATGTTTCTGCGACTAGCCGTCGTGGCAGGTCAAACTGTGGCATGACTTAAACAGCTTCCTGTGTTGATCGTGCGATACTTGAACCGATCGCCACAAGCTGCGACAGTAGTTCAGCTTCGTCGGATGAATCGATAACTAACTGAGTAAAGGCGCTAATCTGTTTGCTCAGTAGGTGGTAGGTGAAACTAAAGGCCTGTGCAATATCATCATCCGATCCTTCAACTGCAGCAGGATCTGGCAGTCCCCAGTGCACAGTCATCGGCTGACCGGACCAGATTGGGCAGGTTTCAGCTGCGGCGTTGTCACAGACTGTGAAAATAAAATCGATCTGGGGTGTAGTTGTACCCGTAAATTCGTCCCAACTCTTCAAGCGCAGGTGGTCGGTGGGGTGGTCCAGATCCCTCAGCAGGTTCAGCGCTGCGGGGTGAATCTCGCCACGGGGAAAGCTGCCCGCACTGTAGGCTCTAAATTGTCCACTACCCATTCGCTCGAGTATTGCTTCAGCGAGGATGCTGCGCGCAGAGTTGCCGGTACAGAGAAATAGCACATTGTAGTTCGTTGGAATCATACCAACCTCTTCTACGGACGTTACACAACTAAGCGGTTGCAGTGCCCCGGCGAGCCGGTGGTGACGAGAGCAGTGGCCCACACAGCTCAGGTTTGCCGTTGCAACAATCCTGAATGAGGTGATTGAGTAGTTGTTGGATGCCGTCAGGGTCTATGCGGTAGACAATTGAGCGTCCAAAGCGGGTGGAGCCCAATAGGCCAGCGCGTGTCAGGATGGCCAGATGTGTGGAAAGCGTGTTGTGGGGTATCGCCAGTTTGTGGGCGATAACTCCGGCCGCGAGACCATCGGGACCGTTACGCACCAGGAGCCTGAACACCTGTAGGCGACTGGTTTGCGCAAGTGCAGATAAAGCATCGACCGCATGGGTTTCGTCCATATTTCGAGTATTATCGAAATAGAATTCCGTTGCAAGCTTTGGGTTGGAGATTATTGGTCAGTTCGACGGAATCTGGCCGCACACGGTCTGGGGCGCATACAATGCGCCTTCGATGGTAAGGGCACGCCGAATCATATGGCCCAGGATGGTTTGGCTGCGGTCATCAAACTGGGAGCTGTCAGCTTGCTGCCGATGTTTAATCGACGTCTCGGAACCGATTTAGGAGCACGCTGTGTACCAAAACCTGGAATCTGGCAGTAATCCTCCGCTGCGGGCCGCCAGTGAGCCTGTGGTCAGGCCCAGAGATGCCAGTTCTCTGATCATAACTCGGCGGGAACGACAAAAGATATTTGTGCTAATGGGTCGGCGTAGTCCAACAGCACGGTTCATGCCCGGCGTTTTTGTTTTTCCAGGCGGCGCAGTTTCTTCCGGTGATGGCCGGGTGTTGCCCGCTGCCGAACTTGATCCCACCTATGCCCCCCTAATGGGGATTGGCAGATCCCACAGCAGGGCCCGGGCGCTGGCGATGGCAGCGGTTCGAGAGACGTGGGAAGAAACCGGGTTGCTCGTTGCTGTGCCTGGCAGGTTCAACGGCAGCCGAACGGCCTCTTGGCAGGCCATTCGATCACTCAACCAGGTCCCTGACTTGCGGCATCTGCGCTATGTGGGTCGCGCCATTACGCCGTCATTCAGCAAGATCCGTTTTCATGCCAGGTTCTTTACCGTCGATGCCAGTCATCTTAGCGGTGAGCTGCGGGGAGACGGCGAGCTGGTTGAAGTGGGCTGGTGGAATGTCGCAGATCTTAACGACCTGCCGATGCGAGGAGTAACCCGGTTTATGTTGGATCGTGCTGTCGCGCTTGTCCGCGGTGAGATCGAAGAAAGACCCGCGCCCATTTTCCGTTGGCGCGGCAGCCGCCGAGTCGCCTGGCGTTGAGGCCTACCTTAGGCACCTGAAAAATGTATCGGAACCGCTGCCTGCGATAGGCTGGACTTCACCCAGTCGCTCCAGGTGCTGGAGGGATGCCAGGGTCGACAGGCCGGCTGCGCTGTGCAGCTCGGGCTGAATATCAGGATACATCTTGGGAACCATGTCGGTGATGCGGAGATCCTCTGATTTTAACAGCGTGCAAATTGTCTCAATGCGCTGTAAGCGGTGTTCAATCAGGGCAGTGAGGTAGGGGAGAGGGTCTTTGATTGGCGCACCGTGTGTGGGCCAGAAGCAATCTTCAGTTCGTGCCAGGAGTTTTTCAAGGCTGGACAGATAATCTGTCATATTGCCGTCTGGCGGTATGATGACGGTCGTAGACCAGCCCATGATATGGTCACCGGTGAAAACTGCATTACCCTCGTTCCAGGTATAGCACATGTGGTTGCTGGTATGTCCCGGAGTGTGCTGGCACTCCAGTGTCCAGCCGTTGCCGGCGATACGCTCTCCATCGCCGACCTGTACATCTGGAACAAATGCACGGTCAACCCCTTCCTCCAGTGCTTCTGCAGCGCTGCTTGCAGAACCTCCATGAGGACCATAGGCGTAAGTGGGGGCTCCCGTTGCTGCTTTCAGCGGTTCAGCCGCCGGTGAGTGATCACGGTGGCAATGGGTGACAATGATGTGGGTAACCTGCTCGCTAGAAATACTGTCAAGCAATGCCTGAACATGGGTTTGATCATTTGGTCCCGGGTCGATTACAGCGACTTCACCTTCGCCCAGTATGTAAGTACCGGTTCCGTGGAAGGTGAACGGGCTCGGGTTCCTGGCGGTGATACGGCGAAGGCCTGTAGCAACCGGTTCAACGACACCATAGGCGAAGTCATGGTCTTTGAGAAAAGGAATTTCGACCACGTGGGCTGTGATCTCGCTTGTCAGTCGACAGTGATCCAGGTATTGGCCTCGGGATGAAAAGCTTCAAGCGGTCGGAAGCAGGATTTATACGACATTTTTTGGCAGTCCTTAATCCAGTATCCGAGATAAAGCCAATCGTACTCGATACTTCGCGCAAGTTCGATCTGTTTCAGGATAGAAAAAATACCCGGGCTTCGATGAATTTCGTCCGGATCATAAAAAGTGTAGACAGCGGATAGACCGTTGGCCACATGATCCATCACTGACACGGACAGCAGTCGACGTCCGATCCGCAGTTCAAGAATAAAGGTATCGATGTTTGAATTGATCAGAAACTGCTTGTATTTTCCTGGGTCCGGGTCATCCATACTGTCGCCAGTATGACGATCTGACTGATAACGTTGGTAAAGCGAGAAGTGTTCCTCGGTAAATCTAGCCGTTCGCAACTCCGTCGTCACAGCAGCGTTACGCTTCATGGCGCGCTGTTGTGAGCGGTTGAATTTGAATTCTTGTACCGGGATCCGGACTGAACGGCACTGGTCACACTGCGGGCAATGGGGTCGATAGTAAAGCGTACCGTTACGGCGGAAACCATTGTCAATCAGGCTGTCATACAGAGCAGGGGTGACATCGAAGCGTGGGTCAACCAGGAGATTTGCCGCTGTCCGATCCAACAGGTATGGACAGCGGTGCTGTGTTGACTTGTATAGGTCCGGGGCAGACTGTTGACGCGTCATAGTAGATCCAGACTGTCAAAACAGTAGTTCCAAATGTCAGGCTGCGATTCGACCGCAAGCGCAGCCTGCAGTTGTCCCGAAAACCTGGCGCGGGGGATATTCTGGGCACCCAAAGAGAAAAGGTGCTTTGAGGGCACCTGGCAGTCAATCAGTTGAAAGTTCTTCTCAGAAATAATTCTGACCAGTGCAGTCAAGGCGGTCTTGGACGCATCTGTTGAGCAACTGAACATGCTTTCACCAAAAAACACTCCCCCAATTGCGACACCATACAGCCCACCAACGAGTTTCATCTGATCCCAGACTTCGAGCGAATGTGCATATCCTGACTCATTAAGCGTCGTGTAGGCTTTGATCATCTCTGGCATGATCCATGTACCACTGTCATCGCTGCTGTCTCTCGGTTTGGCACAGGCCTGAATTACACTGCTGAAATTTTGATCACTTGTAACGCGGTATCCTCGGTGGCGCAGTGTTTTCTTCAAAGAGCGACTTATCTTGAGTGCATCGGGATAGAGTACAGTCCTGGGATCGGGTGACCACCACAGTATGGGTTGGTCGGTGCTGTACCAGGGAAATATTCCCCGGCGGTAGGCGCTGAGCAGTCGCCCGCTGCTGAGGTCACCACCCATTGCAAGCAGGCCCTCAGGTGTGGCTGCTTCAAGAGGCGGAAAAGTATAGTGTTCAACTGGTCCTGACATTGTGACTCAGATTCTAGCGAAAAAATTCAGTTGGTGTTTAACGTCTCAATCAGCCTATAGCTGTTGCTGGTTAGGCTGTAGATTTGCAGGTTTTATATGCACTAGGTACGTTTAAAGGGGGAATGCTGTTCCAATATATCGGTGTAGCGCTCGATTTCCTGCTGTTCCTCACGGGTATAGCGCTGTATGGCATCGTGGAAGCCGGTGTGGCTGAGCCAGTGCGCCGACCGGGTGATGGTCGGCATCAGGCCTCTGCTCAGTTTGTGTTCTCCCTGAGCACCTGCCTCAAAAATTGGGAATCCCTGTTCAATGCAGTATTCAATTGGGGTGTAATAGCAGACCTCAAAGTGAAGATCCGGAATCTGTTCTACCGAGCCCCAGTAACGGCCATACAGGACGCTGTCAGCACAAATAAAAAATGCAGCCGCAACATCTCGTTCGCCGCGCCGTGCCAGTAGCAGTCGAACCTGTGCAGGCATCGTTCGGCACAGTGTTTCAAAAAATTCCTGGTTCAGGTAAAGGAACGAGCCGTGTTCCGCAATCGTTTGGTGATAACAGGTGTAAAAGAACGACAGCTGCTGTTCGCTGATTTCATCACCACGGAGCCAGCACAGGTTGACTCCCGCATCACGTACCCGGCGTCTTTCGCGCCTGATATTTTTTCGTTTTTTCGACGACAAGGACTGTAGAAAGTGTTCGAAGCTCAGGTATTGCTGGTTACGCCAGTGAAACTGGTTACTCGTTCGATCAATGAAGTCCTGGGTTCGAAAATACCGGTTGTCTGATTCGGTCAAAAACAAGCAATGAATAGAAGAAACCTCGAGTTTTTTGCCAAGGTTGCGCAGTCCCTGCACCAAGGTGGATGCCAGCAGATCGCGGTTTTGTCGCGGGTGAGTCAGCAGTCTTGGTCCTGTTATCGGCGTAAATGGTACTGTGGTTACTAGTTTTGGGTAGTAATCAAGCCCTGATTGCTGGTACGCTCTTGCCCATGCCCAGTCAAAGATGAATTCACCGTAGGAGTGATACTTAAGATAGCAGGGCATGGCACCAATCAGATCGTTACCCCGGGCCAGTGTGAGGTGGCAGGGCGACCAGCCGGTATCATCACAGACTGCACCACTTGTCTCCAGTGCATGCAGAAACTCATAACGCAAGGTGGGCGCATCGTGCGGTACAACACGGTTCCAACTGTGTGAGTCAATCTCCTGGAGACCCTTGTGTATTGTGAGAGTCAGCCCGGAAGAACTATTATCGAACTCACGGCGCTGTTCAGGGAGTTCTGAGGTGCCATTATCTTGACCAGTGATCAATGAAAACACTCCCCATCGGGCTTGCTCAGTTCAATTTTCACGTTGGTGATATTACCGGCAATGTTCGCCGAATTGTCAGCGCCTGCGAACAGGCTAAGGACACGCTGGGGTGCAGAATTGTGGTTTTCCCCGAGCTTGCGGTTACCGGCTACCCACCTGAAGACCTGCTTTTCCGCCAGGATTTTCTGGAGGAGGCTGAATCGGGTGTCACTGCTATTGCTGCCGCAGTTCATGACGTGTGTGTGGTGGTAGGACACCCCAGCCTGGACGGTGGGTTTGTCCGAAATTCGGCATCGGTGATAGACGGTGGTGAAATCATTGCCAGGTATCACAAGCGGGAACTCCCAAACTACAGCGTATTCGACGAAAAACGATACTTCAAGTCCGGTGACGAGTCCTGCGTGGTATCGATTGATGGGGTAGCAGTCGCGATCACCGTTTGTGAAGACATTTGGCATCCTGGACCGACTGAGGAAAGCATCGCCGCAGGCGCGCAGATCATACTCAATCTTAATGCTTCTCCGTTTCATGTCCACAAAAGGGCCGTACGGGAAAACGAGGTTGTGGCCGAACGTGCAAGATCCGGCCGAGTGCCGATTGTTTATGTCAATCTCGTCGGCGGTCAGGATGAACTTGTATTCGATGGTGGCTCATTCAGCGTTAACCGCAGTGGTGAAGTGGTACAGCGGAGTCCGATTTTCGTCGAGCATCTGGCGTCTGTGGCCTACTGCAATGGCGATCTCACTGCTGTGGCATCTGAGAGCACAGCTGGACTGCCTGAAGTTGAAGAAAGCGTCTACCAGGCGCTGGTTACGGGAACGAGGGATTACGTCCTGAAAAATGGATTTCAAGGTGTTGTACTTGGACTGTCCGGAGGCATCGATTCTGCACTGACCATGGCGATTGCCGTTGATGCGCTCGGGCCGGAGCGTGTGCAGGCCATCCTGATGCCCTCACGTTATACACGGGAGATCAGTGTTGACGATGCCCGACAGGAGGCACTGTCTTTGAGGGTTGAGCACCACACCATTGAAATTGAGTCTCTGGTTAATGCTTATGACCGCGAACTCGCGACCCTGTTTGAAGGGTATGGACCCGATACCACGGAAGAAAATCTGCAGGCAAGAATTCGGGGGAACCTGTTGATGGCGATATCCAACAAGACAGGCCGCCTGGTGCTGACAACGGGTAATAAGAGTGAAATGGCCGTAGGCTATGCGACACTGTACGGGGACATGGCTGGCGGTTTCGCGGTCATCAAAGATGTGCCAAAGACGTTTGTCTACCGTCTGGCCCGCTATCGTAATGAAATATCTGCAGTGATTCCGGACCGGGTGATCACGCGGGCCCCTTCTGCTGAACTGGCGCCGGATCAGAAAGATGAAGACAGCCTGCCACCTTACGATGTGCTGGACCCTATCCTGGAAGCTTATATTGAAAAAGATCAGTCACCCACACAGATCGTCTCGGCTGGCTATGACGCGGTGCTGGTGGATCGGGTCATCGGCCTGGTTAATCGCAACGAGTACAAACGCCGGCAGGCGCCTCCAGGAGTGAAAATTACACAGCGTGCATTTGGTCGGGATCGACGCTACCCGATCACTTCCCGCTTCCGTTAGACCCGGTGTCAGTGATTTTCGGGTAGGTAGCTGCTGTGAGGATAGTTCAAACGAAGCACTCGCTCCGCATCGTGGCCTAACTCGGCCAAACCCATTTCTTTGTAGGCTTCGATCATCACTTCGAGTGCATGTTCAGCAGCCGACGATGTCTGATAGGTTTCCAATACCTGTTTAGCGCGATTGAGTGCAGCGACGTGTGCACCGCGTGCATGGTAATACCGTGCAATTTGAACGTCGTGCATGGCGAGGACATTAACGATCTCTACCAGTCTTTTCTTGGCATCCGGCGCATAGGTGCTGTTGGGAAATCGTGTGACAAGTTCGCGATAGGCGTCAAAGGCGTCGCGTACGGGTCCAGTATCGTGGGCGCTGGGATCACTGCCTGTTATCGCACTCAGAAAGCCGCGTTCAGGCTTAAAGCCAGCTAGACCTTTGAGATAGTAGGCATAGTCGACATTGGCATGGACCGGGTGCATTTGAATGAATCGGTCGGCCTCAGCAATGGCCAATGCGGGCCGGTTGCTTTTGTAATATACGTAGGCGATTTCAAGTTGAGCTTGCTCGGAAAATACGCCGTAAGGAAATCTGCCTTGTAATTTTCGATAGTAGGTGATTGCCTCTTCCCAATATTCTCCCTCTGCCTGTTCACGGGCGGCCTGCAGAAACATTTCCGCGGTCCAGTTCAGAGTTTCGTCTTCGTCCTCCAACAGAGAACAACCTCCAACCAGACTGGTCAGCAGGAGGATTATCAGGGCGAACCTATACGTTTTTGGCATTATTAGAGGAACTCGGTCGTCGTTTCAATAAATTATACTGCTGGCCTGAAGGCACGAGGTAATCGATTGTTGCTCCCATGGAAGATGGCACGACAGTGATGAATGCGGTAATCCCCGATCGCGCGCGCGGGGAGCGACTGGACAAGGTCCTGACAGCGGTATTTCCGCCTTACTCCCGTTCACAGCTACAACTGTGGATCCGGCAAGGGCGGGTAACTATACAGGGACGGATTCCCCAAGGGCGGCAACTGGTATCGGGCGGGGAAGCCGTTCGCCTCGAAGTGCCCCGACCAGAGCCTGTGGCCTGGCAGCCTCAGGACCTGCCACTTGAGCTGGTCTATGAAGATGCCGATATTCTCGTCATCGATAAACCAGCCGGCCTGGTTGTTCATCCGGGTGCAGGTAATCCTGTTGGCACATTGGCTAATGCCATTCTTTATCACTTTCCGGAGCTGGCTGCATTACCCCGTGCCGGCCTGGTCCACCGCATCGATAAAGACACAACCGGCTTGCTGGTTGTAGCTCGAAATGAACATGCCCGCAGCGAGTTGATTCGCGCACTCGAGTGCCACGCGGTGTCTCGGTGCTACCTGGCGGTGGTTGACGGAATACCAATTTCCGGTGGGACCGTGGATCAACCCATTGGTCGTCACCCGCGAAACCGTTTACGGATGGCAGTGAGTCCAGTTGGCAAACCTGCGGTAACACGTTATCGGGTCGAGGAGAAATTTCGTGCTCACGCGCTTATATCGGTTGAACTGGAGACCGGCCGCACCCATCAGATTCGAGTACACCTTTCCTGGGCCGGTTACCCGTTGGTTGGTGATGCACTCTACGGGCGACGTCTCCGCATACCAGCGGGTGCAAGTAATAAGTTCGCCGAAACGCTCCGGGGATTTAAACGACAGGCATTGCACGCCCGCTCACTGACCCTGGCGCATCCGCGAACAGGTGAATCCCTGGATTGGAAGAGCCCAGAGCCGCCTGATCTGGCGCAACTCTTAAGCACTTTGCGCTCAGAGCAGTGATCCGATCCATGACAGAGACTGAGATCGACTATGTAAGCCCACAGTGGTCAGCACCTTTTCATGTGCGGGCACTGACGACGCTGCGTTTAGGGGGATACAGTAAAGGCGATTATCAAGGACTCAATCTCGCTGACCATGTCGGTGACGATGCCGCTCACGTGGCGAAGAACCGCAGCCTGATACGGTCGAGCGCTGGCTGTCCAGCTGACCCGCACTGGCTGGAACAAGTGCATGGCAGTCAGGTTGTTCAACTCGACGATGGCGATTTTTCTGGTCTTGCCGACGGCAGCATCTCCCTTAGCCGTGGGGCTGTCTGTGCCGTTCTAAGCGCCGATTGTGTGCCGTTGTTTATAACCGACAGGCCCGGTCAATTCGTCGCATTACTCCACGTCGGTTGGCGTGGACTGGAAGCGGGAATTGTCGAGTCCGGATTGGACCTTATTCCCCAACCGATGGCCCAAGTTCTCGCCTGGATCGGACCGGCGATTGGGCCCACTGTCTACGAGGTGGGTGATGATGTGCGGGGGCGACTGCTCAAGGTCTGTCGGGATCATGACAGTAATTTCACCAGAACTGAGACGGGCTGGCTGGCAAATCTGCCAGGAATGGTCGAACAGCGCCTCAGACGCGCTGGTGTAGAGACGGTCGGTTCAAGTGGACTGTGCACCTTCAGTGCGCCCGGCAAATGGTTTTCGCATCGTCGATCAGCACCCTGTGGACGCATGGCATCTCTGATCTGGCTGACCTGATCAAACAAGCGGATTTCACGTTCTTTCGATGTTTCTCAAAACATTCCCCCGCGCTGCAAGAAAATTCGCTGAGTGGCTTGCGATTGTGGTGTGCCTGCTACTGTGGACTCCGACAACCAACGCGGTTGAATTTGAACTGCTGGACCTTGGCGGAGATCGTCACCGATTGTCCGATTTTCGAGGCAAATGGGTGGTGATCAACTTCTGGGCGACCTGGTGTGGCCCGTGTCTGAAAGAGATCCCGGAACTCATTACCTTCCAGTCGCGCTATCGATCGGAGGTAGTCGTGGTCGGAGTGAATTTTGAAAACACGCCGCTGGCGGATGTCAAAGAATTCGTTGCGTCGTCAGGTATCAACTACCTGGTGCTTCGCATTGGTAAGGAACCGCTGATACCGTTTGAACCACTCAAAGGCTTGCCCTCAACGTTTCTTGTCTCCCCCGAGGCTGAATACCTTGATGTGGTGGTCGGCGCAGTAACCGTGGCAGAACTTGAGGATTTGATCGTCCAACACCGAGGCCGCACGGCTCATAGCGCAGAGACCGTCTGACGCAGGTCACAACCAGGTGTTTGGTGCGGTCTTGTTGAACTGCACCCTTTTTTGCGCGCGACTGCCCAGGGAATATCGGGTCAGTGCTTGATTTGAGGCCTGTCTGGCCCCATTTTAGATGTATGCAGAGTTCAGAACCCTATAGCTTTTGTCACGGAGCTTACTATGCGAATGGACAAGTTAACTTCTAGATTCCAGTCGGCTCTGTCGGATGCCCAGAGTCTGGCGGTCGGCCGTGACCATCAATTTATCGAGCCGCTGCACCTGATGGTGGCTCTGCTGGAGCAGGATGGCGGCGGTACACGCCATCTGTTGACGCAGGCAGGTGTCCAAGTCCATAAGCTGCGTTCGCAACTCAGTGAGGCTATCGAACGACTGCCCAAAGTTGAAGGCAGTGAAGGTGATGTTCAGCTGTCTAACGAACTTGCGCGTCTTTTAAATGTGAGCGACAAGTTCACCCAGCAGCGGGGCGATCAGTACATCTCTAGCGAGATGTTCATATTCGCGGCAGTCAAAGCAAACACTGAACTCAGCCGGCTGTTACAGATAAATGGAGCGGACCCTAAGGCTGTTAATGATGCAATCGACACAATGCGAGGTGGTCAGCAGGTTGATGATCCGAATATGGAAGACCAGCGTCAGGCGCTGGATAAATACACTATAGATCTTACCGAACGGGCCGAACAAGGCAGGCTCGATCCGGTAATAGGCCGGGATGACGAGATCCGCCGTACCGTGCAGGTACTTCAGCGAAGAACCAAGAATAATCCGGTGCTGATCGGAGAGCCAGGCGTTGGAAAAACAGCAATCGTCGAAGGTTTGGCACAGCGCATTATCAATGGAGAGGTTCCCGAGAGCCTTCGTGGCAAGCGGCTGCTGTCGCTTGACATGGGGTCACTGATTGCCGGTGCCAAGTTTCGAGGCGAATTTGAGGAGCGTCTAAAGGCGGTATTGAGTGATCTGGAAAGGCAGGGAGGCCAGATCATACTGTTTATCGATGAGTTACATACGATGGTGGGTGCCGGGCGAGCTGAAGGCGCCATGGATGCGGGCAACATGCTCAAGCCAGCGCTTGCGCGTGGCGAGCTGCACTGTATCGGTGCCACAACCCTGGATGAATATCGTACTCACCTGGAGAAGGACGCCGCCCTGGAACGACGTTTCCAGAGAATTTTGGTTGTCGAACCGAGTGTAGAGGATACAGTGGCCATCTTGAGAGGTCTCAAGGAAAAATACGAAGTACATCACGGTGTTGACATTACCGATCCTGCGATTGTTACCGCCGCGACTCTCTCACATCGTTACATCGCTGACAGAAAGTTACCTGACAAGGCGGTTGATCTTATCGATGAGGCAGCCAGTCGAATTCGTATGGAGATAGATTCCAAACCAGAAGCGATGGACAAGCTGGATCGTCGGCTTATACAGCTGAAAATTGAACGTGAGGCGCTCAACCGGGACACGGATGAGGCAAGCCAGAAGCACTTGCAGGGTTTGGACAGCGAGATTTCCGATCTGGAGCGGCAGTATGCTGACCTCGAAGAGATCTGGCGTGCTGAAAAGGCCGCAGTCTACGGCGTTCAACACGTTAAGGAAGAACTTGACCGTTCAAGACAGGCGCTGGAAACAGCCCGACGTGCTGGTGATCTGGGCCGGATGTCTGAATTACAGTATGGCCGCATCCCGGAACTGGATAAAGCGCTCGAAGCCGCCAGTTCTGTAGAAAGTGACACACAGCTTCTACGCAATCGGGTCGGCGCCGAAGAAGTTGCCGAAGTCGTTGCCCGGTGGACCGGCATACCTGTTTCAAGAATTCTTGAAGGCGAGCGTGAAAAACTGTTACGGATGGAAAATCAGATCCACGAACGGGTCATAGGGCAGGACGAGGCAATTCGTGTGGTCGCAGACTCGGTTCGACGGTCACGCGCTGGTCTGTCTGATCCAGGTCGACCCTACGGTTCCTTTCTTTTCCTCGGACCAACCGGTGTCGGTAAGACAGAGTTGTGCAAGGCACTGGCTGAATTTCTGTTTGACAGCGAAGACGCGATGGTTCGGATTGATATGTCCGAATTCATGGAGAGGCATGCGGTCGCCCGGCTTATCGGTGCCCCACCGGGGTATGTCGGTTATGAGGAAGGCGGTTATCTGACCGAAGCCGTCCGACGACGGCCCTATTCAGTCATCCTTCTCGACGAGGTCGAGAAGGCGCATTCTGAGGTTTTCAACATTCTCCTTCAGGTGCTTGACGATGGTCGTCTCACTGATGGTCAGGGCCGAACGGTCGATTTCCGAAATACGATCATCATCATGACATCGAACCTGGGGTCAAATCAGGTTCAGCAACTGGCCGGCGAAGACAACTACCAGGCTATGACAGCTGCTGTAATGGACGTGGTCAGGCAGCATTTCCGACCCGAATTTGTCAACCGGATTGATGAGATGATGGTGTTTCATCCGCTAAGCCGTCTGCAGCTCGGCGAGATCGCAAGAATACAGATTGCCCAGCTGGCACGACGGTTGGCAGACCGGGATCTACATCTGCAGGTCAGTAAAAAAGCGATCGAGCGCTTAGCCGACCTGGGTTTCGATCCGGTTTATGGTGCACGACCACTCAAACGCACGATACGGTCAGAACTAGAGAACCCGCTCGCGCAGTCGATCTTGTCCGGTCAGTTCACCAGTGGTGATACGATTGTCAGTGATTTTGACGGTACAGGTTTTACTCTGAAGCGCTACACCCAGCCCAGCGTGCAGGTCGCCTGAATTCACAATTAATCCGGTCGCCGCTTTGTCATTCGTGATTTGGTTACGCTGCCCGGTGGCAGTAGAATCTGCTGAATCCTAGCTTAGCGGTTTAGTTTATGAAGGCAATGATTCTCGCTGCCGGTAAGGGCACACGGGTCCAGCCACTGACGTACAAGATGCCCAAACCAATGATCCCTGTTCTGGGTAAGCCCGTCATGGAGTATCTGGTGGAGCAATTGGCCCGACACAGTTTCGATCAGATCATGGTGAATGTCAGTCATCTCGCACATACCATTGAGAACTATTTTGGCGACGGTCGCCGATGGGGGGTCGAGATTGGCTACTCGTTTGAGGGCTATCTTCAGGATGGCCATACGGTGGCTCAGCCAATCGGTTCTGCCGGGGGTATCCGCCGGATCCAGGATTTTGCCGGGTTTTTCGATGACACCTTTCTGGTGGTTTGTGGCGACGCTTTGATCGATCTTGATCTTACTGAGGTTCTACGCAGTCACTGGAAGTCCGGAGCGATCGCAAGTGTTGTTGTCAAAGAGGTGCCCAGACAGCGGGTCTCCAACTACGGTGTCGTCGTCTGTGATGACGCTGGGCGTATCGTGTCATTCCAGGAAAAACCTGAGCTGGAAGAAGCCCGTTCCAATCTGGTCAACACTGGAATCTATGTTTTCGAACCCGAGGTTGTTGAACACATTCCGGTCGATGAGGAATATGATATTGGCAGTCAGCTGTTCCCCCAGCTCCTTGCCGAAGGATTGTCTTTTCACGCAATCAGTGCACCTTTTAACTGGATTGATATCGGCCAGCTGAGTGACTACTGGGAAGCTAATCAGCAGCTCATGCGCGGTATGCTCAAAGGTGCACTGATGCCGGGTAAAGAACGCCTACCCAGGATATGGACCGGGTTGAACGTTAATGTGGACTGGGATGAGATCCGGGCAGAAGGTCCAATCTATGTCGGATCAGGAACCCGGATCGAACCAGGATGTGAAATTATCGGTCCGACCTGGATCGGTCAGGGATGCCTCATCGAAAGTGGTGCCCGTATATCTCGAAGTATACTGTTTGAATACAGTCGTCTTGGTTCACGTGCCCGGGTGACGGAATCTCTTGTGTTTGGCCAGAACTGTGTTGATCAAAACGGTAACCCGATATCTGACCTCAGTGGGAATCTGGACTGGGTCGGCGATGCGCGGGAATTCAGTGGTAGTCCCAAGGAAGCAGCCTGACACTATACCGGTGCGGCGGCACACTTCAAGTTGAGTTGAACTATGCCTGTGGATCTGCCCTTTATGGTCGACCGGCCGCAAGCTTCAGCACGCATAAAAGTCAGTCCGGAGCACTTCAAAGTCGATGAGATTTTGGGATTTGAACCCGATGGAACAGGGCAGCATTACCTGTTTAGGATTCTTAAGATCAATCGAAATACTGCCGATGTTGCGCGCGAGTTGTCACAAATATTTGGTGTGCGGTTAGTGGATGTTGGCTATTCCGGGCGAAAAGATAAACAGGCTGTAGCCAGGCAGTGGTTCAGTGTACCGGCCCAGAGCGTCGGTGCTGCCTCCAGTCCCATCGCGGGTCAAGGCTGGAACGTGGAAAAGCAGTGCAGGCATGGTAGAAAGCTGCGGCGCGGCAGTCATCGTGGCAATGCTTTTGACATTCGTCTGAGTGAGTTTAAAGGCTGTGCATCAGATCTAGAACAACGTGTTCTGAACCTTCAGCGCCGGGGTTTCCCAAACTATTTTGGAAGCCAGCGATTTGGCCACCGGGGTAGAAATATCGGTGAAGCGCGCAGGATCTTGGGTACCGATGCTGTTCGACTTCGCCGGCCCAGCCATCAGATGTTGCTTTCAGCAGCGCGGAGCTGGTTATTCAATATCGTTCTTGGTCAAAGACTGCGTGAAAGTACGTGGGCTCGGCCTCTGCCTGGTGACATCATGATGCTTGATGGCAGCCGATCCCACTTTACTGCTGAGCAGGACGACCCGTTGCTTCCGGAGCGGTTGGCCGGTCTGGATGTTCATGTCAGTGGCCCTTTATGGGGAGACGTAAAAGCTGTCCAGGGTCAGCCAGCTTGGCAGCGTGAGTGCAGTTGGCTTGAAGGCGAAGCAGAATTACGGGATAGTGTTGCCCGAACCGGTGTAAAACCGGCACGGCGCGCACTACGCGCTACCTTCGATGACCTGGTTCTGAAGTGGACCCACGACAGAAATCCCAGGCTCGTATTTACGCTGGGTCGTGGTTGTTATGCGACTTCTTTGCTGCGCGAACTGGTACTATTTGACCTTCCATGAACCTCAGGTTGTTAGCAGACTGGCCCGGGCCAGTAAGTCGTTCACTCGTTTGACATAGGCTGCCGGTTCGGAAAGCCGCGCGCCTTCGCTCAATGCAGCTTGGTCAAAAAGAACCATAGACCATTCTTCCAGTCGCTCGTGCTCAGGCGCCAGTTGTTTGA
>JYMV01041057.1_pt1 | contig 35971 bp, 36 predicted proteins | sample 338911 | NCBI WGS metagenome assembly JYMV01 (sample SAMN03354496, study PRJNA234377) | hydrothermal vent metagenome | biome: Deep sea; feature: Hydrothermal plumes at the Eastern Lau Spreading Center, Western Pacific Ocean; material: Seawater | place: Tonga | collected 2009 | depth 2000 m m | reverse complement strand
GAATCTGTGATATTTTTCTTCATTTTCTCTAAATCTATTTGCTCAGAATGGAGTATCTTTTAAAAATGAGCTTAAACCTGAAAGGAAAGAAGGATAATTTAGTATTGGAATTTAAAGACAACAGTTATTATTCTTTTGATGAATCAAGAATCTTAGCTATAGAGGAAGTAGAAAAGAGACTCAGAGAAAACTTTTTTAAAAATGCTATCAAAAGAATAAATTTTTCGTTGCTCAACCTTTTAAATGAAAATAACTGAAACAAACCTTAATGACTCGCTAAAAAAATCCCTAGATAGTATCTACATAATTCTTTCAGATGAGTCCATTTTGATTGAAGAATGTTTAGAAAAAATTTATGACAAAGCAAAGACTGAGAATTTCACTGAAAAAGATACACATGTTGTTGATCCCAGGACTAATTGGGGTTTCCTTACTTCTAATAGTGAAAATTTAGATCTTTTTGGCTCAAAAAAAATAATAGAAATTAAGCTCCTGGGTCAGGGCCCTGGCATCAAAGGAGCTAATGCTTTAAAAGAATATACCAAAAATCCTGACCCAAATACCCTACTTGTTGTAATAGGGGAAAACCTGGAGAGGAAAACTTTTTCTTCAGCCTGGGTTAAAACTTTAGAAAAGAAAGGACTTCTATTATCCATACCATCTCTTTCTTCAAGTTCTCTTGCAGTTTGGATTAAAAATAAAGGTGAAGAACTTGATGTAGAGATTATTGAAGAAGCAGGACAATTGTTAGCTGAAAAAACAGAAGGTAACTTAATGGCAACTTTACAGGAAATAAGGAAATTATCTTTGGTCTACCCTTCTGAGCAAATAGATTTAGAGAAAATGAAAAAAAATATCACAGATTCTTCAAGGTATAGTATTTTCGATTTCTCAAATGCTTTCGTTTCTAGAAATACAAAAAGAGCTGTTCAAGTCCTGGAGACACTTAAAGCAGAGGGAACTCCTGAGACTCTCATTATTTGGGCCCTGTCGAGAGAATTGAACAACCTATTTAAAGTGTCTAAAACTGGATCTACAAAAGGCATCTGGGGGCCTAGAAATTATTTAGACTCTCTAGAAAAGACTTCTAAAGAAATCAATGAATATCAAATACTTAAGGCTTTTAAAAGCATAGCTTTTATAGATTCTTGTATAAAAGGTTTTAGTAACCAGAACCCTTGGGTTGGAATAAGAGAGCTTACTATTACTTTCTAAATTTAGTAAAAATAAGAGGTTAAAAGTTCAAACCACAAGGAATCTTTAGGTGACTTAGTCTTGATAATTATTTCATCTATCTTTCTTACAGGTTGTATTTCTTGTGTTGAACTTGTCATCCATACTTCTTCGGCTTTATACAAGTCCACCAGATTTAAATCTTTTTCTAAGGCCTTGATCCCTTTAGCGCTTAGTAAAGAAAGGACGTGCTTACGAGTTATACCAGAAAGAATTTGATTAGATTCTGGGCTAGTTACAACCAAATTATCAAACACCGCAAACACATTACTCGAAGCCCCTTCTGTAATTTTTCCTTTGTTGCAAAAAATAACTCCATCTTTTCCTTCAATGTTTGCTTCTCTCATAGCAATAACATTAGAAAGAAGAGTGACCGCTTTAATATCGCACCTATCCCACCTAGGGTCTTCTAAAATTTTTACAGCCAGTCCCTTTATTTCAGGATTTAATCTATAGGGGTTAACTTTTAGCTCAGAAGAAGTAATAAACAAAGTGGGCTCAACTTTGGGATCAGGTATGTGATTTCTTACAGAGTCCTCTCCTCTGGTTATCTGCAGATAAACTGACTGATTATCAAAAAGATTTCTCTCTACTAAGTTATCTATAATTTCAGGAATTTTATTCCACTTTTTAGGTCTTTTGATCCCTGTTAGAACTAAAGAACGCCCTAATCTAGCAATGTGCTCTTCTAGAAGAAAGGCTTTTCTTTCGTAAATAGGAATAACTTCATAGACACCATCCCCGAATAAGAAACCCCGATCAAAAGGAGAAATTTTTACTTCCTCTCTTGTAATAAAATCTTTGTTTAAATAGGTCCAGCTCATTAAAAAAGTTATTCTTCTTCCATTAAGAACCTATAGACTAATAGCTTTATATTCGACCAAGCTCTCCCAAAAACACCTTGGCTTTTAACTTCTTTAACTGTCACCAAATCAACAGATCCAACTTCTTCTTCTCCCAGCTTAAATAGCATTTTTCCAACAATTTGGTTTTTTGAAATGGGTGCTTGAAGATAATCTTCTAAGGATACAAAAGATTCAATCTTCTTAAAATCTCTCAAAGGAAGGGTTAGATAGAAATCTTGTATTGGTGCTATGGCTACTTTTTCTAACTCTCCTCCCCAAACCTGTTCTTCTTTAACATTTTGGCCTTCGGTTACTAACTTTTTAGTTCTAAAATATCTGAAACCATAATCAAGCAGTCTTCTATTGTCCGTTAGCCTAGTTTTTTCAGACTTACTTTTAAGGGTGACAGCAATTAGTCTTGTTTGCTCTCTTGTGCCTGAAGAAACTAAACAGAATCCTGCTGACTCAGTGTGTCCCGTCTTTAATCCATCTATTGAGTCATCCTGCCAAAGAAGAGCATTCCTATTTCTTTGTCTAATGTTGTTATAGGTAAACCATTTTTCTTTATAAAGTGAGTAATGTTCAGGAAAGTCCTTTATTAAAAGAGTGGAAAGTTTGGCAATATCTTTAGCAGAAGAATAGTGGTCTGTGTCAGGCCATCCAGAAGGATTTATAAAGCTAGTATTGTCTAAAGCCATTTTTTCGGCATAACGCATCATGAGATCAACGAAATTATCTTCTGAACCTGCTACATGTTCAGCTATCGCACAGGTAGCATCATTTCCAGATTGGATAACCATGCCTTTGATTAAGTCCAAGAGTACCACTCTAGAACCTTCCTCAATAAACATTCTAGAGCCCTTCTTTCTCCAGCAATTTTCACTTATCAACACTTCATCATCTAAGGTAATGAAGCCTTCTTGAATTTGATCAGAAACAACATACCCAGTCATAATTTTTGTAATACTTGCAGGTTCAATCTCTTCATCTGGATTCATCTCAGCTAGAACCCTATTTGTATTTGCATCAATCAGGATGTAGTTAGAAGAACTAATCGAAGGAGGGTCGGGAATAAAACTCTCGTTTCCACTTAAGAGGAAAGAGAGAACGAGACTAAAGAAAAAATACAATACTTTTCTAATCATGATTAAGTATTACAAAAATTCAGCTAAGGATTCACTAAACTCAAAAACTGCCATAATGTATAGCTTACTCCTATTATATCTTGATATTGCCTGATAATTCTTCAGGCCTAACCAATACTCATATCCTTCCTGCATCTCTAACTCTATTGGAATGACCCTTAATTGGCTTTGTAAATTATCAACTGGCATTAAGCCTAAAGTGTTTAATTCAGAAACGGTGATATAAGGCTTAAAGGTTGATTTAAGTTTCGGTCTGTCACCCTTAAGATTTGCTTTTAAGGCAACCTCAGTATGGGGCTCCCACTTTCCTTTTTTATTTAGAAAATTGGCTACACTCCCTATCGCGTCGACAGGATTATTCAAAATGTCTCTTTTTCCATCAAAATCAAAATCTACTGCATAATTTCTATAACTATCTGGCATAAATTGACCTAAACCCATTGCACCAGCTATTGACCCTTTTATTTTAGAGGGATCCAGACCTTCTTCGTGAGTGAGTAATAGGAATTCTTCAAGCTGGATCTTAAAAAATTTAGATCTCCTGGGATAATCAAACGATAAGGTGGTTAGAGAATCAAGAACCCTAACATTACCTGTAATCCTTCCATACTTTGTTTCTATGCCAATAATGGAAGCTATTATTTCTGCGGGAACCCCATAGATATCTTCAGCACGCCTTAAGTCTTGTTTATACGCATGAATAAATTTTTTTCCTGAATCCACTCTCTCATGTGTAACCATCATTGCCTTATATTTGGACCAAGTCATGGTGCCTTCTGGCTGTCTGTTCATTACTCTAATGACTTTTTCTTGAAAAATGACAGAAGAAAACAATTTCTTCAGCGCTTCTTTATCTGATCCATGTTTGCTATTCATCATTTCTATGAATTCAATCACTTCAGGACGATCTTGATAGGCAGGCAATTCATCAGCTGTGACACTAAGTACAAGAAACGTGCTTAAGATTGCAGTAATAATTGATGTGAATTTCATTTTTCCTACCAAGTTTCTCTTTTTTTCATTGATAAGACAAACCCAAAAGCTACCAAATGAATGAGTATTGAGGTACCTCCTTGGCTTATCAAGGGGAGAGGCAAGCCTACCACAGGAAGCATCCCTACCGTCATTGATACATTGATTAATATATAAATTAGAAAGATAAATCCTATGGATGACACTGTTAATCTTGAAAACTCGGTTGAAGAGTTAAAGGCAATTTTAAATACCCTATATAAAATAATTCCGTACACCAGGAAAAGTAATATGATCCCTAAAAAGCCAAACTCTTCTCCTATAACTGAAAAGATGAAATCTGAATGACTTTCAGGAATAAAATCTAACTGACTTTGAGTTCCAGATAAATACCCCTTGCCCATAAAACCCCCTGAACCAATTGCAGTCTTAGATTGAGAAATATTCCAACCAGCTCCAAGTAAATCTGACTCGGGATTAAATAAAGTAATAACTCGTTGTTGCATATATGGGGTCAAATTGGCCCAGAGAAAAGGGGAAGAGATTAAAATTAGTGCTATTAAAATAAATATAGCTATTAAAGAAAATCCAGCTAAAAAAACTGGTATACATCCTGAAGCCAATACTATTAATGAAGTTCCTAGATCAGGTTGTATATAAATAAGAAAGCTACTGACTAAAATTGCAGATAAGACAATACACCAATCCTTTACTGAAGGCCTTCTCTGGCTTCTGGTTAAATAAGATGCAGCTGCCAAAGGCAAGAGAAGCCTCAAAACTTCAGAAGGTTGAAAACTTATAAAACCCAAGTCAACCCAACGATCAGTCTTATAGCCCTCCGCAGGAAATAATAAAACCCAGATTAAAAGTATTAAGCCTATCCAAAAGAGGTGCATCAAAAAACTCTTGTAAACACTTTGATCTATCCTAGAAATAAAGAACATGAGTAACAAACCAATAACTATATAAATGGATTGCCTAAAGACCATAGAGGTTAATTGGCCGTTTGCGCTAAACAAAACAAAAAGGCCAAAAACTAGAACGCTTAAAAGTGAAAAGACCAAAATTGGATCAATTAGTACTTTTGATAAAGTATCTCGCTTGCTTCCAAAAGAGGTATTTAGTTGGTAATCAAGAGGAGCTTTACCTGACATTTAATTTTTTTCGCCTAAGATAGTTGTCTATTAATTTTTGTGCAATGGGTGCTGCGACGGCACTACCTGACTCTCCATTCTCAACTATAACTACTACAGTTAACTCAGGTTCAGGGATAGGGCCATAGCCAACGAAAAGCGCATGATCTCTATTGCTTACCTCTTGCCTTACATCTTCATATTCTTCTCTAACGGTAAGCTCTTCATCAGTCAGACTCTTGATTTGAGCAGTTCCTGTTTTTCCTGCAATTTTATTTTCAGCAATTTCTGCCAAGTTATAAGCTGTGCCTCTCCAGTCTGAAATTACTGAAACCATTGAGTTTTCAAGCTTAGACCAATCAGTTTGGTTAATTGAACTAATTTCAAATATAAGTTCTTTTTCAATATGTTCTTCACCTATCTTAGCTACTACTTTTGGTTTATAGATCTTTCCTCTAGTCGCAATTGAAGATATCGCAACAGCAAGCTGTAAAGGAGTGCATGATATGTATCCTTGTCCAATTCCTATGTTTAATGTGTCTCCAACAAACCAGGACTCTCCAATAGCCCCCAGTTTCCATTTTCTGTCTGGTAGTATCCCTTCAACCTCTGCGTATAAATCAACTCCTGTCTTCAGACCAAAGCCAAACTGTTTCAAAAAAACAGCAATACGATCTACCGTCAATTGAGCTGCAAGCTGATAGAAAAAAACATCTGAGGATACAATTATAGATTTGCTTAAATTAACCTTCCCATGACCATCTTCTTTCCATCCTCTATATTTTCTTCCATCCTCATTCAGTTGGAAAAAACCCTCATCTTCTATAGTTGTATTCCAATCTATCTCTCCTTCCTTCAATCCCAGAAGACCAATAAAAGGTTTAATGGTTGAGGCAGGTGGGTAATTGCCTGAAATAGCTCTATTGAAAAGTGGACTGTCTAAGTCATTAAAAATAGTTTCTATATCACCACTTTCAGTTTTATTTAAAATATTTGGATTGAAGTCAGGAGAGCTTACAAGAGCTTTTATAAATCCTGTATTTGGATTCAGTGCTACTACCGCGCCCTTCCTGCCGGCCAACTCTTTTCTGGCAAGTTTTTGTAATTCTTTATCTAAGGAGAGGTAAACATCACTTCCTTTGTTGGGAACAACTCTGTCCAATTCTCTAATTTCCTTTCCGTTGACATCCACTTCAATAGTTTTGTATCCAACTCCCCCTCGCATATCCTCTTCATAAGTTTTTTCGACGCCAGTTTTCCCGATTAGAAAAGAAAGCGGATATGAAAAATCTTCACTATCCTCTATTTCTTCAGGATTTATCTGCCCTACATAGCCAAGCACATGTGAAAAAAGATGTCCTAACAAGTTAAAACGCATAAGCCTTGCTTCAATTGATAAACCTGGCCATTTATCTTTTTCTACCGAAAACCTTGCTATCTGTTCTGGAGATAAGTTCTCAACAATTACTACCCTTTCATACCTAGAAGGTTTATTTATTATTCTCTCTTTAAAAGCTAATAATTGCTCTTCGTCAATAACTAGATCTTCTCTTAATTCCCTTAAAGTTTTTTCTATATCCAGAGTCTTAGCAGGAACCATGGTTAAAGCTTGAGAAACTATATTCTCTACAACAATCTCATCATTAGAGAGTTTTATTAACCCTCTTGAGGGGTAAATAGGAACACTAATAATTCGGTTTTCATCCGAAAGTGTTGTATATAAAATTGAATCTAAAATAGTTAATTTAACTATCTGAAAGAGAGTAACTATTCCAAGCAAGCTAACTAACAAAAATAAAAAAACCGATCTTTTTTGAAGCTGCCGCTGCGCTTTGCTCTCTCTATCTAAATTTAAAAACTTTGACATCTTTATCTATGATACGGGTTGATTTTTTTCAATTGTCCACACTCGGTAATGTTGATCAATAAGAATTATGGGCACAATTGAATGAGGAAGAGTCAAAGGTGAAAGCGACCATATCTCATTTGAAGAATCTAAACACTTATCACTTAAACCCTCAGAGCGTCCAATTAAAAAGAACACTTCTTGCGACGAGGCTAACCATTGATCAAACTTTTGTTTTAGTTTGAGACTACTCCACCCTATTTCTTCTTTGTTTAAAGAAACAATAATGCTATTTTCATTTACTGAATTAAGAAGCTTGGTGCCTTCCTCATTCATTAGTTTTTCCTTACCTAAAGATTTACTGTTTTTGTTAGATTTCATCCCAGACCATTTAACCTGTATTGATTGATCGAATCTTTGTTGGTAGTTTTCAAAAGCACTTTTTGCCCATAACGGTCTTTTACTTTTTGTAGCAATGATATGAAATTTCATCTAATCAACTCCGGGTCCCAAAGGCTTTCTAAATCATAAAAGGCTCGAGCACTTGCAGACATTAAATGCAAAACAACATCTCCTGCGTCTATAAGTACCCATTCTTCACTGCCTTCTCCTTCGAGTCCCAAAGGCTTGATATTCTTTGCTTTTAAGTCTTCCAGAACCTTCTTACCTATGGACTGGATATGTCTATTTGAAGTGCCGCTAGCGATAATCATGTAGTCGGTAAAGCTACTTAGTTTTTTTACATTGATTGTGACAGGATCAACTGCCTTTAGTTCATCAAGACTCGAAGATACTAGATCTCTTAATTTACTAGGTAGAATTTTTTGAGCCATATAAGCCATGTTTTTTTAAATAATCTTTAACTAGAGGATTTATTAGATTATCAATACTCTTACCCTTAGCAATATTCTCTCTAATAAGTGAAGACGAAATTCTTAAAGGGGTCATTTCAATTTCAAAAATACTCTTGGCTTTCCTATCCAGCAACAGGTCCTCACTAAACCTAGTAGGACTAATTAAATCCTGCACATTTTTATTTTTTGAGAGAGGCATATCTAGTCTTTTCAAAATAAGGAAATCTACTAAACTTATTAGCTCTCTCCATTTGTACCAAGAGTGTATGCCATCAAAAGAATCTGAACCAACTATCAAAATCACTTTAGTTTTTCCCTCTTCAGCTATTATTTGCTTAACGGTTTCAATGGCATGAGAAGGTCCGGTTCTAAGATTTTCTCTATTATCAACTACAGTCTTTTCTATATCTCTAAATGCCAGTGATGTCATCTTGTACCTGTGACTAAAGGAAGCCTGGGAATTTTCTCTATGAGGAGGTAATGAGTTAGGAATTACTAAAATCTTTTCAAAAGGTATTGTATTTAACAACTCCGCAATTGTTAGTGAGTGACCATAATGCACTGGATCAAAAGTCCCTCCGAATATGCCTACTAATCTTGGCATTGATTAATTGTTAATCCCCACGTAATTCAGCATTACCCTCAACTAGATATTTAAGGGAGGTCAATCCTTCTAATCCGACTGGTCCTCTGGCATGGAACTTATCAGTGGATATTCCTACCTCAGCACCCAATCCGTATTCAAAACCGTCGGCCCAACATGTTGGTACATTATGCATAACTGAACTTGAATCTACTTTCCTCAGGAATAGTGAAGCCTTATCACTGTTTTCAGTAACAATGCAGTCCGTATGAGCTGAACCAAATTCATTTATATGATCAATTGCTGATTGCAAATTATCTACTATTTTAATTGATAGTAAGGGGGCCAAATATTCAGTTACCCAGTCCTCCTCTTGGGCTTTTGAAATATCTATATACTCTAAAGTACGATTGCACCCTCTTAGTTCAACCCCTTTTTCTTTAAAAGCTTTATTAAGAACAGGTAAAACCTTTGAGGCTATGTTTTCATTGATCAAAAGAGTTTCCATAGCTCCGCAAATTCCATATCTGTAGGTTTTTGCGTTGATTGCAATGGAAACAGCTTTTTCTTGATCACATTCCTCATCTATATAAACATGACAAATTCCATCGAGGTGCTTGATAACTGGAACTTTTGCCTCATCTGAAATCAGCTTCACTAAACCTTTGCCACCTCTAGGAATAATGACATCTACCCACTTGTCCATACCCAACAAAATTTTTACAGCCTCTCTATCAATAGTGTTTACAAGTTGTATAGAAGCCTCTGGTAAACCCTCTCTAACTATTCCCTTTTTTAAACTGTTAGCTATAACAGTATTTGATTTAAAGGCTTCTGACCCTCCTCTCAAAATACAGGAGTTACCTGACTTAAGGCATAAGGCCGCTGCATCTGCAGTTACGTTAGGCCTTGATTCATAAATAATCCCAACAACTCCTAAAGGAACTCTCATTTGGCTTATTTTTATACCCGATGGGGTGGGTTTTAGCTTAGTCACAGAACCTATTGGATCAGGCAATTCAGCTATAGATAAAAGGCCTGAAATCATTGTGTTAATCCTTGAATTTGTTAATTCCAGTCTATCTGTTAATGCCTCTCCAATTTCACTTGTCTTAGCATCTGACAGATCTTCATTATTCGCCTTGAGTATTTCCTCTTTGTCCTCTTCGAGTATTTTAGCCATACTTATCAGAGCTGAGTTTTTCTGTTGACTAGACATAGTAGAAAGAACTTCTGAGGCTGATTTAGCTTCAGATCCTAATAATTCCATATAGGAACTAATATCTTTACTATCTTTCATAATCAAATATTCTATAGGAAAGCAAAATTAAAAAAGCGATTATAAGATGTTTGACATTGGAGCAGTAACCCTCTGGCTACAGCAAAACCCTGAATGGATAATATTTGGCCTTTGCTCAGCTGCATTTATTGAATCTTTTGCAATTATTGGAATAATTATTCCTGGAGTGATTTTACTGGCTGCTATTTCAGGGCTAGCGGCTTCAACTAATCTTTCTATTTTCCAAGTAGTATTGTTGGTCTATATTTCAAGCTGCTTTGCAGACATATCGAGTTTCTTTTTAGGCAAATATTTAAGTAGAAAAATAGACCTAGCTTGGCCTTTCAAGAAAAATCCATCCTGGTTAGAACAGGGTCGTTCATTCTTTAAATCTTATGGAATACCGGGTGTATTTTTAGGACGGTTTGTTGGTCCCGTTAGACCTTTAATTCCCATAACAGCAGGCTCCCTTGGTATGAACGTGAGAACCTTCATTCTGGTGGATCTTGTTTCAGGCCTTCTTTGGGCACCTTTATATAGTCTGCCTGGCTATTTTGCTGGTAAAACTGCCTTTGAAGGTTCAGGTGCTTTATCGTTAGCTGCAGGTTTGATAGCTCTAGCAGTTGCTTTTCTTTTTTTAGCTAGATATTTAATTAGTAAAAAATAACTGTCCCTTGTTAAACTAAAATATAAATAATTTATAAGAAAAAAAATGACAGAAACTTACGCAGATCATCCTTATCTACAAGGTAACTACGCTCCTTTAAGAATGGAAAGTGACCTCAACGACTTAATTGTTGAAGGAGAAATTCCTAAAGACCTGTATGGAAGTTATTATAGAAATGGTCCTGATCCACAATTTCCACCTATGGGTGGTAATTATCATTGGTTTGGAGGAGATGGAATGATTCATGCTTTCCATTTTGAAAATGGGAAAGTTTCCTATAAAAATAGATGGATACAAACATCAAAGTGGAAGCAAGAAAGGAAAGCAGGAAAATCTCTTGTTAATCTACTAAACCCCATGGAACCTGACCCCCTTTGGAATCCTGAAGGAGAAGATGGAACCGCAAACACAAGTATCATTTTTCATGGAGATAAACTTCTTGCTCTAGAAGAAGGCCATCCTCCTTTTGAGATCGATCCATTTACTCTGAAATCAATAGGATCACATAACTATGAAGGCAAATTGCTTTCACCAATGACTGCACATCCCAAGATAGACCCACTGACTGGAGAAATGTTTTCCTTCAGTTATGGTTTTGGTGACAACAAGATGACTTATTTTGTAGTAGACGCTGATGGAAAGCTAACCCATTACTCTGAATTTACGACCCCTTACTCCAGTATGGTGCATGATTTTATTGTCACTTCCCAGCATGTAATTTTTCCGGTCTTCCCGCTTGTTATAGATTTAGAACAAGCAATGATGGGTAATGCACCGATTGCATGGGATGGCAAAAGACCTAGTTATATAGGAATCATGCCAAGAGATGGTTCTGTGGAAGACATAAAATGGATAGAAGATGATCCTTGTTATGTATTCCACGCAATGAATGCATATACTGAGGGAGACAAAATTGTAGCCGATATGATGCAATTTGAAGAAGCACCTTTATTTCCTCATGTAGACGGTTCAGCTCCAGACCCTAAAAAAGCTGAAGCTAGACTAAATAGATGGGAAATTGATCTATCCTCTAATTCAGGAAAAATTAGTAAAAACTTTTTGGATGATGACCTCGGAGAATTTCCTAGGTTAGACGAAAGATTTAGCATGCTTAATTACAGGCATGGATTTTATGCTTCTAGAATTGGTGATCCATCAGGAATTAGTTGGAATGCTATTGCTCATCATGACCATCGGACTGGAAATAAAAAGTTTTTTGTCGTAGACAAGGAAGATGAAGTAGGGGAACCAATTTTTGTTCCGACTTCTGGGGATGCTGAAGAAGGAAATGGATTTTTAATTACATTGGCATATAAAGGAAAGGAAAACAGATCTGACTTACTTATATTTAATGCAATGGATGTGGAATCTGGACCTATAGCTACTGCACATTTGCCCCATAGAGTGCCTTATGGATTCCATGGAAATTGGCGACAAGGAGAACAAACTTAATCATGACTAGGAAGAACTTAAAAAACAGGCGATGGGTTTTAAATACAAGGCCCCAAGGAATGGTTAGCAAGGAGAACTTCAAGTTTGAAGAATCAGAAGTAGAAGAAGTTAACGAGAACCAAATGTTATTAAAAAATTTGTATTTTGGTTTTGATCCTACACAAAGGGGTTGGCTAAATGATATGAAGAGTTACATGCCCCCTGTCCAAATTGGAGAAGTAATGCGTTCAAGCACTATTTCCCAAGTAATTGAATCTAATATTCCTGATTTTAAAGAAGGTGATATTGTGCAAGGAAGTTTTGGATGGCAGGAGTTTGCTATAACTGACGGCAAAGCGGGGTTCATGAACGCCTCCAAAATTCCTGACAACATACCTCCAACGTCCTCTCTAAGTGTTTATGGAGTCACAGGATTAACTGCCTATTTCGGTCTGCTCGATGTAGGAGGACCTAAGGAGGGTGATACAGTAGTTATTTCTGGAGCAGCAGGAGCTACAGGCTCTATAGCTGGACAAATAGCTAAAATAAAAGGATGTCGGGTAATCGGTATAGCCGGAGGGACAAAGAAATGTAATTGGCTTACGGAAGAAGCTAATTTTGACGCCGCCATAGATTATAAGAGTGCAAACTTAGGAGAAACCTTAAGAGAACTCTGCCCTAATGGAATTGATGTTGTATTTGACAACGTTGGAGGCGAATTTTTAGACATAGCTCTAACTTTGATAAATATGAATGCAAGAATAGTCCTGTGTGGCGCTATCTCAACGTACAACAATGAAAAGCCTTCTCCTGGACCATCTAACTATATGTCCCTGGTAATAATGAGAGCAAGAATGGAAGGGTTTATAGTTCTGGATTACTTGGACAGATTCCCTGAAGCAATAAAGAGCCTTAGTAAATGGGTCGAAGAAGGAAAAATAACCTATCTGGAAGATATTCAAGAGGGGATAGAGAATGCGCCTGATACTCTAGTAAGATTATTTACTGGACAAAATTTCGGTAAGCAACTGCTTAAAATTGCAGAAGCAGATTAAAGAGGCTAACCTCCAAGTTGTTTGACTATTTTATTTAGATGATCAAACCTGTCCACATTGGATTGAAATTCAAGTATGTTCTGTCTTTCTGGAGGCGTTAGTGGCAATAGGCTAGCAAGGTTATAAGCTACACTTGAAGAGTTTTTAAAATTTATAGCTAATTCAAGTTTTTTTATTTCAGGGTGGTTGGAAATTTCTTTAAGTATTCGCCAGATATTTTCATACTGAGGCTCTAGGGTTATAGACTCTTCCTCTTCGGGTTGCTCAATTGAATCACCCATTATTAGTCCATCTTCTTGTTTTCTTCTATCAATGATTTTAACCCTATACCGACCCTGAACGGTTATTCCTAAGAGACCGTTTTCGAGTTGATTAAAGTCAACAATTTCAACATAAGTCCCTATTGGAGAGTGGTCGGGTAGCTTAGATGAACCTGTCTCGTTAAGACCTCGTAGAAGAACAACACAAAAGCCTGTTTCTTGACTCATACAACTCTTCACCATATCCAAGTATCTTGGTTCAAAGATTTGTAAAGGTAAATATCCTCCAGGCAGGACATTGACTGTCAGAGGAAAAATAGGAAGTTCTTTCGATAAATTAGTTTCTATTGGCATACTCTTCAACTTCTTTCCAGACTCTAATGAGATTACCTCCAAGGATCTTGTCAATATCTTCTCGACTATAGCCCCTTTCTAAAAAACCTTCTATTAGACTTGGGTAACTAGAAACATCCTTTAAACCTATGGGCAGTGTATCCCCCACTCCATCGTAATCTGAACCAATCCCCACATGATCAACTCCAACTAAATTTACAACTCTGTCAAAATGACCTAGGACTTCATCAAGAGTGGCATAGGGATATTTATTTTTTGAAAAAAACTCTTTTCTAGCTTCGTTGATTACTTCTTCGGAAACGCCACTTCTATTTTGACCAAATTTTAATTCTAAAAAATTGTTCATTTGATCCATATAGTCTCTTGGTCTTTGACTAATAAAACTGCTACCGAAATTAATTTGTAAGACGCCACCCTTTTCAGCTAATTTATTGAGCATGGCATCATCTACGTTTCTTTCAAAACCAGGGGTAAAGTGCCTCAAAGAAGAGTGGCTTGCTATAACTGGTACCTGGCTTAATTCTATTGCTTGGTAAAAAGCTTCATCGTTTACATGAGAAATATCTATCATGATTCCTACCCTATTCATCTCTTCAATTAGGGTTTTACCAAATTCACTCAACCCATGCCATTGGATATTTTCATCGTAAGAAGAATCACTAATATGGTTAGTTTTTGAATGAGTCAAAGTTATATAACGTATACCTCGATCATAGTAATACTCAACTCTAGAAAGATCGCCTTGAATGGGAGCTCCATTTTCCATACCCAGTGCTATGCCAACTTTATTTTTATTTGTTAATGAACTTAGGTCATCTACAGACTTAATTAACAAGAACTTCTCCGGGTGAAGAGTAACTACGTCTTCGACCATGTCTATTAAGTCATTTGCCATCTTATGAGAAGTTCCGTCTTCCTCAGTGCTCGCTGGTAAGTATATTGAAAAGAAGGGAACATTAAGCCCCCCTTTCCTCGCTCGAATAAAATCAAAATCTCCATTGGTAGAGCCTGATATGTCATCAATCTCTAAACCTTCTAGGTGCTGACTCCATAAACGAAATGGAACATCTATATGGGAGTCTAATATCAACGAATCTTGAGCTATTTCATCGGCGTTCACACTAATTTTGCTTTCCGAGCAAGACTGTAAGATAAGAAACAAAAAAATTACAAAGAGATGCTTCATATAGTTATAGTTTAGAGTTCAGAAGATCTACTAATCCATCAAAACTTCCATTTGACATCATAATAATTACGTCATTATCTTTAATAATAGAATTCTTAAGTTCATCAGAGAAAGAGTCTACTGAATCTATGACATAATTTTTTTCAGGCGATTTATTAACTAAGTTATTCAGTTGATCTTTATCGGCTCCCTTCCAAAAAACTAGATCTGCTTCGCTAGTTGCGCCCGTAAGATTTTTGTCATGTAAGCCAGATTTCATAGTATTTGATCTTATTTCAATCAAAGCAATTATCCTATTATCTAGGTATCGAGATCTTAAACCCTTCAAAGTTTCCTGGATTGCCGTTGGATGATGAGCAAAATCGTCAAATAATTTTAGGTCCTTTCTATCTATGATTGTATCTAGTCTTCTCTTAACTCCGGAAAAGCTTTCTAAGCTCTTAGCTGAGTCTGATAACGATAGATTAAAATGTTGAAGCGCTAATAGAGCTGTGATTGCGTTTCTTGCGTTGTGCTCGCCCAACAAGTTCCAGTTTATTTCCGCAACCTTTTTGTTTATAGAAAATCTAACTGAAGAATGGTCCTTTTTTATGGCTTCAAAGTAATTTGAACTATTTCCTTCAACACCGAATTCAACTTCTTTACTCCACACCCCTAAATCCAAGACTTCCCTAATATTCTTGTCGTCTCCAGGAAATACTATGCAGTCTTCTGAAGACATTGTTCTAATTAAATTATGAAATTGTTTTTGAATTTCCGGTAAATTTGAATATATGTCTGCGTGATCAAATTCCAAATTATTAATTATTAAAACTTCTGGATTGTAGTGAATTAGTTTTGCTCTTTTATCAAAAAAAGCTGTGTCATATTCATCTGCTTCAATTACAAATATTTCATCTTTGCCTAATTTAGCAGAAACCGAAAAATCTTTGGGTTTCCCAGCAATTAAAAAGCCCGGATCCATACCCAAATTCACAAGTATCCAGGTCAGCATCGCTGTGGTAGATGTCTTACCATGAGTTCCAGACACAGCGATAACTCTTCGATTCTTAAGTACATTCTCTGATAGCCATGCTGGACCTGACGTATGAGGTAGCTTGGAATCCAAAATGTGTTCGATAGACTCATTTCCCCTGGAAATCACATTACCTATCAAATAGAGCTCAGCTTCAGGGAGGTCTTTCTTGTTATAACCCTTAATTACTTTGATGTTCTGTTCTTTAAGAAGGTCTGACATAGGTGGGTAAACATTTTCATCACAGCCCGAAACTTCAAACCCTAATTCCCGTGCAAGCAAAGCCAGTCCGCCCATAAAGGTTCCACATATGCCCAATATATGAATTTTTTTCACTGTCATATTTTAATTATACCGATCTCCTTTAATTCCCTCTTGATCAAGATTTAAGTAACATCGCACCTATGAAGAATAGAAATGTTCTATATGCACAATCGGGTGGAGTTACTTCTGTAATAAATGCAACTGCTGCAGGTGTTTTAGAAGCTGGACGCAAGTCTAAAAGGATAGGCAAAATTTTTGCTGCAAAAAATGGTATTTTAGGTGCTCTTAACGAAGAGATTATTGATACTAGCTTTGAATCTGATAAAGAAATATCTAGACTAAAACACACTCCAGGTGGAGTCTTTGGTTCTTGTAGGTACAAGCTTCAAGACCCTAGTAGCAATCAAAGAGAATACAAAAGGTTATTGGATGTTTTTGTAGCTCACAACATTGGATATTTCTTTTATAACGGTGGAGGTGACTCACAAGACACCGTTAATAAAATTGCAAACTTTACAAAAGATATGGGATTCCCAATTCAATGTATAGGCATACCTAAGACAGTTGATAATGATATCCCTTTCACAGACAACTGCCCTGGGTTTGGATCAGTTGCCAAATACATAGCGATATCAACCAAAGAGGCAGGCCTTGATGTAGCAAGCATGGCTGAAACTTCAACTAAAGTTTTTATACTAGAAGTGATGGGTAGACATGCAGGTTGGATAGCTGCAGCTGCTGGCTTGGCTCAGGAAAAAGAAGGCGATCCACCCCATTTAATTCTTTTCCCGGAAATAGCCTTTAACAAGAAAAAGATGATTTCCAAAGTTAGAGCAACAGTGAAAAAGCATGGGTATTGCGTCCTTGTCGTGTCTGAAGGTGCTCGAGATAGTAAGGGTAAATTCTTAGCTGATACAGGCACAAAAGATGCATTTGGTCATAAACAACTAGGTGGTGTAGCTCCACAAATAGCCTTGATAATAAATTCCTCTTTAGGCTATAAATACCATTGGGCAGTATCTGATTATCTCCAAAGATCAGCAAGACACATAGCTTCACAAACTGACCTAGAGCAAGCTTATTCAGTAGGAAAATCTGCTATTGATTTTGTACTAAAGGGTGAAAATGCTGTTATGCCAATTATCAAAAGGAAGAAAACTAAAAAATACTCTTGGGAAATAGATAAGGTGGCACTCAGTAAGGTTGCAAATAAGGAAAAGAAAATGCCTAGAAGTTATATAACTAAAGACGGATTTGGTATTACAGAATCATGTAAAAAATACCTTAGACCGCTTATCCAAGGCGAAGCTTACCCTCCCTATAGAAACGGTATGCCAGTAACAGCTAATCTAAAAAATAAACTCTTAAAGAAAAAATTAAAAGGTTTTAAACTTCCTAAGAAGTAAAGAATTTCAAGCTATTTTTCCAAAGGACCTTCAAAAAAGATTTCTGCCTTTGACAGCCTTTCTATTAAAGGCAGCCCCAATCCAGAAGCTGGTGTTAAAAGGCCACCGTAATCCCTTCCCCCAGGCAAATTATCTTCACCATGAATAAGGGTGAGAGCACTTTCACAAACAAACTTAGAAGTTACCCTGTAACCTGGGTCTCCTTTCCCATGCATTCTGAAAATACTTACCGATGCATCCTCTGCCTCTACGGTATATAAACAATCAAAAAACCCTTTTCGCATTGTTTCCTCGCTGGGCCCTTCACCAGGTTTAGGTAAGAATCTTCTTACTAACTTTCTAAGAGGAGTGGCAATAATTATCATTGAAAACAGGGTTGCAAAGGACACCAAAAAAGCATTGAAATATTTTTGATAGAAGGCATGTTCTTGATAAGTAAAATCAACTCCATAAGCTTCCTGTCTAGCTTCTAATAAGGCGGCACTTCTTCTTACTACTCTGGTATTCATGGCTGCCATAATGAAAGGACCCGTCCATGCATCTATAAATTTATTTTTCTTTATTCTTACTCTGTCAGAACTTAGACCTCTTTGTTCAGGACTAACAGAATCCTTAGGGTTCAATAAAAATGGGTCTTGCATATCTTTACTTAAATTTAGATCACCCATAGAGAATCCAGTTTCAATAGTTCCTCCGGAAGCTCCGCCCTGACCTGTATGAAAAGACTCAACTCTCTTGATAGGTTTCTTCAAAACCTTGGCTGCAAAGAAAACCCCTAAATCCGATGGGAGAGAATCATAGCCACAAGAAGGTATTATTCTCACACCCTTCTCCGCTGCTTCAGAATGATATTTATCTATCATCTCTTTTATCCAAAAGGTTTCACCAGTGATGTCAACGTAATGGGTGGAATTCTTGACACAGGAAGCGACTAGATTTGAACCATATCTGTGGAATGGACCAGCTGTAGAAATCACTACTTTGGCTCTTTTGGTAATTTCATCTAGAGCCTTCTGATCATCTCCGTGCGCTATTAATTTCTCGACCTGAGCAGAAAACCTTATAGCTACTTGAGATAGTTTAGTTCTATCTCTTCCAGCAATCGCCCATTTAATATCTTTGGCATTTTGTGTTAAGTACTTAACACATAGTTTTCCAGTGAATCCAGTTGCCCCATAAAGAACAATATCTAAATCTTTTTCCATGGTTTAAAGTATTTTTACAACCCCTCCAAAATTTAAAATTACATCATCACCGACTTTGATATTTCCTTCTGAAAAAGCTAAAGATTTTCCCTTTTTAGTTACTTTAGCTCTAACTTCTAATAAAGAACCCAAAGGAGCGGGTCTAATAAATTCTGAGTGGAAACTGACAGTTGTAACGGGTCTATCTGAATTTCGCATAGCTGAAGTAGCTAAACTAAAGTCAGCTAAAGCCATTAGTAATCCTCCGTGTGCTGAACTGTAACCGTTTAAATTTTCTTCTTTAACATAGAAACCCAACACTAACTGATCTTCATCTTCTTTTTTGTAGAAACCTGGACCCAAGCTATCTATATGAGGTTGCGTAATATTAAATGCCTTATACCCCTTTGGAGGTATTCCTGTTTTACTCATAGAAGTTCATTATAATCTTCAAAGAAGCTAATTGATCATGAAAATAAGAATAAAAATTTTATTCCTCTCTGTTTTTATCTGTATTTTAAGCTCATGTGCTGGTAGCGAGGCCACTGAAAATTTTTTAAAAAAAACCATGCTTTGGCAGGGCATCGAAAGGGAATATCTGATCTTTTTACCAACTAGCTATAGCCCCGAGGTAGAAATTCCACTAGTAGTTGGCCTGCATGGATATACAGGAACAGCTAGCGGATTTGAGAAAGAAACCACTAAGGGAATGAACTTGCACGCTGAATACCGGAATTACATAGCAGTTTACCCTCAGGGAGTAAACTTCTGGGATAAGACGAATGGAATGCCTTTTTTTGTTAGTTCATGGAATGACTTAGAAAGTAATGCTCCGCCAAGAGAGGGAGAGAGACCCATTTGTATTAAATCCAGGGGTGAGTATCCAAGACCCAAAGAATGCAAAGAATACAGTCATTGTGCTTGGACAGGATGTTATGACGACATTGGTTTTATTAAGAAAGTTATAGAAAAAGTTACAGAAGAATACGCCGTAGAAAAATCCAGAAGATATCTATCAGGTATCAGTAATGGAGGGGCCATGGCTCATAGATTTGCGTGTCTCCATCCTGAGATGTTAGCTGCTGCAGCTTCAATTAGTGGGTCCATACCTCGTGATAGAAGTTGCGCTCCTAAAATTCCAATCTCCTATCTTCAAGTATTTGGAGATAAAGATACTATAACCCCAATAAATGGAAAGGTTTCAAGTGATGGATGGTTCTATGAAAAACCTGAAATTTCTTTTAATAAATGGGCAGAAAGTATGGGTTGTACAGACGACTTAGAGGCTTCAAATCTATTAACTGCAGAAAGTAATAATCTTATTTGTACTTCAAGAAGGTCATGCTCTAAAGGGAGATCTCTTGAAGTTATCAATTGTCTAGTGCCTGATGGTGGACATGCATGGCCCGGACAAAAACCTGGTGTAGGATTCTGTAGATCTAAGGAACAGGGTACAAGCATACCCAATCAAAAAGAATGCTTAGATAATAATGGAAAAGAAATTAATTGGGGTAATGAGGTGATTTGGGAATTCTTTAACAAACACAGGAGAGAAAGTGCCTAATACAAAAGGAGTGCTTAACGGATACAGAGTGTTGGACTTTGGTCGATATATCGCTGGCCCTTTCTGTGGGGCTTTACTATCTGATTTTGGTGCAGAAGTTATTAGGGTTGAGAGAGTGAAAGGCAGTGAGGATAGGTTTACTACTCCGATTTCAGATGAGGGAGACGGCTCAATGTTTCTGCAAATGAATAGAAATAAGTTAGGGTTCACTTTGAATCCTATGAAACCTGAAGGGAAACAGATAATACTTAAACTTACCGAAACTGCTGATGTGGTTATTGCTAATCTTCCTGAAAAGACTCTTGAGGCCATGGGTTTAGATTTTGAATCTCTGGTAAAGGCAAACCCAAGAATTATTCTTACATCTAACACCGCTTTTGGAACTTCTGGCCCTTATGCTGATAGGGTTGGTTTTGATGGCGTTGCACAAGCTATGTCGGGTTCCATGGAAATGACAGGCAACCCTGATCAGCCAACAAAAAACTATGCTCCATATGTTGATTTTTGTAGTGCTTCTCTTGCTGCGTTTGGAACATGCATGGCGCTAATGGAAAGAGAACGCTCAGGTAAAGGGCAAAGAGTACAAACTTCTCTCCTTGCAACTGCTCTGACTATGACAAATGGTCTGGTTATTGAGCAAGAGATGTTAAATAGAAATCGTGTTGCCACTCTTAATAGGGGCCAGACTTCAGCTCCTTCTGATAGTTTCAAAACAAAAGATGGATGGATATTAATTGCAACTGTTGGTCAGCCTCTATTTGAGAGATGGGTTAACTTGATGGGAGAAGACAAATGGTTAAAAGATAGTAGATTCAAAGATGATTTAAGTAGAGGAGATCACTCTGAAGTAATAAGCCAAAGAATGGCTGAGTGGTGTGCAGAAAGGACCACCAAAGAAGCTATAAAAGAACTAGACAAGGCAAGGATTCCAGTAGGAGAAGTGCTTAAAGCGAATCAAGTTGTAAAAGAGCCACATATTGAAGCAAGAAAGCTCTTTCAAGAAGTGCCCTACCCGAACCTAAAAAGCCCAGTTCCTATTGTTGTCTCGCCATTGGAACTGTCTGAGAATCCCGGAAAAATTAATAATAGAGCTCCATTATTGGGTGAACATACAAACCAGATACTTGAAGAATTGGGATATTCTGAAAAAGAAATTTCAAATCTGAGAGATAAAAGAATAGTTTAAAAGGAGAGATCATGGATTTTTCATTAACATCTGAACAAAAAGAACTCCAATCAGTAGCCAGAGCATTTGCTCAAAAAGAGATGACTTCAGTGGCTAAAGAACTAGAGGAAAAAAAGGAGTTTCTGTCCGATGAATGGTTCGATCGATATGCTGAGATGGGGTTTCTTGGAATAAATATAAGTAAAAAATACGGTGGTTTGGGCTTACCTAATCTTGACGCTTTATTGGTATTAGAAGAGTTTGCTAAGGTTTCTTCAGTAGTTGCTTGGCCTATATTCGAAAGTGCTGTCGGCCCAATTAAGGCTATAGAGCACTTTGCCAATGAAGATTTAAAACAGAGAATCATTCCCGAGGTTTGTAAGGGAAATTTATTTGTGGCTGTAAGTATGTCCGAGCCCCATGCAGGATCAGCTTTAACGGACTTAACCACAAAAGCTGAGGAAAAAGATGACCATCTTGTATTAAACGGTATGAAAAGATGGTGCTCCGGTGCTGGGCATGCACAAGGTTATGTGGTGTATTGCAGAATGTCTGAAGAACCTGGTGCCAAAGGAATTGGTGCTGTTTATGTAGAAAAAGACACTGAAGGTTTAACTTTTGGGAAGCAAGAAGAGCTAATGGGCTTTAATGGGATTCCATCTGCAGATATATTTTTTGATGACGTGAAAGTTCCTAAAGAAAATATAGTGGTCGAAGCTAATGGGGGTTTTAAGAAATTGATGGAAGCTTTTGATTTAGAAAGATGTGGGAACGCAACAATGAGCTTGGGTCAAGCATCTGGAGCATTAGATCAGGTACTGGAGTATGTACAAGAAAGAGAACAATTTGGAAAACCCATAGTGGATTTTCAGGCAGTCCAACTTAAATTAGCTGAAATGGCTATGAAAGTAGAGGCTAGCCGATTACTAATTCATCGTGCTGCCCATAATGCAGCAGAAGGCTTACCAAGTATTTTTGAATCCAGTGTAGGTAAATGTTTCTCAAATGAAATGGCTCGAGAGGTAACCGGTACAGCAATTCAACTTATGGGTGGGTACGGATATAACAAAGAATATCAGATGGAAAGAAGATTTAGGGATGCCTGGGGTTGGGGCATTGCTGGGGGAACAATAGATATTCAAAAGATAAATATTGCCTCAGCCCTTGTTGGAAGAAGATTTAACCAGAGAAAGTAATTTTATTTAAAAGAATTAATAATATTTTTTAAATTCTCTACCAAGGTAAGCTTTTCTTTTTCCGTTAAGAAATCACCTATTGGAACTCTTTCGCCTTTGGAAGTTATAAGTATGTGAGCTGGATACCAAGGGTGTTTAGGTTTCTCGACAACAACGTATGCCCAAACTCTAAAGTATTCCCAGACTTTATCCGGTTTACTTATACCTTTCTCTATTTTCAATTTTTCCGGTGTCATGGTTATTATCTCTTGCTTATAAGTCCTGTGAACCACGAAGAAGACACAAGCTCCTACTAGGAGAATTTCAAGTCCAGCAAAAGGCAAAATTAAAGAAGCGCCAACTATATAAAATCCGATTCCAATTGCACCACACGTGACCGATATGGCAATGATAAAAAGTAGATTGGATTTCCAGGATAGAGACTTATTAGGCTTCAAAGTAATCCTAAAAAGTGAGTCTTTCTCATTAGATTCTATTTGGATCATAAGAAAAGTTTTATTCTATTTAAGTTCTGAAAGAATAATTTCATCAGATTCAACAGGCAAAACTACCATGGTTCCATCTCTTGAAAGAGTCCATTCTTCTCTAACTTCGTCTACACCTCGTAAAAATATAATTTCAGTTATGCGGTTTCTAGGAGCAGGTGTCAAATGGTAAAAGATAAGATGTTTTACATTTGCTAAGTTTGCAATTTCTGCCGCTTGAACAGGAGTAGTGTGGTAAGTGATTATGTCTTCCATAACCTTAGCAGCTAAATTAGCCCCCATTTGGATATTAAAATCTCTAATTAAATTTATCATATGATTAGCTTGCGCTTCATGAATGAGCACATCCACGTCTCTGGAGTTCTCAATTAAATTTTCGCTATAAGAAGTATCGCCGCTAATGACCAAACTCCTGCCTTTATAGTCAAAACGATAACCGAGAGCTGGCTTAACTGGGTCATGCACAACTTCAAATGCAGTCACTATTAGACCATCCTCATCGATAATCTTGGGCTGATTTAAATCTACGGTATGAGGATTAAGTCCTGCTACATCCAAAGGAGCAATTTGTGCCCCATGGTGAGTATTCCTAAAGAAATAATCTGGTTCGTAAGCTGTTTCAAAACCTTTTGTTACAAGTCCGACTCCTTGAGGTCCATAGACATCCAGTTTTGCTTTCCTTCTCTGCATAATCCAAGAAGCTTGGTGCAAACTAGCTAGATCAAAAATGTGATCAGAATGAAGGTGGGTTAAGAGGACAGATTTAATTTTATTAAAAGGCATTCCCCAATTCCTTAGATTAGATGCACTACCATCTCCAATATCGACAATATAAATATTTTCACCTGCTCTAACCATGACACAGGTCTGTGCCCTTCCTGGACTGGGTATTGGAGACCTGGATCCACAAATAACTGCACTCAAGGAATCTTCTTCAGGTAAATTCGTTGAAGGAATAAGGCCCTCAAGAACAGAAATCATAACTTTGTCTTGAACGGAAGGGTTTCTCAATCCAACCATTGCAGCGATGGTAATAATGACTAATGAAGCTACTAGGTAAATTAAAAATTTTTTCATATTTCAAGATTCCTTAGAATTAATCCTGTTCAACTTTCTTTTTATTATAATGACTCCATGGAGTATAGGACATTAGGTAAATCTGGACTGAAAGTTTCTGAGCTTTCTTTTGGTTCCTGGGTAACTTTTAATACACAGGTTGATACAAACTTAGCTGAAGACATGTTTAAAGTATGTTTCGACTCAGGCATAAACTTTTTTGATAATGCCGAAGGATATGATCAAGGGAAATCTGAAGAAGTTATGGGCCAGGCTCTTAAAAGTATTAATGAACCAAGAGATAGCTACTGTGTTTCATCTAAGGTTTTCTTCAGTTCTAGGCCCAATCCTAAACCCACTCAAAAAGGACTGAGCAAAAAGCATATAACTGAAGCTTGCCACCAAGCCATGCAAAGACTGCAAGTTGATTATTTAGACCTTTATTTCTGTCACAGAGCCGACCCAGAAACTCCCATCGGAGAAACTGTTTGGGCAATGCATAATTTAATCACACAAGGAAAAATATTATATTGGGGAACCTCTGAATGGACAGCTGAAGAGATCACCGAAGCTTATGATTTTGCAGAAAAAAATCATTTAACTCCTCCTACTATGGAACAACCTCAGTACAATCTTTTAGACAGAAAAAGATTTGAGGTTGAATACGATCCTATCTTTAGAAAATTTCAAATGGGGACAACTATATGGTCACCATTAGCTTCAGGGGCTTTAACAGGTAAATATCTAGACAAAATACCTGAAGGTTCTAGAGCAACTTTAAAAGGTTACGAATGGTTAAAAAACCACATGATAGATTCAGAAAGAGGACAGGCCAGGATGGAAAAAATAAGAAACTTAAAGCCTATTGCTGATGAATTAGGTGTAAGTCTTAGCAAAATGTCCATAGCTTGGTGTTTACTAAACCCAAATGTATCCACAGTGATTTTAGGAGCGTCAAAAGTAGAACAATTAAAAGAAAACCTTGAATCTTTAGAGGTTGTCCCACTGCTTACGGATGAAATTCAGAGAAAACTAGCTGGTATCTAGTTTTTTACTTCTTGATCTTCAGTCTTAGATCAAAATCTATATCACCTGACTTATTGTGCTCTTCAAGCATGGCTTGAAGGTTGTTATACATTCCTTCAGGCATTTCAGAAGACCTCCTTTTGGACATATCAATATGAGCCAGCATTTGTTCATTGGTAGCTGAAAGTATGCCCTCTTCTGTTACTAAAATACCACCGTAATGTATTAATTTTGGATTTACATCAATTAACCTGTAATAAGGAAAAGCCATTTGATCTTCAAGTAATTCATTTAAATACTGAATATTCATTTCTAAGGTGAAACAAGAAAACCCTTCCTCAAAATATTTTTTTCCAAAACCCATATCGTTATAAAGTTCCACAGATCCATCGTCAAAGATTCGTGCATAATCGGCAACATTCATATGGCCATTCATATCACACATCTCTGCAACTACTTTGACTGGATTGCCAGGGTATGGGAATTTTTCCTTCACAATCTAAAATTATTCCTCTTCAGTTTTATTTTCTTTACTTGATTTCGACACCACTTCAGTTGAATCAACCTTACGGAATCCTTTTGGTAAAAAATTACCTCTACGCCCTCTCGCGCCTTTGAAGTTTTCTAAATCTGTAGTTTTAATTGTGAAATGACGTTTTCCACTTATAAGTTTTAACTCTCTTCCCTCCCCCAAAACTGCTATTGCTTGGAGCTTCTCTTCTCCAGCTTGGTAACTTTTCTTTGGAATATTAATAATCTTATTACCCTTTCCTCTTGCCAGTTCTGGCAAGTCACTAACAGGGAACACTAACATTCTGCCCTCACTACTTATTGCCGCTATATTGTCATCAACTGTAATTACTGATTGTGGGGAGAGTGCTTTTCCATTTTCTGGTACCTTCAGAGCCGCTTTACCAGATTTATTTTTTGTTTGAAGACTACTGATCTTAGTAACAAAGCCATAGCCTGCATCTGTTGCCAAAACTAGACTATTGTCATCTTTACCAGATATAACTCCTGAAAAGGTTTCGCCTGACTCTGCGTTTAACCTACCAGTTAAGGGTTCACCCTGACCCCGTGCCGAAGGGAGGCTATGACAAGGCAGAGTAAACGCTTTTCCTTGAGATCCTATAAAAATCGCATTCAGATTGTTTCTGCTTTCTGCTGAAGAAAGAAAACTATCGCCTTCCCTATAACTCATTGTCTCAGGATCTATATCATGGCCTTTAGCAGCTCTTACCCATCCCCTCAAGGAAAGAATAATTGTTACAGGATCTGAAGAAATCAGTTCAGTTTCATCAAAAGCAGAGACTTCATCTCTTTCTATCAAAGAACTCTTTCTCCCATCGCCATATTTTTCTGCATCTTCAATAAGTTCTTTCCCAATCAAGGTCTTAAGTCGACCTTTTGAATTAATGATCTTTTCCAGTTCTGATCGCTCACCTTCAAGTTCTTGCTGTTCTGTTCTTATTTTTTCTTCTTCTAGCTTGGCTAATTGTCTTAATCTTATTTCCAGAATCGAATTGACCTGCACAGAGCTCAACTTATATTTCTTTTGGAGAACTTTCTTAGGATCGTCTTCAGTTCTTATGATTTTGATTACCTCTTCAATATTTAGATAGACAACCAACAACCCTTCCAAAATATGGAGACGATCCATTACCCAATCAAGTCTGTGTTGCAATCTTCTCGTGACAGTTCTCGTTCTAAACTTCAACCACTCTTTTAGAATCGACTTAATGTCCATTACTTGAGGTTTGCCATTTAGACCAATCATATTCATATTTACTCTAAAGTTTTTTTGCAAATCAGTAGTGGCAAAGAGATGATTCATAACAGCTTCTTTGTCAACGCGATTTGATTTAGGTACCAATATCAAACGAGTTGGATTTTTCTCATCGCTCTCGTCTCTAAGATCCACAATCATAGGAAGTTTCTTAGCTTCAATTTGTGCAGCTATTTGTTCAAGAATCTTTGTACTAGGTGTGTGATAAGGTAAGGCATTAATAATTATTTCTCCATTTTCGACTTCATAAGTTGCTCTCATTTTTATAGAACCCTTACCAGTTTTATAAGTCTCAAGTATTTCTTCTTTTGGAGTTACTATTTCAGCTTCCGTAGGAAAATCAGGTCCTGGCAGGATTTTAAAAATATCTTCGATTGAAGTTTTTGGCTCTTTCAATAACTTTATACACGCTTGGACAACTTCATTAAGATTATGTGGGGGTATGTCTGTAGCCATACCAACTGCAATCCCTGTAGCACCGTTTAAAATAACATTAGGGAGTCTTGCGGGTAGAACTGAAGGCTCTAATAAAGTTCCATCAAAATTTCCTTTCCAGTCGGCTGTACCTTGTCCCAATTCTTGAAGGAGGACTTGGGCATAGCTATCTAATCTACACTCAGTGTATCTTTGAGCCCCAAAAGATTTGGGATCATCAACTGAGCCCCAATTACCTTGACCATCTATTAACGGATATCTCAAAGAAAAGGATTGTGAAAGGAGAACCATGGCTTCATAGACAGCAGCATCTCCATGTGGATGAAACTTTCCTACAACGTCACCTGAAGTCCTTACACTCTTCTTGTACTTAGCTGAAGAACTCAGACCCAATTCAGACATGGCATAAATTATTCTTCTTTGTACAGGCTTGAGGCCATCACCAATATTGGGTAAAGCCCTATCTAAAATTACATACATTGAGTAATCTAGATAAGCCTGCTCAGTAAACTTACTTAAAGGTAATTTTTCATTTTCTTCAACCATTTGCTAAATCCCCCTTTTCTTCAAGCCACTCTTTTCTGTCACTAGCGCCTTTTTTGGATAACAACATATCCATTGTTTTTATAGACATATCGCCTTTCTTAACCGTTAATTGAATCAATCTTCTTGATCCAGGAATCATAGTTGTTTCTCTTAGCTGAGAAGCATTCATTTCTGCTAACCCCTTGAAACGCTGAATTCCTATTTTTGTTTTCTTTTTTGTACTTTTTAATTTCTTAATCAATTCATCCTTTTCCTTATCGTCCAAGGCATAAAAAACATCTTTACCTTGATCGATGCGATAAAGAGGAGGCATCGCTACATAGATTCTTCCACTTTCAACTAATGGCCTAAAATGTTTCAAAAATAAAGCACAGAGAAGCGCGGCAATATGGTAACCGTCTGGATCAGCATCAGCTAAAATACAGACTTTGCCATATCTTAACTTGTCTAAATCATTTGAGCCTGGCTCCACACCTAAAGCTATAGAAATATTATGCACTTCTTGAGAACTTAGAATTTCTCCAGTTTCTACTTCCCAGGTATTCAATATCTTGCCGCCTAGAGGCATAACGGCTTGGAAAGTTCTATCACGGGCCTGTTTTGCTGAACCCCCTGCGGAGTCTCCTTCTACTAAGAACAATTCCCCTTCTTCAAAATCATCTGTAGTGCAATCAGTTAGCTTTCCAGGTAGCACAGGACCTGAAGTTATTTTTTTTCTGGTTACTTTTTTACTAGCCTGTTGTCTTTTTTGAGCATTGCTAATAGATAATTGAGCTATCTCTTCCCCCTCATCGGTATGCTGATTTAACCAGAGACTAAAGGCATCCTTTACGATGGTGGAAATAAATACTGTAACTTCTTTTGAAGAAAGTCTTTCTTTAGTTTGACCTGTAAATTGTGGTTCTTTCAATTTTGCTGACAGAACAGAACTGCAATTCACCCATATATCCTCAGCAGTCAATTTGACTCCTCTTGGAATGAGATTGCGGAAATCACAAAATTCTTTCAGTGCATCGGTTAAACCTGAACGTAGCCCATTAACATGTGTACCTCCTTGTATGGTGGGAATTAAATTTACATAGCTTTCTGAAATAGGATTCTCAATACCTTGAACCCATTGGATAGCCCAAGTCATTCCACCGTCTTCTGTCATATGCTCTCCCTCGAAAGGCTCTAAAGGAATGAGCTCACCTCCTTTGTTACTATTTAGAAGATAAGCAGCTAACCCTTCCAGAAAACACCAACTCTCTTTATTCCCTGTAGATTCGTCTGTAAAAGTTATAGCTAAACCTGGACACAAAACAGCTTTGGCTTTTAAGGCTAAAATTAATTGATTAGCTGAAATTTTTACAGAATCAAAAAAGTTTGGATCAGGCCAGAAAGTTACTTTTGTTCCTGTATTTTTTTTACCTACTTTATCAACCTCTTTTAGGTCCTTAGATTTTTCACTATTCTTAAATTCTATTAAATACTTTTTTCCACCCCGTTTTATCTCAGCAGAAAGTTTACTGGAGAGAGCATTAACCACAGAAACACCTACTCCATGCAATCCTCCTGAAAACTTATAATCTGCATGTGAAAATTTAGCACCTGCATGTAATCTAGAAAAAATTAACTCAACTCCTGGAATTCCTTCTTCAGGATGAATATCAACTGGCATCCCCCTGCCATTGTCAACCACACTTACAGAACCATCTTTATAAAGTTGAACATCTATTTTTGTCGCGTAACCGCTTAGTGCTTCATCTACGCTGTTGTCTATAACTTCTAATGCTAGGTGGTTAGGCCTTGAAGTCTCGGTATACATTCCGGGCCTCTTGCGAACCGGATCTAGTCCAGAAAGGACTTCAATAGATTCTGCGGTATATTCTCTAACCATTGAGGTTTTCGCGTATTATACAGGTAGTCAGTAAGGTAAATGTTGAAGAAATTATTTTTTACTTATTGTTTATTTTTACTTATCACAGGATTTGCTAAAGAAGGGAAAGAATTGGAAGTAAAGGTAGTCAAATGGGAGAAAGGCTTAATAATTCCCCCAGGAATATCCAAAGAAGTTGGTGATAACGTACAAGGGCCTTCTTTAATTAAGGTACCTGATTGGCTGGATAATCCCTTAGGTAAATATTACCTCTATTTTGCAGACCATAAAGGCAATCATATTAGGTTGGCCTATTCTGACCAGCTAAAAGGTCCTTGGAAAATTCATCCAGGCGGATCTTTAAAACTTTTGGAATCAAAGTTCCTTACAAAAATGCCAGATATCCCCGAAAACATCGATGCTTCCAAATTTACCCTTAAAGGCTACAAACCACACCCCGATCAGGAACATGCTATACCAACAAGAATTGATGATATGACAATACCCCATATTGCTTCACCAGATGTTCACGTAGATGAAGACAACCAACAAATAATAATGTATTACCATGGGCTACAGGAATTCGGACGACAACAAACAAGAGTGGCTACCTCCAAAGACGGCTTACTCTTTTCAGCTAAAGATAAGATCGTGGGCTGGCCATACTTCAGAGTCTTTTTGTACAAAGAAAAAATCTACGCTATGTCTATGCCTGGAATCTTTTACGAAAGAGAAGGAAATATTGAAGATTTTGAAATAATCAACAGACTGTTTGATGACAACATGAGACATGCTGCTCTTTTAGTTTATCAAGATACTCTACTGATTTTCTTTTCTAATGTAGGTGACAATCCAGAAAGTATATTACTATCAAAAATAGACCTAAAAAAGGAACCCAAAGACTGGAAAGCTTCAAGTCCTATTGAGGTATTAAGACCTGAGAAAGAGTGGGAGGGAGGTAACCTGCCTCTTCAACCATCTTCAAGAAGTGCTATTAATATTCCTGTTAACCAAGTAAGGGACCCAGCAATTTTTATGGAAAAGGATAAGTTTTTTCTTCTCTACTCAGTTAGAGGAGAGAACGGTATAGCCATTGCCGATTTACTAATAAAATAGCTAATTCTTAATTTTTGTAACCAGCTATCTTCAAAAAAGCCGATAAAATAAGTATTTTCACTATATATTCATAGTATTTATTGCTATATATAGATATTAATGATATACTGAATTTTAATAAAAACTAAAACTTTAAGCACAATAAAATGACAAATTTATCTTTAAGAGAAAAACATAAATCTAGAGTTGGACCTGTAGATTACAAGAGAAACTACAGAGCAAAAAGAGATGGAGATAGAGCTACTTGGTTAGTTTTTATTTCTATGCTTGTCTCAGTGGTATTTATGATTTCTTAAATATAGGTGAAAGTATACGTTTGGCTTATTCTTTTTGTGCCTTTGTTGATGAGGCTTCTGCCTTTGGATCTTCTTTCTATACACCTGGATCAGGGTTCAGGGCAATCCGCTCAGCGTCATCGGATCGACAGTACACACATAACCTATGTTCCTGTGAAAATAGAGTTTGGGGATGTAGCAACTTATAGCGTGGGCACTCTATATTAGGCACCGCGCTCATTTTAAAGACTAGATTCAATTATTTATCTTCCTTCCTAAAATACTACTGTAATTTAAGTTAAATTAACTCTTTAAAACTGCAAGTAAATGACTAACCTTTCTATGGCTGTGCATAATTCTTAATATTTTCCAAATTTCTTTTAGGGCCTCTGGGTTAGATTCTTTTTCAAAATAGGCCTGAGTTTTTACTAAAGTCCCTCTGAGTTCTTGATTGAGCTCATCAAGGGCAGAGATATCATATTTAGGCCTCTTAACTTTTATTAAAAGATCTATTTCCTGAATTAAGACTCTATCAATTATTTTTCTAGAATATTTCTTTAGAAAAGTTTTAATCAATTTATTTTGCTCAATAAGGTTATCTGCTGCTTTATCTAGATCCATAGAGGCCATAAGAAGCAAAGTACCCCATGAATTCAGCCTTGATTGTTCATATTCATCTTGTAAAAGAGGAGAAAATCTTTGAATTAGCTCTTGTGCTAATGTTATTAAAGCTGTATTTATCTCTGGCTTCATAAGGCTACAATAAATTTTCCAGCTTATTTAAAATAATTTCAGTATGTATATCTCCTGGTAACCAAGCAGAAAAGAGATTAACTGGGTCTGAATTCTTACCTGTTGAAAATTCATGCCCTGCAGATATCCAAATTGCTAACCCTTTAACACATGCAAAAAGTTCCCACCAAAGTAATGAGTCTTCATCTATTTCTATTTGGCTTTCTTGAGTCCATATTCCTAAGGCCTCTTTTCTTGGTATCAAATAAGCCGGTGTTTCTTTTTTTTCCCAGCACCAAATTTCTGACAAGGCCCATCCCAAGTCTTCTAACGGATCACCTATATGAGCCATTTCCCAATCTAAGATTCCTGTTACGTGCTTGCCTTCAAATAAAAAATTTCCGTTTCGATAATCGCCATGGACAATACTTAGTCTTGAAGCTGGCAATGGTTTAGATCTAAACAATTCTCTTATTGCTGCTTCTAATATCGGCTCTATCCCAATGGAATCCTTACGGATAACATTTACCCAGTAATTTAATTCTTTTGTACAACAGTCATTTTTATTTTTATTCGGCAAGAGCTTATTTAAGTTTGAGCTGTCTAGATCACGGGATGCAATCTTGCCGAGAATCTTCCAAAACTGTTCTCCTATCTCGGCTTGGTAAGGGTTGTAAGCCTCTTTATCAAAAGGACTAGCAACAACACCTGAAAGTTCTTCCATAACAAGAAAAGGAGCACCTAGCTTATCTGAAGATTCTTCAAGGACTATTAGTTTAGGAACTGGTACTTCAGTATCTTGGAAATCAGAATAGGCAACATATTCTGTTTTTTGATCTGTTTCTATTAACGAACTGTCCTGAGTTCTACGATAGATAAAATTTTGAGATTTCTTTTCTTCATCTTGTAGTTTTACGCGATAAGTTTCTCTTGATGCTCCACCAAAAATTCTATGAATTGATAAAAATTTGAATTGTTGATTTAGCTTTGATGATAGGAAATCTGAAAACTCTTGTCCTAGAATATTAGTTGCATTTTCTTCCATAAATCATTCTGCTCTATCGAGAATGTCTAGAAAATTACTGGGTTTATGTTTCCCAATTATCAACTGCTCTAACACGCCCATTCCTTCAACTTCAATTCCCTCTTCAATAAGGATTATTTTGCTGATTGCCTGGATATGTAGAAAGGGAGGATCGTGAGGATCATCTTTGAGATCATAATAGTCATAGTGACTCTCATCTTCTCCTTTAAATTGACCGTGGCCCCATTCAGGGTGCATGTATCCAAGACCACACATGAACATGCTATATTTTGGTTCAATTATCATCTCAATTTTAGATCCATTGTCTTTTTCTGCTCTAAAATTAGCTTTGGAAATTCTTCGGGTTCCGGATTCATAACTAACTTTTTTAGAAAGATTTCTTAAAGTAATTGTGTTTTTTTGTTGTATAAAAGAATGACTATTTGAATTTCCTTCTTCGTCGTCTAAAAAGAAGGCATGACTGGCAGATTGTTCAAAGTTTGCTGGACACCAAAGCCAATAGAACTGTGGATCTTCACGGGGCACCATGGGTTGTGTATCAGAAGAGCCCACTGGTCTAATTCCCCAAGATCTATCTCTAGAACCCATGAAGATTTCAGGTTTTACAATTATTTCCTTCCCTTTGAAGTTTAAACTTCCCTCCCATCTTCCTTGTTGAGTCATTCTGGTGCTATCCATATAAATTCTTGGGCCTGATTTAGTAGTAAGTCTTGGTTCTTGAATAGCCTCAAACCTGGAATTAAAAGTTAAGTCCGCTTTAAAACTCCTTTTCTTGTCGTCCATCAAAACCCTCAATTTTTTTAATGGCTCTAGAACCTGTATTTCTAAAGCGCCAACTTTAGTATTTAATCTCTCTAAATCTAGTATTCTTGAATATCTATAATTGTGCTGTACGCCTTCATGAATAAAAACAAAAGAGCCATCCATAATATTCAAGTTAGGGTATAAACAAAGTGCTACTGCAAAAAAGATATCTCCTTCTTGGTTATACCCATTAAAAAAATACCTGTCATAGAAATTTCTTTCACTTCCCACTTCAGAAACAGGTATGGGAAGTTGGTGAATAGGATAATCGTCAGCCTTAGTTAACATTAACCCTTACTTAGATTTTTACTTTTAGATGAGAGATTCCATTAAGAAAGTTTGAAGGTACTCTTGTTGGCTTAGAAATCGCTTCAATGTTAGGGAAGCGGCCTAAAAGCTCTTCATAAAGAACTCTTATTTGCATCTGCCCTAACCTATTTCCTAAACAAAGATGCTCTCCAGCTCCAAATGCTATGTGTTTTTTTGCGTCCTCTCTATCCACTTTAAAAAGGTGAGAATCTTCAAAAACTTCTTCATCTCTATTCGCAGATCCATACCACATAACAACTTTCTCTCCTTTCTTTATTGGTTGACCTCTTATTTCAGTATCGCAGGCTGCGGTTCTTCTCATGTAAATTACTGAACTTACCCAACGAAGCATTTCATCGGTTGCGTTTGAAAAGAGATCAGGATCTTGAATTAGTTTTAATTTTTCAGCTGGATTTTCAGTTAACGCTATTAATCCACCCGTTAAGGTATTTCTAGTTGTTTCATTCCCAGCTATAACCATTAAAAGAAAAAAGCCATCTAATAATTCTGGTGGCAACCCATCTCCTTCAACCTTTGAATTAGCAACTACACTCATTAAATCATCGGTTGGATTTTTTCGCCTTTCTTCAATCATGTCTCGACCCATTTTGAAGAGTTCCATATAGCTTACCCATACTTTTAAAGCATTTTCAGAATGTTTACTATCTGCTCCCGCTGCCTTTTGAGCGTCGTTAAGGTTGCCCATCTGTGAAGAAGCGTCAGTCAAATTATTTACAATATCTCTTACCTTTTGCCTTTGAGACTCTTCAATTCCCATCATCTCGCACAATACCCACAAAGGTATTTTTTCTGCTATCTCAGTTACAAAATCGAACTCCTTTTTATCAGCTAGTCCATCAAGAATTTCCTTAATTTTATTTCTGAGTCCTTCTTCAAACTCTCTGATTGATTTAGGGCTAAATCTGGGTGAAACCATTTTTCTGTACACTTGATGTTGAGGCGGATCCATCGCAATCATATTGCCTACTAATGCCGCTGTGGCTACTGGATCTCCTTGCTCAGGATCTCCGTAAGACATAAGAATTCCTGGTGTGGCTGAGGAGAAAGTCTTTGGATCTTTTGAAACTCTTACTATGTCTTCATGTTTAGTTAAAGCCCAAAACCCATTCTCAAAAGGCAAATATTCTTCGTGCCAATAGACTGGAGCTTCTTTCCTTAATCTGGTGAAAATATCATTAGGCTGACCATTTTGAAAAGTTTCCCAGCGGTCTAATTCACATACTTGACCTATGTCGTAAACTGGTTTTGACATAGTTAACTATAAGGCTTCAAGAATAGTTTCAGCAGAACTTACTTCCAGACCGGGACCACTTTCAACATTTAATGTTGATACAACTCCATCATCAATGATCATTGCATAACGTTGAGATCTGGTACCCAGTCCAAATCCAGAACCATCCATTTCTAAACCGATTGCTGATGTAAATTCAGCATTGCCATCAGAAAGCATAAGCACATCTTCACCTGCACTCCTATCTTTACCCCAAGCCGCCATTACAAATGGATCATTAACTGCGATACAAGCTACTACATCGGCACCTTTATCCCTGAGATTGCTAGCATTAGTCACAAATCCTGGTAGATGTTGCACGCTACAGGTAGGTGTAAATGCTCCTGGAACTGCAAAAAGGACCACTTTTTTTCCGGCACAAAGCTCTTCCATGGAGACTGGTTTAGGTCCTTCCTCCGTCATGGTACTTACTGTTATTTGAGGTAACTTGTCTCCTACTTGTATTGTCATTTTTTCTCCTTTAAAAAATTAAACTTCTCGGTAAATTTTTGAACCCTGTTCTTTAAGCAGTTAATGATCCATTTGTAATGGCGGCTTGGGGTAAAGATA